>Ga0256830_1002482_pt1 | contig 12146 bp, 8 predicted proteins | sample 128326metaG_FD_190537 | JGI IMG/M metagenome (GOLD analysis project Ga0256830, IMG submission 190537) | Hydrothermal vent microbial communities from Lau Basin, Pacific Ocean - 128-326 | ecosystem: Environmental > Aquatic > Marine > Hydrothermal vents | place: Pacific Ocean: Lau Basin | collected...
ACCGGGCAGCCGGCCTGATCGGTCAACGCGCGAAAACGCGCCCAGCCCAGCGGCTCCACGTCCGGGTGGCTGGCGGTGGCCGCCACCGGCGACAGCATCACGAAATCCGCGCCCAGCGCCCGCGCCCGCTCCAGCTGTTCGATGGAATGACAGGACGCGGACACCCAGCGGTCCGCCGGCAGCGGGCGCTCACCGAGACCGTCCAGGCGCCCGCTGTCCAGGTTCACGCCCCGCGCCCCGACCTCGGCCACCAGCGCCGGGTCCCCGTTCAGCATCAGCGCGGCGCCGTAGCGGTCACACAACGCGACGCAGCGCTCGGCCAGGGCCCGGTAGTCGTCCCGCGACAGGGACTTGGCGCGCAGCTGCACCAGCCGGATGCCATCGCGCAGACGGCGTTCCAGCTGGGCCAGAAAGCCATCGATGTCATCCCCCGGGGCGGGCGTGATCAGGTAGTAGTCCGGCAGTTGCAGCGCACGCACGATGGGCAGGTTGGCGGCCGGAAACGCGTAGTCGTCCAGCGCATCCGGTGTCACCCAGGCCAGCGGCTGGCCCTCCTTGCCGCGCATCGGCCCGGCGCCCGACGCCAGCTCGCCGTCGAAGCCGTCCACCCGCCACACGTCCAGCAGCACGGAGCGGTCCGGGTAATGATGGCTCACGCGAATCAGCGGCCGGGCCTGACGCAGCTCGATACCCAGTTCCTCGTGCAGTTCGCGCGCCAGAGCCTGCCGCGCGTCCTCGCCGGGCTCTATCTTGCCGCCGGGGAATTCCCACAGGTCGCCCTGGTGCACCTGCGGCGGCCGCCGCGCGATCAGCACGCGACCGTCACCGTCACACACCGCCGCCGCGGCCACTTGAAGCATGGGATCGTTCATCTGCTTTCCTCCCGATGTCCGCTGATCATGTCCGGTATTCCGCATTGATGCGCACGTAGTCGTAGGACAGGTCACAGGTCCAGACCCGCGCGCGGGCCTCGCCACGTGCGAGCAGCACGTGCACGGTGATCTCGTCACGATCCATCACCGCCTGGCCGGCCTGCTCGCGGTAGTCCGGGTCCCGCCCGCCGTTGCGCACCAGGCACACGTCGTCGAGGTACAGGCGCACCGCGTCCAGGTCCAGCTCCGCCACGCCAGCGCGGCCCACCGCGGCCAGGATGCGCCCCCAGTTCGGGTCGCTGGCGAAGAACGCGGTCTTCACCAGCGGCGAGTGGGCGATGGTGTAGGCCACCTGCAGGCACTCGGCCTCGTCGCGGCCCTCGGACACCGCCACGGTGATCAGCTTGGTGGCGCCCTCGCCGTCGCGCACGATGGCCAGCGCCAGCTGTTCGCAGACCGCGCTCACCGCGTCGCACAGGGCCAGAAACGCGTCGCTGTCGGGGTCGGCGATGCTCACGCCGGCGCGGCCGGTGGCCATCAGCACGCAGGCGTCGTTGGTGGAGGTATCGCCGTCCACCGAGATGCGATTGAACGAGCCGTCCACCGCCCGTTCCAGGCATTGCTGAAGCAGCGCCGCCGGCAGCCCGGCGTCGGTGGCCACGTAGGCCAGCATCGTGGCCATGTCCGGGCGGATCATGCCGGAGCCCTTGGCGATGCCGGTGACGGTGACCGTGCGGCCATCTATTTCCAGTTGGCGGGAGGCGCCCTTGGGCACGGTGTCAGTGGTCAGTATGCCGCTGGCGGCCTGCGCCCAGCCCTGTTCGGACAATGCGGCGATGGCGGCCGGGATACCGGCGCACAGCGGTTCCATCGGCAGCGGCTCGCCGATCACGCCGGTGGAGAATGGCAGTACCTGTTCACGCGCGCAGGGCGCGGCCGCGGCCACCGCGTCGCAGCAGGCCAGCGCATCGGCCATGCCCTGCCGGCCGGTGCCGGCGTTGGCGTTGCCGGTGTTGACCAGCAGGTAACGCGGAGTGGTCTGTGCCAGGTGTTGGCGGGCGACGGTGACCGGCGCGGCGCAAAACGCATTGCGGGTGAACACCGCGGCGACACTGCTGTGCTCGCACAATTCCATCACCACCAGGTCGGGGCGGTCCGGCTGCTTGATGCCGGCACAGGTGGTGCCCAGCCGCAGGCCGGGAACGGGGTGGAGTTCGGGCAGTGTCGGTGTCATGGTCGCTTCCAGGCCCGCCGCTGGCGGACAAAAAAGGAAACGATGTTACTGGGGAAGCGCGCCCTCGCACAATAGCGAGGGCGGCGGGCAGCGCCGGTTCAGGACAGCTTGCCGTGGCACTGCTTGAATTTCTTGCCGGAACCACAGGGGCAGGGTTCGTTGCGGCCGACCTTGCGGCCGTCGCGCACGTAGGGCTGGTGCTCCGGTTTCGCGGCGGCCGGCTCCTGTTCCGCGTCCGGATCCGCCGGGGCCACCGCGGATGACACCTGGTCGTGTCGATAGGAGACCGGCGCCGTGTGGCGACGCTGCTCTTCCACCGCCTGCACGTCTTCCTCGGCGCGCACCTGCACCTTGCAGAGGATCTCCACCACCTCCTGCTTGACGCGATCGAGCATCTGCGAAAACAGCTCGAAGGCCTCGCGTTTGTATTCCTGCTTGGGGTTCTTCTGCGCGTAACCACGCAGATGAATGCCCTGGCGCAGGTGGTCCATGGTGCTCAGGTGGTCCTTCCACTGCTCGTCCAGCACCTTCAGCATCACGGCCTTCTCGAAGTGACGCAGCACCTCCTTGCCGGCCTGGGCCTCTTTCTCGTAGTAGTTCTGTTCCAACTCGTCGAGGATGCGCTGGCGCAGGGTTTCCTCGTGCAGGTCGTGGTCCTCGTCCAGCCATTGCTGCACCGGCATGGCCAGTCCAAAGTCGGCTTCCAGTGCCTTTTCCAGGCCCGGGATGTCCCACATCTCGTCCAGGCTCTGTGGCGGCACGTAGGTGCTGATCACGCTGTTGACCACATCCTCACGGATGGATTTCACCATCTCGGAGATGTCGTCGGTGTCCATCAACTCGGCGCGCTGGCCATAGATCACCTTGCGCTGGTCGTTGGCGACGTCGTCGTATTCGAGCAGGTTCTTGCGGATGTCGAAGTTGTGGCCCTCGACCTTGCGTTGCGCATTCTCGATGGCCTTGTTGACCCACGGGTGCTCGATGGCCTCACCCTTCTCCATGCCCAGCTTCTGCATCAGTCCGGCCACCCGGTCCGAGGCGAAGATGCGCATCAGGTTGTCTTCCAGCGACAGGTAGAAGCGGCTGGAGCCCGGATCGCCCTGGCGCCCGGAACGACCGCGAAGCTGGTTGTCCACACGCCGGGATTCGTGACGCTCGGTACCCACCACGTGCAGGCCGCCGGCCTCCAGCACCTGCTGGTGGCGCCGTTCCCAGGCCTCGGTGATTTCACGCTTCTTCGCTTCGTCGATGTCGCCGGCCTCGGCCAGTTCGGCTTCCAGGCTGCCGCCGAGCACGATGTCGGTGCCACGACCGGCCATGTTGGTGGCGATGGTGATGGCGCCGGGCCGGCCGGCCTGGGCGATGATCTGTGCTTCCTTCTGGTGAAACTTGGCATTCAGCACACTGTGTTCCACGCCCTGCTTCTTCAGCAACTCCGACAGATATTCGGAGGTCTCGATGGACGCGGTGCCCACCAATACCGGCTGCCCCCGGTCTCGGCAGTCCTTGACGTCCTCCGCGATCGCGGCGAACTTTTCCTCCTGGGTGAGGAACACCAGGTCGGTCGCATCGATACGTGCCACCGGCTTCGCGGTGGGAATCACCACCACCTCCAGGCCGTAGATCTGCTGGAACTCGAAGGCCTCGGTATCGGCGGTGCCGGTCATGCCCGCCAGCTTGTCGTAGAGGCGGAAATAATTCTGGAAGGTGATGGACGCCAGGGTCTGGTTCTCGTTCTGGACATTGACCTTTTCCTTGGCCTCCACGGCCTGGTGCAGGCCATCGGACCAGCGCCGCCCCGGCATGGTGCGGCCGGTGAATTCATCGACGATCACCACCTCGCCGTTCTTCACGATGTAGTCCACGTTGCGCTGGTACAGCGCATGGGCGCGCAGTGCGGCATTGACATGATGGATCAGGCGGATATTGGCCGCGTCGTACAGGCTTTCGTCCTCCTGCAACAGGCCGAGTTCGGTGAGCATTTCCTCCACGTGCTGATGACCCTGTTCGGTCAGAAAGGCCTGCTTGCTCTTTTCGTCGAGGTAGAAGTCGCCCTCCGGCTGGCCTTCCTCCAGCTCCTCCGCTGCCTGCTTGGTCAGCCGCGGCACGATCTGGTTGATCTTCTGGTACAGGTCGGAACTGTCCTCGGCGGGGCCGGAGATGATCAACGGCGTACGCGCCTCATCGATCAGGATGGAGTCCACCTCGTCGACGATGGCGTAGTGAAGTTCTCGCTGCACCTTGTCCTCGGTGGCGAAGGCCATGTTGTCGCGCAGGTAGTCGAAGCCGAATTCGTTGTTGGTGCCGTAGGTGATGTCGGCGGCATAGGCGGCGCGTTTCTCGTCACCGGACTGGCCCGAAACCACCACGCCCACGGTCAGCCCGAGGAAGCGGTACAACTTGCCCATCCATTCGGAGTCACGCTGGGCGAGATAATCGTTGACCGTCACTACGTGCACGCCCCTGCCGGTCAACGCATTCAGATACACCGCCAACGTGGCCACCAGCGTTTTGCCTTCGCCGGTGCGCATCTCCGCAATCTTGCCGTCGTTGAGCACCATGCCGCCGATCAGCTGCACGTCGAAGTGACGCATGTTCAGCACCCGCTTGCCAGCCTCGCGCACCACCGCAAAGGCCTCAGGCAGAAGATCGTCGACGCTGGCGCCATCCTTCAGGCGCGCGCGGAACTCGTCCGTCTTCGCTCGCAGCTCGTCGTCACTGAGCGACACCAGCGCCTCTTCACGGGAGTTGATGTCGGCTACCACCTTGTTCATGGCCTTCAACAGGCGATCGTTGCGGCTACCGAAAATCTTGCTGAGAAATTTACTGACCATAGATAGGAAACCAGGGCTCTGTCGTGAGTTGTCGTGACTTGCTTTGTTATGACCTGCGGATTGCTGCTTCAAAGGGGCATCGGGGTCTCCGGGCCAGGCCCAGGAATTCGGTTTTCCGGGGGCCAGGCATACGCGGTGAGATACCCGAGCCCGCCCGAAGGTTGAGGATTATAGCGGGGATGGGGGGTTTAGAGAATGATTATTATCGTGGCCCGATCCAGGAGGCCAGCCTACCCGGGCAACGACTACGAGCGACGGCTAGTTGACCGCCAGCACGAACTTCTTCGGGTCCACGGCCTTGCCCTTGTAGAGCACCTCGAAGTGCACATGGGGACCGGTCGAGCGGCCGGTGGACCCCATCTTCGACAACACCTGTCCCTTGGTCACGGTATCGCCCACCGAGACCAGGATCTCTTCGTTGTGGCCATAGCGCGTGGAATATCCGTTGCCGTGATTGACCTCCACCAGGTTGCCGTAGCCATAGCGACTGCCGGCCCAGGTCACCACGCCGGCGCCAACGGCAATCACGTCGCTGCCCTTTTTGCCGGCCAGGTCGATACCCTTGTGATGCTCCCGGTGGCCGGTGAACGGATCGGTACGCATGCCATAGTAGGAAGAAATCCAGCCCTTCTTTATCGGGCGTCCCGCTGGCTGAATTTCCTTCTGCAGGTTGCGGCTCATCAACATGGTTTCCAGCAGACCCAACTGTTCCGCTCGGTCATCCACCTTCAGAGACAGGTCCTCCAGGGAGCGAATAAAGTCCGGGACCTCCATGGAACCCAGCGCCGACACGTCGGCGGGGCCACCCACCGCGGGCAGTGCGGAAAAATCGAACTCGCCCTTGTCGAGCTTCGCAACCTGGGTCAGACGTTCACCCAGTGCATCCAGGCGTATCACCTTGGCCTGCAACTCGCCCAGGCGCATCGCCAGCGCATCCATATCCTCGTCCACCTTGCGCCGGGCGGCGGCGATCTCATCACGCTGCATCTCCATCTCGCCCTGCCAGGCGGTCAACAGCACCTTGTCCGGACCGGAATCGGTCTGCCGCGCGATGAAATATCCGCCGGAAAACAGCGTCGCGGAAAGCAGCGAGACGCCCAGTACCACGGCCGCTGCCAGCGCCGGCGTATTCAGTTTGATGGTCCTGGTGCTGCGACCACGTTTTCCGATGAAGATGATGTTCATGTAATGCCAATCCTGATTATTCGTTATTGCCGGCGGACCCGCTTTGTCAGTCAACGCCTGCTGGACTACAATCGTTGCATCCCGCCGCTGGCGGCTTCCGACCCGAACCTCATCCCGGCAACCGCCACAGGTACGTCACCTCCAGACCATGGCCAAGACCCGTCTCCCCGAGCCAAAATCCGTGTCACGGATACTGACCAGTTCCGGCGGCGGGCTTCAGCCGATACTGGAGCGCGCCTATTTTCTTCAGGCCGCCACCCGCGGTCTGCGACAGGTGGTGGACCCCGCGCTGGCGGACCACATCACCGTCGCGAACCTGCGCGCTGGTACCGTCGTGGTATGCGCCGACTCGCCGGCATGGCTGTCCAAGCTGCGCTACCAGGCCCCCGTCATCCTTCGTCAGTTACAGGGGCTTCCGGGGCTTGAACAGGTCCGCAAGGTTCAGTTCAAGATCCAGCCCGCCGCGGAGGCGCCCCCGGAGGTCCATCCTCCCCGCCGTGCCGCGGCTTCCCGGGTCGGCGCGCAGGTACTGGCAAGCACGGCCAACGAAATGAAAGACGACGAACTGGCGCAGGCCCTGCAACGGCTCGCGCAGCGGATCAACGGGAATACGCCCCGTTAAACCGGCGGAAACCCTGGGCCCGAATACCGGCTATCACGGACCCACGTCCCATAGATCGATCCCGGCCAATGAAACTTTAGACGAAGGTTCTGAAAACCAACAGTTTTTGTGATCGAGCACCCAACGTCTTTCAACGCCCGGCGCACCACAATTCCCCTTCAAATATTCATGGATTTGGATCGTCGGGCGAACAAAGGTACCAACTAGCGCCGGCACTGACAAGCCAGGCGGGGAGGGAAATACCGCCGCATGAGACTGCGACGGTGGGAAACTCAGGTACTCAGCAGCGGGTGAGTGTACGAGATCGGCGCCCGCTTCGGGTCGTCGAAGGTGGCGGCCTCCCAGGCGTCCTCGTTGGCGAGCAGGGTGCGCAGCAGGCGATTGTTCAGTGCATGGCCGGACTTGTAACCACTGAATTCACCGATCAGGCTGCAGCCCAGCAGGTACAGGTCGCCGATCGCGTCCAGCACCTTGTGTTTCACGAACTCGTCCTGGTAGCGCAGCCCGTCTTCGTTGAGTACGCGATAGTCGTCCATCACGATGGCATTGTCGTGACTGCCACCCAGGGCCAGGTTGTTTTCGCGAAGCTGTTCGAGGTCGCGCATGAAGCCGAAGGTGCGCGCCCGGCTGACCTCCTTCACGAAGGAGGTACTGGAAAAGTCCACCGAGGTGGTCTGGCTGCTGTTTTTCAGTACCGGGTGTTCGAAATCGATCTTGAACGAAACCTTGAAGCCCTCGAACGGGTCGAAACGGGCCCATTTATCGCCGTCTTCCACCACGATGGGCTTCTTGATGCGGATGAAACGCTTCGGCGCATTCTGCTCCTCGATACCGGCCGACTGGATCAGGAACACGAACGGGCCGGCGCTGCCATCCATGATAGGAACCTCCGCCGCGCTCACATCGATGTAGGCATTGTCGATGCCAAGGCCCGCCATCGCTGACAGCAGGTGCTCCACGGTGGAGACCCGCACGTCGCCGTTCATCAGCGTGGTGGACAGGCGGGTGTCGCCGACGTTCTCGGGCACCGCGGCGATTTCCACCGCATCGTCCAGGTCCACACGCCGGAATACGATCCCGGTATCCACCGCGGCCGGTCGCAGGGCCAGGTAGATCTTCTCCCCGGTGTGCAGACCGATGCCGGTAGCACGAATCACGTTCTTCAAGGTTCTTTGTTTGATCATATCTCGGCAGGCCACTCGGTTAACCCCGCTTCGGCACATCGCCGCCGCGGACCGCCCATCCTACCACAGCCCCAAAACCCTGCCTAGCGAACGGGTTCACACCATGGCGCTGAACCCGCGCCCCGCACATCGCCTTTGTCGCTTCCACGATCACCGGCTCAGTCCGCCTGCCGGCGCAGGAATGCCGGGATATCCAGGTAATCCATGCTGCCATCGGCACCGGTGGCCAGGCTGTCGCCCACCACCTTGTTGCGAATCACCGTGGGACGATCCAGCGCGCCGTAGTCCGGCTCGACACCGTCCGCGCCCTGGGCCACCAGTTGCACCGGCTTTTCGACCGTCGACAAATTCTGGCCCAGCCCGGTGGCGACCACCGTCACCCGCAGGCCCTCGGACATCTCCGGATCGATGACCGTGCCCACCACCACGGTGGCATTGTCAGAAGCGAATTCCTTGATGGTGGAACCAACCTCGTCGAACTCGCCGATGGACATGTCCATACCCGCGGTGACATTGACCAGGATGCCGCGCGCGCCGGCCAGGTCGATGCTCTCCAGCAGTGGGCTGGCCACCGCGGCCTTGGCCGCAACCCGCGCCCGGTCCTCGCCGGTGGCATGGCCGGTACCCATCATCGCCATACCCATTTCCGACATCACCGTGCGCACGTCCGCAAAGTCGACGTTGATCAGCCCCGGGCGGGTGATCAATTCGGCGATACCCTGCACCGCGCCGAGCAGCACGTTGTTGGCCTCCCTGAAGGCATCGAGCAGCGACACGTCCTTGCCCAGCACTTCCAGCAATTTCTCGTTAGGGATGGTAATCAGCGAATCCACGTACTCCGACAGTTCCTTGATTCCCTGCTCGGCGATGGCCATGCGCTTCTTGCCCTCGAACGGGAAGGGCTTGGTGACCACGGCGACCGTCAACACGCCCATTTCCTTGGCCACCTGCGCGACCACCGGCGCGCCGCCGGTACCGGTACCGCCGCCCATGCCGGCAGTGATGAACACCATGTCGGCACCATCCACCAGCTCCACGATGCGTTCCCTGTCCTCCATTGCCGCCTGCCGGCCCATGTCGGGATTGGCCCCCGCACCCAGTCCCTTGGTGACATTGTTGCCCAGTTGCAGCACGGTGCTTGCCGAGGCGTTCTTCAATGCCTGCGCATCGGTGTTGGTGCAGATGAACTCCACGCCGTCGATGCTCTGCTGCACCATGTGTTCAACGGCGTTGCCACCGCCGCCGCCCACGCCGATCACCTTGATTACCGCTCCAGCGATATTGGTTTCCATCAGTTCAAACATGGCCTTGCCCTCCGTTAAACGTTGATACCGTCGTCACTCGTTGCTTCAAATACGAAACCTTTCGTCATTGATTCTTGCTACTAATAGTTACCTTGAAACCAGCTCTTCATTCTTGCCCACAGCCCCTTTCCGGCCCATTCACTCTTGTGTTGCTTCTGCCGCTCACCGTGATGCTGATTGCCGTACAGCAACAGGCCGACGCCGGTGGCGTGGATCGGGTTACGCACCACGTCCACCAGCCCGGTGACGTGCTGCGGAACCCCGGAGCGCACCGGCATGTGGAACACCTCCTCCGCCAGCTCGATCACGCCTTCCATCTTCGAACAGCCGCCGGTGAGCACCACGCCCGCGGCACAGACCTCCTCGAAACCACTGCGACGCAGTTCGTTCTGCACCAGCGTCAGCAGTTCCTCGTAGCGCGGCTCCACCACCTCGGCCAGGGTCTGGCGGGCCAGGCGCCGCGGCGGCCGGTTGCCGACACTGGGCACCTCGATGTGCTCCTCCGGGCTGGCCAGCTGGGTCAGCGCGCAGGCGTACTTGATCTTGATTTCTTCCGCGTACTGGGTCGGCGTGCGCAGGGCCACCGCAATGTCGTTGGTGACCTGGTCGCCGGCGATGGGGATCACCGCGGTGTGGCGAATGGCACCGTCGGAGAACACCGCGATGTCGGTGGTACCGCCGCCCATGTCCACCAGGCACACGCCCAGTTCCTTCTCGTCCTCGGTGAGCACCGAGTAGCTCGACGCCAGCTGTTCGAGGATCACGTCGTCCACCTCCAGCCCGCAACGGCGCACGCACTTGATGATGTTCTGCGCCGCGCTCACCGCGCCGGTGACCATGTGTACCTTGGCCTCCAGCCGCACCCCGGACATGCCCACCGGCTCGCGGATGCCTTCCTGGTCGTCGATCAGGAATTCCTGCGGCAGGATGTGCAGCACCTTCTGGTCCGCCGGGATGGCCACCGCGCGCGCCGCGTCGATGACCCGCTCCACGTCGGCGCTGGTCACCTCCTTGTCACGGATGGCGACGATGCCGTGGGAATTCAGGCTGCGGATGTGGCTGCCGGCAATGCCCGCAAACACCGAGTCGATCTGGCAGCCCGCCATCAGCTCCGCCTCCTCCACCGCGCGCTGGATGGACTGCACCGTGGACTCGATATTGACCACCACGCCCTTTTTCAGCCCGCGCGATGGATGGGAACCGATGCCGATGATCTCGATGTCCCCGTCCGGCGTCAGGTCCGCGACGATGGCCACCACCTTCGAGGTGCCGATGTCCAGCCCCACCAGCAAGTTTTGATCAGACTTTTTGCTCATCACAGCTTCCCCAAACACTCATTGACCGAAACCATTCCCGTCATCCCGTGCGCTCGACGGCATCCTGCGGCGCCTGTTTCCAGCGCACCGCGAAACCGTTGGTGTAACGCAGGTCCACCCATTTCATCTGCGCTGCCTTTTGCGTCAGCAGCGGCACGTAGGCATCCACGAAGCGCTGCACGCGCTCGTCACCCGCACCGCGGCCTAACTTCAACCGTATGCCGTTATCCAGCCACAGTTCCCAGGCGCGACGCTGATTGAGCTTCAACGCAGTCACCCGCAGCCCGGCCGCGGCCAGCACACCAGACAAGCTCTGGTAACGCGCCGCCACCGATTCCACGCTGCCACGCGGCCCGCTGAACAACGGCAAGCCTTCGTCACCCCCGTGGCCCGGGTGGAACAACACGCCGCGCATGTTCACCATCCCGCCGCCCGTCGCGGTACCCGCCTCCATCGGTTCCCAGCGGGCCAGCGGCACCTGCTCGGTGATCGCCACCCGCAGGGTATCCGGCCACACCCGCCACACCGACGCGCTGTCCACCCAGGGCATGGCCTCGGCGGCCGCCTTCACCGCACCCACGTCCACGTTGAAAAAACCGCCGCTGGCCGGCTCGCCGATGGCCGCATACACGTCTTGCCTGACCAGGTGGCGAAACTCGCCTTCCACCTGCACCCGCTGGATCGGCAGGGTATCCGGCTGCGCCAGGTGCCATATACCGAGCCCCAGCACCGTGCCAGCGCCACCCACCAGCAGCAGGCCACCGAGCAGGCGCCGACCCAGCCACGCCGGCATCACCACGCGCGGTCCACTCGTGGCGGCCTTTTTACCAGCCCGCCGCCCGGCCGTCTTCGCCGGCTTCTCGACGATGCGCCTAGCGCCCATGACCCTCTCCCCGCTGCGCATCGCCACCGGCGTCCGCCAGCGTCGCCGCCAGGATACCGACCACCAATTCCCCGAAATCCATCCCCGCCGCGCGCGCCGCCATGGGCACCAGGCTGTGGCCGGTCAGCCCCGGCACGGTGTTGCTCTCCAGCAGCCAGTTGCGGCCGTCGGCGTCGCGCATCACGTCCACCCGGCCCCAGCCGCGCCCGTCCAGGGCCTCGAAGGCGCGCAGGGCCAGGGCCTGCATCTCGGCCTCGTCCTCCGGTGACAGGCCGCAGGGGCAGTGGTAGCCGGTGTCCTCGGCCTCGTACTTGGCGGCGTAGTCGTAGAACTCGCCGCTCGCCTGCAGGCGGATCACCGGCAGCGCCCGGCCGTCGAGGATGGCCACCGTGTACTCCTCGCCGGTGATCCACGCCTCGGCCATCACCTGTTCGTCATAGGCCCGCGCCGCATGCCAGGCCGGTTCCATGTCTTCCAAGCGGGTGACCCGCGCCGCGCCCAGGCTGGAACCCTCGCGCACCGGTTTCACCGCCAGCGGCAGGCCCAGGTCACCGGCCACCCGGGCCCAGTCACAATCCGCCGCCAGCCGCGCGAAGGCCGGGGTGGGCAGGCCCTCGGCCAGCCACACCTGCTTGCTGCGGACCTTGTCCATGGCCAGCGCCGAGCCCAGCACGCCGCTGCCGGTGTAGGGGATGCCCAGGGACTCCAGCAG
>Ga0256830_1002483_pt1 | contig 12145 bp, 7 predicted proteins | sample 128326metaG_FD_190537 | JGI IMG/M metagenome (GOLD analysis project Ga0256830, IMG submission 190537) | Hydrothermal vent microbial communities from Lau Basin, Pacific Ocean - 128-326 | ecosystem: Environmental > Aquatic > Marine > Hydrothermal vents | place: Pacific Ocean: Lau Basin | collected...
CGCCCTTTCCACACCATCATCCCCGCCTTCCTCACTCGCGGCGGCCGGCCCTGGGTCGCCTTCGGGGTCATGGGCGGCGCCACCCAGCCCCAGGGCCACGTCCAGATCGTGGTCAACCTCGTGGACTTCGGCATGAACCTGCAGGAGGCCGGAGACGCACCGCGCCTGGTCCATGTCGGCTCCAGCCAGCCGACCGGGGAGCACATGGACGACGGCGGACGCCTGGGCCTGGAGTCCGGCTGGAGCGATGAGGTGCGCGCCGAACTCCGCCGCCGCGGCCACCGCTTCACGGAGAACGGATTCTTCGGCGGCTACCAGGCCATCGCCCGGGACCCGGACAACGGCGTCTGGATCGGCGCCAGCGAGTCCCGGAAGGACGGGCAGGCCGCCGGCTGGTAAGGCCGGGGGCCCGCCGGGACGGCCCCTTGCTGCCCCGGAAGAACCTCCCGCGGGCCGGGAATCCTCTCGCCAGCCTCCAGGGATTCCCTAACATGCCCTGTTCCGCGGACGAATCCCGCCCGGCAGGCAGGTCCCGGCGCCGGATTCTTCCCCCGCGCCGCCCCGGCCTGCCCGTAGTCAACCCGGACATGAAACGCAACCTCCTCTTCGCCGGCCTTGCGCTGGCCCTCACCCCTCTCGCCCCGGCCCAGGAACAAGAAGGCGCCCGCTGGATCGCCGACTTCGATCAGGCGGTCGAGATCGCCCGCTCCGAGAACAAGGACCTGCTGGTGGATTTCACCGGATCCGACTGGTGCGGCTGGTGCATCAAGCTCCACGATGAGGTCTTCCGCCACGAGTCCTTCTGGAAGCCCGCCTCCGAGGCCTATGTCCTCGTCGCCCTGGACTTCCCGAACGGCCCCGAGGCCAAGGCCAAGGTGCCGAACCCGGAGCGGAACGAGGAACTGGCCCGGCAGTACGGCATCCAGGGCTTCCCGACCGTGCTCCTCATGACGCCGGATGGCGAGGTCTTCGGCACCACCGGCTACCGGCCGGGCGGCCCCGAGGCCTATGTCCAGCACCTCGAGGAACTGGCCACCGCCGGCCGCAAGGGCCTGAAGGCCGCCCGGGAACTGGCCGAGCGCTACGAGCAGGCCGAGGACAAGGTGGCCGTCGTGCGCGAGGCCCTGACGGTCCTCGCGGGCATGTCCGAGGGCACCGCCGGCCGCGGTACCGTGGCCGCCATCGCCCGCAAGGCCTACGAGCTCGATCCGGCCAACGAAGCCGGCCTCTACGCCGAGGCCACCGAGGCGCTGGTCCAGGCCGGCATCCTGGAGAAGGACGTGATGGAGGCCGCCTGGAAGGTGGACCCGAAGAACGAGAAGGGCCTCATCGAGAAGGTCATCGTCGCCCAGTGCCGGTCGGTGGACAGCAAGGAGGCCTGCGAGGAGGCCATCGCCGCCATCCGCAAGCTGGACGAGATGGGCGGCCCCAAGGACGAAGACGTGAAGCGCGAGCTCTACGTGAACGCCGCCTACTGGTGCGGCATGATCTTCGAAGATCTGGATGGCGCCCGGGTCTTCGCGCAGAAGGCCAAGGATCTCGGGGGGCTGGACGAGCGCACCCTGCAGATGCTGGACCAGATCCTGAACGGCTGAGCCCCCGGGCTTCCGCCGGAGGACGAGCGCCCCGGTCCCTCGCGGGCCGGGGCGCCTGGCCGTCCTCCTGGACGCTTCCCCTCCCGTCCTGCAGGATGGACGGGCCGATGGCCGCCCGCATCCCGTCCCTCCTCTGGATCCTGACCTGCACGGCCTCCACGGCCGGGGCCCAGGAAGGAGGGCCGGGACCCTGGGTCGAGGCCCATTGTCTCCGCTGCCATGGCCCCGAGCGCGCCCGGGCGGGCATCCGCCTGGACCTGCTCCTGGGCGAGGAGGCCTTCTCCCGTGAAGCCCGCGTCTGGGACCTGGCCCGGGAGCTCGTGGCCGCCGGCGAGATGCCTCCGGCCGGGGAGCCGCCCCTCCCCGAAGCGGACCGCCGTGCTCTCCTGGCCGCTCTGGACCACCGCCTGAAGGCCCTCGCGGCCGACCCCCGGGATCCAGGGCCGGCGCCGCTGCGGCGCCTCGGCCGCACGGAGTACCGGAACACCCTGCGCGACCTCCTCGGCCTTCCCGGCGATCTCGCCTGGCGTCTCGCCGAGGCGCTGCCCCGGGACGCTCCGAGCGACGGCTTCGACAACCAGGGCGCGGGCCTCACGCTCTCCCCCCTCCTCCTGGAGCGCTACCAGGACGTCACCGAGGAGATCCTGGACGCGGTCCTGGCTCTTCCCGCGAGCCGCAAGGCCTGGACCCCGCCGGTCTCCGGAGCCGGGCGGCGGGCCTGGGCGGAAGAGCGCCTCTCCCTGGCCTTCCGCCGCCCCGCCCGCCCCGCCGAGGTCGAGGCCCGGCTCGCCCTCCTGGACCGGGTCGAAGCCCGGGGCGGGGACGCCGCCGAAGGCCTGCGCGTCTTCCTGCGCTCCCTCCTCCTCAGCCCTTCCTTTCTCTTCAAGGTGGAGAGCGCCCTGCCGGAGCGGCCCGGCCAGCGCTGGCGCCTCCTCGACGGTTACGCCCTGGCGGCCCGTCTCAGCTATTTCCTCTGGGCGGCGCCGCCGGACGAGGCCCTGCGCCGGGACGCCGCCACGGGTGCCCTCCTCGATCCCGAAACCCTCGCCGCCCAGGCGCGGCGCATGCTCGCCGATCCCCGGGCGCGCAGCCTCGCCGAGGATTTCGGCGGGCAGTGGCTCGGCTACCGCAGGATCCTCGACCAGGCGACCGACGTCCGCGTCTACAAGGACTTCTACCGGAAGGGCCTGCGCCGGCCCATGTACGAGGAGGCGCGGCTCCTCTTCCAGACCCTGGTCGAGGAGGACGCTCCGGTCTTCCTGCTCCTGGACGCCCCCTTCACCTTCGTGAACGGTCCCCTCGCCGAGCACTATGGCCTTCCCGGCGTCGAAGGCCCGAAGATGCGCCGTGTAGAACTCCCGGACCGCCGCCGGGGTGGCGTCCTCGGCCTCGGCGCCATCCTGACGGCCACCTCCTATCCGACGCGAACCAGCCCGGTCCTGCGCGGCGCCTGGGTCCTGGAGACCCTCCTGGGCCAGCCTCCTCCGCCGCCGCCGCCGAATGCAGGGATCCTGTCCTCACCCGAAGGCGGCGAGTCCTCCCGCTCCTTCCGGGAGCGACTGGAGGCGCACCGAGCCGATCCGGCCTGCGCTTCCTGCCACGCCCGCATCGACCCTCTGGGCTTCGCCCTCGAGAACTTCGACGGCATCGGCCGCTGGCGCGAGGGCACGGAGGAGGAGCCCATCGACAGCCTCGGCCTCCTCCCGGACGGAAGCCGCGTCCAGGGGCCCGTCGGCCTGAAGGACTGGCTCCTCGAACACCGCGAAGACTTCGCACGGACCTTCCTGGAGCGCCTCTTCACCTACGGCCTCGGCCGCCCGCCGGCCTTCGAGGACCGCCACCGGATCCAGACCATGCTCGAGCGGGCCGGCGACCGGGACTACCGCTTCTCGGCCTTCGTCGAGGCCCTCGTCCGGAGCGTCCCCTTCCGCTATGTTCGCTGCCGGCCTCCGGAGGAAGAGTCCCGCGGATGATCCCGCCCTCCCGTCCCTGGACCCGCCGCCGTCTCCTGCGCGGCGCCGGCGCCGTCCTCGCCCTGCCCTGGCTCGAGGCCCTGGCACCCCTGCGCGCCGCCGGCCCGGGCGGCGCACCGCCGGTCCGCCTCGCCTGCCTGTTCATGCCGAACGGGGCGCTGCCGCGCGGCTGGTGGCCCCGCGACGAGGAGCCCTCGACTCCCCTTCCCACGATCCTCGAGCCCCTGGAGCCCCTGCGCGACCGGCTCCTGCTCCTGCGCAACCTCTGCAACCGGAACGCCTTCGAGGGCGAAGGCCACTACGTGAAGACCACCTCGCTCCTGAGCGGAGCGCGCGTCCGCAAGACCGGCGGGCGCGACGTCCGCTGCGGTACGACGGTGGACCAGGTGGCGGCGCGCCATGTCGGCCGCCACACCCTCCTGCCCTCCCTGGAGCTGGGCATCGATCCGCCCACCTCCCGGGTGGACATGGGCTACAGCACCCTCTACGGGAGCCACGTCTCCTGGGCGGCCCCCGACCGTCCCCTGCCCAAGGAGATCGTCCCGCGCCGCGCCTTCGACCGCCTGTTCCGAAGGGTGCGGAGCGCCGCCCGGCCCGAGGACCCCTTCATCCTCGACCTGGTCCTGGAAGAAGCCCGCGGCCTGCGCCGGGTGGTCGGCTACGAGGACCGCCATCGCCTGGACGAGTACCTGGAGTCGGTGCGGGCCCTCGAGGAGCGCCTGGCACGGGCCGAGCGGGAACCCGTGAACCCGATGCACCTGGAGCACCTGGAGGGGCTCCGGCCGCCTGAGGGAATCCCGGCCTTCCCCGAGCATGTACGCCTGATGCTCGAGGTCCTGGTCCTCGCCTTCCGCACCGACACGACCCGGGTGGCCACCTTCATGTTCGGTAACTCCGTGAGCGGACGGAACTTCTCCTTCCTGGACGGCGTCGAGGGCGGCTTCCACCCCTACTCCCACCATGAAGGGCGCGAAGACAAGATGGCGGCCTACGAGCGCATCAACCGCTGGCACGTGGAGCAGCTGGCCTGGTTCTGCCAGCGCCTCGACGCGATCCCCGAGGGCGACGGCACGCTCCTCGACCAGAGCCTGGTCCTTTTCGCCTCCGGCATCGGCGACGGCAACGCCCATGACCCGAAGTGCCTGCCCGTCGCCCTTCTCGGCCGCGGCGGCGGCCGCCTCCCGCGAGGCCAGTACCAGGTGTTCCCGAAGCAGACGCCCCTGTGCGGCCTGCATCTCTCCCTGCTGCACGCCATGGGAGTGCCCGCGGACTCCTTCGGGGACGCTTCGACGCCCCTCCTGAAGCTGCGCCAGACCTGAGGCGGTTCGAGCCGATGGCACCGCCTTGCTCTCGGCCTCTGCCGAGGCCCTCGCGTGGCTCTGCCGGCACGGTGCAGCGGGGCCGGCGCACGCGCCGGGAGTGCCGACAAGACCTCCCGCTGCCCCCCGGGACCGGTGCCCGGGCCGGCCCTGGCGAACGCAGATACCCATCCGCCTCCACCTATGAAACCCCGCACGACGCCCGGCCCTCGCCAGGCTGCGCCCGGCCCCCGGGACCTGCAGGAACCGCCTGCCCCTGGCTGCCCGGCCTGGAGGGGAGGGCTCCGCCTGCGTTATGCTGGGGCCACGGGAATCCGTCCTGGTGAGGACGCCGGATCGTTCCCCGTCGCGGATCGGACCCGCGGAACCCCTGGGGTTGGGGGGCGTTCCCGGGTCCGGGAGACGGGAACGGACAGGCGGCCGCCGGGCCGGGGACGGCGGCGGGCTGGGGAGCCCGCGCCCCGCCTCCGGTCCGGAGAAGACACGTGGGGAATCCATGACCGAACGAGAGACCGACCGCTCCCGGACGGGAGCCGTCCATGCCACCCTCGAGGGAAGCTCCCGGCCGGCCTGGCTGCGCGCCCGGCGGATCCCGGCAGGAGAGACTCCGGATCCGCTGCTCTGCTCCTTCGAGGCGGAGGGGCGGCGCTACGAGAAGCTTCCGGTCGCCGACCTCGGTCCCGGCGGTCTCGGCCTGCGTCCGGAGCGCCCCCTGGGCCTGGCTCCGGGGACGGCCCTCCAGGACCTCGAGATCCGCTCCGGCGGCCAGCGTCTCTGGAGCGGGGAGGGCGAGCTGATCTACGCCCTGGACACGGCCGAGCCCCGGGCGGGGCTCCGGCTGCTGGGTCTTCTGGACCTGGCCCGCGTCCACTGGACCCGAGGGCTCGAGGGCCTGCTTCGAGAGGAGGAGGCCGGCCGCGAGGAGCTGCCGGTGGCCTACCGAACCGCACTCCTCCAGGCCGTGCAGCTCCTCGAAGGGGCAAAGCGCGTCCTCACCGGTGCCGAAGGGGAGAAGGGCGGCCTGGAAGTCTGGCCCGACGAGGAGGTCCGGCGCCTCTGCGTGGAGTTCCACATGCGCTGGTCGCCGCGCTTCCTCGAGCTGATGGAGCGGCTCGACGAACTCCGTGCCGATCTGCCTCCCGAAGCCCGCCTTCTCGCCGACCGCTACGCGGAGCGGGCCCTGCTCCCCCTGCTCCTCAGTTGCCCCATGCACAGCCGGGCCAGCCTGAAGCCGCGAGGCTACGCCGGCGACTTCGAGCTGATGCTTCTCTACTTCGCAAACCGGCTGCGGGGTGAGAGCCTCTACGCCCGCTTCCTCCACTTCACGGCCCAGCACTACCCCCTCGGGCGGACGGTCGTGGAGCGCGAACGCACGCTGCGCGAACGCCTGGAGGAAGCCTCCCGGGCACGAAGCGACCGCCCGGCCCTGCGCATCCTCAACCTCGCCGCAGGCCCCGCCCTCGAGATGCAGCGCTGGCTGGAAGAGACGCCGGCGCCGCAGAAGCCGGTGGAGTTGATCCTGGTGGATCAGGACCGGGACTCCCTGGAGTACGCCCAGGCCCGGCTCCTGGAGCGCATCGCCGCGCGCCCCGATGAACTGCGCAACGTCCGGGTCCGCGCCCTCCACTTCTCGGTGAAGCAGATCCTGGAGCCGAAGACCGAGGAGGAACGCCGAACCCGGGCCGGCATCCTTCGGGATCTGGACCTCGTGACCTCCTCCGGCCTCTTCGACTACCTGCCGGAGAACTTCGCCGTGCGGCTGGTCCAGGCTCTCCACGAGGGACTGGCGCCGGGCGGCGGTCTGTTCCTCGGGAACCTTCGGCGGGAGCCCAGGACCTCCTGGCTCATGGAGGCGGTCCTCCAGTGGCACCTGCGCTACCGGGAGGAGGAGGAGGTCCTGCGCTGGGCCCGGGGACTCCCCGGCCAGGCGTCCATCACCCCCGACCGTACCGGGCGCTGCCTGTTCCTGGACTACCGGCTTCCGGCCTCATGAGGCCGCGGCCAGGGAGGCCGGCTCCTCCCGCGGCGGCCGGCGCGGCACCCGCACCAGGAAGCTGGCCCCGCCCAGGGGGCCGGCTCCCTCGTGCTCCACGCGTCCGGCGTGGGCCAGGACGATGTTGCGCACGATCGCCAGACCGAGGCCCGTGCCGTGGGACTTGCCCTGGGTCGTGAAGGGGAGGAAGAGCTCGCTGCGCAGGGTCGCAGGGACACCCGGCCCGTTGTCCGCCACTCGCAGCCACAGGTCCTCGCCATCACGGCCGGCCTCGATACGGATCCTCGGGTCGGCGGGGGGCTCTCCCATCTGGGTGAGGGCATCGCGGGCGTTGAAGAGGAGGTTCTCCAGAACGCGGCGCAGACGATCCGCGTCGAACTCTCCGGCCAGGTCGTCCGCGCCCAGGGCCAGCTCCAGGGTGATGCCCGCAGCCTCCAGGGAACTCCGGTGCTCTTCCAGGGTGCCGCGGACAGTCTCTCCGAGGTCGGCAGGCCGGGTGCGCAGGCGGATCTCCGCATCGCGCACGAACTCGCTCAGCTCCTGCACCATGCCCGCAACACGGTCGGCAGCGTCCTCGGCCTTGCGCAGGTCCTGCTCGAGATCGCCGAGGGCGGGGTTCTCGGCGGCGATCATCCGTAACAGGCCGATCCGCCCCGAGACCACGGTCAAAGGCCCCTTCAGATCGTGGGCGATGGTCGAGGTCATCTGGCCGATGGCCACGAGACGGGAGTTGCGCTCGTCCAGGGCGATCTCCGCGGCACGCATGCGCAGCTGGGCCTCGATGCGCGCCTCCAGCTCCTCGATTCGGAAGGGCTTGGTCAGGTAGTCCGTCGCCCCCAGACTCAGTCCCTGGACCACGGAATCCACACCGGAGCGCGCCGTCAGGAACATGACCGGGATGTCCTGACAGGCCGGGTCGTCCCGGAGCTCGCGCAGCATCTCCTCGCCGGTCATCACCGGCATCATCCAGTCGGAAACGATCAGGTCCGGGCGCAGCCGGCGGGCCTTCTCCAGGCCGGCACGTCCGTCCTCGGCGGTTGCCAGCCGGTAGCGGCTGCGGAGGGAACGGACCAGGAAGTTGCGCAGGTCCGCATTGTCCTCCACCAGGAGCAGGAGCGGTGCGTCCTCGGGCGCGTCCGGCGCCTCGACCGGCGCCTCCAGGCGCTTCTCCTGGAGGTCGGCCAGGAGGGCGCGCCGTCGCACCGGCGTCTCCTCCACGCCAAGAGGCTCACCCGCGGCCTCGCCCGCGGCCCGCAGGGGCATCTCCGCCCGGAAGGTGGAGCCCACCCCCGGCTCGCTGCGGAGCGTCAGGTCGCCGTCGTGCAGACGCATGAGCTCGCGGGCCAGGGACAGGCCCAGGCCGGTGCCCTGGCTCTTGCCCTTGAGGTCGCCCTCGACCTGATGGAAGCGCTCGAAGACCAGGTCCTGCTGGTCTTCGGGGATGCCGACGCCGGTGTCCTCGACCTCGAACCAGAGCCGCCCCTCCGCGATACCGGCGCGGACGGTGACACGGCCGCCCTCAGGCGTGAACTTGAGGGCGTTGGACAGGAGGTTGGCGGCCACGGTCTCCACCTTCTCCAGGTCGAAGAGGGCGTCCGGAAGACCGTCCAGCCCCTCGGCCCGCAATTCGATGGAACGACTGCGGGCGAAGCCCGCCGCACCGGTGAGGAGCTGCTGCAGGAGCTGGCCCAGGTTGGCCGGCTGGGCGTCCAGCTCCAGGCGCCCGGCCTCGAGGCGGGCGTAGTTCAGGATCATGTTCACCTGGCGCAACAGCCGCTGGGCGTTGGCGCTCATGGCCTCGAGGAGCGGACGCGGATCGCCGCGCTCCCGGCCCGAGAGGATCGCCTCCAGGGGGCCGAGGATGAGCATGAGCGGCGTCCGCAGCTCGTGGCTGACGTTGGCGAAGAAGCGGGTCTTCGCCGCGTCCAGGGACCGGAGTTCCTGGTTGACCTGCTCCATGCGCAGGCGGAAGGCCAGCTCGCGCCGGCGCCAGCGCTCCGACTGCTGGACGGCGAGGAGGGTGTAGGCACAGGTTCCCGCCAGGAAGAAGGCGGGGTTCAACATGCCCAGGTCCGGCCCCCAGGCGAGAAGGTTGATCGTGAAGTAGCCACCGGCCAGGAGCAGGCAGAACAAGGCCGCCACCCAGGGGCTCCAGGGCATGAAGAGCCCGACGAAGAAGAGCACCAGGAGGTTGCCGATGTAGTAATCGCTGCTCCAGCCGCCCAGGGGAACGGTCATGGCGCTGATCCCCCAGGAGGCCAGGGTCAGGATGCCCACGCTCAGGGGCAGGGCCCGTTGCCGGCCGCGCTCCGTCCGCACCGCCGCCACGGTGCCGAGGGAGAGGAGGACGATGAGAGCGCGGATCGCCCCGAAGGAGAGGATGACCTCCAGCCCCTTGCCCAGGTGCGGCAGGACAATCCAGTCCAGGGCCCAGAAGAGCCCGTACAGGACGAGGCCGACGGAGAGCGCGATGCGCAGGCGCTGGACCAGGAGCTCGTGGGTCTCCCGGGCGTAGGCCTCCTCGAAGCCCGCCAGGCTCTCGTCGGGAAGCGCCTCGTGGCTGACGGCGTTCATCGGCGCGGTCCGCGGCCGGGCCGGAGCGACGGAAGCCCCAGGCCGGCAAGGGTCTTGCATCGGCAAAACCGCCCCCGACCTTGAGCCCCGGGGCCCGTGGATTCCAGGCTTTTCTCCCCGGGGACTCCAGGACAGAGCCCGAAGCGGCCGATCCCAGGGACGCGGGGCCGCCACAGCCGGCGCCCCCCTCCCGAAGATGGCGCACATCCTGGTCCTCGAAGACGATCCCGACACCCGCGAAACCCTGGAGCGCCTGCTCCAGCACGCCGGGCATGAGGTCACGACCGCCGGCGACGGCAGGGCAGGCGCCCGTCTCCTCGCTCAGGGCGGCTACGACCTCCTGATCACGGACATCATCATGCCGGACCAGGACGGGCTGGCGACGATCCTGGAGGCGAAGCGCAGCCTCCCCGAGCTTCCCATCATCGCCATGAGCGGTGGCGGGCAGGGCTCGAGCGACGATTACCTGCGCATCGCCCGGGCCTTCGGGGCCAGGCAGGTCTGCCCGAAGCCCTTCAAGCCGGAGCAGATCCTGGCCCAGGTGGAGGCTGCCCTGGCCGCATGAAGGCCGAGTCACGGCATGCGTGATGTATCACGTGGCTCCGTGACATTTATCTCGTCATTCCGGGAGGATCCTGCGCGGGGACGGCTGACAGGGGACCTTCGTCCCCGGGAGCCAGAACCATGCGCAACATCCTCCTGATCCTCGGTCTGACCGCGGCCCTGCCGGTGACGAGCGCCGACCTCGCCGCCTCCGGGCCCTCCCCGGCCAAGGTGGTCCGCACCGCGGCCGCCGTGGCCTGCACCCTGGCCCACGACCACCGCGGCCACGCGCCGGTCCGGATCGTCGCCCCGGCCCCGCGCCCGGTCGTCGTCGTCCGCGGCGGTCGCAGTCCGCGCAGCGTGGTCGTGGCACCCGCACACCGGGTGCGGGTGGTGATCCGCCACCGCGGCTGCGGCTGGCGCGGCAGCTACTGGGTCGCCCGCCGCGGGAGCACCGTCCTCCACTGCGGCGGCTGCGGCCATCGCTTCGTCTATCGCTCCTCCTGGTAGGCCTTTTGGATCCCCGCGCGGCCGCCGGAGCCTCGGCTCCGGCGGCCGCGGTTCCTCCCGGGCGACCGCATGAGGGGGGCCCGGCGCCGAATCCGCTTGCCCCGGGGAGGCCCGAGCCGGCCTCCATCACCCGACGGAACCCTGCCCCCCTCATGCCCCCGCTACGCCCCGCCCTGCTCCTCGCGGCCCTCGCCATCCTCTCCCCGGGCGTCGGCGCCCAGACCTGGACTCTTCAGAGCCCCCATCCCGCCGACGTCAGTCTGCTCTCGGTCCAGTTCGTGGACGCGACCACCGGCTTCGTGACCGGTGAGGACCACATCCTGATGCGGACCCTCGACGGCGGAACCACCTGGGAACAGGCGCCAGGAATCCTCCGTGACCCTCTCTTCCTGGAGAACCCCTACAACCGGGTCTTCTTCCTGGATTCTCTGCGCGGGTGGGTGATCGGCAACAACAACGACGCCTGGCGCACGACGGACGGGGGGAACACCTGGATCCAGATGAGCGCCTTTCCGGCCGGCTCCTACTACTACCTGGAGTTCGTGGACGCCATGACCGGCTGGGCGGGCGGCAACGGCAGCATCGTCCGCACCCGCGACAGCGGACTGAGCTGGGAAGTCCTGACCTGGTACGATGAGCATGGCAACGTCTACGGGATGGACTTCCTGGACACCCAGACGGGCGTCTTCGTCAACGACCCCATCTTCAACTGGCCCGAGGGCGTCTGGCTCACCCAGGACGGAGGCAACACCTGGACCCTCCTCCAGCAGGGGGCCTTCAACGAGGTGGTCTTCCTGGACGCCCAGACCATCCTTGCCCCCTCGGGGCACACGGTCTGGCGCAGCGACGACCTTGGTCAGACCTGGCAGACCTTCGCGACCTGGCTGGGCCAGGGCGTCAGCCGCCTCGCAGTCCTCGATCCGGACACGGTCCTGGCGGTGGATTGGGGAGGCAGCGTCTTCCTCAGCGGCGACCGGGGCGTGACCTGGAGCCAGGTCTTCGAGGGACCGGGCTCCCCGCCCGACGACTGGGACATCCGTTTCCGGGACGCCCAGAACGGTTGGATCTGCGGGGCCGGCGGCTGGGTCTTCGAGTCCCGGGACGGCGGCTGGACCTGGGAGCAGCGCAATCAGGGCCTCGCAGTCCCCTGGGCGGACATCCAGATGCTCCCCTCCGGAACCGGGATCGCGGTAGGCACCCAGGGCAACCTGACCTGGACCACGGACTTCGGTGCCAACTGGAGCACACAGCGCCTGCAGGTCACGGGCGCCACCCTGTTCCGGGACGAGGATCTGAACACGGCCTTCCTCCTCCACGACCAGACCGCCTTCGCCGCAGGTGACGACGGCGTGGTCTATCGCACCGACGACGGCGGAGCCACCTGGCAGTCCATCGGCTATCCCGCCCTGCCCGAGGCCTGGATCCACTACATCGGCTTTGCCGACGCCCAGACTGGCTGGATTGTCGGCCAGGCCGAGGCCGGCTTGAACGCCTTCCTCTGGCACACCACCGACGGCGGGCAGACCTGGGTCAACCAGGATCCCGGCCTGGGCGCGCTGTACGGGGGCTGGGTCGTGGACCCCGACACGATGTGGGTCGTCGGCAGCGGGGACTTCGCCTGGAAGACCGAGGACGGCG
>Ga0256830_1002484_pt1 | contig 12140 bp, 14 predicted proteins | sample 128326metaG_FD_190537 | JGI IMG/M metagenome (GOLD analysis project Ga0256830, IMG submission 190537) | Hydrothermal vent microbial communities from Lau Basin, Pacific Ocean - 128-326 | ecosystem: Environmental > Aquatic > Marine > Hydrothermal vents | place: Pacific Ocean: Lau Basin | collected...
TATTATTTGCTAGCAATAAACAGCTATTACAGAATAACATAAATCATATCGATTATACAAAAAATAAAATACATATAATCGATATGATTGGTGATATAAAATATGATCATTTTAATGTTATAGTATATAAATATGAAGATATATTCGATACAATAAATAATATTTTAAAATATATTAAAGGAAATGTTGTAATATTAGAATCGAATATCAAAATAAATAATGAATCTATTAAAAATTTGGATTCTTATTATAATAATGAAGCTCTTAATTTATTAAGAACGGATACTGTAAGAGATGTTGTATTAAATGATAAAAGAATAGGAAAAAATACTATTCAACAAGATGATATCACTCTTAATATAGCTTTTAATACGAATAAGATAAAGTCATTCGATTCATTCGATGATCTTTATATAAGATGTATTTCCGATCGAATTCCGATTTTGTTTCAGTCGAACATAAGAGTATTGCGCTCTGCATTATCAAAAAATCCAATAAGAAAAAATCCATTAGTCAGACCTACTAAAAAAGAAAGAGATATACAGGCTCTTATAAACAAATCAAAAAATTTGATAAAATATGACATTATTATACCATTTATGTATAACGGTGATAGATGGGATTTGTTTGTTTGTAGTATAGAATCTCTTTATCGTCATTTCAAAAATAATGCGAATGTAAATATAATCATTCATGAGACTTCTCCAACTAGATATATAACAAAATCATTCATAAAAAAATACGATATACAATATATGTATTCCAAGTGGGATGATGTATTTCATAGGGCATGGGCATTAAATGTTCCCGCCAAACATAAAGCAACAGGGGATGTATTTGTATTTTTTGATGCTGATTTGCTGATAACAGAAGAATGGAAAAATGAATTGTTATCATCTCATCCTGATAAAGTATATATTGGATGGGGGAAAATGTACAATTTGTCAAAACAAGCAACGAAATATTACATCAAAAATAGAACATTATTGAAAGAATATGAAAGAATAAGAGTCCCTGCATCAAATGCGGCCGCTGGCGGTATCAATATAATCCCTAGATCAGTATTCTTTGATGTATGCGGATGGGACGAATCATTTGAGGGTACATATGGCGGTGAAGATAATGTGATGTACTGTAAACTTGATAAATTGGGGTATAATCCGAATAATAAATTCAAGTCTTATGTATATCATTTATATCATGAACATATGACATATAGAGATCCGAAAAGGATACCGTTATATAGAAAAATTGCATCATATAATAAAGATAAATGGATTAATATCATTAATACATTTGAATGGGGAGAACTTAATTATAAAAAGAGAAATTCCATTAGCACAAATGATAGTCCATTAGCGAGAAATAATAAGAAATCCACACTACAAAATAATAGTAAAGTTTCTTTAAATAAAGAAAAAACAGAAGTTTTTAGAAATTATTACAACTCTAATATAATGAGAGAGTTGAAATATTCAAAAAAACCGGTAATAACTATTTGCATGGTGACATATAAGAGATTTGACACTCTTATAAACACGTTAAAGAGAATGTCAGAATTAAAAATAAAAGCAAATATGTTATTATGGATAAATGATTATAAATATTACACTCAAGATCAGTTAGATGTGATAAATGGAATAGTAAGTTCGACATTTGTTTCATACGATATAATATATTGTCCTATTAATGTAGGAACAGGACATTCAAGGAATATAATGTTGAAACGTGCTATTAAAGAATTTGATTCAAAGTATATACTAACTACCGATGATGATATATATTACAATAGTGTTGATGAATTGCTTATTGGATCTTGTGTTCTGGAACAAAAAAGATTCTCCAATATTGGATGTATAGGTATATGGCATGAACCTGGATCAAAAATATTGAGGATAAAAGACGACAAGATACAAAATTATGATCCTGTTTATGGCCTACAAACCACAGATGCGATAGGGGCCGCCACAATGACAATAAGAAAGGATGTTATTAAATCATGTAATGTGGATCCAGAATATAAGATAATGTGGGTGGATACAGATTTTTGTATGAGTGTAAGAAAGGCCGGATATAAAGTGGCATTTCTATGTAATAAAAGATGGAAGCCAAAGAATATCGCAGATCTTGATGATGAATCATATAAAAAAGACAGATATGATGATACTGTTAGAAAAGAAAGCACAGATCGATTTAAGTCTAAATGGGGAATAGAGCCGGTTTGGAGAAGATTGGATAAAAAATCTGATATCATTATTTCTGAAGATAGTACCAAAGATATTAATGTTCTTTGGATGAAAATGGACACATCTGATAGAGTGGCCAGTCATCTTAATAATGAATATCTAGAGGATGAATTATCCAAATTATGTAATCTAGATATACATAGAGAAAATATCGGTAATCAGCATCCATCTCATTTTCAAAACAATGCGATAAGAAATAAGAATTATGACTTATCGTGGTTGATAAAGAAACAAAACGAATATGACGCAATAATAATAAGACATCCGTTTGCATTTAATACGGATGACTGGAAAAATGTCAATGTGCCTGTTTTCATGATGCTTGAAGATCAACATGGAGATAATAATCGGTATAGTATACAGATGGGAATCAAGTATGGATGGATTGTTCTGACAAGATATGAGCTGAAAGATTTTAATAATGATCTTAATCAACAAATAAAAAAGCATTATTTATATCCGCATTATATAGATGATGATATATTCAAGGACTATGGATTGGAAAAAGAGAGAGTTGTTTTACAAACCGGTGCTTTATACAAAGTATATGCTTGTAGAAATGCTCTGAAGTCCAGTTTTGAAAAAGAGAATCTTTCTGAAAAATATTACAAGTATATACCACGTCCGAAAGAAACGGATGTAGTGAAATATCCAATAGGCGTTGATTATGCAAAAGAGATAAACAAATCATGGTTTACGATATGTTGTGGATCAACATATAGATACCCGGTGATGAAGTATTTCGAAATCCCAGCATGCGGATCAATAATTTATGGGCATTATTTCGATGATCTTGAAAAACTTGGATTCATCCCTGATGAAAATATGATAGTTGCGGATCTTAGTAGCCCAAAAAAACAAATAGACAGTTTGATGCAAGACAAGGATAATCTATTACGAATAATTGAAAATGGAAAATCCTTAATAAAAGAGAGATACACAAAGAAGATGGGCGCAAAAGTGCTATTACAAATAATTAAAAATGACTTATGAGCTTTGTTTACAATAATAAAAACTATAAAATTTTAGGAATGAAAAATGAAGAATACAATTCTTTTCGAGAATTAGAGTTTCTTGAAACAATAAAAACTATAGTTCCGTCAGGATCTGTTTGCATCGATATCGGTGCTAATGTCGGAAGCCATACAGTGTTTCTGGCTTCTGAAATTGGGGCTAGGAAAGTGTTTTCGTTCGAGCCGATACCGATGGTCTTTGATGTTTTAAAACATAACATAACGGTGAATAACATCACTGATAAGGTGATTGCTTATAATATCGCTATTTCATCGAAAAATAAAAATCTAAAATGCATCAGCAAACTTCCGGATTACCACGGATCTTATTGGCTTTGGTACTCTGAAGAGGATTATAAACATCCTTATGATCGCGGATACAAAGTTCATAAAGGATGTGACGGATCAGCATACACGAATGAAATAAAATCGGATAAACTTGATTCGGTGATGAAAAATGAAAATTTTGATGAAATTGATTTTATCAAAATAGATGTCGAGGGAATGGAATTTGAAGTGCTTAAAGGAGCAAGAGAATTGATAGAGACTCATAAGCCAGTGCTTCAAATAGAAGTCGCTATTGATAATAATGAAAATATATCTAAATTTCTATCTGAATTTAATTATAAAAGAATTCGTGGTGTTTTTAAAAACGAAAATCAATTATGGTGCCAGAAATAAATTTCTTTTGGAGTGGAAATAATTTTACTTATTTGAATTATTTATGTATACAATCGCATATAAATATAGGTCATAGTGTGCGTATACATATCCATGGCAATTTGCCAAATTCGGTCCATTGGAATGCTCTTGATATAAATAAAATTAATATCTTAAATGCTGACGATGTATTCGATATTACCGAATTCTTAAAGCAAAAAAACACCAATATAAAAACCGGTAGTGCATTATGGAGATTTCATTATCTATATAAACATGGGGGATGGTATTCTGATACAGATGCTATAGCACTAAAGAAATGGGATATAAATTCTAATTGGATGTTATGTTCTGGTGAAACTGATTCCAGACTCATATCAATTGGGGTGATAAAAGTTCCAAAAAACCAAAAAATGTTTCTGTATATGATCCGAAATATATCTCCTGAATGGGGAAATGTTAGAATATTTACAAATTATTATAGAAAATTCAATAATTGCAGTAAACATATATATGATTCGGAATTATTTTATCCCATCAAATGGAATGAATATATGAAGATACTTAGAGATATCAAAATCCCCGATGTATATTCTCTTCATACATATAATACAATGTTCGAAAGAGATGGTATTATAAATGACATACAAGATAAAATACAATCAGGATCATTATTGGAAAGAATTGTGAATTTTGTAGAGAATAAAAAGGACAGATTTACCTATTTCGTTTGAGTATGGCATTTATTTCTTTTTCTCTTGAACTGAATTCAATGCAATCATATAAAAATGGAGAATACGTCATTGATATCGATTTTTTTATATTCTTCCATTTTTCATTTTCACAATACGCTTTACTTCCATCAATAACGTAATATATACAGTCTTTACATAAAAATCTCATCGTTTAATAATAGGATTTTGAATAAGCATCATTGTAATTTATTTATAAAAAACTCGATCTTAAAAGACCGAGTTCAAAAATCATATTCATTTTATTTTCGAAAAAATTTAAAACCATCATCTATTAATACAAATCCTTGTGTTGTGTTCAATTTTTGTATGATCTATTTTGTTGCTACTAAAGTAGTAATAATTAAAAATTTCATCATATTCTTCTAGGCAATCACCTATAAGGGCCGGAAATCGATAATTATAAGTAGTTTCTGTTCCATTGTTCCATTTTACCTTTAATCGACATACAGAATAATATGTTTTGTAATTAGTGGGCAAATGATTGATGTATTTTTCAATACATCCACTATCTATCACAGTACCGGTTAATGTAATTTTTTCTGTTACAATCACTCTTTCAGTATAAGAAACTATTCCATAGTATACAGAGGCTATACAAAAAATAACCAATACGATACATCCTATAACATACCATATTTTAAGCATCGCTATGATTATTTTGCTCATCATATAATCTATATTAAATTCGTGTTCCGTTTTTTTATAACAATTCATATATTTACCTATTATAAGACAATGATGGAATATAATATCAAAACTTTCGATCTAAATAGGACAGGGACTGTCAGATTTAAAGATTATGGAGAGAACATAATTCCTTCATTAAACTTTAATGAAGGTCATCTCTGCGAAACAAGAAGCCGCCATCTTTAGATGGCGGCAGTTTACTTATCATTACATAAAATTTATCGCATCTTTTTTCACCTCTTCTATGATATTCTTATCAAACAACGATAAGAATGATTTGATATCATCCATGTCGGATGTATTCAAATTCAACATTCTCATCAAGACAGTTATTGCTTCAAATGGGCTGTCTGCCCATTTCTTGTCAAGGACATAGTTATACATTTTTTTCATGCCCCGACGTAAATTATATGACACGGCCTGTCTTGTTATTCCTAGTTCAGTTGCTATTTCTTCCCCATTCAATGGGGTATCATAGCTGATCATTTGTGTGCCGTCTGATGCTTGATTCCGTAATTATAAATACGGGCGCACACATCTTTATAGACGGCACTAAGTTTTTGGTTGTTTTCTTCAAGGTGATTCTTGAATGTGTTAAGATCATCCATGGTCATTCGGGAGATCTTCTTCCATTTTCTTTCCGTTTTTACTTTATTTCCGTATCGATTAGCCATTGTGCTCCCCAACTCTTACCTTTTTCCGGCCTTCGTCATACCGTGACAAAAGCCTTTTGAAAAACCAGTTTCGTACCCACACAAATAATTGTAAACATCATTTACTGTTGTTGCTCTTCCAAGCATTGTATTATCATTTAATTTCAGGATAAACATGTCATCAAACACAGAGATCTTTATCCCTAATTTTTGTATTTTTTCAAGACATTTTTCGTACAATAGAATGTCACTTCCTATTGCCATGATATTCACCGTAAAATTGCAAATCTTATTAAAACATACCATCAATTATATTGATGAAATTCGCCCTGACCACATTTCCGGCCCCTTTATTCATCATTTTTTTAACTTTTGACTGTTCTTTTTTATCAAGAGCGTTGAACTTATCTTCATAATCTTTCATAAAGTCATCAAATGCGTCCTTCGAGAGCAGTCCTACAATTTTTCCGAAATCTTTTGATGTGATGTTCGGAATATCTCCATGAGAAAGAACATTTCTCAATCTATTTTCTGTCAAATAAGACATAAGCTCTTCAAGAATGAATTGTGCATCATTAGAAAGAGGATCTTGATTGATTTTGGTCTTCTTTCTTTTTGATTTTTCGGCAAATTTCGGATTTTTGCCTTTTATGATAACTCGTTTTCCGTTTGGAAAAAATCTAGGAACTACTGGCTTCAGAACCCATCCTTCTGCTTCATTATCTTCTATAGCAGGAAGATTGAAATATTTATAAAGAGGATCCTGAAAAACGGTGGGATATGTAATTAGATCTTCGAATTTACCACGTCCAAGCTCCGGAACATGATGAAATCCGTATTTTTGGCAATACTCTTTTACTTTATCATATTCGATATATTTTCCGTCAATTTTGATGTCGAATACAACAAAGCTATTAAAAGGGCAGTACGAAACCCCTTTTTGTACACGTACTGCATTCTTTACCGGCTCTACGTCTTTATGATTATAATGACCGCCGAAGATCTCTCCATAAACAATCAAAACATCACAATTCAGATCGGATCTCATTTTTGCGACGTTTTCAGAGAAATCGAAATTAAAATCTCCGTAAAAATTCTCCCCATCTTTGATAAAACCGCGCCTTGACGCTTTTTTTACGCAATTTTTGTCGGCATGGTACGAATAATTGGCCCCATGTACTTTAAGAGTAAGTACCCATTCTTCAGCATTAAAGCCATATTGTTCGATTGAATCGATTATCTTTGTTCTGGTGTGATTTTCAATAGAATTGTATTTTGTGAACTTCATCGCTTTTCATATAGTTTTGTTTTTTCGTTAAACGCATAAGACACTATAAATTTACCATAGTCACTAAAAACATTAACAAATGTTTCAGTTCATCTTGCTAGAGGGACTATAAACGCCTCTACTGTGGATGTTAATAGCTGCATTATAATCTGCATCCATAATCAATCCACAAGATGCACATTGATAAATTTCACCTTTGCGTGACTTTTTATCAAGTACACCACATACAGAACAAGTCTGACTTGTATAAGCTGGGTCAACTAAGATCATCTCGAAACCTTCGGTTTCACTTAGCATTCCCAGCTTTGCCAGAACTTGTCTGTAAGACCAGTATTGAATTTTATTATTAAATGACTTTGACCTTTTTCCCTTTGATCCTTTCTTTACATTCTTCAAGTCTTCAAGGATAACAAGGCCAAAATCACCTAAATTCAATGTGTTAAGTATTCTATTTATTTCGTTCTTTTTGTGAATCAAAAGTCTTTTATATTTCTTTGAGCCTCTTTGTTTTTTGGATAGCTTTTTATAAATTTCAAAAAGTTCTTTCCCATAAACATGGCCGTGGTTATCGACTAACAGTTTCTTGTAGCCGATGTCAAAAGCAATGGTTCTGTTGGACTTGTTTCTTATTTCTTCTTTTTCATAAACGATGTCAATGAAGAAATTTCCATCCTTTTCACGTAAACGGATGGTCTTCTTCCTATCCCAATCCTTAAATTTGAGACTATGTTTATGATTTTTAATAGGGACATTGATCTTAATTCTTCTCTTCGTTCCCGGCTTGAACCATGGGAGCTTGATGTTTATAAATTCGTCAAATTCTCCATTGGTTTCTTCTATATCGAAAAATCTTTCATCCAAATTAATAGAACAGTGAAAGGATTTGATGTCTATCCTTTTGAGATAATTGATATTTAAATACTTAAACCTTTTCGAAGTGAAACTGTGATGCCTATCCAACTCTTTACATTTGGCATATAACCTTTTGTATTTGTTATAAATTTTCTTCTTCTGATAATCGATATTAGATCGTACAATTTCAGAAGCAGTTTTATATGCCAATTGTTTCCATTGACCCGTGCTGATGAATTTGGCGTCCGGTAATAACTTGCTTGAAAGGTTTTTCTTCAAAGGCAGGTCTTTATTAATGATCAAATCAATATAAACAGAAACAGTATCCCTGAAATCAGAGAACATCTGCTCTATCAGGGATAGCTTGTTTTTATTAGAAAATTTTAATGCGTGTGATGATGATCTGATCATTGTTTTTCTGTATTGTGTTTGATAGTATCCTTATGAACTGTTATCATAAGTTATTCATATAATATATATAATATATCATTTGATAATATTTGTCAACATTATTTATGAAGGAATATAATATTGATCAAAAATATCAACATTTTTTGGACAATTTTTAATTACATCATCCAAAGAAAAATAAATTGTCTTTTCTCCTTCATCTGTTTTTCCGACAAAATAAGTCTCACAACTATTATAGATAGTCATAGCGATACCTTCTAATAATTTTTATCATGGCGGTAGGTACAGGATTTGAACCTGTGCTGGTTTTATCCAGGCTACTGATTAGCAATCAGACGCATTTCCTCTCTGCCAACCTACCAGTTATAGTTTAATGATTTTCAGAAACTGGCGGAGGGAGAGGGATTCGAACCCCCACAGGTTTCCCCGAACTCGGTTTTCAAGACCGGTGCCTTACCGTTCGGCCATCCCTCCTTATTATTTATTTCATAAATCAGGGGTGTTTTTGTATCTCTTTTACATCTTGTGCATGTATAGATCCCGGATTTGTACATAGCAACGGCATTTTTCATTCCATTGTCGTAACAAAATGGACAAATCCTCACAATATCGAAATCACCACTGATCCACTTCATAATTCCTTTCCACGTTAGAGGAATCAATAATTTTATTGATCATAATCGTGGCCTTTTTGAGAACTTTTTGTTCCATTCTTTCGCATCTTTTTTCACATTTTCGTTCCACGATCTCCACCATCCTAAGTGCCCAAAAAGTAGATGACACCTTTTACATAAGGTGATTAGATTTTTTAAATCTAACTCTTTAGATGGATCTACATGAAATGGAACAATGTGATGTATATCAAGAAAATGTTTTTTCCCGCATACAACACAATGTGGATTATTTTTTAAAAAATATCTCCTTATCTTTGGCCATTTGTTGGATCTTTTCGAGAAACGTGAATTTTTTACTGTTTCTCTAATTATTCCATATAATTCATCTATCATTGTAAAAGTTATTTATTAAAAGTTCACCTTTAGGGATCCGGCCCCTCTCACCATCGCCGAACATGAGAGTATTTGTTCGACCGCATTATTTAACTCGAAATAATAATGCGTCCCTTCCGGTGTCTTGTCGGTTATGCTTATCGTCATAACCATGTTCTGTTTACTTTTCGTGTCGTTTATTAAGCCTGTGTATTGCGTCATAAATTGTTTCGTCTTTACCCCACACCAACACAACACAACCGTTATTTTTATAGTCAGCACAATTCGTCATAGCATCAAAAACATCCTTCGGAATCCCATGATCTTCATGAGTATTTCCGACGCTGATGTTATCTATTGATAATTCGACTTTTCCTTTCATGGCCATTCACCTCTTATCATAGATTTATTACATTTATGATAATCCCTTTGACTAGAAAATGTCAATCACATAAAATTTTTTATTAATTTGAAAATTCGTAAGATTGTTTTGTTAATCAGATCTAAGATCAAAAAAAGCATAAATCCAACCACAATTGAAATGATCATTGAAGACAAGAAGTGAAATAATGATATCATGATTTTTTGTTATTTGGTCCAGGTGGCAAGATTCGAACTTGCGACCCCTTGATCCCAAATCAAGTGCGCTACCAGACTGCGCTACACCTGGATTTCTAAAAAATTGTTTGGGATTAGTCGATAACGGTATTAAAAATGAAATTTCCGATTCACGAAGTAGCCGTTATCTACGCCACAAACAACAACTTAATTGTAATTAATCAATGATTTTTATGATCGGGAAATCATTAAACCTTCTGCTTCTATGGAGAAGTGTCACAAAAACAAAATTTCGGCTACTCAGGGCCAGTGACCTTCCGGAACCACCCGGCGTCCGCCAGCCCCTTTCACCCGAGAAAACCATGACTTTCAGGTGGTCAGTCTTACTGATCATGATTCACTCGTTTATGATTTTATAATAATACAATGTTTTGTAATTGTCAATCTTATTTTTATTTATCTTTATAAAACAAGATTTGGATAATCACTTTCTCCGGCAAAAAATTTTGCAAATTCTTGCGCCCAATCCTCTCTGTAATGTGGCGCGTCAATTAAGCAAAATCCGTTATCATCTACTACGCAACAAAAAACAGGACATCTGCTGCACATGCTACCTTGATAAAAAGACTCTCCCTTGAATTTACAATTTTCAGGACATTCATCTGGAATTTCTATTTTATTAGCAATTTTCATTATTTTGTTTCACAATTTTTATTTAAAATTTGGAGCGGGCATTCGGGCTCGAACCGAAACTTACAGCTTGGAAGGCTGTCGTGCTACCGTTAAACACTATGCCCGCATTATTGGTGACCCCGGCGGGACTTGAACCCGCAACTTACCGATTAAAAGTCGGGTACTCTACCAGTTGAGTTACGGAGCCACATTGATTTGGTGGATGGGAGAGGATTCGAACCTCTGTAGACAATCGTCAACGGATTTACAGTCCGCCCCTTTTAACCAGCTCAGGCACCCATCCATGATTTTTTAATTATTTTGGAGCTGGCGATAGGACTTGAACCCACAACCCCCTGATTACAAATCAGGTGCTCTACCAGTTGAGCTACGCCAGCATTACCAAACACTTCTCACCGGACTATTGTAATTATAATCGTAATAATTTCCGGTTTTGATCATGTTTATTATTTCTGTTTTCTCTTTTCTTCTATACTGTCTAGTGCAGAGCTTTCTTGCGTATCTGGATTCTCTCCATTTGTCACCGAATCCAGAATCAGAATGAAATATTCTGATTGCTATTTCTCTGTCTTTTCCTTTTAGTTGCGGATACTCTGAACCAAAATCGAATATCGTTCTATTCTTATAGTCCAGTGTTATCCAATAAGGATAGTTGCGTTTGTTTTTTCCGTATCCAAATCTTTTACGTCTTTTCGTCTTTCCCATGATAACCTCCTAAATTTCAATGAATTTAGAAAGCCATCCCTCCATTGATAATAAGAATCATTTGATAACCTCTCTTATTATTTTTGATCAAGCTCTTTATATAACTGGTCCCAAAAAGGGAATTGTTCGAGAGTGCCGCCCCAAACAAAGGCGTCGAGCAACCATTCTGTATAATGCCCATTTGTCAACAGTGTATCCATATATCTGACCCAATTATTGTCAAGTAAATTCAATGAGTTCAAATATTGTTTGTAATTGATATGGGCAAGAGTTCCAGTGTGCCATCCCAAAACATTCTGCAAAATGGCAATTCTCTTCTCGTTGGTCATTTGGGTCTCCTCAAACTTTTTTTCCTCCAGTGCCAGGAATCTTCGACAACACCTCTATTCCAGTATGGAATGGAATATAATATTTCTAAAAAATTGTTTGGGATTAGTCGATAACGGTATTAAAAATGAAATTTCCGATTCACGAAGTAGCCGTTATCTACGCCACAAACAACAACTTAATTGTAAGTGTATTTATAATAATTTAAAAATTATTTTATGTCAATAGTTTTTTCCGCTTTTTATCATTTTTACATTCAGGGTGTTTCTTCCGATCTCTCCATAATCCTTATGGAGGATTATAGCA
>Ga0256830_1002485_pt1 | contig 12137 bp, 10 predicted proteins | sample 128326metaG_FD_190537 | JGI IMG/M metagenome (GOLD analysis project Ga0256830, IMG submission 190537) | Hydrothermal vent microbial communities from Lau Basin, Pacific Ocean - 128-326 | ecosystem: Environmental > Aquatic > Marine > Hydrothermal vents | place: Pacific Ocean: Lau Basin | collected...
AAATCCCTTTTTGAATATATTCCTTAATTTTTCGTATGGCCGGATGAAATAACAACAAGTGACCAACCATCAATACTCTTGACCTGGCTTCAGCAAGACTATGAAGTTGCTCTGCTTCCGTGACATTTAACGCCAATGGCTTTTCCACCAAAACATCTTTGTCATGTTCCAGAGCTTTTAGCGCCAACGGGAAGTGTGTCTCCGCATTGGATGCAATAACAATCCCTTTTATCCTGGAATCATCCAAAACCTCCTGATAGTCTGTAGTTGTTTTTACGTGCGGATATTTTTTCCGGATATCGTCAATCGCTTGCGGACTTGTGTCACACACCATTGATAAACGGCCAATTTCATAAAAATTGCGGATATGGTTTTTTCCCCAATGGCCCGCTCCTACCACGGCAATGATTTGCTTATCCATTATTTCATTCCAATATTATTTCGTTTTAAGTAAAAAACCAACTTCCCCGAAAATACTTTGCAAATTTAAACCATCTTTGTACCCCGGACCCTCCTTTTGGAGGCCAATAATAGGTGATGATAAAAACTTTCCTCATTTAACAACGACGTAAAGGGCTCCCAAGGTAGTTACTTCGCGAAGTAACGGAATTCCTGAAAACGGATTCTTCATTCGCTTCCAACCGTATCGCTTTTCATAACAAGGCCTTATCAAAAAGTAATCTTTCTTTTCCACAAAGAATCCGATCTCTTGTAACAGTTTCCCCATTTGATGTAACGATATACGCAACTTTTTCACGCTTACCAAATTCTCAATCGAATTCGTGGGTTGAGATAATAACCGAAGATAGTATTTATAAACCGATGTCGGTAATAAATAAATGTACGGTAACTTTCCAAACTTGCTGATTGTTATTTGTTGATGTCCGGCAAAAGGCGAATATTTTGGAGGAAAAGACAAAAACAACTTTCCTCCTTTTGCCAATAATTCATAAATCTTCTTCAAAGCAAATTTTTTATCCTGAAGGTGCTCAATCACATCCCTGAGAATAATATAGTTAAAATTACCCGGAATTTTATCCCAATATATTTCCGGTTTTAAAAAATCTCCGAGCAAAAACGTTACTTTTTTATTGTTATTCATCTCCAGTGAATTTCGATAGCGACCGGGCGAATACTCCAACCCAAAACACCGTGCCCCTTGTTCCGCAAAGAAATGTAATCCGCCACCCTCGGCACAACCAATCTCAAACACGGTTTTACCTGCATAATCAGGAGCGCCAAAATATTCATGGACAATATGTTCCGAATACCACCGTTGTTCATTAAACATTTCAAGATGACGTTTATCCATACATCAATCAACCAGCGTTTCGATTTTTTTCACAAATTCTTCCCATGAAAAGTATTTTTTGTACTCCCGTACTTTTTCAACCATCCGGTTGTATCGGTTATTTTGGTAGAAATCCAGTAATGCAGCGGCAATGGCCTTTGGATTATCAACTTCAACAACATAACCCACATCACCATACGGAACTATCTCCGGCAATCCCCCGACATTGGTAACAACCACGGGACGATTGAAATGATAAGCAATCTGCACTATTCCACTTTGGGTGGCGGATCGGTAAGGTAAAACGACAATATCAGCAGCGGAAAAATATACCGCTACATCTTTGTCAGGAATAAACTGTAATTTTAAATTCACAATGGTTTCTAATTTATTCTCCTTTACCAATGCCTGATATTTCCCGGCATCCTCATAACATTCACCCGCAATCAGTATGGTGAAATTCTCAAGTTTATTTTTCAGGACAGAGGCTGCCCTAATCAGTAAATCAAGCCCTTTATACTTTCTAATCAATCCGAAATAGAGAATAACCCTTTCTGATTCTATCCCCAATATTTTCCGGGCTTTGTTCATATCGATGGAATCGCCGAAAATATTATAAACCGGGTGTGGCGAATACGTGTAATGTGCCCGTGGATAGAGGGACAACAAGTCTTCTTTTACTACTTCAGACATAACAATAAAATGATCAACATGATCAAAAAAGTAACGGGTTAATTTGTCATCAAAAGGCCTGTTTTCGTGGGGAATTACATTATCGCATATTACCAGGATCTTCACGTCCATCTTCCTTTTCACCCATTTCACAACGGTACCGAAGGCAGGAGCAAAAAAAGGCATCCAGTATTTAAATATGATCAAATCCGGATTGAGGCTTGCAATCGCATTGGCGGTTCTGAACCAGGACAAAGGATTTACGGAACTTAATAACCGTCTCTGCCTCATTTCCGAACCATCCGCAGATTTCTCGAATTGTGTCTTACCGGGAAATAGAAAATTCGGGTATTGAGTTGTAAAATTAATCCCTGTTACTTCATGACGTTTGGCCAAATATTTCGCTAATGTATAATTAAAATGAGCGATTCCACCCCTGAAAGGAGGCAACGTTCCAACAATTACTATTTTCATGCCGGCACAAGTCTTTGAATTTCTTCAAAAACGGAATCTACCGACAAATCATACATACAACTTTTTTCGTAGATACATTTTGGTCTGTAATAACACTCACATTGTTTGTTAGGGGCTAAAATTGTCGACTTCGTAAAGAAATGGAATTCACTCGGATTAAAGATGTTGTTAAACAGAATAAGAGGGATCTTTAATCCGATAGCCAAATGCATTGCCATCGTTACAGCGGTAACAACCAAATCACATTTTTGTATTAATCCCAAAAATTCCAGGATTGGAAATACTCCTAAATAATTCGCATTTGTGTTTTTCGATATTCGACAATTTCTCTCATGTTCTTCCGGTCCCCCCAACAAAAGAACGGTATACCCGGCGCCCATCAGCCTAACCGCTAATTCCTCCCAGTAATTCTCAGGCCATAAACGTGTAACCCATCTCCCTCCGCAACCGGTATTCAGACCCACTACTTTCCCGGGGGAAACAAATTCCTCTATACGTTGACTATAGCGGGGTTCAGGTAATAAATACTCCTCCCCACGATATTGCAGACCGCAAATTTCAAATATTTCTTCCAAATAATGCTTCCGATTTTTTTTGCTGAGATCATCGGAAATACCGGTTAGAAATTTATGCTTCGCCAAGTTGTTGAGCGGTGCCGGCATCCCATCCAACAATCCAAAACCAAATTTTTTATTGATGGTCAATTGATCCATCAATGCGCAGGCTTCCGGGTCCTTATCCAGATTAATCCCCATCTCAAAGGGAATGGACTTTATCCAGGTCAGGTTCTCCAGATTATATTCCAAAGGCCAGTCAATTTCGTTTGGAAGAATATCCTTAAATTTCGTGAGCCAAAATATCCGTGCTGTCGGAAACTCAATTTTAAACCGTTGAAGCAATGCCGTTGTTCTTATGACATCCCCCATTGCTCCCAATTTGATGACTAAAATATTTTGATCGGTCGGTTCATAATAATCACATTGCGATGAACACTCAACCCCATATTTTTTATGTGGCTGGCAGGGGACATAACCACGATAATGTCGGCAATTAAATTTTATTTCCATCACTTATTTGTCTTGTACACGTGGTTGTTAATACGGATATGAATAAACAATAAATGCGATTTTTTTATTGGATAACCCGTTTTACTCTGTGCTCATTCCCCTGTTGGGTACGGACAATCATTTCGGCGATCAAGCCCACCGAAAAAAACCAGAGTCCCAGCACAAATACCATTGTCCCGAAAAGCATCATCGCGAAGTGTATTTTAAACGGATGTCCCAAAAAGACCTTTAAATACACAACGTACGACTCCGCCGCAACGGCGACCAGCAGGCAGATTAATCCGAAATATCCGAATAAGTGTAAGGGGTTTTGCGTGTAACGATTGAGAAACAAAATCGTAAGCAAATCAAAAAAACCGTGAAACAGTCGCGCCCCGCCATACTTTGTTTTACCGTATATCCGGGGACGATGATTGACCTTTATCTCAGAGACCTTAAACTTGTTTTGCCCCGCGAGGGCGGGAATATACCGGTGACGGCCACCGTAGATATCGAGGGACTTTACCACCTCGTTGCGATAAATCTTCAGCCCGCAATTAAAATCGTGAATCTTTACCCCGGTTAATAATCTGGTAACAAAATTAAATATCTTTGACGGGATCGTTTTCGTCCAGGGATCTTTGCGATCAACTTTCCAACCGGAAACAAGATCATACCCTTCTTCGATCCTGGCAATAAGATTAGGGATTTCAGCCGGGTCGTCCTGCAGATCGGCATCCATGGTAATCACATAATCTCCGTCTACCCGTTTGAAACCCTCCGCCAGAGCCGCCGATTTCCCGTAATTACGATAAAGCTGAACCACGGTGACATTTTCGTCATCCCGGGCCAACTTTTCCAACAATTCGGATGAACCATCGGTCGACCCGTCGTCGACAAAAACAATCTCCCACTGATCATTTTCCGCAAGAGCAGCTCTCAACTGACTGATCAGGTCCGGCAATGCCTCAACTTCATTATACACCGGAATTACAACCGATATTTTTTTGCTCATATAATTAATCCATCGGTATTGAACCGGGAATATTGTGAATCAAATTCACATAGGCTGCGCCAAATTCCCGTCTGTTAATTATGATTTCAATTCTGTTCCGGCCGTTGTCTGTTTTAAATATGACTTTATTCACCAGATAACCGTACGGTGTTTGTTCGGCTTTGAATTCCACCTGGAATTCCTCATGTTGTGCTTCCTTTTCGATCCCGGGAAAGGATTTTTCCAAATCGGGTACAACGCCCCAAAATATCCGGGTTAAGTCGAACGGCTCAAAGGTATTTAAAAAAGGGAACTTCAACACAATTTTTTCACGTGTATATCGACGATTTTGAAGCATATCCCATACATACACATCATCCTTGAATATCTGCATGAAAAGCGTACGCCGACCCAACAGATCTTTAAACTGCAGATAGGTACTGTCATTCCTCGAGGTAAACCGGAAATTTAATTGCCCGGATAACGATCCGGTCGAAACCAACTGACCGCTCCCGCTACATACGGAATAAGCGCTTTTTAAATCTTCATAAACCACACTTTCCCCTTTCGGGACAGCAGGTATGGGGCGTATCGGGGGGAATTTACTGCAACTGTTTACGATCAATGGGATCACTAATAAAAATATTGATGATCTTCTATTTATCCGCAATTTTCAATTTCAACCGTTCGTTATCCTGATCTAATTCCAAAGCCTTCTGATAGTACTGTTGTGCCTCATCGCTTCGATTTAACTTCGTAAGCACATCGCCTAAATGTTCTAGAACCACCGCGTTGGTATCTTCAATTTCAACAGACTGCCGGATGAATGACAAAGCTTTTTCGTTTTCGCCCAATTTATAATAAATCCAGCCGATTGTATCCAGGTAAGCCGAATTGTCCGGCGCCAAACGAATCGCTGTTTTTGCCAATTCCAGGGCGTATTCGATTTTTTCTCCGCGCTCCGCGAGACTGTAGGCATAATTGTTATAAGCCTGGGCATCGGTGCTGTCATCCGCAATCAACCGGTTGTAAATCCGGTCGGATTCCTCCCACCGTTTGTTGGTGTCGTAAATTATTGCCAACGAATGCCAGGCCATGCGGTCATCCGGTCGGAGTTCAACCGTCCTTTTTAAATATACCTCCGCCAGTTCCAGGTTTTTTTCCAGATTATAACTGGTACCCAGTAGTTTTTGAATCACGTAATCATCTTTAAACTTCTCTGCGGGACCCGATAAAATGGCAATTGCTTCGGTATATTTTTCCTGATTAAGCGCCACCAATGCGGCATCAATGTATCCCTGGGGCTTATCCGGATAATAAGTAATAATTTTTTGGGCGTAGTCGGCGGCCAGATCATATTTTTCCTGTTCCCGGTAAACGGTCGACAGATAATTAAGAGTCTCGATGTTGGCGCTGTCCAAATCAGCGGCTTCCAGGAAATAAAACAACGCCGAATCCGGTTTTTCGATCTCATAATACATGGCTCCGATTTGATTAAGCACATCCACTTCGGGACCCATCAATTTTATTATCTGTTTTTGCGCCCAAATTGCCTGTTGGAGATCACCGTTCAGTAATACAATGTTCGAAAACATCTTTAAATACCCGACGTTATTCTCGTCAGCCTCTATCAATTTTTTATATAAATCCCCGGCGACATCAAATTGCTTAATACTCAATGCCATTTGCGCCGCTTTTTCCAGGGCTTTTATCGCGTCCGGATCCAATTCATAAGTTTTAATATATAATTCCATTGCCTGCGAATAATTTTGCCGGACTTTAGCCAGGTCGCCCAAAGCGTAAATATATTCGGGATTGTCCGGTTCAATCTGAGACAGGATTCGATATTGTTCCTCAGCCTTATCATACTGCCGTTGCATAATATATTGATTAGCCAATACTTTTCGCGCTTCGGTATCCTGGGGATCAACTTCAATGGCTTTCAGTAAATGTTGAAATGATCGTTTTATCTTCCCTAACCGCCAATAGCATTCCGCAAGCGAAACATGGATGGTACTGACATCCGGATTTAACTCCAAAGCATCCTGCAATTCAATCACCGCACGGGCATAATCACCCTGATTCATATAGAGCTGCCCATCCATAAAATAACGTAAGGCCTCCTGGTTGATCTCACCGGTTGAGTCGGACGCCGAGGGATTCTGTGCTTTACCGGTCTTGTTTTCAGACTGGGCTTTGTCAATACCGGCGCTTACTCCTTTTTGTAATGGTTGAGCGCATGACGCAATCAACAACAACAGCGCCGGCCATAATAAAATAAATTTTTTCATTGGGTAATCGTTTCCATCATATTGAATTTCATTGTTTCTTTACTTGACGATCCGGTCATTAGTTCCGGCAGCGGGAACAATTCATGGGAAGGAAATTAAACCGGGAAGACCGAAACACCGTTGCCGCCCCTCTCTTTTTGTTTATACATGGCAATGTCCGCTTTTTCAATTAAACTCTTCACCTGGTCCGCGTCCATGGGAAATTCGGCCATCCCGGCGCTGATTGTCATCCGTGTTTTCACACCATCGAGATCGAATTGGTATTCGGCTATATTTTCGGTTATTCTTTCGGCTATCGGTAACGAATTTTCTTTGTTTGTATTGACGAGTATTACCACGAATTCTTCTCCCCCATAGCGCGCTACGACATCAATATTACGCACACTGTTTTTAATAATATCCGCGATTATTTTCAGCATATAATCGCCGTAGATATGACCATAGGTGTCATTTATTCGCTTGAATTTATCCAGATCCAGAACAACCAGGACCAGTTTTTGCTGGAACCGGAGCGCGCGACTGATTTCTTCCTCAAACCGTTCCATGAATGCCCGGTGATTTAATAAACCCGTCAGGCCGTCATGAATAGCGCTTGAATGCATCCTTCTATATTCATAGATCCAGGTCAGGATAGAACCCACCGTAGTGCCCAGTAATTCCAATAAATGTTGGTCGGTATCGGTAAACGGGTGCGAATGCAGTCGTTCAATGGCAATGGCCCCTTTTACGTTCCCGTTTACTTTCAAGGGGACCGCCAGAATTGACATGAAATTATAAGATCGGTTATCGCCCTCTTTAAAGCGCCCCGCATCCGAATAAGATTGTTCCCAATAGCTCGAGCGAATTAGTCGTCCCTCCCTGATCGGCCGGCCATGCAGGGTCGATTGGATGGAAAATACTTCCCCGGTGTCTATGTCATCCTTAAGACCATCGACTAATTTTATTTTCGCCTGAGTGGGGGAAGAATCAAGCATTGAAATGGTTAACTTGTCGTAGGAAAAAAAAGTTCGACATAATCCTTTTACCATATCAAAAACTTTATTCTCATCCGAAGATATATCTATTATTTCAAACAGGTTGGCAATTCGGGCATTGTAATAACTGTCGGTCAATAATTTTTCGATTTCTTCGATTTTCATCATCCCCAGTGTGAAAATCCCTCCCAGACTGCTCAGAATATCCCGGTCGTGATCCAGAATTTTACTGAAGTGATCGATTTGCATCAGGATACACCCCACCGGAGATTCCTTATAAACAATCGGGACTCCCAACAGACATTCACTCCCCCGCCAGGTTTGCTCCCTGAACAACGGTTTCCACCCTTCACGAACATCTTTCTGCTGTAATACGATTGCTTTCTTTTGTTTCATGATGGATCCGACGATCTTGTTATCTCCGGGGATAAAATCCGAGAAAAAGTTGGTGGCTCCTTTCTGTAGTGTAAAGCCCTTACTGGCGGGATCGACCATGTAAACCGCCACCTTGTATTCGGGATTGATCGATCTTGTTATATCTAATATTGAATCAAGCAACTCATCATATTGTTCCTGCATATCAATCCGTATTTGCTGCGTTTTATACCCGGCTGATTCTACCGGAACAGCGGCTTTCCCCTGCCGTATCTCCTCGTCTTCTTTTCGTCCGGCTTTCAGGAACAGCAATAACCACACAATGATCACAAAGACAATACCACGAAGAATGTATATGTAAATATTCCCCTCAACGGGCAGAAATAGCACCAAAAGGGTTACCAATGCCAGCAAGGCGAGTAATATGATTGACTTAAGGTTATGATTTTTCATGTTCGTATATTTAAAAATCCCTGTCGGTGAAACTTACACAATCGACAGGGATTATGAAAGGTGAACGTCGTCTGACTAACCGCTATTGAAAACCAATATCTCGCGATCAGAACGGGTAAATATTTTACACTAATTTATCTTGGGTTTTTTACATATTGGATACGGTCACCCAACTCGAAGTCCTTCCGTGGTGGTTGATCTTCGGATTGCAGGGAGTCCTCCTCAACACCGACAATCGCATTTTCATCCCGAGTAACGGATGGAACCGTATGGGCGTTCCTCTCGGGTGTGGCAGTGGTAAACTGGGGTGCCGAGGATGGTAAATTTGTTGGTTCAACGGTAGGTATTAATTCCACTCCCACATACACCAGGGCGATAAGCATGGTTACCATCAACCCTGCATACAGCGGTGTGAACCCAAAAATAGTGTTCCTCGTCGGTGTGGGATAGGTAGGCCTGGACCGTTCCTGTTCAATCCTTCGCCTCAATTTATTCATAAAATCGGGGGAGGTTTTTACCGGACTCAGGTTATGTAATGAAACCATCGTCGAACGAACGGAATCGACCAATTCTTTCGCATCGGGATGCGCGTTAAGGTATTGTTCGAATTCTCTTCGTTTTGAGAGGTTTAATTGGTTTTCTATGTAATCGGAGATAAGATCTTCAAACTGGTAGCGGTCCATCGATAGGCCTTCCTCCTTAATTAGCGATATTCTTTTAAAGCTTTTTGCAATTGTAACCGGGCACGATTAATTCGGGATTTAACCGTTCCTAATGGAACATTAACGATTTTACTGATCTCTTCATAAGAAAGTTCCTGGATATCTCGCAATATGACGGCCGTCCGAAAATGAAGCGGCAAGGACTGAATGGCTTTCTGAATCTGTTTTTCGGTATACTGCCCCTGTACCACTTCACCAGATTCCGCTTCCACCGCCGGTAATTCATAATCCCGTTCTTCGGTTCCCATCTGGCTCAATAAAGTAATCTTTCGCCGTTTCCGTTTACGCAGTTCGGTTTTTGCCAGATTGCCGGCAATCGTATAAATCCAGGTCGAAAATTTTGCGATTTCCTTATAAAAATGACGATGGGTATACAATTTGACCAGCGTGTCCTGTACTATATCTTCGGATAATACCATGTCACCCACAAAACGAAACACATAAGACATCAACCGGTCACGGTAACGCTTAACCAACTCAATATAAGCCTGCTCATCACCTTTCTGGAAACGGGCTATTAATTCCTCATCGGTATAGCGGTATTGATTATCCATGGCTGATAAGGGTACTGAATAGGAACTTTGTAATTTCAGATTCGTCAATTGCATTCGTACTTTTTATCCGCTTATCGATTTCTCCTAATTCAATCAGGGCTTGTTCAATTTCTTCCCTTGTATACCGCTTTACGAATTGTGGTATTCGCCTTCTGACCGAAGGCGACAATGGAATATAACTGCCTTGATTTTTCAAAGTTCCCGTTGATATTTTATTCAAAAGTAACTCCTGAAACAAATTTGTTAAAGGGTATATTAAGGACAACATCGATTCATTTTGAGTAATAATTGCTCTTCCCAGTCTCACGGCCTGGTTCAGGTCCTTATTGCCAACCGCGATGAGGAATTCCCAACGTTGACGCTCACGCTTCCATCCTGAAAACTGGTAAACCTGGTCGGCGGTTAATTCCTCACCTTCATTGAGCAGAATACCAATTTTTTCGACTTCATTGGCGATGTGATAAACGGAATCCCCGGCAATGTCAACCACCGCGTTCACAACCGAAGGATCCACACGAAGCCCACGTTCTTTGAAGAAATAGTTCGCCCATTTTTTCATTTCCGAAATGAACGGTGATTGAACACTGACTTTTTCCAACCGTTTTGACAGGGCTTTCACCATCGCCCTCCGATCCGAATAATCCTCGACAATAATCACCAGGCAATGGCTTTCTATGGGGTGTTCACAGTAATTCAATAATTCATCCCGGTACGGCTGGCGGATCTGGTGCGGGTCTCTTAACACAAACAGCCGCTTGCTGCTGAACAGATCGGTGTTCGTAAGTCGGGCCAATATTTCCCGTCCGTTCATCTCATCGGGATGCAAAACGGTCTTATCGCGCCGACCATCGCCAAACATGGTTATTGCAATCTGTTTAATGACGAGCTGTTGTAGATACTGGTCATTCCCCTGGAGCAGGTAAACCGGGTCGCGGACGCCCTTTTTCAGGGCGCCGATGACGGTTTTAACATCCTTAGCCATTTTTCTTCCTGCGCTCGAATAAACTCACCAGAACCACGGCCAGAAACGCCAAAACAAAACTGACAAACCGTTCGGTAACCAACGCTCGTAAGCTATCTATATTGGCCCATAAGATCGTGGATACCGCGCCGGTTATCATCCCCGCAATCACGCCCTTCCTCGTGGTCCGTTTCCACCACAAAGTCAGCAACAATGCCGGACCAAAGGAAGCGCCCAATCCACTCCACGCGTAGGATACCATTTCAAAAACCAAATCCTTGCTTTGCCAGGCCAGGTAAAAAGCGATGACCCCAATTATAATCGTCAATATACGACCCAGGGTCAGCAAACTTATTTTACGTTGCGCCCGCCGATATATCCGCCCGAAAACATCCTCGGTCAGTACGGTGGTGCTAACCAGTAATTGCGAATCGGCGGTCGACATCATGGCTGCGATGGCGCCGGAAATCAGGAATCCGGCTAACCACGGATGTAATAAAAAGTTGGCCATTGCCGGCATCAATTTTTCGGGATCCGATAATTGATCGATGGAGGTCAAAAGTTGACCGTCAACCCGGAGCAAACCGTGAGTGATTAATTTCGCTCCGACCAATCCGATAAGCAACGACCCGAAAAAGGCCGGGATAGCCCAGGCCGTCGCAATGCGACGACTGATACGAACATTTTCCGATTTGTCGATCGCCATAAACCTGGCGATCAGATGCGGCTGTCCCATGTATCCCAAGCCCCAGCTTAAACCGCCGACTGCCCCGATCAGGGCCTGCGTTCCTACCCTGCCCCCATAAAGGGTGGACCAATCCCATACCGTCACGTCATTAGTGGAACCGGCCAATTCCATCCAGCCGACAATCGGAAGAATTACCAAGGTGCCGATCATGATAATTCCCTGGATCAGGTCTGTCCAGGCCACCGCCAGGAAGCCTCCCAGCATTGTATAAAATACGATAATCACGGCGCCCAGAGTCATTCCCTGAATAGGGGTCAATCCGAAGGTAACATTCAACACTTTTCCCGCTCCCGAAAATTGAGCGGCCACATAAAAAGTAAAGAAAAAGGTGATTATCAGGGACGACAGTCCCCGGATCACTCCGGAATCATCCTGATAAATGTTTGAGAACAGTTCCGGCAAGGTAAGGGCATTGTATTTGCTCGTTGCCCTCCGAACGGGTCGGGCGATAACTATCCACGAAAGAATGATCCCGGTGATACAACCCAAAACCGTCCACAACTCCAATAAGCCGGCTACCAAGGCGGCGCCGGGTAAACCGATAATTAACCAGGCCGACTCACCGGACGCTCGTTCCGAAAA
>Ga0256830_1002486_pt1 | contig 12137 bp, 10 predicted proteins | sample 128326metaG_FD_190537 | JGI IMG/M metagenome (GOLD analysis project Ga0256830, IMG submission 190537) | Hydrothermal vent microbial communities from Lau Basin, Pacific Ocean - 128-326 | ecosystem: Environmental > Aquatic > Marine > Hydrothermal vents | place: Pacific Ocean: Lau Basin | collected...
GTAAAGCCACCCCGTGAATAACGTGTAGGGTGGGGTGCGCTTCGCGCACCCCACCATAACCGTTCGGCGGCCACCTCTTAACAGAACCACCGCGTCCTGGTACGTCCCGGTCAAAAAGAACCACACCCACCATAACGGTCCGGCGGCCACCTCTAACAGAACCACCGTGTCCTGCTGCATCCCGGTCAAAAAGAACCACACTCCATCCTAGAACAACGGCTCGACATCCTCTTCGGGCGCCTGCCCCTCGCCCGGTTCCGCGACCGCCTCACGGCTGTATTCCCTGGGCACGTATTCGGCACGGAAGGTTTCGAAGACGCCGCCGCTTACGCCCGGCGGCATGAGCAGGCCGGTGGCGGGGTCGATCCGTACGGTGACCAGCCCCGGCGGTTGTGTCAGCGGTGTCTCCGGCACGTCCCTGAGCGCCTCGCCCATGTACTGCATCCACATGGGCAGTGCCGCGCGGCTGCCGGTCTCACCGTTGCCCAGCGGCTGCACCTTGTCGAAGCCCACCCACACGGTGGTGACCAGCGCACCGTTGAAACCACAGAACCATGCATCCTGCTGGTCGTTGGTGGTACCGGTCTTGCCGGCCAGATCGCTGCGCCCCAGCGCCATGGCGCGGCGGCCGGTGCCGCGGCGGATGACGTCACGCATCATCGAAGTCATCAGGTAGACGTTGGTGTCGGGCAGGACGCGGTCGGCCAGGCGGGGTGCGGGCCGCACCTCTTCGATAGCTTCCCCGCCCTGTTCGTCGGGCGGGGCCTGTGTCTCCCCGGCTTTGCCGGTGACGGGTGGCACCTGGGGCTGTTCGCAGTCAGGGCAGGCGATCAGCGGCTCGGCCTGGTACAGCACCTCGCCGGCCGCATCGTAGATGGCACTGATGAAATAGGGCTCGATCAGGTAACCGCCGTTGGCGAACACGCTGTAGGCGCGCGCCATCTGCCAGGGCGTGGCGGTGCCGCTGCCCAGCGCCAGCGACAGATCGCGCGGCACCTGTGCCGGCGCGAAACCGAAACGCTGCACGTAACGCGCCGCGAAGCCGGGACCGATGGCCTGCAGCACGCGGATCGATACCAGGTTGCGCGAGCGGGTCAGCGCCTCGCGCAGACGCGTGGGACCGTAAAACTTGCCGCTGTAGTTCTCCGGCCGCCAGGTGGTTTCCAGCGACGGGTCATCGAACACCACGGGCGCGTCGTTGAAGATGCTGGCAGCCGTGTAGCCCCTGGCCAGCGCCGCCGAATAGATGAAGGGTTTGAAGCTGGAACCCGGCTGGCGCTGCGCCTGGGTGGCGCGGTTGAACTTGCTGCGGTAGAAGCTGAAGCCACCGGCCAGCGCCTGCACGGCACCGTCCTGCGGACGCAGCGACACCAGCGCACCCTCGACCTGCGGCGGCTGCGCCAGCCGCCAGCCGCCAGCCGGCACCGCTTCCACATAGATGACGTCGCCCGCCCCGAGTACGTCGGATGCCGTCTCGGGTCCGGGCCCGGTGCGGTTGACAGACAGGTAGGGACGCGCCCATGACAGGCCGTCCCAGCCGATCACCGACACACCGTGGTCGCGCACATAGATGCCGGCCGACCGCTCCTCGACCCCGATCACCAGCGCGGGCAGCAGCCCGCCGACCGATTCGTCACCCCGCAGCAGTTCCTCCCAGTCGGCCTCCTCTTCCTCGCCGGTCAGTTCGACGTGGCGGCTGGCGCCGCGGTAGCCGTGGCGCCGGTCGTAGGCCAGCAGCGCGTTGCGCAGCGCACGGTTGGCGGCCTGCTGGCGCCTGCCGTCCAGCGTGGTGACCACGCGGTAGCCGGCGCTGTAGGCGTCTTCCCCGTACTGCCTGACCATGTGGTTGCGCACCATTTCCGCGATCCAGGGCGCCTCCACCTCGATAGTGGGCGCGTGAAGGCTGGCGTTGTCCTGCTCGTTCAGCGCCGCGCGGTAGGTATCGGCATCGATGTAGCCCAGGCTGTACATGCGCCCCAGCACGTAGTTGCGCCGCGCGAGCGCGCGACTGGGATTACTGATGGGATTGTTGGCCGAGGGTGCCTTGGGCAGACCGGCGATCATGGCGGTCTGCGCCACGCTGAGCTGGTCGATGGGCACGCCGTAATAGACGCGCGCCGCCGCCGCGATACCGTAGGCGCGGTGGCCGAAATAGATCTTGTTGAGGTACAGCTCGAGAATCTCCTGCTTGCTCAGCGAGCGCTCGATTTTCAGCGCCAGGAATATCTCCGTGAGCTTGCGCAGGTAGGTCTTCTCGCGGCTGAGGAAGAAATTGCGCGCCACCTGCATGGTGATGGTGCTGCCGCCCTGCGTCTTCCTGCCGGTGCGGATGAGTTCCACGGCGGCGCGGATCAGCCCCTGGTAGTCGACCCCGGGATGCTGGAAGAAACGGTCGTCCTCGGTGGCCAGGATGGCGTCGATCACCGTCTGCGGCAGTTCCTCGTAGCGCACCGGACTGCGCCGCTGTTCGCCGAACTCGGCAATCAGCCGCCCGTCGGCCGAATAGACCCTGAGCGGCACCGAGAACCGCACGTCCTGGAGGCGCTCGATATCGGGCAGCTGCGGGGCGATGTAAAGCCAGGCGGCCGCCGTGACGATGACTACCGCAGTAAGCAGGGCAAACCCCGCTGCCAGCAGGAAGCGCAATACAAACCGGGAAGGCGTCATATATTTGGCGGGGATGTGATCCGGTTCAAATTAAAAAACAAGCAGATTCCTAAACTTCAGTATAAAGCGTCCGATAACTGGAATCGAACGGCGATGCGTAAAGTTGCCATTGATTGACAGCGATTTGCCATTGTCATCTAATCCTCAACCGTATTTGTACACCGCAAACGTGGTGTATTAAAAGGGAAATTACAGTGCAGATAGCGCAACTGTTTACACGGAAGACACCGCAGGTGCTGGGGCTGGACATCAGTTCCACGGCGGTGAAACTCCTCGAACTCAGCCGCAGTGGCAACAGATGCCGGGTGGAAGCCTACGCCGTCGAGCCGCTGCCCCCCAATTCGGTGGTGGAAAAGAATATTACCGACGTCGAGGCAGTCGGCGAGGCCGTGCGCCGCGCCGTCAAGCGGGCCGGCACCCGCTCCCGCAACGTCGCCGTCGCGGTGGCCGGCTCCGCGGTCATCACCAAGGTCATCCCCATGCCCGGCAGCCTGTCGGATGACGAAATGTACAGCCAGATCGAACTGGAAGCCGACCAGTACGTGCCCTACCCGCTGGAGGAAGTCAGTCTCGACTTCGAGGTGCTGGGACCCAGCGAAAGCAACCCCGACACCGTCGACGTGCTGCTGGCCGCCTGCCGCACCGAAACCGTCGACATGCGCACCGCCGCGGTCGAGAGCGGCGGCCTGGAAGCCAAGGTGGTGGACGTCGAGGCCTACGCGACCGAGAACGCCTACCAGCTGATGCTGGACCAGGTGCCCGACCAGGGCGTGGAAAAAACAGTGGCGGTAGTGGATATCGGCGCCACCATGACCACCCTCAACGTGCTGCACGACATGAAGCTGATCTATACCCGCGAGCAGGTATTCGGCGGCAAGCAGCTGACCGAGGAGATCATGCGCCGCTATGGCCTGTCCTACGAAGAGGCCGGCATGGCCAAGCGCCAGGGCGGCCTGCCGGAAAACTACGAACCCGAAGTGCTGGAGCCGTTCAAGGAAGCCATGTGCCAGCAGGTCAGCCGCTCGCTGCAGTTCTTTTTCTCTTCCAGCCAGTACAACAGCGTCGACCACATCATCCTGGCCGGCGGCAGTGCCTCCATCATCGGCATCGCGGAGCTGATTCAGGAGCGCCTCGGCATCGACACCTCGATCGCCAATCCATTTGCGTCCATGTCGCTGTCGTCGCGGGTCAAGCCGCAGTCGCTGAGCAACGACGCACCCGCCCTGCTGATCGCCTGCGGACTGGCACTAAGGAGTTTTGACTGATGGCACACATAAACCTGCTTCCCTGGCGCGAGGAACTGCGCAAACAGAAACAGCAGCAGTTCGCGGTCATCGCCGGCGGTACGGCAGTGCTGGGCGCACTGCTGGTGCTGCTGGCCCATATGCAGATGGAAGGCCTGATCGAAAGCCAGAACCAGCGCAACAAATTCCTGCAGGCCGAGATCAGCAAGCTCGACAAGAAGATCGCCAGGATCCGGGACCTTGAAAAGACCAAGACCGCGCTGCTGGCGCGCATGGACATCATCCAGCAGCTGCAGCGTTCACGCCCGCAGAGCGTGCACCTGATGGACGAACTGGTACGCACCCTGCCGGACGGCGTCTACCTGAACAAGATCACCCAGAAGGGTGCATCGCTGACCCTGGCCGGTGTAGCCCAGTCCAACGCACGGGTATCGGCCTATATGCGCAACATCGACAACTCCGAGTGGCTGGGCAACCCCAAGCTGGATGTTATCGAGACCAAGGAAGACGACCGCCGGCGCACTGCACAATTCACGCTGCGCGCCAGCCAGATAAACAAGGCCGCGGACAAGGCCGAGGAGCAGGGCTGATGGATCTTTCCCAACTCAACGAACTCGACCTGAGCAACGTCGCAAACTGGCCGCTGCCGGCCCGCATCTTCGTCATCGCGCTGATCTTCGTCAGCGTGCTGGGCCTCGGTTACTGGCTCGACATCCAGGATCAGGGCGTGCGACTGGAAAAGGCGGAGAAGCAGGAACTGGAGCTGCGCAACACCTTCGAGGTCAAGGCCAAGAAGGCCGCCAACCTGGCCGCCTACGAGCAGCAGCTGGAGGAAATGAAAGAATCCTTCGGCGCCATGCTGCGGCAGCTGCCGGACAAGACGGAGGTCGCCGAACTGCTGGTCGACATCTCCCAGACCGGCCTCGCCAGCGGCCTGGAATTCGAACTGTTCAAGCCCCAGAGCGAGGTGCCCAAGGACTTCTACGCCGAGCTGCCCATCAGCATTCGCGTGAAAGGCGGCTATCATGAGTTCGGTTCCTTCATCAGCGGTGTCGCCGCACTGCCGCGCATCGTCACGGTGCACGATATCAACATCACCCCCGGCAAGGACGACAACAAACTGACCATGTCCATCCTCGCCAAGACTTACCGTTATCTGGACGAAGACGAGCAAGGAGGTGCCCAGTGAACGGCGCGAAATACGGTGTGTCGGGCCGCCCGGTTGCCGGCCTGCTGCTGAGCCTGTCGCTGATGGCCTGCAGCAGCACCAATACCGGGGACCTGCAGGCCTACGTGGAGGAAGTGAAGTCGAGGCAGCACGTGCGCATCGAACCGCTGCCGGAATTCGCCCCCTACGAGACCTATCTCTACAATGCGGACAACGAAAGGGATCCCTTCACGCCACCGTCCTATTCGCGCCCGGCCTCCGGCATCGCGCAGGCATCCAACAACGGACTGGCGCCCGATTTCAACCGCGCGCGCGAACCGCTGGAGTCGGAACCGCTGGACAGCCTGCGCATGGTGGGCACGCTGGAAAAAGCCGGCAATACCTGGGCGTTGATCCGCATGAGCGACAGCACCATACATCGCGTACAGCCGGGCAACTATGTCGGACAGAACTACGGCAAGATCGTCCGCATTACCGAATCTGAAGTCGAAGTCACTGAAATCGTACCGGATGGCCTCGGAGGATGGATGGAACGACAAGCCTCACTGGCGCTCAGCGAGTAAATATAACGGGGAATGAAACCATGAACGCAATAACATTCGATACCACGCGATTTTCAGAGAGCCTGAGGAACCGGCTTCGCATGACCGCGACCTGTGCCTGGTTGCTGCTGCTCGCCCTGTTGCTGAGTTACGTGCCGCTGGCACGCGCCGAAGAGGCGCCGCGCCTCAACGCACTGAAAGAGATCACCTATGCGGGGCTGGCGGGCGACCGCGTCCAGGTCGTGCTGACACTGGACCAGCCGGCCGGCAACCCGGCCAGCTTCACTATCGACAACCCGGCGCGCATCGCCTTCGACCTGCCGGCCACCAAGAGCGAACTGAAGAAGCGCTCCCGGGTCATCGGCATCGGGCCGGCCGAGAGCATCACCGCCGTCGAGGTCAAGGGGCGCACCCGCGTGGTTCTGAAACTGGCGAAAATGGTGCCCTACGAAACCCGCACTTCGGGCAACAAGATCATCATCACGCTGGGCAACGTCGGCGGCGGCGATACTGTCGCTGCCTCTACGAGCGGGAGCACCGCCGGCCCGACTGCCGCCACCGGCAGCGACATCACCAATGTCGATTTCCGTCGCGGCGACCAGGGCGAGGGCCGCGTCATCATCACCCTGGCAGACCCGTCCATCCCCGTGGACATGCGCCAGGAGAGCGGCAAGATCGTGGTGGACTTCAAGCGCGCCACGCTGCCCGGAGAACTGGAGCGCCGCCTGGACGTCACCGACTTCGCCACGCCGGTCAAACTGATCGATACCGAGGCGCGCGGCGACGGCGTGCACATGACCATCACGCCGCTGGGCGAATACGAGTACCTGGCCTACCAGTCCGACAACCAGTTCACGGTCGAAGTGCGCCCGACCACCAAGGAAGAGAAGGAAAAGCGCAAGAAAGAGGAATTCGGCTACACGGGCGAACGCCTGTCACTGAATTTCCAGGATATCGAGGTGCGCTCGGTGCTGCAGCTGCTGGCCGACTTCACCGGCACCAACATCGTGGTCAGCGATACGGTCGGCGGCAACCTCAGCCTGCGCATGCAGAACGTGCCCTGGGACCAGGCGCTAGACATCGTGCTGAAGACCAAGGGCCTGGCCAAGCGCCAGAACGGCAACGTCATGCTGATCGCGCCGGCCGAGGAGATCGCCGCCCGCGAGAAGCTGGAACTCGAATCCCAGAAGCAGATCGAGGAGCTGGCGCCGCTGTACTCTGATTTCATCCAGATCAACTATGCCAAGGCGGCGGACCTGGCGAGCCTGCTGCAGAGCAAGGACAGTTCGCTGATGTCCGAGCGCGGCAAGGTCACCATCGACGAACGCACCAATACCCTGCTGGTGCAGGACACGGCCGAGAAGCTGGAGCAGGTGCGCCGCCTGGTGGCCCGCCTCGACATCCCGGTCCGCCAGGTGCTGATCGAATCGCGCATCGTGCTGGCCAACAATGACTTCGCCCGCGATCTGGGCGTCAAGTTCGGGCTCAGCCGCAGCACCCGGTTCAACAACGACCACTTCTACTCGGTCGGCGGCACCGAGAGCGGCACGACCAGTTTCAGCCAGACCACGGGATTCGAAGTGCCGGCCGGCAGCGGCAACGAGGGCCTGCTGGTCAACCTGCCCGTGGCCAATGCCGCCGGTTCGCTGGGCCTGGCCATCGGCCGCATCGGCAGCCACCTGCTGCAGCTGGAACTCAGCGCCATGCAGGCCGAGGACCGCGGCGAGATCATTTCCAGCCCGCGCGTCATCACGTCCAACCAGCAGGAGGCTTCCATCCAGCAGGGCGTGGAAATCCCCTACCAGCAGGCCACCTCCAGCGGCGCCACCTCGGTCAGCTTCAAGGAGGCGGTGCTGGAACTGAAGGTCACGCCGCAGATCACGCCGGACGACCGCATCATCATGGACCTGGAAGTCAGCAAGGACAGCGTGGGCCAGATCTTCGCCGGCGTGCCCAGCATCGACACCCGCAACGTCAGGACCCAGGTACTGGTCGACAACGGCGAGACCCTGGTGCTGGGTGGCATCTACGAGCAGGAGCGCGGCAGGGAAGTCGAGCGCGTGCCCTTCTTCGGCGACCTGCCGGGCGTCGGCTGGCTGTTCAAGACCGAACACAACGTCAACGAAAAGAGCGAGATGCTGATTTTCGTGACGCCCAAGATCATCAAGCAGGGCCTGGTGCTGGATTAGCCTGGGTCTCCGCTTGTTAATTGCCGCCATTTCTGGCATACCTGCCCGGCATGAAAAAGCCGGGCAGTTTTTTTCTGGTGGGCCCCATGGGGGCCGGCAAATCGACCATAGGACGCCAGCTGGCCCGTCAGCTGGGGCTGCAATTCCTCGACAGCGACCGTGAGATCGAGGAGCGGACCGGCGTCGACATCCCCCTGATCTTCGAACTGGAAGGCGAGACCGGCTTCCGCGCGCGCGAAAAGGCGGTCATCGACGAACTCACCGCGCGACCGGGCATCGTGCTGGCCACCGGCGGCGGCGCCATCCTCGACCCGGAAAACCGGCGCCACCTGGGCACGCGCGGCTGCGTAGTCTACCTGCACACCTCGGTCGACCACCAACTCAAACGCACCGAGCGAGACCGCAACCGTCCGCTGCTGCAGACCGAAGATCCGCGGGCACGCCTGGAGGAACTCATGCGGATACGGGAACCGCTGTACCGGGAAACCGCCGACATCGTGATCGACACCGACGGCTGCCGCATACGCGACGTGGTGAAGGACATCGTCTCGCATATAGAAGGCGATTACGCCGGATAATTCCCCTCAGCCGACAATCCTTTATACTCTAGTACGATGACTACAACCCTCCAGCTCGACCTGGGCGAGCGCAGCTACCCGATCCACATCGGACCCGGACTGCTGTCCATGCCCGAACTGATCACCCCGCACATCCGCGGCCGCCAGGTCATGGTGGTCAGCAACGAGACCGTCGCCCCCCTGTACCTGGCCCGGGTGGAGGAGGCGCTGGCCGGATTCACCGTCAACAGCGTCATCCTGCCGGACGGCGAGGAATACAAGACGCTCGAGGTGCTGAACCGCATTTTCGACGCCCTGCTGGAAAACCGCTACAACCGCAGCTGCTGCCTGGTGGCGCTGGGCGGCGGCGTGGTCGGCGACATGGCGGGCTTCGCCGCCGCCTGCTACCAGCGCGGCGTCGATTTCATCCAGATACCGACCACCCTGCTGGCACAGGTGGATTCCTCGGTCGGCGGCAAGACCGGCGTCAACCACCCGCTGGGCAAGAACATGATCGGCGCCTTCCACCAGCCGCGCTGCGTGCTGGCCGACACCGACACCCTGAACACCCTGGACGACCGCCAACTGTCAGCCGGCCTCGCCGAGGTCATCAAGTACGGCCTGATCCGCGACGCCGCGTTCTTCGCCTGGCTGGAAGACAACATCGACAGGCTGCTGGCACGCGACACCGATGCGTTGGTGCAGGCCATCCATACCTCCTGCCAGTGCAAGGCCGACATCGTGGCGGCCGACGAGCGCGAGAGCGGCCAGCGGGCGCTGCTCAACCTGGGCCACACCTTCGGCCACGCCATCGAGACCGGCACCGGCTACGGCAACTGGCTGCACGGCGAGGCGGTCGCCACCGGCATGCTGATGGCCGCCGACCTGTCGGCCCGCCATGGCTGGCTCGGCAGCCGGGACGTGGAACGCATCCGCCGCCTGCTGGTACGCGCGAAGCTGCCTGTCACGGCGCCGCCGGAACTCGGCCGTGAACGCTTCCTCGAACTGATGGCGGTGGACAAGAAAGCCGTGGACGGCGGCATCCGCCTGGTGCTGCTGGACGCCATCGGCAAGGCCGTGGTGCGCGACGATTTCGACCCGGCGCTGCTGAACCAGACGCTCGACAGCGAGCTGCAGCCGACCGGCTCATGAACAGCGTGCCGCACTTCACCGACGCGCCGACCGGACTCGTTCCCTACGCGGTCAGCGATGCGGTGACGCGCGGCCGCCGGCATTCCGAACCGCCCCCCAATTTCCGCAGCGAGTTCCAGCGCGATCGCGACCGCATCATCCACTCGGCCGCCTTCCGCCGTCTCGAGTACAAGACCCAGGTGTTCGTCAACCACGAGGGCGACCTGTTCCGCACCCGCCTGACACACTCCATCGAAGTGGCCCAGATCGCGCGCTCCATTGCCCGCGCCCTGCGCCTCAACGAAGATCTCACGGAGGCCATCGCACTGGCCCACGACCTCGGCCACACACCCTTCGGCCACGCCGGCCAGGATGTGCTCAACACCTGCATGAAGGACTTCGGCGGCTTCGAGCACAACCTGCAGTCGCTGCGTGTGGTCGAGGAACTGGAAGAACGCTACGCCGATTTCCACGGCCTCAATCTGACGTTCGAGACCCGCGAAGGCATCCTCAAACACTGCTCCAGCAAGAAAGCCGCCGAACTCGGCGCCCTGGGCGAACGCTTCCTGACCAGAAAGCAGCCCAGCCTGGAAGCCCAGCTCACCAACCTGGCGGACGAAATCGCCTACAACAGCCACGACGTGGACGACGGCCTGCGCGCCGGCCTGATCGACGTCGAACAGTTGTCGGACATCACCCTGTTCCGCACCCAGTACGAGGAAGTGCGCCGGCGCCACCCCGGGCTGGCGCCGCGCCGCACGATCCATGAAGTGGTGCGCCGCCTCATCAACTGCCAGGTGGTGGACCTCATCGAGACCAGCCTGCAGCGCATAGAAGCGGCACAGCCGGCCGACCTGGAGGCGGTGCGCAACCGGCCCGAACCGCTGATCGCCTTCAGCGACGACATGCGCGCCCAGAACCTGGAGCTGAAGCGCTTCCTGCGCAGCCACCTGTACCGCCACTACCGCGTGCACCGCATGAGCGCCAAGGCGGGGCGGGTGATCAGGGAATTGTTCGAAGCCTTTTTCGACGATCCCGGCCTGATGCCGGACGAAGCGCGCGCCCACGCCGAGGCACTGCGGGCGCGCGACGGCGAGGCCGGCCAGGCGCGCGCCGTGTCGGACTACATCGCCGGCATGACCGACCGCTATGCGATACGCGAGCACGGGCGCGTATATAATCCCGGAGAACTGACATAAAAGACCGCGGATGCGCATCTATATGCAGATACCGCCCAGCGACGAACGGCCGCCGCGTTTCTACCACCTGCATCTGCAGGAGGATCTGCTGGAAGGCTGGACGCTGGTGCGCGAATGGGGCTTCCAGGGCGCCGGCGGCCGCATGGTTCGCGACCACTTCCCGGACCGTCAGAGCGCCGAGCAGGCCATGCTGGCAATCCGCGACACTCAGCTGAAAAAGGGATACCGGGTGGTCTTCATGAAAGCACAGGAGCCAGGCGCATGAACACGATGGGAACGGACCCGGCACCCGGCTACCTGGAACATTATTCGCTCAACAGCGAGCCCTTCTCCAACCAGCCGGACGAGCGTTTCTTCTACGCCGGCGCCACGCTGATGCAGCGGCTCGACCTGCTGACCCATCTGACCCAGTTCGGCGAGGCGCTGGTCGTGGTATCCGGGCCGGCGGGCAGCGGCAAGACCACACTGCTCAGGCGCTTCACCGACTACGCCAACAACGCCTGGCTGCTGCTGCCCTTCAGCGCCGGGCAGATCAGCCAGCTTGCCGCACTGCTGGCGGCCCGCCTGGGCGGCGATCCGCAGTCGGATGCCCGGGTGTTGGTGCAGACCTGGCGCGAGAACAGCGACGACAGCGAGCTGCTGGTGCTGCTGGTCGACGACGCCGACCAGCTGGGACCGGAGCAGCTGCTCGACCTGGCCGCGCTGCTCGGCGAACCCGCCTCCAGCCGCGTGCGGCTGATCCTTTTCGGTGACGAGGATACCGACCGGCTGGTGAAGACGGCCCAGGAACGGCAGCAGTTGAAACAGAAGGTACAGTGGCTGGAAGTGCCGCGGCTGTCGGAAGAGGAAACCGCGTCCTACCTGATGTACCGGCTGGCGGTGGCCGGCTACAGCGGCGAGAGCCCGTTCACCGCCACCGAGGTACGCGCCATCTGCAAGGCGGGTGACGGCCGACCGGCCACCATCAACCGGCTGGCGCACGAAGCGCTCGAGGAACACGTGGCCCGCAGCCGCAGCCACCGACCGGGCGACACAGGCGTGCGGCGCAGCAGCGGTCAGTGGGCGGCCGGCATCGCTATCGTGGCGCTGGCCGGGGTGCTGGGCTGGCAGATCTTCACTTCCGGCCCGGAACAGCCGGCAACCGAAGCGCCGGACGACACCCTGGAAGTTCCGCTGCAACTGCCGGCGCCTGTCCAGGACGTGGAAGAACCCCCACTGCCTGAACCGCTGCCGATGACCGCTGAACCGCCCGTCGCACCGGCCGGCGCGCCGGATGCTGAAGCGCCGGAGAGTACGGATACCCTGGCCGGCCAAGTGGAAGCTGCGCCCCCCGACACCACGGCTGCAACTGCCGCTGAGCCCCCACCGGAGCCCCCTGCTCCCGCAACACAGGCGCCCGCAACCGCTGAACCGGCTCCGCTGTCCGGGGCCGTTGCCAGC
>Ga0256830_1002487_pt1 | contig 12136 bp, 10 predicted proteins | sample 128326metaG_FD_190537 | JGI IMG/M metagenome (GOLD analysis project Ga0256830, IMG submission 190537) | Hydrothermal vent microbial communities from Lau Basin, Pacific Ocean - 128-326 | ecosystem: Environmental > Aquatic > Marine > Hydrothermal vents | place: Pacific Ocean: Lau Basin | collected...
ATCAACGAAACGAGACCGCCGAGAATCATCTTGCCCATCAAGAGGCGTTGCGTCTCCGCGATGGCCTCCTTCTCGGAGACGATGCCCATCACCAAGTGCCCGCTCTCTCCAACCGGAACCGTGATGGTGCGCACATGGGGAAATCCGATGATTCCGGCTTGATCGCCGAGCGGGCTTTGGCTCAAAACGCCTCCGAGAAAGTTCTCGGGGGGAGAATCGGGATTGACCGGAACGTCGTCACCGACTGGGATCTCGCGAGTCTCTTCGCGATGTCCGCTGTAGATCACGCGGCCGGCGGCGTCGACGAGCTTGACGCTGGTCGTCTGGGTCAGTGTCGCCGTAAACTCATCGATCTTTCTTGCGATGGCCGTCTGGCGCGTGATCTCTTGAATCTCGCCGATCGCTTTGTCGAGACCGAGTTCTCGAAGCTGGCGTGCGAGATCGCGACCCCTCGACTGCACCTCCGCGAGTTGCTCGGAGATCTGCCGCTCGCTGAAGTCGTGAAAGATCAGCCAGCTCGCAGTCCCACCGATGGCGATGAAGAGGCCGAGATAAAGCGCCACCGCGCGCAGCAGCAGCCGGCGGACGGAGCCTCCCGGCGGAACCTGAGCCCGAACGTTCACGTCGGGGAGTGTGCGCCGAGCCCTGCCCTGTGTCAAATCGGCGTACCCTCTAGATGACGAGCCCCTGCCGCTCCCGCGAAGGCGACCCTGCATGAGCGGAACGGCCCGGACAGGATCCGCGGTTTCTACTGCGCAGGGCGTCTAGCGACCTCGTTTGTAGTGGTCGTCGCCGTCGTCGGGATGCCGGATGAAGGTCGGCATCGGCTCGGGACCTTCCGCCCCGCCGTTGGGATCTGCGGGGCGCGCATCCGGCTGTCCATCGATCGGAGCCGAATCGACGCCGCCGGCGTCGTTCACATAACCGATGGAGAGGCCGCTGTCGGCGTGGGGATTCGGGAAGGCGCTCGGACTGTGGGCGCGACTTCCCATCGGGTTGACCTGCCGAGGCGCCGACCAGGATCCGTCCACGTAGTAGGAGACCATGACCCTCGCCACGTCCGGATCATCGATGCCTTGCTGCCACCATACGATGACCGGCACCCCTTGCTTGGTGAAGGCGATACGCGGGTCGAGATCGGCCATCCCGTTCTGCGCGCCAACCAACTCCGGCGTCACCCAAGTGCGGCCAAGCTCGAAAGATATCGCGAGATCTTTCTCGATACCGTTGTCGTAGGACCACACCGCCCAAAGACGACCCGTAGGATCCACGGCTTGAAACGCCGGCCCATCCTCTGCGATCCGGTAATCGGGCTCGATCAACCGGGTGTCGATTCGAGGAACGTGCCCGTCGATTTCAGACGCCACCGCCGGAACGAGAAAGAAGATAGACAGCACCAACACACATGCTCGGAGTAGGCGGTTTTTCATCGCGCACCCCCTTTTTCCATGAAGTGATCGAATTCACGGACTTCGGGTAGCGTCTGCTCCATGTTCGGTCGCAGATACTTGAGACGTCCGAAGACGATCTTCGCTTCGGCACGATTGCCCTCTGCTTGGGCAATCCTCCAAAGATAGAAGGCGTTGAGAAAGAGAATATCGACGTACTGGACTTCCCCGTTGGAAGCGATGGCATTCGATTCTCGGATGAAGGTCCGGGCCTTTTGGAAGGACCCTTTCTTGTAGTAGACCTCGGCGAGGCACGCGCCGGCAGAGGCCACCGTCCACCGATGACCGAGCTTGCGAGCTTCCGCGCGCGCGTCCTGCAGGAGGCGAATCCCCTCACGGAACTGACCGCGATCGGCATAGAGCAGCCCGAGACTCCTCTTGACTTTGAGCGCTTCTTTGGCGTTGCCGAGTTTTCGATAGGCTTCGAGCGCTTGGTGCCAGTACTCGAGAGCTTCATCCGGACGCCCGCTGTCTTGGAAGATGCGGCCGAGCGCATGATGAGCGAAGGCGATGAGGGTCTCGTCCTCGCTTTTCTTGGCGAGATCGAGAGAGTGACGCGCTTCCATCTCGGCCAACATGTAGTCGCCGAAACTCGCATGAACGTTGCTCAATTGCAGCAATGCGCGCACCTTCGTCTCGTCGTCGAGTCGCGACTCCATTCTCAGCAGCTGCCGGATCTCGTATTCGGACATGCTGATCTTCCTCATCATGTAGAGGATGATCGCCGAACCGAGCCGCGCCTTGGCCACGAGGCGGGTCGTCTCTTCGTCGAGAAGATCTTGCCCTTCATCGAGAATGCGGATCGCCTTTTGGAAACTCACGTAGGCGCGCCCGTAGTCGCCGAGCTGCCACTCGCGGTTGCCCTCGCGCAGCAACTCACGTGCGTCGTTTCCTTCGGGTTGGTTCTTTTCCAGCTCTTCGAGGTCGACGACGTCGGAGAAGGTTTGAACAGAGACGTTGAAGATACGAGCGAGAGTGCGAAGCTTGTCGAACGAAGGGTAGCAAACACCCTTCTCGTAGCGGCTCAACTGAGAGTTGTCGATCTCTCCGCCCTGCTGCCTCGCTTTCTCTTCGACCTTACGCAGCGAGTACCCGTACCCGCTCCGGAGGCACCTGAGGTACTCTCCTAGCTTGGGGCTCCCCTTCAATTCGGGCATCCTTTTCCTCCAGGATGTCCGGTCGGGCCTCGGAACTGTGCTGACGGTTTTACCGATCACTTTGTCGCGCCCTCCTCAACCTAGGTTCTACCCCACCTGAGGCGAGCGGTGAATCAGCTCATTCCATCTCCTGCGGTTCTGGTGCAGCACTCATCCGGTCCGACCGCCCATTCGTGTCTCCCATCCAACCCCTCCGGCATCACGCGGTGTGTCGTGGAAGACGTTAATACATACGGCGAAGATCGGCTCCCTCCATCGAGAGATCCCCGCGCCGGATCATTCTGGACTACTTTGCAAGAATTGTGAAGAACTCTTTTTTTCGGCTACGGATCGTGGGGACCTCCTAGTTTCGCTCAGGCTTCGCCTGATGGTCGGCGGAAAGGTCGGCTCGATCCGTGACCGGCTCGAGCGCGTCCAAGAAGGCCGCGATGGCCTCACCCGCGGAAGTTCCCGGTTCGAAGTCGATACCGTTATGCCCGCCGGACTCTCCAAGCACTCGTATCGCGCGGGTCTCGGCGAGGTCCTCGAGTTCGGCGGACATCGACGAGGGTACGATCAGATCGTCCCGATTGTGATAGAGCAGGATCGGTACACGAACGCGGCGAATGTCCTCCCGGTTGGAGAGCCGATGCCGCAGGAGACGGCCGACGGGGAAGATCGGCATCTGCCGACTTGCGGCCTCAGCCAAGGTCGTGAAGGGGGCGAAGAGCATCAGGCCCGCGACACGATCGTCGGAAGCGATGCGAGTCGCCGCCGCCGTACCGAGCGAACGGCCGGCGACGATGATGCGCCCGGCTTCCGGCATCGAGGCCAGAAAGTCCAGCGACGCCTGCCCGGTTTCGTAGACCGCTTCCGCCGACGGCTTTCCCGGACTACCGCCGTAGCCGGGGTAGTCCACCATCAGCACCCTCGCGCCGTGAGCCCGCAGACCCTCGAGGTCGTACACCGACCTCGCCACCGATTCTCCGTTGCCCCCGAAGAAGAGGATCGTCATCTCGGCGCCGGGAACGTCGAGCATAACGCCGTAGAGCGGGGAAGCGCTTTCCCGCGGAATCGCCACTTCGCGCGCTGCCGACGGGAGCGCGCCGATGCGCTCGCCGGCGCTGCTGACCCCGGGAAAGACCAACATGTCCTGAGACAAGTAGAGCAGTATCCCGGCAAGAACGTACGCCAGCGTCAATCCACCCACGGCGACACCGACCATCGTCATCAACATTCGCTTACTCTTCGTCTTCATGATGCAAGTCGCCGACCATGACGCTTCCTCCGTCAAATTTTCGGCGCCTCCGCCGCCTGTCGTATCGCAGCCGGACCCCCGGAGCGAACTTTCCCTCGGAAAAGTCCGCCCATTGTGCCTGGCGTCGGCCGAATCCACCGGCTATACAGTATCTTAGGTCGCTCTCGAGTCGTAGCTACCATATGCAGTAGTCGGGCCTGGTGCCGTTGCCTCCCCGCCGACTTCGCGACGAGCCGTGACGGCATAATACGAAAGATTGATGGTTGACAGCACCGAGGGGACCTCGTAGCATCTTCCGGTGGTGGAATGTGGCGGCATCGGGAGGAGAGTTGAAAGCCTCGAGCCGCAAAGAGGGTCCGCCCGATCCCAATCCGACGAAACCGCCCCGCCCATCTGACCGGGTGCCCCCGCGCACCGGACCGGAGCGACGATGCTGCGTGGTAGCGCATCAGCCAAGGTGGACCAAAAAGGCCGCCTGAGAATCCCGGCAGAATTCCTACCGGAATTCGAGCAACGGTGCGGACCGGGCCGGAAGGTCTTCATCACCTCCCGCGACGGCAAAACGGCTCGCGTCTACCCCCTCCCCGCGTGGAAGGCGCACGAGCGCGCCCTCTTGAACGATCTGGACCTCTCCGACCCTTTGCTGGACCTCGATCCCGAAATCGATCACTACCTTCGGGCCGTCAACTACTGGGGAAATACCTCCGCTCTCGACTCGCAGTTCCGTTTCCTGATCAACTCCCGCGTCCGCGACGCGGCCGAACTCAGCGGCAAGGTCACGGTCAGCGGCAAGCTCTCGTACTTGGAAGTGACCGCCGCGGAGAAGCTCGAGAAGCAGCCGCCCATCGTGACGGAGGAACAGCAGCGCTCGATCGCTCGTGGCGCACGCGGAGGCTCGAGTGAATCCGGCTGAGATCAGGCCTGATCCGGCCGACCGCCATCGTCCCGTCATGCTCCGCGAAACACGCGCGGCGCTCGCTCCCTCCGCCGGCAAGGTGCTTCTCGACGGAACGCTCGGCATGGGCGGCCATGCGGAAGACTGGCTGATCGCCACCGCCCCCGACGGAAGGGTGATCGGCTTCGATCGCGACGAACAGGCCCTCGAGCAGGCTCGCAAGCGACTGACTCGATTCGGCGGGCGCCTTGAAACCCACCATGATGACTACCGCAACGCGCCGCAAGTGCTCGCCGAACGAAGCCCCGCGCGATCCGTCGATGCGGTCTTGCTCGACTTGGGCATCGGTTCGCACCAGATCGACGACCCGCAGCGAGGGTTCTCCTTCCGCTTCGATGCCCCGCTCGACATGCGCTATGACCGAAGTCGGCCCGGCCGCACGGCTGCTGAAATCATCGCGCAGTCTTCCGAGCCCGAACTCGCCGCCATCTTCCGCGACTACGGCGAAGAACCGGCAGCCAAGAAGATCGCGCGCGTCATCGTCGAAGAACGAAAGCGCGAAGCGATCACGCGCACTACGCACCTAGCCGAACTCGTCCGTCGCCACGTCCCCGCGCGCGCGCGCGGGAAGAAGATCGATGCCGCGACACGCGTCTTTCAGTCGCTGCGCATCGCGACGAACTCGGAACTTGCGAACCTCGATCAAGCCATCGTCGACCTCGCCCGGTGCCTCGAGGAGAAGGGCCGCATCGCCATTCTCGCTTTCCATAGCCTCGAGGATCGCATTGCCAAGCGCACGCTTCGCAAACTCGCGGAGAAATGTCGCTGCCGCCGCGGTGATCCTTGCACCTGCGGCGCAGAGGAGATCCTCGAACTCCCCGTTCGCAAAGCCATCAAACCCAACGACGAAGAATGCGAGACGAACCCGCGGGCGCGATCGGCTCGCCTGCGCTGGGGGATGAAGCGATGAGCCTTCCACCCGGCGTATTGAACCGGCCCGTCGCTGCCGCACCGGACCCCGCTGCCGTGGGCGGCGTGGTTCGCTTGGCCGTCGCCGCCCTGCTCGTCGTCCTCCCTTGGATCTTCTACACCGCCATATTCGTACCGGGCCTCGACTACCGATACGAAAGCTCCAAACTGGAAAAAGCGATCATCGAAGCGCGTCAAGAACGACGACAGCTCTTGGCGGAAGAGGCCGTTCTGCTCGATCCGCGCCGGCTGCGAAAGGAAGCCAAGCGGCTCGGCTTGGTCCCCTCTCCGCCGGACGCTCCGCCGCGCTACCTGCCCCGCACCGAGGGCCGGAAACGACGATGAGCGTCTCGGGCGGGTCTTTTGTGCCGTGGCGCGCGAGGATGTTGAGTCTGCTGCTGGGGATTGCAGGGCTCCTTCTGATCGTGCGTCTCGTGGAATTGCAGATCTACAAGGGTCCGTTCCTACAGGAAGCAGCCGACCGGCAGAGCGCCGGCATCTTGAAGATTCCCGGTCCGCGCGGCGAGATCGTCGATCGCCGAGGAAGACTTCTCGCCGTCAGCGTGCCGGTGAGCATTCTCGCGGTCGAGCCCTACAAGATCAAAAGCCGGAACGCGTTGCGCGCTCTCGAGCGCGCGAGTCATTCCACCGCCGATCTGGTGGGTCGAGCCGACGCGCGCTGGATCCCCGCTCAGCGAAATTGCGACTCCGCCTGCCGTCAACGTGTCGAAGCGTTGATCGAGAACGGAACCATTCCGAAGCATGCCGTGCATTGGGCCCCCGGCTACCGGCGCCACTATCCGCACGGCCGCCTGGCAAGCCACGTTCTCGGCTTCGTGACCCTCGACGGAAAAAATGCCGAAGGGATCGAAGGCTATGCCAACGAGACGATCTCATCCCCGATGACGATTCTCCCGCGATCGCGGGATGCGCATCGCGGCGACTTCGAGCCGTTGGATTCGACCGGTGCAACACATGTCGAGCCGACCCGCTTGATGCTCACGCTCGACGTCCGTTTGCAGGCCGCGCTCGAAGAGGTGCTCAGCGAGACGCTGCACAAGCACGATGCGGCATCCGGGCGCGGGATCATTCTCGACCCGCACACCGGCGACGTGCTGGCCATGGCATCCAAGCCGGACTTCGACCCCAACGAGTACTGGAAATACGGCAAGGCGCTCGGCAACTCCAACGTGCTCGACGCGGACGAACCGGGTTCGGTCATCAAGCCGGCGATCGCCGCCGGTCTGCTCGATGCCGGCGTCGCACGACTGGAAGATCGCGTAGACTGCGAGAAAGGCCGTTGGAAGAGCGAGTACGGCGTGATCACGGATACGCACCCCCACGACTTCCTCACCTTGCGCGAAGTCATCGAGCGCTCAAGCAATATCGGCATCTCGAAGCTGTCCAAACGTCTCGATCCCGGTTCGCTGTACGAGATCCTGCGTCGCTTCGGCTTCGGCCGAAAAACCGGCATCGACCTCCCCGGTGAAACGGCCGGAGTGCTGCGTCCGCCGGAACGATGGCAGGGGCGGGACAACTACGCGATCACCTTCGGCCATGCGATGCAGGCCACGATGGTGCAGATCGCCCGCATGTATGCGGCGCTGGCCATGGACGGATTGCAGCCGAAGCCCCGTGTCGTGCGGGCCTGGGGCGAGATGCCGGCGGGCATCTGGCGCGAGATTCCGATCGCTCCCAAAGAACGCGTCGTCTCGAGCAAGACCGCCCGCGCCATCACGAGGGCCCTGACCGGCGTGACGGAAGCCGAGCGATGCACGGGCTCGTTGGCGAAGATTCCGGGATTCGTGGTGGCCGGCAAGACGGGAACTCCGGAACTCGTCGTGGACAAGAAATACGATCGCAAGGCCAACCGGGCCACCTTCGCCGGCTTCGCTCCGGCGGATGATCCCGTCGCCGTCGTCGTCATCTCCATCGATAGGCCCAAGCGCAATGGAGTCACTGCCGGAAAGGTCGCCGCGCCGGCGTTCGCCAAGGTGATGCAAGAAACGCTTCGGCTTGCTCGTTTCCCGGCACAGATCGCCCGCGCCATGGAGACCCGCCGGTGAAAGCGCTCGCTGCGATCGTAGAAGGCCTGCCCGAGATCGTCGTCCACGGACCCACGACCGCCCCCGTGCGGGGAATCTGTCTCGACTCGCGCCGCGTCGAGCACGCGTTCCTCTTCGCCGCGCTCGAGGGCGCGAAGGCCGATGGACGAAAGTTCGTCGCGCAGGCCGTTCGAAACGGGGCCTCGGCGGTGCTCTCCGCCCCTCCCCGGCCCTCCGGAATTTCCGAAAATACGACCTGGATCGAATCCGACGCACCGCGTCGCACGCTCGCCGCCTTGTCGAAGAACTTCTTCGATAGAGCCGACGAGGCCCTGAGCGTCGTCGGGATCACCGGCACCGACGGAAAAACGACCACCGCACAGATGCTTGCCGCCGCACTCGGAGAACTCTCGATGAAGTGCGCAGTCTGCGGGACGCTCGGCGAAACGATCGATGCGGATTGGGCGCAAAGTGCTCTGACGACGCCCGAAGCGCCGGATCTGTGGTCTTTCCTTTCGCGAGCCCGCGACCGAGGATGCGAAGCTGCCGTCGTCGAAGTGTCTTCCGTCGCATTGATCGCCGATCGAGTGCACGGCATGGCCTTCGACATCGCGATCCTCACCGGCATCGGTCACGACCACTTGGATCTGCATGGCGACATGGACGCGTACGTTGCCGCCAAATGCATGCTCTTCGAAAGGCTCGGCTCCGAAGGCCTTGCCATTCTTCCAGCGGACGACGAACACCTCGCGACGTTTCGCGAGGCAAGCTCTGCTTCCGTGCAAACCTTCGGCTTCTCTCAAGAGGCCGACTGGAGAGTGGAAGACCATCGAGCATCGCGAAACGGCGCGACCTTTCGCCTTGCGGGACCTGCCGGTGCTTTCAACCTGAGCACACCGCGGCCCGGCCGCTGGGATGCGCTGAATCTGGCGGCCGGCGTCGCCGCAGCCGCCCACCTCGGCCTCGACCCGAAGCTCTGCGCGGAAGCGATCGCCGAGATGCCGCCGATTGCCGGCCGCTTCGAATCGATCGATCGCGGCCAGCGCTTTTCGGCCATCGTGGACTACGCGCACACTCCCGAAGCCATCTCCCGCCTCTTGGAAGCGATGCGCACCGTCACTCCGGGAAGGTTGATCCTCGTCTTCGGCTGCGGAGGCGACCGGGATCGCGAAAAACGCGCCCCGATGGGACGTGCCGCGGCAAGAGGAGCCGATCTCGTCCTGCTGACCGATGACAATCCCCGCTCGGAAGAACCCCGAGCCATCGCGGATGAGATCCTCGAAGGAATCGATGGCACCCGCGACCACGTCCTGCGCATCGCCGATCGCCGAGAAGCGATCTTCGCTGCGGTCGAAGCGGCGCAGGCGGACGACTCGGTGATCATCGCCGGCAAAGGCCATGAGACCGGCCAACGGTTCGCCGATCGCACGATTCCCTTCGATGACCGCAGCGTGCTTGCTGCCGCGCTCGATCAGCGCCTTTGCCGTGATCGGAGGCGAGCCGAATGATTCCGAGAAGTGTCGGGTCATTGGCCCAAGCCGTCGACGGCCGAATGATCGCGAAAGATGCGACGATCGTCGCCGAAGGCGTCGGCATCGACTCTCGAACGATCGCAGCGCACGACGTTTTCTTCGCCATCATCGGTGCGAATCACGACGGACATCGTTTCATCGGCGATGCCGCCGAGCGCGGCTGTCGCGTCTTCGTCGTCTCGGACGCCGAAATCGCGGCCGAGGTGGAACGAGCCGGTGATACGTTCGGAGCGGTGGTTCTGGTCGATGACACGACATCGGCACTCGGCCGCCTCGCCGCCGATGAGCGCCGGAAGCGCAAGATGAAGGTCGTCGCCATCACCGGAAGCGCGGGGAAGACGACGACACGGCTTCTGACCGAAGCGGCGCTCTCGGCGAAATTTCAAACGGCCGGAACGCGCGGCAATCTCAACAATCATTGGGGACTGCCGCTTTCGATCCTCTCTCTTCCGCTCGAGACGGAGGTCGCCGTGCTCGAGATGGGCATGAACCATGCGGGAGAGATTCGCGCCCTGTCGAAGATCGCTCGACCCGACGTCGCCGTGATCACCAATATCGGCGAAGCGCATCTCGGTCACTTCAGATCGGTAGATGACATCGCCGCCGCCAAAGCGGAGATTCTCGAAGACCTCGGTGCCGACGGCTGGGCCGTTCTCAATGCCGCCGATCGCTGCCTCGAACCCTTCGCTGAAAAATGCCGCGCAAAGGTGAAGCGATTCGGAACCGAGGGCAAGTGTGATCTCCGCGGTGAGCTGCTCTCGAGCGGGGGGCTCGAGGGCGCACGCTTCCGGGTCGAAGAAAGCGAAGTGCGCTTGCAGCTTTGGGGCGGCCATGCCGTCGAAAATGCTCTCGCTGCGCTTTGCACCGCTTCCATCTTCGGCGTGAACCTCGTGGATGCCGCCGGCGCACTCGCTCGTGTCGAGGCACTCGACGGGCGGGGCCGCCGACACCGACTGCGTGACGGCAGCATCGTCATCGACGAGAGCTACAACGCGAGCCCCGGAGCCCTGCGGCGTGTGATCGAGGCGCTCGATGAAGTCGAGTGGCATGGCCGTCGCGTCGCCGTGCTCGGAGAGATGCTCGAACTCGGCGACTTCGCCGCCGCAAAACATCAAGAGGTCGCTCGCCGCCTCTCGCGCTCGCGTTTCGACTCCGTGCACACGGTCGGCTGCTGGCATGATGCCTTCGCTGCATGGACGGACGCGATGCGCGATCGATCTCTTTCGCATCATCGAACGAGCGCCGAGGCATCGCGAGCCGTTCTCTCGGACCACCGCCGGAACGACCTCGTCTTGATCAAGGGGTCGCGCAGCATCGGACTCGAGACGATCGTCGCCGATTTGGATCGCACGATCGGAAGGGAGGTGCAGCGGTGATCTATAACCTCCTCTACGAGCTTCGCGACCTCTTCTCGGTTCTGAACGTCTTCCGCTACATCACCTTCCGCTCCGCACTCGCGGCGTTGACGGCGATTCTCGTATCCTTCGCCTTCGGTCCCATGTTGATCCGCTGGCTTCGTCATCGTCAGATCGGGCAACAGGTGCGGAGCGACGGCCCGGAATCTCATCTGCAAAAGCAAGGGACTCCGACCATGGGCGGGCTTCTGATTCTGCTCGCCATCGTCGTTCCAGTCCTCTTCTGGTCGGACCTGACGCAGCCGACCGTTTGGGCCATCGTCGCCACGACGCTCGGCTTCGGAGGGATCGGCTTGGTGGACGACCTGCTCAAGACGACCCGAAAAAACAGCGCAGGCCTGTCCGCTCGCGGCAAGTTGATCGCTCAGCTCTTGCTCGCGGCCGCCATCGGATCGAGCTTGGTCACGTCGGGGTTTTCCACGACGATCACCGTACCGTTTTTCAAATCCTTCGCGCCCGACCTTGGATGGGGATACGTGCCCTTCGCCATGCTCGTGCTCGTCGGCTCGGCGAACGCCGTCAATCTCACCGACGGCCTCGATGGCTTGGCCATCGGATCTGCAGGAATCGCCATGGCGACCTTGACGGTCGTGGCCTACTGCACGGGACACATCGGAATCGCGACCTATCTCGGCATCCCCTTCGTCGATGGAGCAGGCGAACTCGCCGTCTTCGGATCAGCCGTCGTCGGCGCGAGCCTGGGCTTTTTGTGGTTCAACGCGCATCCCGCCGAGGTCTTCATGGGTGACGTCGGGTCGATGGGACTCGGCGGAGCGGTCGGGGCGATCGCCATGATCACGCACCAGGAACTCCTGCTGGTCCTCGTCGGCGGCCTCTTCGTGCTCGAAGCCCTTTCCGTAATGATTCAAGTTCTATCTTATCGCACGCGCGGCAAACGCGTCTTTCGCATGGCTCCCTTGCATCATCATTTCGAACTCGCCGGATGGCACGAGACCAAGGTGGTCATCCGTTTCTGGATCGTGGCGATTTTCTTCGCGCTGATGGCGCTCGCCACCTTGAAGGTACGATGACGGACAACGCGCAAAACCTGAATCTCGAAGACGCGCGCGTCGTCGTCTTGGGTTTCGGTCGCAGCGGTCGCGCCGTGGCACGGCACGCGCTCGCCGGCGGCGCAAAGGTCGTCGTTTCCGACCGTCGATCGCCGTCGAGCTTGAAGGCCGAGCAGCCGTTTTCCCGCATCGACGAGATCGACTTCGTCGATGAAGAACGCAGCGCCGCAGCGATCGATGCCGCGGATCTCGTGGTGGTCAGCCCGGGCGTTCCGGCCCATGCCGCACCGCTTCTTCACGCGCGATCCATGGGTCGTCCCGTGATCTCCGAAATCGATCTGGTCGCCTCCGCCGTCGGCGACCGAACGATTGCCATCACCGGCAGCAACGGGAAGAGCACCACGACGGCGTTGACCGCGGCCATCTTC
>Ga0256830_1002488_pt1 | contig 12128 bp, 12 predicted proteins | sample 128326metaG_FD_190537 | JGI IMG/M metagenome (GOLD analysis project Ga0256830, IMG submission 190537) | Hydrothermal vent microbial communities from Lau Basin, Pacific Ocean - 128-326 | ecosystem: Environmental > Aquatic > Marine > Hydrothermal vents | place: Pacific Ocean: Lau Basin | collected...
GGTGGGGCGCGTGGAGATCCCCCAGGAGGCGTTCCTCGCGGCTCTCAAGGTCTCCGGCTGATCAGGACGCGGCGGCGGGCAGCCAGCGCAGGAACCAGTCGCGGGCGAGTTCGACCACCTGCTCCAAGGTTCCCGGCTCCTCGAACAGATGCCCGGCCCCGGGCACGATCCGCAGCTCCACCGGACCGCGCATCTGCCGCCGCGCGAGCTCGTTGAGCTCGATCACCACATGGTCGAGACCGCCGACGATGAGGAGGGTCGGGGCCTCGACCCGGGCGAGGGCGGCACCGGCGAGATCGGGACGGCCGCCGCGCGAGACCACCGCCGCCACCGACGCCGGTCGCTCCGCCGCCGCCACCAGCGCCGCCGCCGCCCCGGTGCTGGCGCCGAAGAGGCCGAGGGGCAGCGCTTCGAGGCCGGGCCGGCCGCGCGCCCAGTCGGCAGCTTCGAGGAGGCGCCCGGCGAGGAGCGGGATGTCGAACACCTTGCGCCGGTCCTCGCCCTCCTCCGGGGTCAGGAGGTCGAACAGCAGGGTGGCGAGGCCCGCCTTCGCGAGCTCGCGGGCGACGAAATTGTTGCGCGGACTGAAGCGCGAGGAGCCGCTGCCGTGGGCGAAGACGACGAGCCCCCTTGCGTCTTCGGGCAGCCGAAGGAAGCCGCCCAGACGGCGCGGCCCGACGGTCACCTCCCGGACATCCGGATCGATCGGCGACATGCTCTCCTCCCCCTCGCTGTCTTTCCCTCATGTGGGGGGTGGCGGGGGCGCGGGCCAGCCCCGTTCAGGGCCGGAACGGCCAGATCAGGGGAATGAGCAGCGAGGCGGCGACCCAGAACAGGAGGTCGAGGGGCACCCCGACCCGGATGAAGTCGCGGAAGCGGTAGTTGCCGGCGGCATAGACGAAGGTGTTGGTCTGGTAGCCGATGGGCGTGGCGTAGCCGTTGCTCGCGGCGACCATCACCGCCACCACGAAGGGCCGCGGATCGACCCCGAGCTGTTCGGCGATGCCGATGACGATGGGGGTCATCAGGATGCCGGTGGCGTTGTGGCTGATGACCTCGGTGAGCGCCACGGTCACGAGATAGAGCAGCGCCAGCATCCAATACGGTCCGAGATCGCCGGCGATGCCGAGGATGAAATCCACGAGGAGCGCCGCCGCCCCGGTCTTCTGCATGGCCACGCCCACCGCCAGCATGCCGTAGATCAGGATCAGGATCGACCAGCGCACCGACTGGAACACGTCCTCGGGCTCGAGGCAGCCGGCCAGCACGACGAGGGTGGCGGCGAGGAGGGCGAGGGCGGGGATGGGCAGGATGCCGAAGGTGGCGCCCAGCACCACCCCGACCACCGCGGCGATGGCGATCCCGCGGCGGTCGCGCCGGAAGGGGCGGACGGTGGGGGCGGTGAGACCGATCAGGAACTGGTCGTCGAACAGCTGCTTGAAGGCCTCGGGCGGCCCCTCGAGCAGCAGCGTGTCGCCGAACCGCAGCCGGGTATCGTCGAAATTGCCGCGCAGGTTCTCGTTCTGGCGATGGATGGCGACGATGGAGACGCCGAAGCGTCTGAGCAGGTTGAGGCTCGCCACCTTGCGTCCCACCCAGCGGGAATTGGGGCCGACGATCCCCTCCATCAGGATGGTGCGGCGGGCGGCGATGGGCTCCAAGGCATGCGCCTCCTCGCCGCCGAAGACGAGATCGCCGGCGGCGCGCAGGGCCATCAGATCCTGGGCCCGGGTGCGCAGCAGGATGCGGTCGCCGGCGGCGAGCGGCGTCGTCTCCGCCGCCTCGCCCAGGGAGACGTTGTCGCGCACGAGGTCGATCACCCGCACCTCGAGCTTGCTCGCGAGCCCGATCTCCTTGAGGGTCTTGCCGATGAGCGGCGAGCCCAGCGGCACCAGCACCTCGGCCAGGAACTGGCGCTTGCCGGGGTCGGGAAGCAGCTCGGAGAGGGTGTCGCGGGCGGGCAGCAGGCGGCGGCCGACGACGGCCATGTAGAGGATGCCGAGGGCGGTCAGCGGCAGGCCGATGGCGGTCACCTCGAACAGGGTGAAGGGCGCGAGCCCGGAGGCCTGCGCCACGCCGTCCACCACGAGGTTGGTGGAGGTGCCGATCAGGGTCGCGGTGCCGCCCATGATGGCGGCGTAGGAGAGCGGGATGAGAAAGCGGGAGGAGGGCTCGCCCACCTTGTGGGCGAGGGCGATGACCAGCGGGGTGAGGGCGACCACCACCGGGGTGTTGTTGACGAAGGCGGAGAGCCCGGCCACCGCCGCCATCATCACCACCAGCGTGCGGACCGGCGAGACGTTGCCGATGCGGGCCATGCGGTTGCCGAGATCCTCGATCATGCCGGTGCGTTCGAGGGCGGCCGAGAGGACGAACATGCAGGCCACCGTGAAGGGGGCGGGGTTGGCGAAGGCGGCGAGCACCTCGCCGATGTCGAGCACACCGGACAGGACGAGGAAGGCGGCGGCGCCGAGGGCCACGAACTCGACCCGCGTGCGCTCGGCCACGAAGGCGGCGACGACGCCGGCCAGGACCAGCAGCACCAGATAGGGAGCGAATTCGGCGGGCAAGGGCGCGTATCTCCTCGGGCGGCAACCCCACGGTGAACAGGCGAGGCCCGTCGGCGACCGCGCGGATCATAGGCGAGACGCCGGCCACGGCAAGCGAGCCGGCGCCGGAGCGGGCGTAGCCGGCTATTTCTTCGCCGGCAGAAGGCGGAGCGCGAGGGAATTGATGCAGTAGCGGAGACCCGTGGGCGGCGGGCCGTCCTCGAAGACGTGGCCGAGATGGGCGTCGCAGGCGGCGCAGAGCACCTCGGTGCGGACCATGCCGGCACTCCTGTCCTCGCGCAGGGCGATGCGCTCCTCCTCGACCGGCTGCCAGAAGGAGGGCCAGCCGGTACCGCTGTCGAACTTGGCCTCGCTCGAGAAGAGCGGCTGCCCGCAGCAGGCGCAGAGATAGATCCCCGGCGTGCGGCAGGCGTGATAGGCGCCGCTGAAGGGCGGTTCGGTGGCCCCGCGACGGGTCACGTAGTAGGTCTCGAGCGGCAGACGGCGGCGCCATTCGGCGTCGCTTCTGACGATCTTCCTCGTCATGCGCTTTCCTCTCGACCGGCCCGGTTCTCCGCCGCAAGATAGCGTCGGATCGACCGCCCGCCCAGCGCCGGCGGCAGGGGAGTGGAGGAGAGATGCGCAGGCTCTACGGCTACTGGCGGAGCTCGGCGGCGTACCGGGTGCGGATCGCCCTCAACATCAAGGGTCTCGACTACGAGCAGGTGGCCATCGACCTGCGCGCCGGCCAGCAGAAGACCCCGGAGTATCTGCGACACAACCCCCACGGTCTCGTGCCCTGGTACGAGGAGGACGGGGTGGGTCTCGCGCAGTCGGCGGCGATCGTCGAATATCTCGAGGAGCGGTACCCGGAGCCGCCGCTGCTGCCCACGGACCCCGCCGAACGGGCCGCGGTGCGCGCCATCTGCCAGCTCGTCGCCTGCGAGATCCATCCGCTCAACAACCTGCGCGTGCTCAACTATCTCAGGAGCGACTGGAACTGCGACGAGGAGCAGGTGCTGATCTGGTACCGCCACTGGATCGCCGAGGGGATGGCTATGCTCGAGCGCCAGCTCGAACGCACCGCCGGCCGCTACTGCTTCGGCGACCGGGTGACGATGGCGGACGTCTTCCTGGTGCCGCAGGTCTACAACGCACGCCGCTACCGGTGCCCGCTCGCCGCCTATCCCAAGGTCTGCTGGGTGGAGGCCAACTGCAACGCGCTCAGGCCCTTCGAGCTGGCGATGCCGGAGCGCCAGCCGGACGCGGCCCTCTAGGCTCGCTCGGCGCGCCCGCGGGCGAGGGCTTCCGCTGCCGCCTCGAAGGGCAGCAGCACGCATTCGTGCCGGCTCTTCACCCCCGCCACCGGACGGAACATCGCGAGTTCGGGCCACACCGGCTCGCCGGCCTCGCCGGCCAGCAGCCGCCGCAGATCCTCCTGCGCCCGCCAGAGCTCCCGCGGCGTCGCGCCGACCCCCCGCTCGGCGAGCAGCGTCGCCGCCGCCTCGGTCAGGAGACAGCCGCGCACCCGGAGGCCGAGGGCGGCGATCCGCTCCCCCTCGAAGCGCAGATCGAGGGTGATGCGGTCGCCGCAGAGCGGATTGTCGCGTGTCACGCTGACGTCGGCGTCGGCGAGCCGTCCCCGCTCTCGCGCCCGCTTCGCCGCCTCCACGATCCGCCGGTTGTAGAGATCCATCGTCATCGCAGGATCCGGATCACCTGTTCGAGCCCTTCGAGGAGGGCGTCGATGTCGTCCGCGTCGTTGTAGGGGGCGAGGCTCGCGCGCACGGTGGCCACCGTACCGAAGGCGTCCATCAGCGGCTGGGCGCAGTGATGACCGCCGCGGGTGCAGACCCCGAAGCCGTCGAGGAGCTGGCAGACGTCGTGGGCGTGCACCCCCGCCACCTCGAAGGCCACGACCCCGTAGCGGTCGTCGAGATCGCGGGGGCCGATCAGGCGCAGGCCGGGAAGCGCCTCGAGACCGGCGATCAGCCGCGCCGTCAGGCGCTTCTCGTGGGCGAGGATCGCCTGCCAGTCGAGTCCGGCGAGCCAGTCGGCCGCCGCGCCCATGGCGAGGACCGGGCCGATCGGCGGCGTCCCCGCTTCGAAACGGTGCGGCGGCGGGGCGTAGCGGCTCTCCTCGATGGTCACCCGGCTGATCATCTCGCCGCCGCCCAGGAAGGGCGGCAGCGTCTCGAGCAGATCGTGACGGATCCAGAGGGCGCCGGCGCCGGTGGCCCCGAACATCTTGTGGGCGGAGAGGGCGTAGATGTCGCAGCCGAGGCTCGCCACCTCGAGCGGGCCGTGGGGAACACGCTGGGCGCCGTCCACCACGACGAGCGCCCCCACCGCCCGCGCCCGCGCGACCAGGGGCGCGAGATCGGTGACGGCGCCGGTGACGTTGGAGCAGTGGGTCACGGCGACGATGCGGGTGCGGCGGTCGATCGCCGCCTCCAGATCGCGGAGATCGAGACGGCCCTCCTCGGTCACCCCGAGGGCGCGGATGCGGGCGCCGCGGCGCTCTGCCAGCATCTGCCAGGGGACGATGTTGCTGTGATGCTCGAGGCGGCTCACGAGGATGGCATCGTCGGGACCCACCCGTGCTTCCAGCACATGGGCGGCGAGGTTGAGGCCGAAGGTGGTGCCGGAAGTGAGGATCACCTCCTCGGGCCGGGTCGCGCCCAGATAGGCGGCCATGCGTTCCCGTGCCTCGGCGAAGGCCTGGGTGGCGCGGTCGGCGAGACGGTAGACGCCGCGCTTGACGTTGGCCCGGCCGGCGGTCTCGAAGGTCCTGAGCGCCTCGGCGGCGGCGGCGCAGATCTGCCCGGTGGCGGCGTTGTCGAGATAGTGGAAGGGGGGTGGCTGGTGGGCGAAGACGGGAAAGTTGCGGCGCATGGCCGCCACGTCGAGGGCCATCACGCGCGCTCCGTCTCGGCCCGGAAGCTTTCCGGCGTGTCGAGATCGAGCAGCACCGCCGGATCGCCGGTCTCCACCTCCACCAGCTGGTCGGCGAAGCTGCCCAGAAGATGGCGGGCCCCGACGTCGCCCTCGATCTCCCGCATGGAGGCGAAGAAGGCGCGGCCGAACAGCACCGGATTGCCCCGCTTGCCGCCGCAGGTGGGCACGACGATGGCCCGGCCCCGGGCGGGATCGAAGGCCGCGATCAGCCGGTCGATCAGCGGTGCCGTGACGCGCGGCATGTCGGCGAGACAGACGAGCACCCCGTCCACCTCCTCGGGCAGCGCGTCGAGACCGGCCCGCAGCGAGGTGCTCAGCCCCTCGGCATGGTGCGGGTTGGTGACGAGCTCCACCGGCAGATGGGCGAGGACGGCCGCCACCCGTTCTCCCTCGTGGCCGGTGACCACTACCACCGGCCGCGCCCGGGAGGCCAGGAGCGCCTCCACCACATGGCGCACCATCGGCTTGCCGCCGATCTCGAGCAGCAGCTTGTTGGGGCCGCCCATGCGCCGGGAACGGCCGGCCGCCAGCACCAGCGCCGCCACCCGCGGTTCCGCCGCCGGCGGACGCGCCTCGCGCGGCTGGGGACGATCGGGAATCTCGGCCAGCAGGCCGCCCACGCCCATGCGCACGATGTCCTCGGGCGTCACCGCGATGCCGGCCACCAGCCGCTCGAGAACCCAGTCGAGGCCGTTGCGCCGGGGCGAACGGCAGCAGCCGGGAAGGCCGAGGACGGGCCGCCCGTCGAGCTCGGCCAGCAGCAGCAGGTTGCCGGGATCCACGGGCATGCCGAAATGGCGGATGCGCCCGCCCGCCGCCTCGATCGCCATCGGGACGACGTCGCGGCGGTCGGTGATGGCCGAGGCGCCGGCGAGGAGCAGGAGATCGAAGCCCTGGCTGCGGGTGGCGGCGATGGCCGCGGTCAGCGCCTCGGGCTCGTGGGGACAGCGGTTTTCCGACAGCAGGGCGCCGCCCAGACGCTCGATCCGCTCGCGCGTCACCCGCGCGGTCTTGGCGAGGAGCTTGTCCGGGGTGCCGGGGAGGCGGGTCTGAACGAGCCGTGCCCCGAACGGCCGGAAGGGGGCGAGGGCGAGCGGCGCCCGCTCGTCGAGGAGGGCGAGACAGGCGGCCAGCGAACGCTCCGGCACGGCGAAGGGGATGATCTTGACGGTCGCCACCATGTCGCGGGGAGCGACCCGGGAGAAGGGCGGCAGGGTGGCGAGGGTGATCGCTTCGTCCACCATGTTGAAGCGATCGACCGCCTCGCGATCGACCCTGAGCAACCCGGCGCCGGCGGCGTGGAGGTTGACCCGGCCGGTGGCCGCGGCACCGGCGCGGAGACCCGGCGAGGCGAGGGCGGCGCCGAGGCGGGCCGCCGCCTCGTCCTCGTGCACGTCGCCGGGCTCGAGGCGGGCGACGGTCACCCGCTCGATGCCGGCGCGCGCCAGCGCATCGAGATCGCCGGCCGACAGCCGCCGGCCCTTGCGGAAATCGACGCCGGGGGCGCGTATGCCGTGCGCGAGGATCGCACCCCCGGCCTCGGCGAGCGGCACCGCGCCGAACTTCACGGCGCCCTTCCTACTTCTCGAACGGCCGACGCTCGCCGTAGGCCACCGCCTCGATATCCTTGCTGCCCATCAGCAGCAGCATGGCGAGCGCCGAGCGGGCCTCGGGATTGGCCGCGAGGAAGTCCTTCGAGACCCCGAGCACGGCCGAGATGGCCAGCGTCTCGGGATCGCCGAAGGTGCTCAGATTGCCGTAGACCTCGTCGTCGAAGGTGACGATCTCGTAGATCTGTTTGCCGTCCACTTCGAAATCCTCGAGATCGCCGTTGTCGATCTCGGCGAAGTAGAGCTGGGCGCCGGTGCGCGGATTGTCGTTCAGGCTGCGCACGAGATCGGACTGCGGCGCGATGACGTCGAACACGCAGTCCGCCTTGCCCTCGAGGACGGCGAGCGCCCCCTCGAAGCCGTTGGCGGGATAGATCTCGATGTCGCCGTAGAGATCCGGGGCGATGGTCTTGAGAACGAGCATGGTGGCCAGCGAGCCGGAGCCCATGCTGCCGGCGGCGACGGTGCCGTCGCCCACCTCGTCGAGATCGTCGATCCCGGTACCGCGGCGGCAGAGAAGGAGACCGAGTTCCTTGTAGAGCTCCCCCATCACCTCGACCTTGTCGGCGACCGTCCTGTCCACCGCCGAGGCGAAGAAGGCGACGGCGTCGCCCTGGGCGATGAAGGCGTCGCATTCGCCGGCAAGCGTGCGGTTGAGATTGTCGATCGAGCCCTTGCTGGGCAGGACCTCGATCTCGAGCCCGCCCATGGTGAGCTGCTTCGCGAGTTCGGCCAGTTTCTCGCCGACCCGGATGTAGGTCTTGCCCGGGCTTCCGGTGCAGAGGCGCAGCTTCGCCGCCTCGGCCGGAGCCGCGAACAGCGGCAGGGCGGCGATGGCGAGCAGCAGGGCCAGCCGGAGGATGGTACTCTTCATGATGCGCTCTCTCCTTCGCGGGACGCGAGTTCCGCCTTGCCGCGGCGCAGGACCGCGGTCATTTCGGCGAGGATGGAAACGGCGATTTCGGCCGGGCTGACGGCGCCGATGTCGAGACCGGCGGGGCCGTGGATGCGGGCGAGTTCCGCCCCGGTGAAACCGGCCTCGCGCAGCCGTGCGAGCCGCTTTTGGTGGGTGCGTCTGCTGCCCAGGGCGGCGATGTAGAAGGCGTCCGAGCGCAACGCCACCTCGAGGGCGGGATCGTCGAGCTTGGGATCGTGGCTCAGGGTCACCACCGCCGTCCGGCGGTCGGGCGCGAGCGCCAGAAGGGCCTCGTCCGGCCAGTCGTCCAGGAGCGCGATGTCGGGAAAGCGGGAATCGGTGGCGAAGGCGCGTCTCGGATCCACCACGGTAACCGCGTAGCCGGCGAGCGCTGCCATCGGCGCCAGCGCCTGGGCGATGTGGACGGCACCCACCAGCACGAGCCGCAGCGGCGGATTGAAGACCTGCAGGAAGACCGGCCCCTGCGCGGTCTCGACCAGCCGGCAGCGGTCCTCCCGCAGCGCCGCGCGGGCGGCGGCGAGCACCTCCTCTCCGAGCGGCCCGCCGCAGCCGGGCTCGCCGTCGACGACGAGCGCCTCCTCGTGGGTGTCGAGAAAGCGCAGGAGACAGACCTCGCGCTTGCCGGCCCGGGCGCGATTGAGCGCTTCCAGGAGGGCGAGCCTCATTCGACCGCCTCGACATAGACCCGGACCCGACCGCCGCAGGCGAGGCCCACCTCCCAGGCCTGTTCGTCGGAGACGCCGAACTCGAGGAGACGGGGCGGCGCGCCCCGCATCACCTCCATCGCCTCCTTGATCACCGCCCCCTCGATGCAGCCGCCGGAAACGGAGCCCAGCATCTCTCCCCGCTCGTCGACCACGAGCTGGCTGCCGGCGGGGCGGGGGGAGGAGCCCCAGGTCGAGACCACGGTGGCGATCGCCACCCGGCGGCCTTCCCGCCGCCAGGCTTCGGCGACATCCAGAAGACGTGCGTCCTCGATCATGCGGCCTCCGGCGTGGCGCGCGCGATCCAGCGGTCGTGTCCTTCGGCCCGGCGGATGCCCTGCCGGGCCAGCACCTCGGCGAGCTGGCGCAGGCTCTCGAGATTGTGCACCGTGCGCAGCTCGTCCACGTGCCTGACCATGGCCCGCGCTCCGGCGGAAATGGGCGCGTAGGCGTCGAAGCGCAAGAGCGGGTTGAGCCAGATCAGCCGCCGGCAGCTCTTGTGCAGCCGTTCCATCTCCGCCTCGAGCCCGGCGCCCGCCTCGCGGTCGAGGCCGTCGGTGATCAGCAGCACCAGCGCGCCCTGCCCCAGCACGCGCCGCGACCATTCGAGGTTGAACTGGCGCAGGCAGTGGCCGATGCGGGTGCCGCCGCCCCAGTCCTCGACGGTCTCGGTGATCCGCGCGAGGGCGATGTCGATGTCGCGCCTGCGCAGATGGCGGGTGATGTTGGTGAGCCGCGTGCCGAAGAGGAAGCTGTGCACCCGGTCGCGGTCGTTGGTGAGGGTGTGCATGAACAGGAGCAGCATGCGCGAATAGCGGCTCATCGAGCCCGAGATGTCGCACAGGATCACGAGCGGCGGATGGCGGCGCAGCCGCTTCTTGCGGGCGAGATCGATGGCCGCCCCGCCACCGCGCATGCTCTGCCGCAGCGTGCGCCGGAGATCGATCCGCCGGCCGCGGGGATGGGGGGTGAAGCGGCGGGTGGGGACCTGCATGAAGGGCAGCCGCATGCGGCGGATCTCGCGCCGGGCCGCCGCCAGCTCCTCGGCGCTCATCTGCTCGAAATCCTTGTGCTGGAGGAGCTCCCGCTCCGAATAGGTCATGAAGGCGTCGATCTCGACCTCGGGCGCCTCCGGTTCGTCCCCGTCCCCGCCGCGCCCCGGTTCGCGCTCCGGGGCGAAGGCCTCCGCCACGCGGCGGCTCGCCTCCTCGCCCTCCTCGGCGCCGCCGATATCCACCTGGGGCAGCAACAGGTGGCGCATGCGTTCGAGGAGCTTCGGGTCGCGCCAGAAGATGTGGAAGCACTGATCGAAGATCTCGCGCTGGTCCTGGCGGCTGACGAACACCGCGTGCAGGGTCCAGTAGAGATCGTCCCGGCGCTCGAAACCCACGGTCTCGATGGCCCGCAGCGCCTCCAGCACGCGGCCGGGGCCCACCGGCAGCCCGGCGGCCCGCAGCGCCCGGGCGAAGTGCACCACGTTGCGGGCGAAGCGACCGCCGGTCGGAAGCAGCGGGAGGGTCTCGTTCACACCTGCTCCTGCGCCAGCTTGAGGTTGATCTCCTCGAGGATGCGCGCCGCCTCGGATCCGCGGATGCGGGCGATGTCGTCCTGGTACTTGAGCAGGGTGCCCAGCGTGTCGTTGACGATCTCGGGGGTGATCTCCAGCACGTCCAGGGTGGAGAGCGCCCGCGCCCAGTCGAGAGTCTCGGCGACGCCGGGCAGCTTGAACAGATCGCGCTCCCGCAGCGCCTGCACGAAGGCCACGATGCGGCGCGACAGCCGCTCCTCGATGCCCGGCACCCGCACGCGGACGATCTCGAGCTCCCGCTCCGCCGTCGGATAGTCGAGCCAGTGGTAGAAGCAGCGACGCTTGAGGGCGTCGTGGATCTCGCGGGTACGGTTGGAGGTGATGACCACGATCGGCGGCTGTTCGGCACGGATGGTGCCGATCTCGGGGATCGTGATCTGATAGTCCGACAGGACCTCCAGGAGGAAGGCCTCGAAGGGCTCGTCGGTACGGTCGAGTTCGTCGATCAGCAGCACCGGCGGTCCGCCCTCGTGGGGTTCCAGAGCCTGCAGCAGGGGACGACGGATCAGGAAGCGCTCGTCGAAGATGTCGCGGGCGAGGGTCTCGCGGTTGGCCTCGCCCGCCGCCTCGGCGAGGCGGATCTCCAGCATCTGGCGCTGGTAGTTCCACTCGTAGACGGCCGAGGCGACATCGAGACCCTCGTAGCACTGGAGGCGGATCAGCCGCCGTCCCAGGGTCTCGGAAAGGACCTTGGCGATCTCCGTCTTGCCGACCCCGGCCTCACCCTCGAGGAACAGCGGCCGCTCGAGCTCGAGGGAGAGGAAAAGCGTTGTCGCCAGCGGGCGGTCCGCCACATAGTCGCCGCGGCGCAGGAGCGCGAGCGTGTCGTCGATGGAGGCGGGCAGGGTGTCGTCCATGGTTTCGACCGGGTCCCGAATGCGGAAGGGGAAAGGGAATCGTCCGGACGGGCGCCGTCTTCATCGTAAAGATGGGGACACGGCGCCTGCGGTTCGAGAATGTCCGGGCGATCTGTCGCGTTTCTTAACGAAGTGAGCGGGCTCCGTCCACGATCCGCACTCGCCGTCACCGGCCTCTCACTGCTGGCGGCGACCCTCCTGCTGTTCGCGTTCCTGCCGCGCTACGCGGTGCTGGACGGCCAGCGGCTCGTCAATCCGGATCTCGAGATGGCGGCGGGCGAGGAGGTGCCGCGCGGCTGGCGGCGGATCGGGGGCGGCGGGGAGATCGCGCGTAGCCCGCGCGGGCTCGAGATCCGGGCCCGCGACCGGCGGGCGAAGGTGGGGATCGCCCAGATCCTGGAGCGGCCGCCGCAGGCCGACGCGATGCGGCTCCGGGGACGGCTCGCGGTCCCCGAGCTCGACGCCCTGCCGGGCGAATATCGGGGGGCGCGCTTCTTCGCCGCCGCCGACCGTCCCTCGGGCCCCTACCGGTTCCGCGGGCGCGATCTGGTCCGGCTCTTCGCCCCGGCACCGGTGGCCGACTATGTGGCGGACGTGCGCCTGCCGAAAAAGCGCCGGCGGGTGGGGGCGGCCCTGCTGCTCGCGTCCGCCCGCGGCCGCATGATCGTGGAGCGCGTGGAACTGTTCTGGCTGCGCGAGCGCCCGCTGTTCGCCGCCGCCCGCCTCGGGCTCCTCGGCGGCTGGGGGCTGTGGCTCGCCATGGCGGGGGCGCGCTTCTGGCGGACCGCCCATCGCCGCCTGCCGGCGGTCCTGCTGCTCGCCGGCGTGCTGGCGGCCATTCTCCTCGATCTGCTGCCGGAGAAGGCGGGCATCGCCCTCGAGGGCGCGCGCCTGCGCCTCCTTGCCGGCTTCGCGATCGGTTTCC
>Ga0256830_1002489_pt1 | contig 12128 bp, 14 predicted proteins | sample 128326metaG_FD_190537 | JGI IMG/M metagenome (GOLD analysis project Ga0256830, IMG submission 190537) | Hydrothermal vent microbial communities from Lau Basin, Pacific Ocean - 128-326 | ecosystem: Environmental > Aquatic > Marine > Hydrothermal vents | place: Pacific Ocean: Lau Basin | collected...
ATCGAAAGCCGGATTGAACACCTTCACACCTTTCGGAGCTATAAACTTGTTTTTGCAGGTTATATGGCAGTAAATAAGCTCATCCTCACTTCTCTCCTCTATCTCAACGTCCTTGGCTTCTTTATCCCAATCGAAAGTCGTTATCGGAGCGGCGACGAAGAAAGGAATTCCGTGCTCTTTTGCGAGAACGGCTAAGGTGTAAGTTCCTATTTTGTTGAACACCGCATCCCTCACGATTCTATCTGCTCCCACTATAACCTTGTCAACCATCCCCCTCTGCATAACTATTCCCGCCATGCTGTCAGCTATGAGCGTTACATCTATTCCGTCCTGCATCAACTCCCAAGCTGTGAGCCTTGAGCCTTGATTCAGCGGTCGAGTTTCACAGGCTATGACCTTAACCTTTTTTCCTTCCTCAACAGCGCTTCTTATAACTCCTAAAGCAGTTCCCCAGTCGACGGTGGCAAGTCTTCCGGTGTTGCAAATCGTCAAAATAGTGTCTCCGTCCTCTATAAGCTTAGCTCCGAACCTTCCCATGAGTTTGTTCCTTTCCACATCTTCTTCAGCTATTTTTTCAGCTTCTTCCAGTGCGAGCTTTCTAATTTCCTCAACGCTTTCCCCTTTCAAAGCGGCTTTTAAAGCTCTTTCAATTCCGACGAAAAGATTCACCGCCGTAGGTCGAGTGGAAGCAAGAAGTTCAGCGGATTTTTTCAAATGCTCCTTCATCTCGTCCACCGAGGAAAAGTCTTTTTCGTGGGCTGCTAAAGCAATTCCGTAGGCTCCAGCCGCTTCTAAAGCAGGAGCGCCCCTAACAGCAAGTTTTTTTATCGCTTCAGCAAGCTCCTCAACACTTCTGCACTCAAGAATCTCGAATTTTTCCGGTAGCTTGGTCTGGTCTATGAGTTTAACGCAATCCTCCCAAAATATCGTTCGCATAACTTTGCCTTTTTGTTGAGATAAAAACGTTTGCGCAGCAAAAGTTTATATCCAAAAAAGTAAAAGAGATTTTGAGTGATGAATCTGGCAGTATCTGAGCTATGCGATGATGATGGCCGTACTTTCTGAATCAGATCTCTGGATGACCCTTCACTTCTTCAACGCGCATTGCTCCTTCTTCCGTGTGGCAGCTCCAGCAAGCCATCTTTCCTCTCGTGTTTTCAAGGGCACTTCCCTTGGTGTGGCAGCTCTTACAGCTTTTCGTTTTGTCATCAAGCGGATATGCCGGAACGAACGTGCCTTCGTGAACAGCATTAAGAAGCTCGACAGCTTTCTTAGCTACATCAGCGGTAAGCCTTCCGCACCTCTCTGACCTCTCCTTGGAGAACGCTTTGTATCCGCTGACCTCACACCAGTTCGTGACGGAAGCATGGCAAAGAACGGAGTTCGCTACGGAAGTCGGGAAGGGGCTTAGCTCAGCTTTCATCGCTTTCGGAGGTGTGTATTTCGGTAGCTCTTCATACATGTACCAAGCGTAAAGCTCATCTATGACCTTCTTAGCCTCCTCTTCCGGAGCTACGAGCCATATCGCCCAAGCTGCTCCGTTTAAAGCTCCACAAAGCGAAGCCCAGCCAACCAATCCCCCTTCTCCAACCGTGGCAATGGAGGCAACTGGCAAGAATTCCGTATAAGGTGAGCCGACCTCCTCAGCAAGGGGTTTCACTATCGCATAAAACGCTCCGAAGCAGCAGGCTTTGCCCGGAAGCTTCTCCCCATCGAACGTTTTACCCATGTATCCTTGATAGCCAAGCTCTGCAGCGTAATCCGGATCGATTTTCTTGTAAGGCCATGGAGGCATCGGTAGTGGTTTGACGACTTCTTTTACAACCACCTTTTCCTTAACTTCTGGCGTTGGTGTTGCAATTGGTTTCTCTTCTTGAGTGCAAGCCATGCCGAGAGCTGTAGCAATAACAGCCCCAGCAAATCCCAAAAAACCTCGTCGTGTCATCATATTTATATCACCATTATGATAGTATAGATTAGGAAGCATTTATCGCTTGCGGGGTTTTTCTCCAAAAGTTTGTGCATTTAATTCATCGAACAAACAATGTTTTACATCTGAAGCTAAATAGATGATTTGCTATTCAACAGTTGAATAAAAGCAGAACTTGCTATTTTTTCTATGGAATTAGCAGCGAAACTTCCAGTAACACATGAGAGAAAAATAAAAATATTAGATTAAAATCATAATTATCGACAGTGATAGTTTTAAAGATTTTTCGAAAACTTACTGTATGGAAATCCCTCTGCTAATCGCTTTGGTCTTCCTCGCATACGTTGTAAGGACTTTAACTGGATTCGGTAGCGTAGTTTTACTCTCTCCGATTTTATCAAACGTATTTGGACCGAAAAACGCTGTAGTTCTTGTTGTCCTCATGGAATCCTTCGTCAGCTTGATTTTCTTCATAAAAGAGCGATTGAATTTCAATCTGAAGGAAATCTACTTCGGGAGCTTTGTCGGAGCTTTAATCGGATACTTCTTTTTCGAAAGTTTCTCAGAAAGAGAGCTGGGGATCGTTATAGGATTCAGCTTGCTCGTTTTATCGCTGGCATTGCTCTTCGATGTCAGGCACAAAGTCGGAGAAGAGAGGGCTCTCTTCGTTTTCTCTGGTTTTTTAAGCGGAAGTTTGGGAGTTTTGAGCGGTGTGACTGGTCCGCAGGTTGTTATAGCTTTAGTCAATCAAGGTTACGATTCGAAGTTCGTGAGAAAGTTCATGATATCTTATCTGAGCGTCATTTACGCAATAATACTGACAATCTTCACACTCTCCGGACATGTTAGCTACAGCATCCTTTCGAAATTCTTGATTTGCCTACCTTCTATAGCTTTCGCCTACTTTTTCGGCAAAAAAATCGTTCTGAGAATCGACTCGAAAAAACTTGAGAAAATAATCTTAGTCGTTGTGTTGCTTTCATCTTTATCTCTGCTTTTAAAATATTTATGAAGATTCCTTTTACTTCCAGACTACAGAGGAAATTAAAGTATTACTTCGTAGCCAATACTGTCATGTATCTGGAAGAGGTCGTTAAAAGAGCACTGAGCTTTAACGAAGAGAAGCTTTACAGAAAACTATTAGAAGACTTCTAATTTCAATTTTTTTGATGATAATCGACAGTCACATCCACATAGGACCTTCAGTTTCTCTCGGAATAGACGTTAAGGTGGAAGAAGTCGTCGATGAGCTCGAAAGAAACGGAATAGCTCTGGCTTTGGTAATGTCCTTCCCATCTTATGCAGAGTACGACGAAAAAGTGGCGAACGAAATGGTCCTCAAAGCTTGCGAAGAAAATGAAAACTTGTTTCCGATATACTGCATAGGAAAGCCTTTTCCGGAGGAAATTCCCGAAGAATTCGTTGCTTTAAAGTGGCACTGGGTCGGAGGAGTGGCTGATTTAAAATCCAACTACGAAACTCTGAAAAGAGAAGATTTAGAAGACTTCGTTGAAAGAGTTAGCAAACCGATTTTTTTCGAGGAGGAATTTACTTTCACGAAAATTTTCTTAGAGAGATTCGACGTGAAAGTCGTGATACCTCACCTCGGATTATTGGGAGGAAATCCAGCGGATTTTCTCAGGGAATTTGCTGAAAACGAGAACGTTTACTTTGACACCTCTTTAGCATCTCCCTCGCAGATAAAAGAGTTCTATGAAGCCGTCCCGGACAGACTCATTTTCGGCTCGGACAAACCCTTCGGAAGCATTCATCACGAGCTTAAAAAGGTGGCGGAGATTTGCGACGACAGAGTTCTGTGGAAGAACGCTAAGAAGCTATTCAAACTCTGAAGGCTATACCTGCATAGCCGACAACCTGACTTCTATCAGCCACGTCTCCGCTCGTGGAGTAATGTACGAGCTCCGCTTTCGCTCCAAGCTCCTTAGAGTAGAGCATGGCAACAGCTATAGGACCATAACCGCAGACGCTTGCTTGAAGTTTGTATATCGTGTTATAATACTTATCGACGTCCATGCTGAGGATAGCTTCGATGACGATCTCGTCTCTCCTTCTGCACTCGTCATCGGGTAAATAATGGTGCATGTCACTCGAAGCAACCAGAGCGATCTTCCTTCCAGTTATCTCCTGAGCCTCCAAAATTTCTTCGACTATCTCCTCAGCTGTCTCCTTATCCTGCAATCCCATGCAGATGGCAACGATTTTGAAGTCCTTGTGGAGGTACTGCAAGAAGGGAACTTGCACTTCCAAGCTGTGCTCTTCTCTGTGAGCTATCTCATCAACAACACAGATTTTCTTGGGCATGGCATCTATGAACTCCCTATCCGCCTCCACAACCCCTATCGGAGTCATCCAGTCGTCATAAGAGACAGCCACAGCCGCTCCCAAGCCGGTGTGGTTCGGACCAATTATTACGTAAGTCTCCACATCTGGCAGGAGAGAGTGGACAGCCCCAGCGGTCCTTCCCGAGTAAACGTAACCTGCGTGAGGAGAGACTATTGCCACCACATCCTCATCGCTCCTCTTATCTGCAAATTCCCTAAGCATAGCCAAGAGGGATTCGGGATTCGAGGGGTAAAAGTATCCAGCCACTGCAGGTCGTCTCATGAAAAATACTGTACTTTTTTAGAACTTAAACTTTAGCACTCCGGCTTTTCGAAGAAGAATTTTTTGAGGTCGGAAGTCACGTAATCGAAGATACAGCCGGAAGCTTTTCTAAGTTCGAGCCTTTCAACTATTTCCTTGTACTCCCCACCGCTCAACCCATCTGCGATAATTGCAGCTCCTTCCGCTGCTTGCTTTCCGCTTTCGAAGCCTTTTAAAATTTTCACGTCGAACCTTTCAGCGATGAACCTTTTCACCTCCTCAGCAAACCTTCCCGAAAGAACAACGAAGTTCTCGTCAACAACAGCTTTCATCGCATAAATCCCCTTAAGAATCCATTCAGCGAAAGCTTCAAAGCTAAACTCCTCCCCCCTATCTTCAAAAAAGCTCTTCAATCCCCCCGAGAAAACCACATCTTTAGTCACCTTCATCAGGCACGCAAGCTCCGCATCTATTGCCGAAACGCTCAAGTGCGATGGAAAACCAGAACTCCCACCAATACCATCGACGATTTTCCCGTTTTTCAAAGCAAGAAATGCGTTGAAACCGTAACCAATTTCGGCGAGTATGAAATCACCTTCTCCAAACTCAGCCAAAGCTAAAGCTGCGCTGCAAACTTTGTCGGAAGTACCCATGTCAATTCTGTTAACCTTCCTGTAAGCCGGAACCGTGTTGAGGTGAATTACTCCGGGAATCGTGAAAAAGTTCAGCTCCTCATCTCTAATTCTCCTAATAACGGAGGACATTCCTATATAACTGCCCTCCTTTTTCAACGTCATTAGAAAAATATCCTTGTCTGTCAGCTCCTTGAAACTTTTTACCGGCAGCCCGTACCCGCTCAACCCGGCTCCAACTTCTGGATTTAATTCTTTGAGAAACTCTACAAACGATTCGGGATTCTCCCTAACTTCCGACGATTCGAATTCGTACAACTTTCTTTCTTCAAGAACAAAAACCCCGTAACTTTTCGTTCCAGCGTCAACTCCCACCTTTACCATAAAGCTCCACCGAGGTGGCTTTTTATCTTGTCTGTAGTGCTCTTCATTACCCTATCGATTATTGCGTGAACTTTTCCTTCCCTCTTTTTCAACTCAACAACCTCAAAATTGACTCCACTTCTCTTTAAATGCTCCGTAAACAACTCAAAGGTTTCGAAAGACGAGAAAGTTAGCTCAATCCTTTCGACAACCTTCCTCCCTTCGCTAACGTCCTTAATACTCTTCACCAAGCTTTCGAGAATTGCTTTCCCCAGCCTGAAACACCTTTCCCTAAACTTTTCCTCGTCGTCGAATTCGAAACTTTGAAAACCCTCTCTGACGATTCTTGAGAACATGAAGTCTTTTCCGTATTCGTTAAAGTACCTGAAAGCGTAGCTTAGGTCGCTGCAATTCGTTTCGCTTGTCGTGTACTTTATCGGCTCAACTACCATGTTGACGTCTTTTATCACAACCCCCTCCCTACCACTCCCTTCCAACTCCTCAATAACCCTTTTTCCAACGATATGTCCCTCCTCAGCTCTGCATTCAGCAAGAATGGGAGCTAAGTTTAGCCCGTATTCCTCGCAGATTCTCTCCTTCTCTCTAATTGGCAAAGGCTTCCCGCTCCTCTTCTCCCTTATATCGAAGACGTAAAAATCAAAATCCACTCCGTAAACGTCTTTCGGAACGTAGGGAGAGTACTTCCCCACCGCTTCGCAGCAGAGCATGAATTTCGGGAAATCTTTAAAAAAAGATTCGTTAATTAGCTCACGAGCTTTTTCCGTTGTGTAGGGACAAATAAAACCCCTCCTCGTTAACGCATACAGATTTTTTCCGAACATAACGATTCTTACGTTGTAACCGTTCATTTTCTCCTCGAAAACAATTTCTCCTTTAAAGTGGAGTTTGATCGTCGGATAGAGGGTTAGCGCTCTCCTTATTTTCGGAAAACCGTGAACCACTTCAACTCCGTGAATCGTTTTAGCGACAACAGTTCCTTCCTCAAGTCCGGCAAACTTTTTATCGAATCTTACTGCATCGATTACATCGGGGAAAAATGGATGTTTGATGAAAGCTTCCTTTAGGACGTTTTTCTCTTTTAACTTTTCTGCAGCCGGCTTGGTTAAGCCTAAAGCCTCGGCAACGTACATCTCAGCATTTTGCCTCGCAGAGGAATTTCATGAGGTCTCGTTCGGTTATAATTCCTTCCAAACTTCCAGAACTGACAACCAAAGCTGCAGCTTGATTTTTCTCAAGCATGAGATTCACAACATCCCTTAAATTCGTTTTTGGACTGACAACGAGCGGTTCCGTATATTTCAGTATCTTTTTGTTGGACAGGATTACGGAAATCGGTTGTTCAAGAGCTTCTTTCGCATTCCCAGTAACGAGCTCTTTGAAAACCTCTCCAGCGAAGTAGTGGACGATCGTTGTTGATGTTAGAATTCCAACGAGCAAGCCGTCCTTAACTACCGGAAGTCTCCTTATCTTTTTCGAAACCATCGTCTTCATAGCCTCCTCGATTTTCGTGTTCGGCTCGGCTGTGATGACTCCCCTCGTCATGTAGTCTTCCACGACTCCGTCATACTCCCTTCTTTCAGCCAAAAACTTCATGATGTCCCTCTCAGTTATGATACCTATAACGGTATCATCCCTATCGATTATCGGGGCACCACCTACTCCCTTTTCTAAAAGAATTTCCAAAGCATCCTCCCAAGAAGAGGTAAAATCTATCGCGACAACCTCCTTCTCCATAATTTCCTTAACTTCCTCGTTAACTGCCGCAAGCAAATTGTTGTTGTACCTTCCCTCAACGATTTTGTGCTTCCCCCCTCCACCGAGGAAATTTACAATGTCCATTCCAGTTATTATTCCTTCAAGCCTCTTCGTCCCGGGATCGGTTATCGGCAATCTCCTGAAGCTGTACTTTATCATTGTCTTCATTGCGCTCATTATCGTCGAAGTTGGTGGAATCGTGATTACATTCTTCGTCGCTATTTCCATAACGCTTCCCGGCTTTATTGGACTCTTCTTTTCCTTTTTAACTTCATCTCCAATTTTTGCTCCCAAATAAGACATCAAATCACCTAATACGACTCATAACAGTCTTCACAAATTCTCTTCCCGTCAACGTCAATTAACTCGGCAATTCTCCCACAAACCTCACATTTCCCGATTTCTCCGCTTTCGGTTTCGATATAACTTTCTTTAATAAGTCCGAGATACTCTCCAAGATCGATAGAAACGGAAAGAATGTCCGTATCTGTAACTATTCCAACGAGTTCTCCTCCATCTACAACCGGCAACCTTCTTATTCCCTTTTTCAGCATTATGTTTGCAGCTTCCCTTATGCTCGTTGTGGGCTTTATAGTTATTATCGGGTACGTCATTATTTCCTCAAGCTTAACTTCGGAGGGAACTTTGTTCCTCGCTACGACCTTCCTTATTATGTCGCTCTCCGTAACTATTCCTACCGGTCTTCCATTTTCGACAACGACTATGCTCCCAACACCGAACTCGATCATCCTTCTGCTTGCTTTGAGAACCGACTCATCCTTCCTTGCAACGCAAACTTCCCTCGTCATTATTTCCTTGACTGGTATGTCTGCTTCCACACTGACCACCCTTAATAGAGTGTAGAATGCCACGGTTTTTTAAAGATTTTGAAGGCTTTGAAACATTTCGCAAACATTTTTATTTCCAAAAAAGAGTGAGTGCTCATGCTTTTGGATAAGAAAGGATTCATACTCGACATAGACGGAGTCATTGGAAGAGGAAAAAAGCCAATTCCGGAGGGGGTTGAGGCGGTAAAGAGATTGAGAGAAATGGGTAAGAAAATTCTTTTCGTCTCGAACAATTCCACAAGAAGCAGGAGAATCATGCTTGAGCGTTTTAAAGATTACGGACTTGAAGTTTCCGAGGAGGAGGTTCTCATCGCTACTTATGCTACTGCAAGATTAATTGCAAAGGAGAAGAGGAATGCGAAAGTTTACACAACCGGCGAAGAAGGGTTGAAAGAGGAGTTAAGGCTCGCTGGGCTTGAGATAGTTGACTATAGAGATGCGGAGTACCTCGTTGTTGGTTCGAATAGGGGGATAAACTTCCAGATAATGACGGAAGCTTTGAGGCTCTGCCTCAGAGAAGACGTGAGATATGTAGCTGTAAATCCAGACAGAGTTTTCCCCGCTGAAGACGGACCAATCCCCGGAACCGGAATGATAATTGGTGCTCTCTACTGGATGACCGGAAGAGAGCCGGATGTAGTTGTAGGAAAGCCGTCGGAGGTCATAATGAGGGAAGCTTTGAACATTCTGAATTTGAAGCCGGAGGAAGTTGTGGTTGTCGGTGATCAGATAGAGATAGACGTTCTGGCTGGAAAAAAGATAGGAGCTACAACAGTTTTAGTTTTAACCGGAGTCACAAAGAGGGAAGATATCGAAAAGAAGGCAAAGGAGGTCGGAGTTCGACCCGATTTCGTCTTCGAAAGTTTGCTTGATGCGATCTCCGAAGGTTAAAATAGTTTGAAGCAGACTCATTTTTGATGGTTAGTGCTTTCAGAATATTTTCCCTACTCGTTATTGCCGGAGTGTTGCTCGGATACTTCTACGATCCGAAGCAAATACTGGGTTCAATCTTCAAAGAGCTGATATACATCGTGAACGAATTTTTCAGCCCCATTATGCTCTTTCTGATTTCTCTTGTGATAATTTTTCTTTTAAAGTTTAGACAGGTTTACAAAATTGTTCTAAAAGTTTTCTTCTCTTTCTTTTCGATGATCTTCGCAGTTGTCGGCGGAATCGTCGTTTTTGAGATACTTGCTTTGGGTTTGATTCTGCTTTTCTTTGGAGCGCTTCTGGCGTTAATAGCTGACGGAATGTGACTTTTTCCGTAAAAAAGTTTACTCCGAAGGTTAAAAAAGATAAGTTTGAAATCAGTCTGTCGCTGTCGACATTGAAGGAGCCACAGGAAGAAGTTAAAAAAGTGGTTGAAGAAACAAACAAATTCTTTATTTGATTTTTAGTTATGTTTAATGCAGCAAGTTTAAGAAACGATTTAGATATTTTTATGGCTGATTGTTGATCTGACAATCCGCATCTGGCTCGGATCTATATGAGCCCAATAAGATATATTTTCTACCTAACAACTTCAGTTACATGGCGTACTTCAAAATCTGGATTAAATGATGGAATAACACTGCAGTATTCATCAACAAAACTTGTGATTTCCTCCTTTTTCGACAAGATATGTTCACAATCTAATGTTGTAAATACAAGTTTACCCCTTATTGCTGACAATGCAATACAATCAACTAAAATTTTACCATCATTTTTATTACCAATTCTTTCTCCTAAAAGCCCACTCCAGCTTATTAAATAATGCCCCATATTAGGATAAACTTCGTTAAATTTCGAGTTTACATCAATTACTTCTTTTATAAGCTGTGTTTTGACTCTTCGAATTCTGTTGTTAAATAGCTGCTCTATTCTTCTAAAAGATTCGAGATTTTCTTCGATTTTGCCTGCACGAGTTAGCTTGATGAGTGTCTGTAAGTGCTTTCTGAGATTATCATCAACCTCAATTCGACTTTCCATTTCGCTTATACTCAATCCTTTTGATAATATCGAAATAATATTTATGTAAAGGTTTGTTCGACGTCTTTTTAATGAATTTAACTCTTTTTCAACGTTCTTTGAAATTATCTTTATTTTGTCGCTTTCCATTAAAAGTTCGCAGTCCTTACCATATTCCTCAATGAAATCGTTATCCCCAAAACAAGAGGCATATGCTACTATAACCGATGTGTCAAGGAAGTACTCTAGCAAAGAATCACCTCATCATGAATTGTGTTAGTATAGAATGATAAGCCTTAGACGCATCATTCCACTTTAATTTACTTTTGAGGTAGGATTCCGATGGGAATAGATCTACTTTATTTTCAAATTCACTTACTTTTTCATAAATAATTTCAGGTAGTTTCTCTATTTGATATTTGAGCCTATTCTCAATTATTTCTTCTTTAGAGGGACCTTTGATAGTCCTTATTGCTATATACGTGGCAGGGAGTTTCCAAACAATTTCGTCGTAGAAACCAAATAATTGGTTTATAGTGTCCACATGCTCCGATTGAAGTTCCTTTTTAATCACTTTTTCTTCAATTCCAAGTAAAATCTCATCGAAAAGATTTAAAAAGTCTATTATCGGGTCCGAACACTCATCAAGTTTGGATATCTCCATTTGTAGTTTTGTTATAGATCTTGATACATAGTCAACGGAAAACGATGAGGGTTCATAATAGATTAAAGAAGTTCTACTCAAATACTGTTGAAGTTCGTCTACCAATTCACTAAATTTTTCTTTAAATGCAATATGTGAAGTGTATAAGCTTCTAAACTCCTCTGGAGCATCGTGTTCATACAAGTTAGCCAAGTAGAGTTCCAACTTTGTGAAAAGTACTCTAAATTTCTCCAATGCCATTTTGAGCGTCTCTTTTAACTTACTTTTCGTGATTCCAATATACGAACATAATTTTTCTACAAAATCAGAACTAACAAGATTTTTAAATTCATTATTTGGTATATTCAGATACAAATTAATAGCCTTTTCAGCCCCCCAAACAAACTTCCCTCTTAAGTACCAAGATCTAGTAATATCCAACTCTAAAGACTCAATTACATCGAAGAGGATTTTGTGAATCTTCGTTTTTGATAAATAATCTTTCGAGTACTCCATCTCATGAAGACACTCATCTAAAACACCTAAAATCAAAAGAGATATCTTCATTTCACTAGGAGAAGGTGCTTTTGTTGACATAACTAATTAGTTGTTAATTCAGATAAATTATTTAATTTTTATCCTTCTTGAAAAAGACTAATCAGACCCCATGAGCTACAGCAGAAAACGATTGTAAAACACCAATCCACTGATCAGCGTTACAGCTCCAATAACGGTTCCGAGCCTTGGAGTCTTACTTGTTCTAATTTTTTCTTATTTAAATTACTGTCCTCAGCTTTCTCAACTTTGGGTATCTCTCTGACCTCAGGAGTTTCAATCTCTTCCGGAGTTTCGAGTTCCCCTTTATCATACCACTTGAAAAACTTCTTCAGAGTTTTCTTAACTTCGAACACAGTGCTTTGGGATATCTCTCCCCTGTTACATCTGATTTGGAAGTGATTTATGACGTACTTCACATCATCCTTGTCGAACTCAATCAGTTTCTTTCCACGAGTTTTCGCAATTATTTTGAGCCACTTAATGTATCCTGCTATCCTGATTTCACTCAACCCATTGCTCAGCAAGTCCGTTGCAAACTCGTAAACACCCTATAAACCTCAGGCGAGCAAGACCACTTAAAGCTCTCAAGAGATGATTCAATCTTCGCCAAAAGGGTAAAACATCATAAATATCTCCCCATCAAGAAAATATCAAACTCAACTCCTCTCTTGAAGTCATGATGATATAACAATCTCACAGTAGCAACTTTCTCTTGTCAACTTTTGAAAAGAAGTTTAAAGGATGGGACTTGAACCAAAAGTAAGTAGTCCCGGCTCCCGGATTTGAACCGGGGACCACGGGCTCTCTGCCGCCTGCCAGCGGCAGGA
>Ga0256830_1002490_pt1 | contig 12118 bp, 11 predicted proteins | sample 128326metaG_FD_190537 | JGI IMG/M metagenome (GOLD analysis project Ga0256830, IMG submission 190537) | Hydrothermal vent microbial communities from Lau Basin, Pacific Ocean - 128-326 | ecosystem: Environmental > Aquatic > Marine > Hydrothermal vents | place: Pacific Ocean: Lau Basin | collected...
AAAGCCCTTGCGCGCGGCGGCAATGGCCGGCGCGAGGGTCTTCTTCAACGGCAGGCGGCCGTAGCGCTCGGCAAGGTGGACCAGCGCCGCGGCCTGGCCGGGGATCCCCGCGGCCAGCGGGCCGTTTACCGACAGGCCGGGGACGACCTCGCCGTTGTCGTCGAGGTACATGTCGCGGTGGGCGGCCAGGGGTGCGCGCTCGCGCCCGTCGATCATGACGGTGTGGGCATCGCTGGCGCGGTGCAGCAACCAGAAGCCGCCGCCGCCCATGCCCGAGCTGTAGGGTTCCACCACGGCAAGGGTGGCACTCACGGCGACGGCGGCGTCGAAGGCGTTGCCGCCGGCGGCGAGGATGTCCAGGCCGGCCTCGGTGGCCATGGGGTGTGCGCTGGCCACGGCGGCCTGGCGGGGGTGCGCGGCGTGGGGCTCGGGCGCCGGCGCCATGGTCAGCTTGATGGCGACCACGGCGACGAGCAGGACGATCAATGTCAGCAGCTGGGTGTAGCGGCCCATGGCGGTTCCTTTGCGTGGTCGGGGAGGGTTTTACCTTATCAGCAAGGAGTCGTGGCAGGAAAGGGATTCGCAGCTTATGGGATCCGATCCCCTCACCCTGTCCCTCTCCCTTGAGGGAGAGGGGACTGATATTTCGGGATTGGCGGGAGTGTCGGCTGGATGAAGCGAAGCAGGATCCGGCCTGGGGCTGCGCCCGGGTGATGGCCAGAGGGTCACCCTGGCTGTACCGGCGGGAAGTGCAAGATGGATGTGTACGGGTATTTGATCCCCTCACCCTGTCCCTCTACCCCTGCGGGGCACCGAGGTCCCTCAAGGGAGAGAGGACGGATATTTCGGGATCGGCGACGTGTTCAGGGGGTGCACCCGAACCCGGGAGGGCCTCAGGCGCTGCGCTGCATGAGGGCTTCGTACTTGCGCAGCAGGGTGTCGTGGTCTTCGACGTTGTTGGGATCCTTCGGGATGCAGTCCACCGGGCAGACGTCCACGCACTGGGGTTCGTCGAAGTGGCCGACGCACTCGGTACACAGGTCGGGATCGATCTCGTAGATCTCCTCGCCCTGGGAGATGGCGCTGTTGGGGCACTCCGGCTCGCAGACATCGCAGTTGATGCATTCATCGGTGATCATCAGGGACACGGCAGGTACTCCGGCTCGCTACGGCAACTACTCGGGGCGGCGCATTCTACCCCAGATGCCGCTTCAGTGCAGCCACCACTTTCTCGTGGACAAAGGGCGAGACGTCGCCGCCGAGGGCGGCGATTTCCCGCACCAGGCTGGAGGAGATGTAGGCGTATTCCTCCGCCGGGGTCAGGAACAGGGTTTCCACTTCGGGGGACAGGTGGCGGTTCATGCTGGCGAGCTGGAACTCGTACTCGAAGTCGGATACGGCGCGCAGCCCACGCAGGATGACGCCGGCGCCGCACTCGCGCGCAAAGTCCACCAGCAGGGTGTCGAAGGCGCGCACCACCACGCCCTCGATGGGCGCGAGCACCTCGGTGGCCAGGGCGAGGCGCTCCTCGATGCTGAACTCGGGCGCCTTGCCCGCGCCGGTGGCGATGGCGACGATGACCCGGTCGAAGAGCCGCGCGGCGCGCTGCACCAGGTCGCTGTGGCCGTTGGTGATGGGGTCGAAGGTCCCGGGATAAATGGCGATCTTCATGCTCGTGTCCGTGACAGGGGGCGGGCGCCCGCGTGGCCCCAGTGTAGCCTGCCGACGCGGCGAGGAACAGGCGGGCGGGCCTCAGGCGGCGCCGTCCACCGCCAGCAGGGCATAGACCACCTGCCCGGCACGCTTCTCCCGGTGCACCCGCCAGCCCGCCGGCAGGGGTGGCGGCGTCTCGTCGGCGGCGCGTTCCATATATATAAGGCTTCCCGCCCCCACCCAGCTGCCGGCGAGGCGCTCGCAGGCCGGGCCGAGCAGGCCAGCGTGGTAAGGCGGATCGACGAAGACGATGTCCTGGCGCTGCGACGCGCCCGCGAGGAAGCTCAGGACATCGGCCTGCACCACCTCGCCGCCCTCGGCATCCAGCAGGGCGAGATTGTCGCGCAGGGCGGTGCAGCAGGCGGGGTCGCGCTCCACGAAGACCACCTGCGCCGCGCCGCGCGAGAGGGCCTCCATGCCCAGCGCACCGCTGCCGGCGAAGAGATCGAGGCAACGCGCGCCGTCGATGACCGGCATGAGCCAGTTGAACAGGGTCTCGCGCACGCGGTCCGGCGTGGGGCGCAAGGCGGGGCGGGGCGGGAAGGCCAGGCGGCGACCCCGCCAGCGCCCGCCGATGATGCGCAAGCGGTTACGTCCGCCACCCGACGCCATGGCCGTCAGTCGCCGCCCGATCCCTGGGGCGACGGCTGGGCGGGGAGCGGCGCCGGTTCGGGTGCCGGCGTGGGTTCCGGTGCCGGTGGGGGCGCCGGTTCGGGTGCTGGCTCGGGTGCCGGCTCGGGTTCGGGTACCGGGGGCGCGGGTGCGGCTTCCCCGGGCTCGGCGGCCGGCGGGGGCGTTGGCGCCGTCTTGCCCACCACCACCGTGGCCATGCGTGCCACGTCCACGCGGCGGCCGAAGGCATCGCGGATCTGCGCCAGGGTGACGGCCTCGACCTTTTCGTTGAAGGTCTGCAGGTAGTCCAGCGGCAGCCTGTAGAAGCCGATCATGCCGATGTAGCCGACGATGTCGCTGTTGGAGTCCACGCGCAGGGGAAAACCGCCGGTGATGTTCTTCTTCGCGTGGGCCAGTTCCTCCGGCGTTGGCCCCTGGGCGACGAAATCGGCGATGGTCTTTTTCAGCAATGCCAGCGCCTCGCCGCTCTGGTCATCGCGGGTCTGCATGCCGACGACGAAGGGACCGGGCACGCGCATGGGCAGGAAATAGCTGTAACTGCTGTAGGCGAGCCCGCGCTCCTCGCGGATTTCCTCCACGATGCGCGAGCTGAAACCGCTGCCGCCGAGGATGTGGTTGCCCACGTAGAGGGGGAAGTAGTCGGGATCGCCGCGGAAGACGCCGAGGGCGCCCATGCGAATGTGCGACTGCGCCGAGGGATAGGCGACGTGGATCGTCTCCCCGGCCACCGCCTCGTCCAGCGGCGGGGGCGTCGGCAGGGCCGGCGCCGCCTCGCCTTCCGCGAGACCGTCCATGAGACGCGCGGCAATGGACTCGGCCTGCTCGCGGTCCAGCGCACCGACGATGGCCACGGTGGCGTTGCGCGCCACGTAATGGCGCCGGTAGAAGTCGCGCACCTGTTTCACCGTCAGGGCGCCGACGGTCTCGGGCGTGCCGCTGGGCATGGCGGCATAGGGATGCGTGCCGTAGAGGGTGGCATAGAAACGGCGCTCGGCGATGCTCGCCGGCGACTGCAACTCGTTCTGCAGGCCGATGAGCATGCGTCGGCGCTCACGCTCCAGCTCGCTTTCCTCGAAACGCGGTTGCTGCAGGACCGCCTGCATGGTGGCGAGCGCCTGCTCCAGCAGTTCGGGCTCGGTGAGGCTGCGCAGGCTGACGCTGGCCATGTCGCGCCGCGCGCCGGTACCGAACTGCGCCCCCACGTCCTCGAAGCGCGCGGCGATGGTGTTGGTGTCCCACTCGCCGGCGCCATGATCGAGCAGGATGCTGGTCAGGCGCGCGAGCCCCGAGGCATCGCCGTCACGCGCGCTGCCGGCATCGAAGAGAATGCGAATGTCCACCATGGGCAGTTGCGGCGTGGGCACGAACAGCACGCGCGCGCCCTTCTCCGTGGTCCATTGCTGGATGGCGACGCCGTTGATGCTGCCCTGCTCCGGCGGCGGGCCTTCCTCGCCGGCGCGCTGCCACAGCAAGGCGACGGCGACGATGGCCACCAGGCCGATGACGAGGACGTACTTCAGTCGTTGCGTGTTCACTGCCATGCCTATTCTCCCCCGGCCTGTGCCCCTGCGACGGGCAGGGGTTCGAGCACGGCCACCGTGAGGCCGTCATCGACGAGATACTTCTTCGCCACCTGTTGCAGTTGTTCACGGGTCACGGCGCGCACGCGGTCAACGTATTCGTCGGCGCGCTGCCAGCCGAGGTCGACGGTCTCGAGCTGGCCGAGCTGCATGGCCTGGTAGAACACCGAATCCCGCTCGTACACGGACTGGGCGATGACCTGCGCCTTGACGCGCCGCAGTTCTTCCTCGCTCACCAGTTCGTCCTGCAGGCGGGTGATCTCGGCGCGAATGGCGGCCTCCACGTCTGCCGCCGTGCGTCCCTCGGAGGGCGTGGCGTCGACGAGGAAGAGATCGCTGTAGCGGCCCCAGAGGTTGTAGCCCACGTCGACGCCGGCGGCGAGCTGCTGCTCGCGCACGATGCGGCGCGGGAAACGCGCGCTCTCGCCACCGGCGAGCACCCCGGCGAGCACTTCCAGCGCGTAGGCCTCCCATTCCTCGGCGGCGGTCTTCAGCACCGGCACCTTGTAGCCCATGAGCAGGTAAGGCAACTGCGCGTGGGCGCGCACCGTGATGCGGCGCATGCCCTGCTGCGGCGTTTCGCGGCGCGACTTGATCGGCGGCACCGGGCGCTTCGGCAGGCTGCCGAAGTGCTGCTGCGCCAGGGCATGGACCTCGTCGGGCACCACGTCGCCCACCACCACGAGGGTGGCGTTGTTGGGCGTGTACCAGCGCTGGTACCAGTCGCGCAGATCGGCCACGGTGAGGCTGTCGAGATCGTCGCGCCAGCCGATGATGGGATTCTTGTAGGGGCTGTTGAGGAAGGCCACGGCGTTGAACTGCTCGTAGGTGAGCGCGCGGGGCCTGTCCTCGGTACGCAGGCGGCGTTCCTCGATGACCACCTGGCGTTCCTTCATGAATTCGTCTTCCGGCAGGGTAAGGTTGAGCATGCGGTCGGCCTCCAGCTCGAAGCTTACCGCCAGGCGGCTGCGCTCCAGTTGCTGGAAGTAGGCGGTGTAGTCCTTGCCGGTGAAGGCATTGTCCTGGCCGCCGTTGGCGGCGATGATCTTCGAGAACTTCCCTGGCGGGATCTTCGCCGTGCCCTTGAACATCATGTGCTCCAGCACGTGGGAGATCCCGGTGATGCCGCTGTGCTCGTTGCTGCCGCCGACCTTGTACCAGATCTGCGAGACCACCACCGGGGCGCGGTGATCCTCGCGCACCAGCAGCTTGAGACCGTTGTCCAGCATGTATTCGTGCACCGGGGAGCCGGAAGCCGGCGCGGCGCCCGCCGGCAGCACCAGCAGGAGCGCCGCCAGCACGAGGGGCAGCACGCCCGGCCACGGCGCCGGCCCGCGTGGCGCAGGCGCTTGTCGAGAAGTTTTCATCTTGTTGTGTTTCTCCTGATTCAATGGCGGTACGCAGACGCGGGAAGGTGCTCGCGGACCTGCCCCTGCCCCCGCTGGAATGGTAGGATAGCGCATTCCACGGCCCGGATCGCGCCGGCACGGCGGGCGGCAGGGCCACAGACAACGAGTTGTGACCGTATTCCGCATGTTTGGTTTCAAAAAAGCCTCCGGCGACAATCCCGGCCTCGTCGAGCGACTACGCAGGGGATTAACGCGCACGCGCGGCAATCTGGGTGAAGGTCTGGCAAAACTCTTCGGCGGCCGCAGGCAGCTCGACGAGGACATGCTCGAGGAACTGGAGATGCTGCTGGTGGGCGCCGATATCGGCGTGGAGACCACCACCCGCCTCATCGACGAACTCACCGGCGAGATCTCGCGCAAGGAACTCGCCGACAGCGACGCCGTGCTCGCCGCCCTGCGCGACAAGCTGGCCGCCATCCTCGAACCCTGCACCCGGCCGCTGGAGATCGACAGCAGCAGAAAGCCCTTCGTCATTCTCATGGTGGGCGTCAACGGCGCCGGCAAGACCACCACCATCGGCAAGCTGGCGCGCCAGCTCCAGTCACAGGGCCTGTCGGTGATGCTCGCCGCCGGCGATACCTTTCGCGCCGCGGCGGTGGAGCAGTTGCAGAAGTGGGGCGAGCGCAACGGCGTGCCGGTGGTGGCGCAACAGACCGGCGCCGACAGCGCCTCGGTGATCTACGATGCGCTGGAGTCGGCGCGGGCGAAGCACATCGACGTGCTGATTGCCGATACCGCCGGGCGCCTGCATACCCAGGCCAATCTCATGGACGAGCTGAAGAAGGTCAAGCGCGTCATGGGCAAGCTGGATCCGTCGGCGCCGCACGAGACCATGCTGGTCATCGATGCCGGCACCGGCCAGAACGCGCTGTCCCAGGCGACGCAGTTCCACGAGGCCGTGGGCGTCACCGGCATCACGCTGACCAAGCTCGACGGCACCGCCAGGGGCGGCATCATCTTCGCCATCGCCGATCGCCTCGGCCTGCCCATTCGTTTCGTCGGCGTGGGCGAGGGCATCGAGGATCTGCGACCCTTCGATGCCGGGGAATTCATCGACGCCCTGTTCGATGCGCAGGGCGAGAGGGGCCAGAACGCCACGCCATGATCCGCTTCACCAAGGTCACCAAGCGTTACCCCGGCACCAACGACGCCCTCAGTGAAGTGAGTTTTCACATGGCGCCGGGGGAGATGGCCTTTCTCACCGGCCATTCCGGTGCCGGCAAGAGCACCCTGCTGAAACTCATCGCCCTGCTGGAACACGCCACCCGCGGTCAGGTGATCATCAACGGCCAGAACCTCGCCAAGGTGCCCCGCCGGCGCATCCCCTACGTGCGCCGCGACATCGGCATCATCTTTCAGGACCATCGCCTGCTCTACGACCGCACGGTGTTCGACAACGTCGCCCTGCCGCTCATCATCGAGGGCTTCCCGGAACGGGAGATCGGCCGGCGCGTGCGCGCGGCGCTGGACAAGGTGGACCTGCTCAGGCGCGAGAAGGCCTACCCCGTGACCCTCTCCGGCGGTGAACAGCAACGCGTGGGGATCGCCCGCGCCATCGTCACCAAGCCGCCATTGCTGCTCGCCGACGAGCCCACCGGCAACCTCGATCCGGAACTGTCCGCCGAGATCATGGCCCTGTTCGAGCAGTTCAACGGCGTCGGCGTCACCGTGCTGGTGGCGAGCCACGATCTCGACCTCATCTCGCGCATGGGCCGACGCATGCTCACCCTGAAAGACGGCCGCCTGGTGGGAGACACTGGCGCGGGGGCGGCGGCATGAACCAGGAGGCCAACGACCGCCTGTTGCTGCGCGAGCGGGCGCGCCCCGCCGATTCCCGCCTCGCCACGCGGCTGCGCACCTGGCTGCTGCGCCACGCGCAGGTCTTCTTCGGCAGCCTCGGGCGCCTGGCGCGCACGCCGGTGTCCACCCTCATGACCGCGGCGGTCATCGGCATCGCCCTGGCCCTGCCCACCGGCCTGCACCTGCTGTTGCAGAACCTGCAACAGTTGAGCGGCGGCTGGGAGGGGGCGGCGCAGATCTCCCTGTTCCTCCGGGAAGACACCAGCGAGGGCGAGGCCGAGGCCCTGCTGGCGCAGATCCGCAAGCTGCCGGAGGTGGCGGACGCCGAGTACATCTCCCGCGAGGCGGCGCTGGCCGAGTTCCAGCGCCTGTCGGGCTTCGGCGAGGCGCTGGCGGCGCTGGACGAGAATCCCCTGCCCGCGGTCATCGTGGTGAGCCCCGGCCTGCTGCATGCCAGCCCCGCGGCCACCGAGGCCCTGCTCGGACGCCTGCGCGCCCTTCCCGCGGTGGATCTGGCGCAACTGGACATGCAGTGGATCCAGCGCCTCTACGCCATCATGGCCATCGTCGAGCGCACCGTGGCGGTGCTCGGCCTGTTGCTGGCGCTGGGGGTGATCCTCGTGGTGGGCAACACCATTCGCCTCGCCATCCAGAACCGCCGCGACGAGATCGTCATCATCAAGCTCATCGGCGGCACGGACGCCTTCATCCGGCGTCCCTTCCTCTACAGCGGTTTCTGGTATGGTCTGCTGGGCGGGATCCTCGGTCTGGTCCTCGTCGGCGCCGCGGTCATCGCCCTTGACGGGCCCATCAGCGAGCTGGCGGGCCTCTACCAGAGCAGCTTCACCCTGCAGGGGCCGGACGCGGCCACCGTGGGCCTGCTGCTGGGCGGCGGGATCCTGCTGGGGCTGGCCGGCTCGTGGCTGGCGGTGGGCCGCCACCTGCGCGCCATCGAGCCCCGCTAGCCGGTGTGTGAGGCGCGCGGACAGGCAAAAACCGCTCAATCTTCAGGGAAAGGGACCGATACAATGACACAGGGAACAGGCACGCCGTCGGCCGGTTGGGCGGCGGGCCCCGAGACCGGAATCATGAACACAGACACTGGCCGCCCGGCGCGGTATATCCTTCAGCCATGAGCAGCACACCCACCCGCATAATGGTCGTCGATGGCTCGTCAGTCACGCGTTCCATCCTCACCCGCATCCTCCGCCAGGAGATCGAGAATGCCGAGGTGGAGGCCTGCGACAGCGGCGAGGCGGCGCTGGCGCGCATGGAAGAGTCGCAGTTCGACCTCGTCACCACCGCCCTGCTGCTGCCGGACATGGACGGACTGGATCTCAGCCGGCGCCTGCGCAAGTCGCGCCAGCATCACTACACGCCCATCATCGTCGTCTCCGGCGACGCCGACGACCGCCTGTTACGCGAGGGCTTCGAGGCCGGGGTCACCGACTACTTCGACAAGTCCAAGGGCTACAAGGCCTTCGGCGGCTTCATCAAGTCCTTCATCACCCGCAACTCGGGACTGGTGGGACGCATCCTCTTCGTCGAGGACAGCCGCACCGCCGCCGTCGTGACCCGCGAGATGCTGGAACGCCACGGCCTGCACGTGGACCACCACACCTCCGCCGAGACCGCCCTGGCAGCCCTGGAGGGCCTGAGCAGTGGCGTCACCGAATCCGAGTCGGGGGGCTACGATCTGATCATTTCCGACTTCTATCTCAAGGGCAAGCTCACCGGCGGCGACCTGCTGCACGCGGTGCGCGCCAAGCTGCACCTCTCGCAGCAGGAACTGCCGCTGCTGGTGATCACCGGCACCGACGATCACCAGACCCAGGTGGAGGTCTTCCACGCCGGCGCCAACGACTTCGTCGCCAAGCCCATCGTCGAGGAGATCCTCATCGCCCGCGTGCGCGCCCTGCTGCTTATCAAGCACCAGTACGACGCCCTCAAGGAGCAGGCCGAGGCCATGCGCTGGCTGGCCGCCACCGACAGCCTCACCGGGGTGCGCTCCAAGCGCTACCTGGTGGACCACGGCGAGGACTACCTGCGCGACCCCGACAACCAGCCGGCCTGCGCCATGATCATCGACATCGATCACTTCAAGCAGATCAACGACGAGCTGGGACATATCACCGGCGACCACGTGCTTGCCGGGCTGGGCGAGCTGCTCAACGCCGAGTTCGCCGACAGCATGGTGGTGCGCTTCGGCGGCGAGGAATTCTGCGTCATCGTGCCCCGCGCCCCCGGCGAGGAAATGCTGGCCCGCGCCGAGGGCCTGCGCCGCAAGGTGCGCGACCTGCGCCCGGCCAAGGTGCGCGTCACCATCAGCATCGGCCTGGCCAGCAATGCCGACCACGAGGGTGCCGGGCTCACGCGCCTCATCGCCGCCGCCGACGAGGCCCTCTACAGCGCCAAGGAGGCCGGCCGCGACCGCGTCCATGTGCACCTGGGCACGGAGATCCTGCCCTCGCCCATGGGCGACTGACCACCGCAGCCATCACTAAGCCCATGTAATTGAAGGGTTTTTGACCTGGATCAATTTCCACATGGGCCGGGAACCTTTTTCCGTCTTGGCACTCTAAGGGTCCGAGTGCTAATATTCAGACATCAGGAAAAGGGGGATCCACCAAGCATGAACAAGGGCATCAATCTGCAATTGCCGGTACCCACGGGCAGCCTGGAATCCTATATCCAGGCGGTGGCCAGCGTGCCGGTGCTCAGCGCCGAGGAAGAGAAGTCGCTGGCCGAACGCTATCGCCAGCACGAGGACCTCGCCGCTGCCCAGCAGCTGGTACTGTCCAACCTGCGTTTCGTGGTTCACGTCGCCCGCGGCTACAGCGGCTACGGCCTGCCGCAGGCCGATCTCATCCAGGAAGGCAACATCGGCCTCATGAAGGCCGTCAAGCGCTTCGATCCGGCGGTGGGCGTGCGCCTGATCTCCTTTGCGGTGCACTGGATCCGCGCCGAGATCCACGAGTACATCCTGCGTAACTGGCGCATCGTCAAGATCGCCACCACCAAGGCCCAGCGCAAGCTGTTCTTCAACCTGCGCAGCGCCAAGAAACGCCTTGGCTGGCTGAATCGGGAAGAAGTGGAAACGGTGGCCCGGGACCTCGGCGTCACCAGTCGCGACGTGCTGGAGATGGAATCGCGCCTCAGCGGTCACGACATCGGCTTCGACGGCCGCGAGGGGGACGATGACGACGATCACAGCACCCCGGCGCCCGCCGGCTGGCTGGCACAGGCCACGGACGACGGACCTGCCGCCCTGATCGAAGAGGGCGAGTGGGCGGATTTCCAGCGCGAGCAGCTCCATGCCGCCCTGGCGGAACTGGACGAGCGCAGCCGCGATATCATCAGCAAGCGCTGGCTGGCGGAATCGAAGACCACCCTGCAGGAACTGGCCGGGGAATACGGCGTCTCCGCCGAGCGCATTCGCCAGTTGGAGACCAACGCCATCCGCAAGCTCAGGGCCGCGGTCGCCGCCTGAGGACCGGCGCGGCGACGGCAGCGCGCCGTTTCCCTCTCCCGCTGGACGGCGGCGTCCTCAGGGCGCCGTCGATTCGTTCTCGTCGTCGTCGGTGGAGAATTCCTCGGCATCGCCGCCGTTCTCCAGCGTCGGCACGTTCTCCTCGTCCCCCTCGCCCTCGCCGATCCAGTCGCGCTCACGCAGTTTCTTCAGTTCCTCGCGCACCTGCAGCTCGCCTTCGCGCTCACCGCCGGCATACATGGTGGCGTATTCCTTCATGATGTTCTCGGCGGTGAGTTTCGCCTCCCGCAGTTCCTTGCGCAGACCCTCCAGCTCCCTCTTGAGGGCCTCGTTCTCCTTGCGCAACTGGGTATAGGGCAACTGGCCGGCGCCCCGTTCCGGGGCGCTGTCGTCGGTGGGCTCGTGCATCACCAGTTTCTGGTAACCGCGCACGATGGACTGCACCCGGTCATCGAGCCCGCTGATGGCCTTGCGATCCCTGCCGAGGTACATGCGCATGACGCTGTTGTAGAGGGCCTTCTCCCGGCCGCGGAAGTCCTCGCAAATGCTGGCGATGTCTTCGTCCTCGTGGCCGCAGCCGTCGCGCAACACACCTTCCAGGACCTCCCGCCTCGCCGCTTCCTGGGCGCGAAAGTTTTTCACCACTTTCCTGACCAGCTCACGTTCGCCACGCCGCCGACGCGCGGCCAGAAAGAGATAGACAACGATGATGCTGCCGAGCACCACCACCGCCTCGGCCATGAGAAAAATGCCGCTGGTGGAAAAGGGATTCATACCTCCACCTCCGCGTCTTCCTCGGCCTGCTTGCCACGCCGCAGGCGCCGCCACAGGAACCAGCCGCCGAAGCCCCCGCCGAACAGAACCACGTTGGCAACCAGCACGTAGATGGCCACGGTCAGCCAGTCGGCCCCCTCTTCCGCTTCGGTCTCCCCCTCGACCTCCTCGGCCGCTGCATCGTCGGGCGGCGTCTCCGGCGCGTGTTCCGCCGCCGCGTCGGTATCGGGTTCCGGCGGCGTCGGTGCCGGAGCCGGCGCGCCGCCGGTGAGGGGGTGATCCGAGCTCATCACCAGTTCACGGCCGTCGTGGCGCTGGCCGCGGATCTCCACGCCCACCACCTCGCCGGCGGCGGGCTGGGCCAGCACGGCCTCCCAGGCCTCTCCCCGACGGGTGAAGGTGACGGGCGAGCCGTCGCCGCGCAGGGCGGCGACCGCGATGGAGCCGGGCAGCAACAGGCCGGGGTGGGGTTCGACGCGCAGGCGATAGCGGCCATCGGCCTGTGGCGAGACCTCGATGCGCGCGGCGGTGTCGAAGACCTGCACCAGGTGGCGTTGCAGGCGCTCGAAGGTGGCGCCGCGCGCGCGCACGACGATCTCGTGCACGCCGCTCTGGACACGCCCGCCCAGGGTCCCGCTGTAGATGCCGTCCGCGGCGCGCCGATCCGGCGCCCGGCCGTCGTCCTTCAGGGCCAGCGGGCGCGACGCGCCGGCGGGGGG
>Ga0256830_1002491_pt1 | contig 12110 bp, 11 predicted proteins | sample 128326metaG_FD_190537 | JGI IMG/M metagenome (GOLD analysis project Ga0256830, IMG submission 190537) | Hydrothermal vent microbial communities from Lau Basin, Pacific Ocean - 128-326 | ecosystem: Environmental > Aquatic > Marine > Hydrothermal vents | place: Pacific Ocean: Lau Basin | collected...
CGCAGGGATGACAGGAACAACGCATTTTGTTTCTTATCCCGAATTGACGTTACCATAGAGAACATAGCGTATATGCGGTAAGGGGCTTAATTTTCCCCACAAGTTCCATTCGCGAGGAACCAGCATCTGGTAAAGGGAGAGGACTTAAAGAAATCAAGCAGCATGGTAGCCACTTTTGCTTCCCCGGATTGAGAGGGGTGGGTCAGATCCTCAGCATAGTCCTCCAACTCCCAAATCAAGCCGTCCGAGCGGGGTTCCAGGCCATTCGCCCAGAGGTAGGGGCCCCAGGCAAGCCAGGGGGCAACTGTGTTGTAGTTCAGATCACCGGCCAGAGGGTCTATTACGGTCCCGCCGCCCGCCATCTGATCGATCTGAGCTTCAATCAGCCACTTCACGGAAAATCCATTTTCATAGGCAAACGGCTCAGGGCTTAGCGCTCTGGTCGTATAGCCCGCATAGATGCGGCTGGAAAAATATACCTGTTTCAAATTTGGATAACGTGTTTTCAACGCCCGCACAATATCTCCCAGAGTAACGAGCAATTTATAGGCATCGGCTTTTTCGGACGGCAAGGAAATAAGCGGCCCGGGGTTGGTTACTTTTACCCAGGCTACTTGAACCTGTTGTTCGGTCACTCCAAAGTAGGGGAGAATAGTGTTTGCAATGCGGTCATAGTTTTCATCGGTGGGCGAATCCCACTTTTTGGCAACCTGGGCGCCCCTGGCGCCATCGATAATGAGCAGGCTGTCGTGGTTTACGTCGGGGTCTTGTTCCGAAAGCCCAATAAACGTCCAGGGGTTGCAGGCTTTTTTCGTCTGTCTGGTGCCACACACCTCTTCCGTGGTATTGGACATGCCGACAATGAGCAAAACGTACTTGCCGTTCGGAGCGGGGTTCCCCTCCTGATCCAGGGGGTTGATCTGCATGGCTCGTGCGAGTCCCTCGCGCGCATGTGCTGGCGGCATCTCGTTGGAGCCTCCCGGATATAGCCCGCCTTCAAACCCATAATACGTTTCTCCTTTGAAGTCGGTGAGGGGAATCATGGGTTGAGCAGGAGAGGGGGTATTTGTTTTCCTGCTTGGGATGCTGGGGGTTTGCGATTCTCGCACCACCTGGCGAGTTGGTTCAGGTGTTGCAGACGCAGGTGGCGGCGGTGTACTCTCTACCGTTTCCGTGGTTGGCGTGTAGGTTGGCAGGGGAGGAGGATTTTCAGGTGGTCTACAACCGCCTGAAACCAGGAAAACCACGATCACGAAAGAAATGCCACGAATTTGCGGGGACAAGATGGCATCCTACAATTTCGATCTATTGATATTGTTTTGTACTACGACGTCTTCCTTCTCTGTTCGATGAAGGCGCGGATATCGTTGAGCGTATCGAAATTATCGGAAGTGACTTCCCCGCCATCAACATCAACGCCAAATTGCTCCTGGATAAAAGCGATCAAACGCAGTAGAGCGAGCGAATCCAAAATTCCGCTGTCGAGAAGCGACTGGTCGGGTTCGATTCTCGTGTCCGCCCCCCCGATCATGATTTCATCGACAATGAAACGCTCGATAGCCTCTTCGATATTCATTTTTTCTCCTTGTATAAGTTTGTGCCAGGCATTGGAATGAGAAAGGGAAATTTGTCATACCAGGGCGGCGAAACAATCCCCTTTCATCGTCCAGGAGACTGCTTCGCCGCTTCACAGTGACACCCCGCAAAGAATCTTCGGCCAGGCTCTCATGCGTGTCAATCTTTACACTACGTCCGCAAAGCTTTTCTCCATCCGGCGGAAGTAGAAAGCACCGCTAACGAGCAAAGCCAGAGCCACCAGAGATGAGACGATGATGATCGGTCCGGGAGCAGTTTCCGTGCCCAGCAATGCCCATCGAAAACCTTCCACCACCCCCACCATGGGGTTAATGCCATAGAGGGTTTTCCAGGGTTCCGAGAGCAAGCTGCTGGGATAAGCAATAGGGGTGGCAAAGAGCCAGGCCTGCGTCAGGAAAGGTACAGTGTAGCGCACGTCGCGGAATTGCACGTTCATCGCCGAGAGCCACAGCCCAACCCCCAGAGAAGTGATCAAGGCCAATAACAAGAAAAATGGGAGCCAAATGATGTTAAGCGTTGGCGTGCGCGAGTAAAAAAACATCATTCCCAGCAAAACCACGAAAGCGAGGGCAAAATCCACAATACCCGATAACACCGTCGCGATGGGGAGCGTCATGCGCGGGAAGTATATTTTTTTGATCATGTTTGCGCTGACTACCAGGCTATTGGAGGCGTTGGTGAGGGAATTCGCGAAGAACGTCCAGGGGACCAGCGCAGCATAGCTGAAAATAGGATAGGGAAGGTCGTCCGACGGCACTTTGGCCAGCCTGCCAAAAAACAAGCTAAAGATCACCATGGTAAACAAAGGCTGGATCACGGCCCAGGAGACTCCCATGATGGTTTGTTTGTATCGCACCTTGAGGTCCCTCCAGACGAAAAAGAAAAGCAGTTCCCGGTATTCCCACAATTCGCGCAGGTTGAGGGACACCCATCCTTTCGTTGGTTCGATGCGCGTTTTGGATATGTTGGATTGTCGAGTGGTCAACATGGCATTTTCAGAGAGGACTATGAGGGGGATTCAACCAAACAGATAACGGTACATCCGGCGTGTGCGGTGATTTTTGACGGCAGACATCAACATCAAGGGGATGCCCAGGCCAGTAACAATAAGCACGATCTGGTATATGGGTTGAAATCCCAATGCCCAGGGCGTGAAGCGGTACATGAGCACTGCAAAAATGTACGCCACCGGGACATTCATAAAATAGATACCCAGCGAGCGGGAGCCGAGTTCTGCCAGCACTTTTGCCAGCCCAGATGGAAGTTTGTCGAAGGCAAGAAACCACAACGAAAAAATGCTGGCGTAAACGACGCGGGCAAAACCAGGGTTGTTTGGCCCGATCCACTCCTGCCCGGCGATGCGACGAAGGAATTCATATTCGACGAAAGACAGCACTGCAAAAAGGACAACCGCTCCTCCCAATACCCACTTTGCACGCGCCAGCCAACGCTTGAGCGCGCCTACGTGAAGACCGGCAACAACCCCTAACGAAAAATAAAAGATACGGGCCGGCGCCAGCCAACGCGTGGTGGCGTTCCTGAGGAATTCCAATTCTGCGGAACTCACCCCGATTGTTTTCAAATACCAGGGGAACTCCCATGCAAGTTGAATGAGCAGGGCGGTAAACAGCACTGCTTTCCAATGCTTTTTCGCCAGCGGAACGAGCCACACCGACAGAAGGTAGTACTGGATGAGCAGGACGACAAAGTAATAGGTATCGAGCACCTCGCCAATGGTACCCGGCAGCCGCTGAAGCAGGATAAACCGAACGGCTGTCCAGATCACCCACGGGATGAGCACCGTCCGGATACGCGGGATGAACATCTTCCACCGAGGTTCCCTGCCGCGCGTCAAAAAGGCGACAAAATGGCCTGAAACGAAGAGAAAAGCCGGGATGGCAAAGGCGTCCAAGTGGCGGGTAGCCATCAGAATGTAATACGTCGGGCTGCCGAGTTGATCGTAGTTTGGCACCGGCACCGGGCGATAGCGGTCTGTCCACAGGAACATAGCCTGCAACCCAAAGGCCGTGGCATGGTGAAGCGGTACCATTAACGCCGCAAGTCCGTTGAGCTGAAGTAACCGCCTGAATATGTTAGTCATTTTGACCCCATACATACCCACAATTGAGACCTCACAGGTCTACTACCACACGATGCAGGAAGATTTTACCCAAAATAGATTGCATCCGGGCATCTCCCTACGCTTTAAGACCTGTGAGGTCTGGGTGCGACTTTTCCAGTGCGTAAGTCCTATCTTCAACTGTTGCTGTGACTTCCCCTTCGGTTTCACTCAGGGCATGGCTCAGGAGGCAATCCGGGGCAAATTCACTCCCCCCATTCCAGTCTACGAAAACCGAGATGCTCAGCCAAACAGATAGCGGTAACTGCCCCGCAATGGGGACCGCTGCACCAACCGCATGAGCAACAAAGGCCCGCCCAATCCGATCGCGAACAGCGCGGTCTGATAAAGCAACTGGTTCCCCAGCACCCACGGGGTCAACCGATACATCAGAACGGCAAGCACGTAGATGAAAGGAATGTTTGCCAGATAAATTCCAAGCGATTTGGTCCCTAACGCAGTGAAATGTTTCATCATCGTGGGCGAGATTTTATCCAACGATAAAACATACAAGAGGAAAGCCAGAATGTAAAAATTTCTGGAAAAACCAGAAAAGCTAGGGCCAATCCAGGCCTCGCCATTGATAAAATCTGCTACTTGATATTCCACAACCGAAAGCACCCCGAAAACGACAACGGCAACCAGCAATTGCCATTTGAATTGTGCCAGGCGCTGGCTGAATTCTTTCAAATGCAGCCCAAACACCAGCCCAAAGGGGAACCAAAAGGGTTGCTGGCCGATGACAATCCAACGGGGAATCAGCACCAGAAGCATATCCTGCCCCGGAAATTCCACGCCAATATTGTTCGTATAGCGGATCGCCTGGACAGACAAATGGATGAAGGCCGCCACCCCGAGCAACAACTTCCAACGGTCTTTTGCGAGAGGCACCAAAAAAGGTGCCAGCAAGTAGAATTGGATGAGAAGAGGGATAAAGTGATACGGGTTGAGAATTTCATCCAGGCTGGTAGGAAAACGCCTGAGAACAACGTAGCGAATGACCGTCCAGACGACAAAAGGGATGATGAGCACTTTCACACGCGGCATGATCGTCTTCCAGGTCACTTTGCTGTTTTTCCCCCGCGCCATAAAGGCCACAAAAAAGCCGGATATGAACAAGAAACCCGGCACCGAATAGGTATCCAATTGACGAATAATGATGCTGATGTAGTAAGAGGGAGAACCCAAGAGATCAAAATTGGGGACCGTTACCGGGCGGTAACGGTCGGCCCAATAGAACATGGCCTGCAAACCATACGCAGTGGCGTGATGAATGGGAATGGTTAGAATAGCCAGCCCGTTGAGGAACAGCAGTCGTCTAGTCATTCACAATCCTTCTTCTGATGACGAGATAATTCGCCGGTACGGCCCCCTCTTTCCCATTGGCAAGAGGAATGGTGCTGATCGCAATCCCATCATCCCCTTGATCGAGCACAATCCATTTCTCTTCGGGGTAATACCGGTGCAGTTCTTCGAGGTTAAACCCAATACGCCTTGTGATTTTGGGAATTTTGGCGTAAATTTCTTTTGGCAGGGTGCGCAGGTAAAGAATTGCTCTGGAAGGCAACTCGATCTGATAGAGAGTCCCTTGTGCGCCCAGCAAGATTTCCAGGCTGCGGATGAAATTCGGGCGGTCGCGCATTTTTACATTGTGTAATACTCCCCGCATGTAGATGTTCATGTCCCCAAATTCATCGTGCAGCGCCCGGGCGCTTTCAGTATCCACCGCGTCGAATACACGGTATTCGATGTTCGTTTGCCCGCTTGTTTCTGATTTGGCTAGCTCGATGGCAGAGGGAGAAATGTCCACTCCGATTACTTGTTTGTAATGTTGGGCCAGAAACCTCGATTGCCGGCCGTTTCCGCACCCCAGGTCCAGGATGGGTAGGTCGGGATTCATGTAATCACGAAAGCGGCGGAGGTCCTCCAGAGAGGCGCGCTCCGCCACAGCATCCCAAAACACCTGGCCATCTGCACCACTGGAGCGAATATTGTTCCAATAACTTTCCCAATCGTTCATGTTTTTTCCATACTCATAAGGGAATACACCCAAAATGGGGGTGCGGACGAGCTGGACGCCCGCCTGCACCCCCATTCCCGATGTGCTTCACCATTAAGAATTCGCTTTTTTATTTTCGACAAAGGCTTTGATCTCGTTGAGCGTTTCAAAATTTTCGGGGACCAACTCTTCATCATCTACCTGGATTCCAAACTCCTCCTCGAGGAAGGAGATCAGCCGCAGGATAGCCAGAGAGTCGATAACGTTGCTGCTGACAAGCGATTCATCCGGATCGATCTTCGTCCGGTTATCGCCGATTAATATCTCTTCCAGAATGAAACGTTCAACGATGGATTCGATAGTCATTGGTCAATTCCTTTCTATCATTCGAGATTTTGCACGTCGTTCGATGTCTGGTCGTTCAGGCTGCCGGCGTGTAGCTCGACCCCAGCGGTCGTGAGATGCCATCGTCCATCGAGCGATCACGTTTGAGAAGTTTTCGCATGGCCTTCAACACCCGGGGAGGTTCATCCATGCCATAAACACGCCCGGACAACATATCGATGACCTCATCGCGATACCGGACATGGGTAAAAGCAGCAAAGGCAAGCGGATGCTCCCAAAATGCGTCCACCACATCTTCCACCGCGTCATATCCATCCTCGACCAGCTTGATGTGTTGGGCAAAGGGATTAGGCTGGTCGCGGTTGCCCCCCTCCAGATAGTCTTTGACAGCCTGAGCGGCAAACTGCGCTTCTTTCATGGTGACGTATAGCCCAAACGAAAAGACAGGGTCCACGAAACGGTGCGCGTCCCCAATACAGATGAAGCCCGGGCCTGCAAACTGGCGCACCTGATAGGAATAGTTCACCACCGAACGAACTTCCTCGACCAGCTTCACTTCGGGGATGCGTCGTTTCAATTCCGGATTGAGATCGTGCAGCTCTCGCACCAGGAAATCGCGCTTGCTCTCTTTTTTCTCGGCAAAATAGGCCGCTGGCACGACCACCCCGACACTCACCACCTCTTCATCCAGAGGGATGAACCAGCTCCAGTGGTTCTTTCGCCGGTAGAGGATCAACGTATCGTCCCGATGGGGGCCTTCATCCCGTATGGCACCCACCACCTGGGAAAAAATGGCGATCTGGCGGTCGTAGTTGCCGCGGTATTTGGGGCCGGTCACGCCATGATTGGCGAGGAAGGTGGCCATACCGGAGCAATCCAGCACCACTTCGGCCTTGATGTCCTGCATCCCCCCGTCGGCCATGCGCACGCGCACCCCTCGAACGCCGCCATTGCCATTGGTCAACACCTCGGTCGCCTGGCCCTGCACCAGCTCCGCGCCGCGGGCGATGGCCTCCTCCAGCAGCATCTGATCGAACTTGCTGCGCCGCACCTGCCAGGTGAATTCCTCCACCAGCTTGCCGTCTTCGGTGCGCGCCATAACCGGGACAAACCAGGAATTTTTCGCGCCCGCGCCGTAAACGGTCAGGCCGCGTTTGATCGGGTGCTTATCTTTGAGCATCCGATCCTCCAACCCTAACTCCCGCACAATGGCACCGCACTCGCCGGTCATGGATTCCCCAATACGGTAGCGTGGGAAGGTCTCTTTTTCAATAATCACGGACTGAATGCCCAGCTCTCTCAAAAACATGGCACTGGCCGTGCCACCCGGCCCCCCTCCGACAATTGCAACTTGGGTTTTCATTTTACAACTCCTCTAAAAAGTTTTCTGGGGCGCGACCGTTCAAGATTCGACGACGAGATTGGTGATCTCGTCAATGGGAACGTCCGTCAACCCGCTCTTGAAAATGTGATCTTCAGAATTCTCGACCGCCTCGATATACTTTCGCATAGCATCCAGCACCGGGGCCTCGCTGCGGTCAAACACTTCACCCTGCAACAAGCGGAACACCTGCATCCGATATTTCGGCACCTGAATAAAATAGGTGAAGGTGTGCGGCAATTTGTAATACAGCCGGATAAACTCGTACCAGATTTCGACGCCCCGGCTCAATTTATCCGCGTAGGGTTGGAAAACCTCTTCGCGAAAATCATTGATCTCCAACGCGTGGACGATCTGCTCGGCTGCAAATTTGGCGCTGTGCAGCGCGATGCTGATGCCGGACGAAAAGATAGGGTCCACGAAGCGGGCCGAATCGCCTACCAGGAGAAAACCGTCACCCGTCACTTTTTTCATACTGTAACTGTAATCCGCCTCGGTGGTGAACTCATTGATCCGCACCGCGTTGCGCATTGCACGGGCAAGGTTCTTGCTGGTCTGGATTTGGGCATCAAAAAACGCCTCGATGTCTTGCAACGCGTCCTTCACATCCCTCTTCTCCATGACCACGCCAATCGAGGTGATCTCTTCGGTAATGGGAATCTGCCAGACCCACCCCCGCTTGATAGGCAAGAAATAAATGTGGATATAGTCCCCGGTTTCATCGTCGCGATCCACATGCTTATACCAGGCGTGGATGGCATACTGGTTGAAAAGCGGGTCTTTTTCCTTGAGTTTCAGATGGCGTCCCAGGAAGGTGTCCCGGCCGCTGGCATCCACCACGATTTTGCAGCGCAGATCGACTTCCTGGTCGCCGATGCGGACACGCACCCCACACGCCCGGCCATCCTCGAACAACGCCTGGGTCACGTTGACGCCCTGAACCACCTGGGAACCCAGCTTCTCGGCGTGCTTCAACAGGCACAGATCGAATTTACGACGGTCGATGTGGTAGCTATACGGCTGGTTCACACCTTCCACCGGAAATTCGTTGAACACGATGCTGACCACACTACGGCCATAGGGCGCGTGCCAGGCAGCGCCGTACTTATGCACGAACCCTTCACGTTCCATGGTCTCGGTAAAACCGATCTCGTTGAAAATGCGGGTGGTGTTGGTCACCAGGGATTCGCCCACGTGGTCACGGGGGTGGTTGGCCTTTTCGATAATCATATTGCTGATCCCGGCCTGGGAAAGATAGCACCCCAGCGTAGAACCCGCCGGGCCACCGCCAATGATAATTACGTCAGTCATACAAGCCTCCTCTTTGGTGGTTTGTTGGTGGTTTGGTTACTTGTTTGGATAGTTCTTGCCTGAACACTGAACACTGAACACTGAATACTGAATACTGAATACTGAATACTGAACACCCTACTCCCTACTGCCTTCGCGCCAGTTCCGTACGGTTGACTTTGCCGGTTGATGTTTTCGGAAGGGCATCCAAAAATTGGATGCTTTCAGGAACCATGTAGAGGGGGAGCTTCTGGCTGCAATAAGATTGCAACTCCTTGACGGAAAGGCCATTTTTCTCCAATGGCACCACGAAAGCCTTCAAACGGTTGCCGAGCAAGTCGTCCGGGATGGCGACCACCGCGGCTTCCTTGACACCCTCGAAGCCGTACAGTGCGGCCTCGATCTCGCCCAACTCAATCCGGTAGCCGCGGCTTTTGATCATGTGATCTCGCCGGCCGATGAAAATCCAGTTCACGCCGTCCTCATCCAGCATCACGATGTCACCGGTGCGATAAGCGGTCTCGTGGTAGTGCGGCTGCAAAGGATTGCGGACGAAGCCTCTGGCGGTCTTCTCCGGGTCGCCCCAATAGCCCTGAGCCACGCACGAACCGCGCACCCACAGTTCGCCTTCCACCCCCGGCGCGGTGATCCGCTGTCCGTGCTCGTCGAGGGCAAACACATCGATGTTTTCACACGCCTTGCCGATGGGCACCGGCTGGGTGCGCTGCGGGTCCAGATCGCCGGGCTGCACCTTGTAATAGGTACACACGTTGGTTTCGGTGGGGCCGTATAAATTGTAGAAATCGGCGTGGGGAATGGCCGCCACCAGCCCGCGCAGATATTTGATCGGGAACACCTCGCCCGCAAAGAGTACGATTCGCAAGCGGGACAGGTCGTGTTTCGCCAGCTTGCCATAGTTGACCATCATGGACAGGATCGAAGGCACCATGTAGGTCACGGTGACTTGCTCATCCTGCAACAGCCGTACCAGGTTCACCGGAAAAATCGAGGCGCGCTCCGGCACCAGCACCACGGTGGCGCCGGCTTTGATGGTCACGAAAATGTCGAACGTAGAAAGGTCGAAGTGGATGGGCGCGTGGCTGGTCACTCGATCATCGGGGGTGATCCCGAAGGTTTCGTAACACCAATTGATGAAGGTGAAGATGGTTCGATGGGAGATCATCACCCCTTTCGGGTCGCCGGTAGAGCCTGACGTGTACAAAATGTAGGCCAGATCGGTCTCGATGGTGCCATCATCCGGCAAGGGAGCGCCGTCCAGGGCGCGCACCTCCTGCCAGGGAGTCACCTGGACCCCGGCGGGGAGGGCGGCGTCGCCGTCATCGGTCATCACCACGTGTTCGATGGGGGTATCCAGTGCCAGGATGCCCTCCATCTGGGACAGTTTGTTGGAGGCCGTCAGCAGGACGCGCACGTCGCAATTGCGGGTGATGTACGCCAGACGCTTGGCCGGAGATTTGGGGTCCAGCGGCACATAAATCCCGCCAGCCTTCAATATCCCAAAGATACTGATCACCGAGGCGAACGACTTTTGGACGTAAATACCAACCCGGTCGCCGCGCTGCACCCCGGCAGCTTGCAGCGCGCGCGCCACCTGGTTGGTGAGGCGGTCCAGTTCGGCGTACGTGAGACTCTCGCCCTTGAAACGAAGGGCTTCGTTATCGGGATAGCGCTGCGCGCTTTCGATCAACAAATGGTGAAGCAAATAGGCCATAGCAGTACTCCCATCAGATCTGACAGGTCTTGAATTGGTGGGCAGAGTGGCAACCCGCGCCCCGCGCAGTTGCTGTGCGGCCCGGGATTACAACAGATTCTTCGGTCGCTGCGCTCCTTCAGAATGACATAAACTACGCACAGTTGCCGTGAGGCGCGGGATTACAACCCCATCCAGCGGGCGATGATCATGCGCTGGATGTCGGACGTGCCGGAGTAAAGCGTGCCGCCGATGGCATCCCGCAGATCACGCTCGACCTCGAACTCGGTCATGTAGCCGTACCCGCCGTGGATGCGGATAGCATCCAGGCTGGATTGGACGAAGCACTCGCTCAGGTACAGTTTGGCGAGCGCGGCATCCAGCACCGCGTTTTTGCCCGTCTTCTTGAGCCAGGCCACTTTGTAGAGCAACAGGCGAGCGGTTTCCAGGCGGACTTTCATGTCCGCGATGCGGTTGGCAACCGACTGAAACTTACCGATGGGTTTGCCAAACTGGCGGCGAGTGCGGGCATACTTGAGGCTGACTTCCAACTGGCGTTCCATGGCCCCGATGTGGCTGGCCAGGATGCTGCTCCGCTCCCATTCCATCGAGCTGCTGAAGATGCTCAAACCGGCCCCCTCCCGGCCCAGGCGGGCTTCTTCGGGCAAGAAACAATCCTGGAGGATCAATTCCCCCATCGGAGAGGTGCGCAAACCCATCTTGTCGATGTCCCGGCTGACACGGAAGCCAGGCGTCCCCTTCTCGACGATGAAGGCGGTGATGCCGCTCGCCCCTTTGGATGGATCGATGGTGGCGAAGACGACTGCCAGGTCGGCAAACGGCGCGTTGGTGACGAACATCTTGGTGCCGTTGAGCACATATCCCCCATCCACGCGCTCGGCACGGGTGCGCAGGCTGTAGGCATCCGAGCCGGAGTCCGGTTCGGACATGCCGTGCGCGCCCGTCAGCTCCCCACTGCACAGGCCGGGCAGGTATTTTCGTTTTTGCGCCTCCGTGCCAAACTGAAAGATGGGCATCTGAACGCTCCACAACTGGGCGTTCATGGCAAAGATCAGGCCATTGTCCCGGCAGCCGTAGCCCAGCCCCTCCATGACCAGCATGGTGGTCATAATATCGGCCTCCTGACCGCCATACTCCTCCGGGAACGGCAGCCCCAAAATACCCAGGTCTGCACACTTGCGCCAGTTTTCCAGCGAGATTTCACCGCGCTGGTCGCGTTCTACCAGGTCATCGTTCAGTTCCTTTTGCGCGAACTCGATGACCGATTTTTTGAATGCCAGTTGTTCTTCTGACCATGAAAAGTCCATTACAGCGTCTTTCTCCTTAAAAAATCCAATGCTGCGGTTGAAAACAATAAAGAGACGGTAGTGGTCACAAAGTAAGTGATGGCGGAGCAGGTTCGTTACATGCGTCACTTACTTACGCAGTTGGTAAACTCAAGTACGGGTTTGGTGTCATTGCGAGCACCTGCGTAAGTTCTGTCGGAATGACACACGCCCCCCTGTCATTCTGAGGGGCGTCAGCCCCGAAGAATCTGGAGCGCAGTGCCCGAAGAATCTGGGAGGCAGCGACCGTCGGGGCGACCGGCCGGTCGCCCCGACCATCAATAACCACGCACCGAACAACCGTCCTCCGTCCCCGGTCGTTC
>Ga0256830_1002492_pt1 | contig 12109 bp, 13 predicted proteins | sample 128326metaG_FD_190537 | JGI IMG/M metagenome (GOLD analysis project Ga0256830, IMG submission 190537) | Hydrothermal vent microbial communities from Lau Basin, Pacific Ocean - 128-326 | ecosystem: Environmental > Aquatic > Marine > Hydrothermal vents | place: Pacific Ocean: Lau Basin | collected...
CTGCCGGCCTACCCGCTGGTGCTCTACCTGCTGCCGCCGGGGGAGGGGGTGCAACTGCCGGAGCGGTACCATCAGGAGTTTATGGGCTTGACGGCCCGTCGGGACTTCCAGGTGGTGCGGGTGTGGGAGTTGGAGGCGGAGCGGGTGGTGGCGGCGGGGGTGGTGGGGCTGGTGCCCTTCGTGCCGCTGATGCGTGGGGCGGACGAGGGGGTGATCCGGCGGGGGGTGGAGGTGTTGCGGGAGCGGGGGGTGGGGGAGGAAGTGGAAGCGGCGCTGGCCTTGTTCGCCAGCTTCGTGATGGAGCCGGAGCAAGTGCGGCAGATTGTGAGGTGGGATATGGCGGTTCTGAAGGAATCCCCTTGGTACAGACAGATTCTGGAGGAGGGCCTTCAGCAGGGCCTCCAGCAGGGCCTCCAACAGGGTCTCCAACAAGGGATCCTAGAAGGGCAGCGGGAAGCCATCCTGCACCTGCTGCGGGTGCGGTTTGACCCGACGGGGCCGGCGTTGGAGCCCATCGCCAAAGGGCTGGCCGAGATCGAGGATGCCGGCTTGCTCCAAGACCTGCTGGTGGAGGCAATGCAGACGGAGAGCCTGGAGGCCTTTCTGGAAAATCTATCGGGGCAGACGGCAGGGAATTCCCAAGGGTCGTGAGGCGAGCCCACATTCCGCGTCAAGCTGGGCTGGAGCCACCGCCACACAGCCGGCAACGGCTGGATCGCGCTGGCCATTGTCATCTTCGGAGGGTGGCACCCTATCCGGGTCGCTTTGGGAGCTTACCTTTTCGGCGGGCTCAAGTCGCTGGCCAGCACCCTCCAACGGGTCTGGCCCCAGGTGCCCACCCAGGTCTTCCAGGTAGCTCCCTTTGCGCTGATGCTCCTGGCCCTGCTTCTGGTGAGCAGCGACCTGCTGGACCGGCTCACCGCCCTACTGCCGCCCAGGATCGGGCGTCCTCTGCGCAACGCCCTGCGGGCTCACCGCCGGCAGCCTTGGGCACAGCTTTTGTCAAAGAATAGCCAGCCGTCCCCGGAGGAATGGGAAGATGACTGGCGGACCCGAAAAATGAGTTCCTTACCTATTAGCGCCTTGCCTCTCGAGCCAAAAGCACGATTCTTCTGAGGAGGTGATGCCCGACACCCCAAGCCCAATGCGCCAATCCGTCTCCGGTGTCCGTTTACCCCCAACCCCTGCCTGTACCACCAAAGGAGGAGTGAGATGAACAAACGGATGGCTTCTCTTCTGACCCTGACCATCGTAGCGGTGCTGCTGCTCACCGCCTGCGGCGGTGGCGCAGCCCAGAAGCCCGCCGAGAAGCTCAAGGTCGCCTTCATCTACATCGGCCAGCCCGGCGACCTGGGCTGGACCTACGAGCACGACCGGGGCCGCAAGATGCTCGAGGAGGAACTGGGCGACAAGGTGGAGACCATCGTCGTGATGGACGTCCCCGAAGGCCCGGACTCCGAGAAGGCGATGCGGGACCTTATCCAGCAGGGGGCTAAGGTGATCTTCGCCACCAGCTTCGGCTACATGGACCCGATGCTCACCGTGGCCAAGGAGAACCCCGACGTCATCTTCGAACACTGCTCCGGTTACAAGACCGCCGACAACATGGCCACCTACTTCGGGCGGATGTACCAGCCCCGCTACCTGTCGGGCCTGGTGGCCGGCAAGATGACCCAGAACGGCTTCATCGGTTACGTCGCCGCCCACCCCATCCCCGAGGTGATCCGAGGGATCAACGCCTTCACCCTGGGCGTGCGCAAGGTGAACCCCAACGCCGAGGTCCGCGTCGTCTGGACCAACACCTGGTACGACCCGGTGAAGGAGCGGGAGGCAGCCGAGGCGCTGTTGGATGAAGGAGCCGACATCATCGCTCAGCACCAGGACACCACGGAGCCCCAGAAGGCGGCCAAGGAACGGGGCAAGCTGAGCATCGGCTACGACTCCGACATGTCCAAGTTCGTCGGCGACACCGTCCTCACCAGCCCCGTCTGGAACTGGGGGAAGTACTACGTTCAGACGGTCAAAGAGGTGCTCAACGGCACCTGGAAGAGCCACCAGTACTGGGGCGGGATGAAGGACGGGGTGGTGGACCTGGCCCCCTTGAGCCCCAAGGTGCCCGATGATGTCAAGAAACTCGTCGAGCAGGAGAAGCAGCGCATCCTCAGCGGCGAGTGGGACGTCTTCTGCGGCCCCATCAAGGACCAGGACGGCAACGTCCGGGTGCCCGAAGGGGAGTGCATGAGCGACGGCGATATGCTGAGCATGGACTGGTTCGTCGAAGGGGTGGTCGGGACCATCCCCACCGGCGGCTAGCCATCCCCAACGCGCCGTGCCCCCTCTCCGGCAGCTCACCGGAGAGGGGGCCGGCCGGAGGAGCCGGTATGCCCGACGACCTCAACGCGATTCTGTACGAGCTCGCCCAACGCTATACCGAACTGGCCCTCGAACTGCTGGGGGAGCAGCTGACCTCCGTGGCTCTGTACGGGTCCGTAGCCCGGGGGCAGGCCGGTCCTGCCTCCGACATAGACCTCTTCGTTGTGCTCAGAGAAGCGCCTCGAGGGGCCTTGCGGCGTCGTGCCCTCCTGGAACCTGTCCGACAGCAACTGACCGCCGACCTGGAACCTCTGTGGGACCGGGGGATTTACACCGACTTCGTGGAAGTCATCCGTAGCGAAGAGGAGGCCCGCCGTTTTCATCCCCTCTATCTGGATATGACGCTGGAGGCCGAACTGCTCTACGACCGAGATGGATTCCTGGCCGGAGTGCTGGATGGGGTCCGGCAGCGGCTGAAGGCTCTGGGGGCTCGACGCCTCTCCCTGGGCCGGATCCACTACTGGGACCTCAAGCCCACCCTTCGACCCGGCGAGGCGGTTGAGCTGTGAATACCCTTGAAACTGCCCGATACGGGCTGAACCGGGCGACGATTATCCTGGAAGAGGCGCACCGCCTGGAGGAACGGGGCGTGTGGAACCTGGCAGTACGCCGCTGCCAGGAGTCAGTAGAGCTGGCTCTTAAGGCAATCCTGCTATGGGCGGGTGTTGAGGTACCCCGGGTGCACGATGTCGGGCCTGTTCTCCGACGTCATCAAGCACGTTTTGCTGGGCCGTTTCGTGAACAGATTCCCCGTCTGGCCTCGATCTCACGATCACTGCGGGCCGAACGTGAGATCAGCTTCTATGGCGATGAGCAGAGCGGCGTACCGCCCGAAACGCTTTATACCCGCGAGGACGCACGGGATGCCCTAGCCAAAGCGCACGAAGTGCTCGATGCCTGCAAAGCCTTGATTGCGTCAGCAGAGGGATAAGAGCAATGAGCCCTGATCCTTCGGACCTTCCTGCCGTCCAGATGCGGGGGATCACCAAACGGTTTCCCGGCGTCTTGGCCAACGACCACGTGGACCTGGATGTCTACCCCGGCGAGGTGCTGGCCCTGCTGGGGGAAAACGGGGCCGGCAAGAGCACCCTGATGAACATCCTCTCCGGCCTCTACCGGCCCGACGAGGGCCAGATCATCATCCACGGCCGGCCCATCCACCTGCGCTCCCCTCGGGACGCCATCGCTCACGGCATCGGTATGGTCCACCAACACTTTATGCTGGTCGAAAGCCTCACCGTGGCCGAGAACGTCGTCCTGGGTCTCGACTCCACCGGCTTCGTCCTGAACCTGAAGCAGGTGGGCGAGGAGTTGGCCGCCCTCGCCGCCCGCTACGGCCTGCCCGTGGACCCCGATGCCTACATCTGGCAACTCTCCGTCGGGGAGCAGCAACGGGTGGAGATCCTGAAGCTCCTCTACCGGGGGGCCGACGTGCTGATCCTGGACGAGCCCACAGCGGTCCTGACGCCCCAGGAGGCAGCCGACCTGGCGACCACGCTGCGTCAGATGGCCGACGAAGGTAAGGCGGTCATCTTCATCACCCACAAGCTGGACGAGGTGATGGCCTTCGCCGACCGGGTGACGGTGCTGCGGGCCGGCCGCGTCGTCGCCACCCTCCCCACCCAAGAGACCACCAAGGCGGAACTGGCCCGGCTGATGGTCGGACGGGAAGTCCTCTTCCACCTGAGCAAGAAGGCCCGCCGGCCTGGCCGGGTAGCCCTGGAGGTGGAGGACCTGGAGGCGCTGAACGACAAGGGGCTGCCCGCGCTGCGGGGCATCTCCTTCACCATCCACGAGGGGGAGATCCTGGGGATCGCCGGTGTCGCCGGCAACGGGCAGCGGGAGCTGGCCGAGGTGATCACCGGACTGCGACCGGCCACCCGGGGCCACGTCCGCGTCTACGGTCGGGAGATCACCAACAGCTCCCCCCGCCAGGCCATCGAGGCCGGCATCAGCCACATCCCCGGTGACCGGTTGGGGATGGGCCTGGTGCCCAACCTCCCCGTCTCCGACAACCTGGCGATGAAAGCTTACCGCCGTCCCCCCCTGGCCCGAGGCCCGATCCTGGACCAGCAGGCGCTCTACCGGTTCGCTCGACGGCTCATCGAAGCTTTCCGCATCGTCACCCCCGGCCCGGAGACGCCGGTCAAGCTGCTCTCGGGGGGAAACCAGCAGCGGGCCGTCCTGGCCCGGGAGATCACCGCCGGTCGGGGCATCCTCATCGCCGTCCACCCCACCCGGGGGCTGGACGTGGGGGCGACCGAGTCGGTGCGCCGCACCTTGTTGGAACAACGGGACCAGGGCGCGGCCATCCTCCTCATCTCTGAGGACCTGGACGAACTGCTCCAGCTTGCCGACCGCATCGCCGTCCTCTTCGAGGGGCGGATCATGGGGATCGTCCCCGCCGAGGAAGCGGACACCGAGCGACTCGGGTTGATGATGGCCGGTCAGGTGGTATAATCTGACCACGATGGAATCAGGCAGCCCCTCCCTTCGCCCTAGAGAGTACAGGGCTCAGCGGGAAGGCCGATTAACCGTAAGGAGGCGAAAATGCCCCGGGTCGGGATACGAGATCTTCAGGACCAGACTCCGAGGATCGTCCAGGATGTGTACAAAAACAGGACCAGGTATGTGATTCTCCACCACGGCCGGCCGGTGGCGGTGTTGATTCCGGTACCTGTAGAGGAAGAGCCGTCAGAGCCAAGGGCCTTGCCGACGGGTGAACAGGCCGCATCGGGGGACAACGGTTGGGCTGAGATGGAAGCCTTGCGGGAGGAAATCGGCCGGAGTTGGCGGTCAGAGAAGACGGCCGTCGAGCTCATATCCGAACAACGGCGCTGACCAACAAACGATGTACATCCTCGATGCCAGTGTCTATGTGGCCGATGCTCGTCCCCAGGAGCCTCACCACGCTGAGGCTCATGCCCTGCTGGCCTGGGTGGTCACCGAAGGGCAAGATGTCTACCTTCCAGTCATCGCTCTCGCCGAAGTGGCAGCCGCCATCTCGCGCGGCACCGGACAACCCGCTCTGGCTATGCGCTGGATAGCGGCTATACAACGTATTCCCGGTATCCAACTCAATCCTATAGACGAAACCTTGGCCCGACTGGCAGCGGACCTCGCAGCTCATTACCGAATTCGTGGCTGTGATGCGGTCTACGTAGCCCTGGCTCGGCAGCGCAAAGCCACACTGGTCACGTTAGATCGCCAGCAGAGGGACCGCGTACCGCCCGACGTCACGGCCCGCACGCCTGCCGAAGAGTTGGCCCTGATAAAAGGAGGCCAAGGGTGATCCTGATCTTTGAGAAGCGCCTGACCCGTTCCCGGCGGGCTGCCCTGCTGGTGCCCATCCTCTCCTTCGTTCTGGCCCTCGCCTTCGGCGGCCTGATCCTGATCGCTTTTGGCATCAATCCGCTGCGGGCCTACCGGGTGATGGTCCAGGGTTCCCTGGGCAGCCGCTACGCCCTCACCGAGACCCTGGTCAAGGCGATCCCCCTGATGCTGACGGGGCTGGGGGTGGCCATCGCCTTCCGCATGCTCTTCTGGAACATCGGGGCCGAGGGCCAATTGGCGATGGGGGGAATCGCCGCCGCCTACGTCGCCCTCTTCCTGAGCGACCGGCTGCCCGCCTTCCTGGTGCTGCCCCTGATGTTCCTCCTGGCCCTCCTGGCCGGCGCCCTCTGGGGCCTTATCCCCGCCCTGCTCAAAGCCTACATCGGCGTCAACGAGATCCTCACCACGCTGATGATGAACTACATCGCCATCCTGCTGGTGGAGTACCTCTACCTGGGGCCGTGGCGGGACCCCGAGGGTTACGGCTTCCCTGGCACCGCCCCCTTCCCCGAGTCCGCCTGGCTCCCCCGGCTGACCGGACGGGTCCACGCCGGCCTCCTCTTCGCCCTCCTGGCCGCGCTGCTGCTCTGGTTTATCCTTAACCGCACCCGCTGGGGCTACGAGATCCGGGTCATCGGCGAGAACCCCAGGGCCGCCCGCTACACCGGCATCAGCATCGCCCGCAACATCCTCCTGGTGATGCTCCTCTCCGGCGGGTTGGCCGGGATCGCCGGGATGGCGGAGGTGGCCGGCATCGCCCGCCGCCTCTACCACGGCCTCACCGTCGGTTACGGCTACACCGCCATCATCGTCGCCTGGCTGGCCAACCTCAACCCCTGGGGCGTGCTCCTGGTAGGCTTCCTGATGGGTGCCCTGCTGGTGGGCGGTGACCAACTCCAGATCGCTATGCAACTGCCGGCCGCCGTCGCCCTCATCCTCCAGGGAGCCATCCTCTTCTTCGTCCTGGGCGGGTCCATCTTCGTCAACTACCGTATCCGGCTGATCCGAGAAACCCACGAACCCTCACAGCCCGTGACCCAATGAACGAAGCGCTGATTGCCTCCATCCTGAGCATCACCATCCGGGCCGGTACCTCGCTCCTCTACGCCACCCTGGGCGAGATCTACACCGAGCGGGCCGGCGTCCTCAACCTGGGCGTCGAAGGCATTATGATGGTCAGCGCCGCCACCGCCTTCGCCGTCGCCTACCACAGCGGCAGCGCCTGGCTGGGTCTGATGGCCGCCCTGGCCGCCGGAGCGCTCCTGGCCCTCCTCCACGCCTTCCTGGCCGTCACCATGCGGGCCGATCAGGTCGTCAGCGGCCTGGCCCTCACCCTCTTCGGCACCGGCCTGGCCAGCTTCATGGGCCAGCGGCTGGGCCCCGGCGGCACCACGATGGTCGGCCTACAGGGCCCCAGCTTCCAGCGCACCCCTCTGCCCCTGCTGGGCGACCTGCCCGTCGTGGGCCGCTCCCTCTTCCAACAGGACATTCTCACCTACGGCCTCTACCTGCTGGTTCCCCTGCTCTGGTTCTACCTCTACAGAACCCAACCCGGCCTCCACCTGCGGGCGGTGGGGGAGAGCCCCCAGACGGCCGACGCGATGGGCGTCAACGTCATCGGCACCCGCTACCTCTACACCGTCTTCGGCGGCGTGTTGATGGGGCTGGGCGGTGCCCACCTCTCCCTGGGCTACCTCCAGGGCTGGGCGGAGAACATCACCGGCGGTCGTGGCTGGATCGCCATCGCCCTGGTCATCTTCGCCACTTGGGACCCTCTGCGGGCCGTCGTCGGAGCCCTCCTCTTCGGCGGCATCAACGCCATCCAGTTCCGAATGCAGGCTGCCGGCACCACCATCCCGGCCTCCTTCCTGAACATGATGCCCTACTTCTTCACCATCCTTGTCCTGGTCATCATCACCTGGTGGGAGGCGGTGCGCAAGCGGGTGGGAGCTCCGGCGGCGCTGGGACTGCCCTATATGCGGGAGGAGAAGGGATAGGAGGATGGGCGTAGCCTGGCAACACTACCACCTGCCGACGACGGTGGACGAGGCGATCGCCCTGCTGGCCCGCTACGAGGGCGCAGCCCGCCCGGTGGCCGGAGGCACCGACCTGATCGTCGGGATGGAGCGTGGGGAAGTCCCGCCCCTCCCTGCCCTGGTGGACCTCTCCCGCATCGAGGAGATGCGTCAGATCGCGCTGGGGCCGGACGGCCACGTCTACCTGGGCGCTGCCGTTACCCACAGCACCATTGAGCGCCATCCTCTCATCCTGGCCCACGCCCGCTGCCTGAGCGAAGCCTGCGGCCTTATCGGCGGCCCCCAGGTGCGCAACGTCGCCACCCTGGGGGGCAACGTGGCCCACGCCCTCCCCGCCGCCGACGGGACCACTGCCCTGATGGTCCTGGAAGCCGAGGCGGAGATTGCGGGGCCGGAAGGCCGACGCTGGCAACCCCTCCCTACCCTCTTCGCCGGCCCTGGTCGCTCCACCCTGGACCTGGGCCGGGAGATCATCGTCCGCTTCCGCTTCCCCACCGCCGGCCCCGGTGTCGGCAACGCCTTCACCCGCCTGATGCGTCCCCAAGGCGTCGCCCTCCCCATCCTCAACTGTGCCGTCTACGTGCGGCTGGAGGGGGGGCGTTTCGCCGACGTCCGCCTTTGCCTGGGGCCGGTAGCCCCCACCCCCCGCCGGGCCACCGAGGCCGAAGAGGCGCTGCGAGGAGAGCCGGTAAACGAGGAGAGCGTCGCCCGGGCCGTCGCCGTCGCTCAGCAGACGTTGCGCCCCCGCACCAGCCCCCACCGGGCAACAGCCGCCTACCGCCGGGAAATGATCGCCGTCCTCCTGCGGCGGGGCCTCCGGCAAGCCATCTCCCGGGCTAAAACGCCCGGGTGAGATTTCCGAACCCTCCGCGAGGCGATTTTGGTCGAGTATGACCAAAATGGGTTGGAGGCGGTAGAAGCGCAACGCCTTTGCATCTTTCCCCCAGCAGCTTCCGGTCACGCTCGGTTCAAAAGCCCTCAGAATCACTGACGCACTGAGGGAAGTGAAGACACTGAGCCGTCGTCCCCCATCCGTTCAATCCGTTCCCAATCCGTTGACAGCTATCCGTTCCAGGGCGGCATAGCGGCATAGCGACTGGCGGCCTAGCAGCCTAGCAGCCTAGCAGCGGACTGTGGACCGAGGACTGAGGACTGTGCCTCCCATCCGTTCAATCCGTTCCCAATCCGTTGACAGCTATCCGTTCCCCAATCCGTTGACAGCTCGTCCGCTCCGGCCACGGCGAGAGACACGAAGGACACCAAGAGCTCAAAGAGCACGAAGCGGTAACTCCTCAGTGAGCTCATTTCTTCCAGTTGCCCAGTGATTCAACAGCTTTTGGTCACGCTCATTTTTGTCTTTGGATGTCCTCGGCGACGATCAAGCCCTTTCTCGCCAAGAAAGGGCACAGTCTCGAATCAACGACCGTCAACGGCCGACCGCCGCCCCCTCGACTCCTTGACCACCTGACCAAGCGACCATTCGACCGAAGGGCAAAGACCAAGGACTGCGGACTGAGGACTGAGGACTAACGTCAGTTGCAAAGTGATGGGGATCGTGGTAGAATGCAATCACCAATTCCGCCGACCTCATCTCAGGGAGGCCATCTGTGCCCGTTCGATACCAACGCCCAACCGGTACCCTCGACATCCTGCCCGAAGACCAGCCCTACTGGACCCACGTGCGCACCGTTGCCCGATCCCTGGCGGAACGGATGGGCTTCGAGCGGATTGACCTGCCCATCTTCGAGTTCACGCCCGTCTTCGCCCGGACGGCGGCCGGAGAGGGCACCGATATGCGCAAAGAGATGTACACCTTCACCGATCGGGACGGCAGCGAACTCACCCTCCGGCCCGAGTTCACCGCCAGCGTCGTCCGGGCCTACCTGGAAAACGGCCTCCACCAGCGCCCTCAGCCGGTCAAGCTCTACTCCTTCGGCCCCGTCTTCCGCCACGAGCGGCCTCAGAAAGGGCGCTACCGGCAGCACACCCAGTTCAACGCCGAGATCATCGGCACCCAGGACCCCCTGGCCGACTTGGAGATCATGCTGCTGGCCTGGACCCTCTACGACGAACTGGGGTTCCGGGGCCTCAGCTTCCAGTTGAACAGCACCGGCTGTCCCCGCTGTAAGCCGGCCTACGTCGCCCGGCTGGTGGATTACCTGGAAGCCCGCTATGACCGGCTGAACGACGTAGACCGGGAACGGCTGGCCCGCAATCCCCTGCGGGTGCTCGACTCCAAGGAGCCGGGGATGGACGAGGTGCTGGCCGAAGCTCCCCACATCGTGGACGCCCTCTGCGACGAGTGCGCCGACCACTTCGCCACCCTACGAGGGTACCTCGACGCCCTGGGGAAGCCCTACACCATCAACTTCCGCCTGGTGCGGGGCCTGGACTACTACACCAAGACCGTCTTCGAGGTCTGGGCCGAGGGGATTGGAGCCCAGGCTGCCGTCTGCGGGGGGGGACGGTATGACGGCCTGGCCGAGGCCCTGGGTGGCCCACCGACGCCGGGGGTTGGCTTTGCCTCGGGGCTGGAGCGGATCATCCTGACGATGAAGGTCCAAGGGATCGAACCGCCCCCGCTTCCCCGGCCTGCCGTCTTCATCGCCCATTTGGGGGCGGAGGCCCGGCTGGCGGCCCTACGCCTGGCCACTGCCCTGCGCGAGAGGGAGATCGGGACCTGGCTGGCCTTCGGTCAGCGCAGCCTCAAATCTCAACTGCGGGAGGCCAATAAGCGCGGCGTTACCTACACGGTCATCCTGGGCGAGGACGAAATCGCCACCGGTCGGGCCACCGTGCGCCGAATGGCGGACGGTGAGCAGCAACAGGTGCCTCTGGAGGGACTGCCTCGATGGCTGAGCACCCGTCTCCACCCATCCGAGAGCCATCTCCAGCCTCTTCCCTCTCCGCTGTAGACCTCCCAGCGGTGGCGGAAGAAGAGGTTCAGGGGAGGAGCCGGAAGGGCCCCCTGGCCCCCTTCCACCGGGTCGGCGTCCTGCAACACCCCAAGCTCCCGGCCACCCACGTCGTGGCCCAGGAGGTCGCCGATTTCCTCCTGGCCCAGGACTTGATCCCCTGGCTGGCCTCCACCTGGGATGAGCCGACGGTGCGGGATATGATGCCCGACCTGGACCTGGTGATCGTCCTGGGGGGAGACGGTTCGACGCTGCGGGCCGCCCGGATGGCTGCTCCCTGCGGCGTCCCCATCGTCGGGCTGAACATGGGGCGGCTGGGCTTCCTCGCGGAGATGTCGCCGGAGGACTGGCGGGAGAAGCTGCCTCGCGTCCTGGCCGGCGACTACTGGCTGGAAGAGCGGATGATGCTGCGGGCCCAGGCCTGGCGGCAGGATGCCTCCCTGGGCACCTACGACGCCCTCAACGACGTCGTCGTCAGCCGGGGCTCCCTGGCCCGGGTCGTCCGCATCCACACCCACATTGACGGCGGCCACCTGACGACCTACGTGGCCGACGGCCTGATCGTCGCCACCCCCACGGGCAGCACCGCCTACGCCCTGGCGGTCGGCGGCCCCATCCTGCCGCCGGAACTGCGCAACATCCTGCTTGTCCCCATCGCCCCTCACCTGAGCCTGGACCGGGCCATTGTCCTCTCCGAAGGGGTCCAGGTGGAGATGCGGGTGGGCACCGATCACGAGGCGATCCTGACGGTGGACGGCCAGTTCGCCTTCGCCCTGGACGATGGGGACCGGGTCGTCGTGCAGGCGAGCCCATACCTGGCCCGCTTCATCCGGGTGCAAGAGCGCACCTACTTCTACAAGACGCTGATGGAACGGCTGGGTATGGTGGATCGGGGACGCGGGTAGGAACGGCACCGATGCTGGTCGAGCTGACGATCCGAAACTTCGCCATCATTGACCAACTCTCCCTGGAGTTCCATCCCGGCTTCAACGTCCTGACCGGGGAGACCGGGGCCGGCAAGTCCATCATCATTGACGCCGTCGAACTGCTCCTGGGCGGACGGGCCGACAGCAGCGTCGTGCGGGCCGGAGCCGACCGGGCCCTGGTCGAAGGGCTCTTCCGCCTGGAACCGGAACTCCAGCCCCTCATCGCCTCTCGGCTGGAGGCCCACGGCTTGGAGGGAGACGCTCCCGACCTGCTCCTGCTGAGCCGGGAGGTGCGCCGGGGCGGGCGGAGCATCAGCCGCGTCAACGGGCGGGCTGTCTCCCTGGCCCTGCTGCGGGAGGTGAGCGAGGGGCTGGTGGACATCCACGGCCAGAGCGAGCACCTCTCCCTGCTCCGGGTGCGCCGCCACGTGGGCCTGCTGGACCGGTACGCCGGCCTGGACCCCCTGCGGGAGGAGTTGGCCCAGGCAGTGGGCCGGCTGCGCCGGGTCCGCCGGGAACTGGCGGA
>Ga0256830_1002493_pt1 | contig 12104 bp, 13 predicted proteins | sample 128326metaG_FD_190537 | JGI IMG/M metagenome (GOLD analysis project Ga0256830, IMG submission 190537) | Hydrothermal vent microbial communities from Lau Basin, Pacific Ocean - 128-326 | ecosystem: Environmental > Aquatic > Marine > Hydrothermal vents | place: Pacific Ocean: Lau Basin | collected...
ATGCGTGATATCAGGTCATGATCGTGGGTCGCGATCAGCACCGACACCCCCACCTGGTTGAACTGCTCGAACAGGCCCATGATCTCCTTCGACAGTTCCGGATCCAGATTACCGGTGGGCTCATCGGCCAACAGCAACGGCGGACGATTCACCACCGCGCGGGCGATGCCGACCCGCTGTTGCTCACCACCGGACAGCGTGATCGGCATCAGCCGTTCCTTGCCCAGCAGGCCCACCTTGTCCAGCGCCGCGCGCACGCGCCGGCCCACCTCGCCTTGATGATAGCCGGCGATGATCAGCGGCAACGCCACGTTGTCGTACACGGTGCGATCGTAGAGCAGGTTGTGGCTCTGGAACACCACGCCGATCTTGCGGCGCAGCGCGGGGATCTGGCGGTTCTTCAGCCGGGTGAGATTCTGCCCGTCGATGATCACGTTACCGCGCGAGGCCCGCTCGATGCAGGCGATCAGTTTCAACAGGCTGCTCTTGCCCGCCCCGGAATGCCCGGTGAGAAAGGCCATCTCCCCCGCTTGCAGGTGAAAGCTCACGCCGGACAGGGCCTCGTGGCCGCCGGGATAGCGTTTGTTGACGTTGTCGAATTTAATCATCGGGATTTAAATTAAACCTGCGATTAAACGCAGAGATCGCAGAGGCGCGGAGGCACAGAGAAAAACGAAATTGAAATGTACAGCACCACGGCTTGCCACAAATTACGTTCTGGTGCCCCCATAAAAAATCTCTGCGCCTCCGCGCCTCTGCGTTCTCTGTGTTAATAACACCAAACTACACTTCATCTCGCGCGAGCAAGGCGCTGACAAATTCGTCAGCCTTAAACGGCCGCAGATCGTCGATGCCTTCGCCGACGCCGATGAAGCGGATCGGCAGGCCGAGGCGCTTGGCGACGGCGAAGATCACGCCGCCCTTGGCGGTGCCGTCGAGCTTGGTCAGCGTGATGCCGGACACGCCCACGGCGTCGCGGAACTGTTCGGCCTGCACCACGGCGTTCTGGCCGATGCCGGCGTCCAGCACCAGCATGACTTCGTGGGGGGCGGTGTCGTCCAGCTTGGTGATCACGCGTTTGACCTTTTTCAGCTCTTCCATCAGGTTGGACTGGGTGTGCAGACGGCCGGCGGTGTCGGCGATGAGCACGTCGATGCCCTTGGACCTGGCGGACTGCAGCGCGTCGAAGATCACCGACGCGGAGTCGGCGCCCGAGTGCTGGGCCACCACGGCCACGTCGTTGCGCCGACCCCACTCCTGCAGCTGCTCCACCGCGGCGGCGCGGAAGGTATCGCCCGCGGCGAGCATCACCGACTTGCCATCGTTCTGGAATTTCTTTGCCAGCTTGCCGATGGTGGTGGTCTTGCCGGCGCCGTTGATGCCCACCATCAGGATCACGAACGGTGTTGCGCCGGTGTCGATATCCAGCGGCTCGGTGGACGGTGCGAGGATCGCGGCCATGTCCTCGCGCAGCGCGGCGAACAGGGCGTCGGCGTCGTTGAGCTGCTTGCGCTGGATGCGGCCGGTGAGGTCGGTGACGATCTGCTGGGTGGCCTCCACGCCAACGTCCGAGGTCAGCAGCAGGGTCTCGATCTCGTCCAGCACATCGTCGTCGATGGCCTTCTTGCCCAGTACCAGGTCGGCCAGGCCGTCGGTGATGCCACTGCGGGTGCGCGTCAGGCCGGCCTTGAGGCGGGCGAACAGGCCCTGCTTTTTCTCCGGTTGCGGATCCGGCTGCTGCACGGGGGAGCCTGTTGCCTGTTCACCGGCCCGCGACTCATCCGTCGCAGCAGAGGAGGCCGCGGGTTTGCGTTTGTCTTTTTTGAAACCAAACATGGGATATCGTGGTCAGAGTGGCTGCTTTTTCAGCGAGTGTTACTAGTGGGCAGCGGCAAACGATGCGCCGCCACTGGGGAATTGGGTAGACTATCGTACCACCCGCGGGCGCGCCGCGTCAGCCGGGGTGAAACAACAACAATCGGGAAACCTATGAATCTACTGTACAAGACTCAAGCCGCGGCCCGGGCCGCCGCGGCCGCGATGCTGTTGGGCGCGGGATTGTCCGGCTGCGCCATCAGCGCCACCGCTCCGGCCACCAGCGCCGAATCGACCACCGCCACGGTCAAGGAAGGCCATCTCGCCAGCGTCGGCGACGTGCACGAATACCAGCTCGCCAACGGGCTCAAGCTCATCGTCAAGGAAGACCACCGCGCACCGGTGGTGGTATCGCAGATCTGGTACAAGGTGGGCTCCAGCTACGAGTCCAACGGCACCACCGGCGTCGCCCACGTGCTGGAACACATGATGTTCAAGGGCACGAAGAAACTGGGGCCCGGCGAATTCTCGCGCATCATCTCCGCCAACGGCGGGCGTGAAAACGCCTTCACCGGGCAGGACTACACCGCCTACTTCCAGCAGCTCGAAAAAAGCCGCCTGCCCATCAGCTTCGAGCTGGAGGCGGACCGCATGGCCAACCTGAACCTGCGCGCCGAGGACTTCGCGAAGGAGGTGCAGGTGGTGATGGAGGAGCGCCGCATGCGCACCGACGACAAGCCCACCGCTCTCACCTTCGAGCATTTCGCGGCCACCGCGTTCGTCAACAGCCCCTACCATCACCCGATCATCGGCTGGATGAACGACCTGCAGAACATGACCGTGGACGACATGCGCAACTGGTACCGCAGCTGGTACGCGCCCAACAACGCGACCCTGGTGGTGGCCGGCGACGTGGACCCGCAGGCGGTATTCGAGCTGGCCAAGGCCACCTACGGCAAGGTCAAGCCGCGGCCGGTGGCCCGCATCAAGCCGCAGAAGGAATTCGAGCAACGCGGCATTCGCCGCATCGTCGTGAAGGCCCCGGCACAGGTGCCGTATTTCATCATGGGCTACAAGACCCCGGTGGTGAAGACCGCCGAGACCGACTGGGAGCCCTACGCGCTGGACATGCTGACCAGCATCCTCGATGCCGGTGAAAGCTCGCGCTTCGCCAACGAACTGGTGCGCGGCCAGCAGGTGGCCACCAGCGTGGGCGCCGGTTACGACCTCTATTCCCGCCTCGACGACCTGCTGCTGTTCGACGGCACCCCGGCCAAGGGCAAGACCGTGGAAGACCTCGAACGCGCGATCCGCGCCCAGATTGAGCGACTGAAGACCGAGCTGGTGCCCCAGCAGGAACTGGACCGCATCAAGGCCCAGGTGGTGGCCAGCAAGGTCTACGAAAAGGACTCCATCTTCTACCAGGCGATGCAGATCGGCACACTGGAGACGGTGGGACTGGACTGGCGCCTGATGGACAGCTACGCGGACCGCCTGCGCGCGGTCACGCCGGAGCAGGTGCAGGCGGTGGCGAAGAAATACCTGATCGATGACCACCTCACCGTCGCGGTGCTACAGCCCCAATCCACCCCCGCCGCTGCCAATGGAGGCCATCATGCGCATTGATTTCTCACGCCTCGCCGCCCTGCTGGCCCTCGCCGGCGCGCTGTTCAGCCAGGCCGCCATCGCCGGCCCCGACATCGAGCACTGGACCACGAAAAACGGCGCCAACGTGTACTTCGTGTCGGCACCCGAACTGCCCATCGTGGACATGCGCATCATCTTCGACGCCGGCGCCGCCCGTGACGAGGACGACCCGGGCCTGGCCCTGCTGACCAACGGGCTGCTGGCCGAGGGCGCCGGCGGGCTGGACGCCGGGCAGCTGGCGGAGCGCTTCGAGTCCATCGGCGCACGCTTCGGCAACAGCGCCCACCGCGACATGGCCACCCTCAGCCTGCGCACGCTGTCCGACAAGCCGGTGTTCGACGCCGCGGTGCAGACCCTGACCACCATCCTGACCCGCCCGGACTTCCCGGAGAAGGCCCTGCAGCGCGAGCGCGGCCGGCTGCTGACGACCCTCAAGCGCATGAAACAGTCGCCGGGTGCACAGGCGGACGAGGCCTTCTACCAGGCCGTCTACCGCGACCATCCGTACGCATCCCAGCCCACCGGCACCGAGGCCGGCATCAACGGCATCGACACCGGCAAGCTGCGCGCGTTCTACGAGAAATACTACGTGGCCCGCAACGCGGTGCTCGCCATCGTCGGCAACCTGGGCCACGAACAGGCGGTTCAGCTGTCGGAGGCCCTGATGGGCGGCCTGCCCGAGGGCCAGCCCGCGTCAGACCTGCCGCCGGTGGAACCGCTGACGCAGGGCCGCGAGGTGCGCATCGAGTTCCCGTCCGCGCAGACCCACATCCTGACGGGCCAGCCCGGCATGAAACGCGGCGACCCCGACTACTTCGCGCTGTACGTGGGCAACCACATACTGGGCGGCAGCGGCCTGGTGGCGCGACTGTCCAAGCAGATCCGCGAGGACCGCGGCCTGGCCTACAGCGCCTACAGCTACTTCCGGCCGATGCGTGAGCTGGGCCCGTTCACCATCGGCCTGCAGACCAAGAACGCGTCCGCCGACGAGGCGCTGAAGGTATTGCGCGAGACCATCGGCCGCTTCATCGCCGACGGCCCCAGCGCCGAAGAGCTGGAGGCATCGAAGAAAAACATCACCGGCGGTTTCCCGCTGCGCATCTCCAGCAACAAGAAGATCATCGACTACATCGGCATGATCGGCTTCTACCAGCTGCCGATGGACTACCTCGACACCTTCAATGCGCGGGTGCAGGCGGTGACCGTGGACGACATCAAGAAGGCCTTCCAGCGTCGCGTAACACCGGACACCATGGTCACCGTACTGGTGGGCGGCGGCGTGAGCCAGGCTGGCGGCGCGGCGGACGACGCCCGCTGATGGCCGAGGTCCACTATGCCGTGGGCGAGACCCTGCGGGTGGACGAATTCATCGACCTGCTGCAACGCTCCACGCTGGCCGCGCGCCGTCCGGTGGACGACCACGCCTGCCTGCAGGGCATGCTGGACCATGCGGACCTGATGGTCACCGCCCGCCGTGACGGCGAGCTGGTGGGCATCGCCCGCTCGGTAACGGATTTTCACTACTGCTGTTACCTGTCCGACATCGCGGTGGACCGGGCGCAGCAGAACCGCGGCATCGGCAGGCGGCTGATCCACGAGACCCGCGAGCGGCTCGGGCCGCGCTGCAAGCTGATCCTGCTGTCCGCCCCCGAGGCCGCCGGCTACTACCCGAAGCTCGGCTTCAGCCACCACCCCCGCGCCTGGCTGCTGGACGCGCCGACATGAAACGCAAACCCATAGCCGCAACGGCCCTGCCGGTGCCGGACACGAAGACCCTCTATCCGCCGCCGTTCGCCGCACAGGTAGCCGGGCGGGAAAAACGCAAGCTGGGCGACTTCTTCGGGCTGCGCAATTTCGGCGTCAACCTGACCCGGCTGGCGCCCGGCGCGGCCTCCGCGCTGCTGCACTGCCATTCCAGGCAAGACGAGTTCATCTACGTGCTGGAAGGCCGGCCCACGCTGGTATTCGGCGACCAGGAGCACCTGCTCTCGCCCGGCGACTGTTTTGGTTTTCCGGCCGGCGCCGGCATTGCCCATCAGCTAGGGCCTGTTAACACTAATGACACCACCGCGTTGCTGCCCCAAAACGGGCCAGGCAAGGCGCGAGGAGAGAAGTTTGGTCACTCCAAATGAACGACGAGCAACGCTGCCTGGCCCGTTTTGGGGCGCAACCCGAAGGGACGGGGCCCTTTTTCCTCAGGCCGGCGTTGCACCTCGCTCATGTGCAATGAGCACACCGCGCTCGGTGCGCCTTGCCCTGAGAAAAAAGGGCCACCGTCGCGGCGGTGTCATTAGTGTTAACAGGCCCTGGTGAACCAGTCCGACGCACCCGCGGTGTATCTGGAAATAGGCGACCGCACCGTCGGCGATGAAGTAGACTATCCGCGGGACGACATCAAGGCCACGCAACTGGCCGACGGCAAGTGGGCGCTGACCCACAAGGACGGACGCCCGTACTGAACAGCAGCCACCATCGGGCATGCCGCATCAAGAAACCACAGAGAGAACACCATGTCACAGATTCAATTGCAGATACTCGACAAGCGCGTGGGCACCGACATCCCGCTGCCCGCCTATGCCACCGACGGCTCCGCCGGCATGGACCTGCGCGCCTGCATCGACCACGCGCTGGACATCCACCCCGGCGAGACCCACCTGATCCCCACCGGCATCGCGATCCACATCGGCGACCCGGGCCTGGCCGCGGTGCTGCTGCCGCGTTCCGGGCTGGGCCACAAGCACGGCATCGTGCTGGGCAACCTGACCGGGCTGATCGACTCCGACTACCAGGGCCAGCTGTTCGTGTCCTGCTGGAACCGGGGCGACAAGAGCTTCACCGTGGAGCCCGGCGAGCGCATCGCGCAAATGGTGTTCGTGCCGGTGGTGCAGGCCAGCTTCGACATCGTCGACAGCTTCGACCAGAGCGACCGCGGCGAAGGGGGATTTGGCCACACCGGCAGCCATTGAGGATCAAACCTGATAATCTTTCGGATATTCTCGTTAACAGGCCCTAGGATATCCGCCATGACCGCAGCCCCCAATCTCGACGCCTCCATCTTCAAAGCCTACGACATCCGCGGCATCGTCGATGACACCCTCACCGAAGACGCGGTGTACTGGATAGGCCGCGCGCTGGGCGCCGAGGCCGAGGCGCGCGGCGAACAGCACATCTACGTGGCGCGCGACGGCCGCCTGTCCGGCCCCAAACTCATCGCCGCACTGACCCGCGGCCTCACCGAGGCCGGACGCGACGTCACCGACCTCGGCATGGTGCCCACCCCTGTGCTGTACTACGCCGCCTACGAGCTGGGCAGCGGCTCCGGCATCATGATCACCGGCAGCCACAACCCGCCACAGTACAATGGCCTGAAGATGGTGCTCGGTGGCACCACCCTGTCCGGCCCCGACATCCAGCAACTGCGCCAGCGCATCGAACGTGCCGAGTTCACCGAGGGCCAGGGCAGGCAGGACACGGCCGACGTGGTGGCGCAATACATCGCGCGCATCACCGGCGACGTGAAGCTGGCCCGGCCCATGAAGGTCATCGTCGACTGCGGCAACGGTGTGCCCGGCGCGGTGGCCCCGCAACTGCTGCGCGAACTCGGCTGCGAGGTCACCGAACTGTTCTGTGACGTGGACGGCAACTTCCCCAACCACCACCCGGACCCCAGCAAGCCGGAGAACCTGGTGGACCTGAAACAGGCGCTGGTGGATGAACATGCGGACATCGGCCTCGCCTTCGACGGCGACGGCGACCGCCTCGGCGTGGTCACGCCCACCGGCAACGTGATCTGGGCCGACCGGCAGATGATGCTCTATGCGCAGGACGTGCTGTCGCGCAACCCCGGCGCCGAGATCGTCTACGACATCAAGTGCACCACCAACCTGCACAAGATCATCGAGCAGGCCGGCGGCAAGGCCACCATGTGGAAGACCGGCCACAGCTTCATCAAGGCCAAGCTCAAGGAAAGCGGTGCCCTGCTCGCCGGCGAGATGAGCGGCCACATCTTTTTCAAGGAGCGCTGGTACGGCTTCGACGATGCCACCTATACCGCGGCACGCCTGCTGGAGATCCTCGCCAAGGATGACCGGCCCGCCGACGAGATCTTCAATGCCCTGCCCGACAACATCAACACCCCCGAACTGAACCTGACCACCGCCGAAGGCGAGAACCATCCGCTGGTGGACAAACTGGTCGCCGCGGCGGATTTCCCCGGCGCCAAGATCACCACCATCGACGGGCTGCGCGTGGATTTCGAAGACGGCTTCGGCCTGGTGCGCGCGTCCAATACCACGCCCTGTCTGGTGTTCCGCTTCGAGGCCACCAACGAGGAAGCACTGCAGCGGATTCAGGACGATTTCCGCAAGCTGGTGGCAAGCCAGGCGCCGGGAGCGGAATTGCCGTTTTGATGCAATTCACCAACCGGGGATGACGGAACGAATCACGCCGCAGATTCCAGGGCGTTGTTGGGGTTTTGGCTCCTTCTCCCCCTTGAGGGGAGAAGGCCGGGATCAGGGGTGAAACCCTCGGAGCTCGTTTCATGAACCCTCACCCCGGCCCTTTTATGCCCTGTGGGTACTCCCGGTCTTGGGAGAGGGGATGGTTGCAAATCCCACCCGCACAGAACAACAAGCCCCCCGGGAAATCCCCCCGGGTCAGTGATCCCAAACTCCAGACCCGTTACAATCCCCGCATGACTCTGAACGCCAAATCCGCAATGAACGTCGCCCACGTGCTCACCGAGGCGCTGCCGTATATCCAGCGCTTCGCGGGCAAGACCATCGTCATCAAGTACGGTGGCAACGCGATGGTGGACGACGACCTGAAAAACAGTTTCGCGCGCGACATCGTGCTGATGAAGACCGTGGGCATCAACCCGGTGGTGGTGCACGGCGGCGGGCCGCAGATCGGCAGCCTGCTGGAGCGCATCGGCAAGGAATCCACCTTCGTGCACGGCATGCGCGTCACCGACCGCGAGACCATGGACGTGGTGGAGATGGTGCTCGGCGGGCTGGTGAACAAGGAGATCGTCAACCTGATCAACCAGAAGGGCGGCAACGCGGTGGGCCTCACCGGCAAGGACGGCGACATGATTCGCGCCCACAAGCTCACCTTCGAGAAAGACGCGCCGGAGATGAATGCCTCGGAGATCGTCGACATCGGTCACGTGGGCGAGGTCACCAGCATCGACCCGTCCGTGGTGAACATGCTGGTGGGCGGCGACTTCATCCCGGTGATCGCGCCCATCGGCGTCGGTGCCAATGGTGAGTCCTACAACATCAACGCCGACCTGGTGGCCGGCAAGCTCGCGGAAACCCTGCGCGCGGAAAAACTCATGCTGCTCACCAACACCGCCGGCCTGCTGGACAAGGAAGAAAACCTGCTCACCGGCCTCGGTGCAGACCGGGTCAAGGAACTCATCGCCGACGGCACCATCCACGGCGGCATGCTGCCGAAGATTCGTTGCGCACTGGAGGCCGTGCAGGGCGGCGTGAGCACCGCACACATCATCGACGGCCGGGTGCAGCACGCGGTGATGCTGGAGATCTTCACCGACGATGGCGTGGGCACACTGATTCGCTCGCGTAGCTGACCACCCGCACTTTCTTTTCCGCCCTCACCCCGGAGCCGTACACCGTGAGCAAGCCATCCCCCCGCGCCCAGCAGATCCTCGAAGCCCTGGCACAGCAGCTGGAGACCCATCCCGGGCAACGCATCACCACCGCGGCGCTGGCCCGGGCGGTGGGCGTTTCCGAGGCGGCGCTGTATCGCCACTTCCCCAGCAAGGCGCGCATGTTCGAGGCGCTGATCGAATTCATCGAGGACAGCGTGTTCAGCCTGATCACCCGCATCCTCGACGAACACCACGACGCCCGCGATCGCTGCCAGCACCTGCTGTCGATGCTGCTGGGTTTTTCCACGAAGAACCCCGGGCTGACGCGCATCCTGGTGGGCGATGCGCTGACCGGCGAACACGACCGGCTGCGCCTGCGCATCACCCAGTTCTACGACCGGCTGGAGACCCAGCTCAAACAGGTCCTGCGCGAAGCGGAAGGCAAGGGCGAGCTACCCATCGGCCAGCCCGCCACGGCGATTGCGAATCTGCTGCTGGCGGTGGCCGAGGGGCGCATGAACCAGTTCGTGCGCAGCGGTTTTCAGCAGTCGCCGCTGGTGCACTGGGAGCAGCAATGGGAACTGTTGTCGGCCAGCCTGTTCCCCGCCAAGGGCTGAGAGTCCCTGCCTGAAACAGCATGGACTGGTTCACCCAATCGCTGCTGTTTGCAATCTCCCTGGTGGCCAACATCTTTTCCGCGTTCGCCGGCGGCGGTGCGGGCCTGTTGCAGTTCCCGGTACTGATCTTTCTCGGCCTGCCCTTTGGCGTGGCCCTGGCCACTCACAAGGTCGCCAGCGTCGCGTTGGGCATCGGCGCCACCATTCGCAACCTGAGGGAAGGCAGCCTGCAACGCCGGCTGACGCTATTTATCGTTAGCTTCGGCGTGCCCGGCGTGATCATCGGCGCCAGCGTTATTTTGTTTGTACCCGACCGCAGCGCCGAGATCGCGCTGGGTCTGCTGACGGTGGGGCTGGGGCTGTATTCCGCTTTCAAGCCGGGACTCGGCCAGTCGATGACACGCACCGCGCAGAGCCTCGGGCACCATCTCGTCGGCGGTGCGGTGCTGTTTGGTATCGGCGTGTTGAACGGCTCGCTGACCTCGGGTACCGGGCTGTTCGTCACGATGTGGCTGGTGCGCTGGTTCGGGCTGGACTACAAGACCGCGGTGGCCCACACCCTCGTATTGGTTGGCCTGTTCTGGAACGGTAGCGGCGCGATCACGCTGGGGCTGATCGGGCAGATACGCTGGGACTGGCTGCCGGCACTGCTGCTGGGCTCGCTGATCGGCGGCTACATCGGGGCGCACCTGGCCATCACCAGCGGCAATCGCTGGATCAAGCGCGTCTTCGAGGTGATTACCCTGGCGGTGGGCGTGAAGCTGGTGGTCGGCTGAATCTTTCGGAAAAAAACGGCCGGCAAGTTACCGGCCGTTGGTTTTAGATTTATCGTGTCTATTCAGAAAGAATACACCAGGGTCACCGCGGTTTCGGTATCGGTCTTCTTGATGCCCACCGGCACGTCCGAGGTGTTCTTGATGGTGTAGGTGATCTTGGTGGCCAGGCTGCCACTGACCTGTGCGGTCAGCGCGGTTACCGACTTGGTGATGGTGACGTCCTGACCCACGTCGCTGCTGAGGTCTTCGGTCAGCGCGCTGGTATCGCTGATCTTCCAGGCCAGCTTGGCCGCGCCGCGCACCGTGTATTCGTTTTCTCTGCCACCGGCGTCCAGTTTGGACTGGCGCGCACCGGGGCCGATTTCCAGGTCCAGGGTCAACGTGTCCTTTCCTATCACCCGCCGGCCGTAACCCAGTGCCTCGCTGACGCGATAGTCGTAACCACTGAAAGCGTCGTCTTCGTAATTGATCATCGCGAAGAAATAACTGTGCTCGCCAAACTTGTAGTCACTCTGACCATTGACGACATAACGTTCCGCGGTCGTCGTGCCCTGGGTGGAGCTGTTCAGCGATTCGAGGTACATCGTATGTCGCCATTTCTCCCGCTCCGTCTCGGCCCGGGCCTTGGCGTTGATGGTTTCGGTCTCGGTGTTACCCGTGGTGGTGACGATGCCCAGTTCGACGTTGCCCTTCCAGCCGGGGTCGGCCACCGGTGTATCCGCGGCATGCGCATGGATCACCGTCACCGCCAGAAACGCACTCGCCGCGCGCGCCAGCATCTGCTGTTTTTTCATTGCCATTCCTTTGCTTCCTTGGGTTGTTGAGGTTTACCGTTGGCTCTCAAACGCCGTATTGCTTGCGATAGGCTTCGATGGCCGCCAACGCCTCGGCCTGATCACCGTTTTCCGTCAGGAACTCCGCCAGTTCCTGTAGGCGCACGATGCTGGCCACTTTCAGCCGGTAATCTTTTTCCACTTCCTGGATTGCCGAGGTATCGCCCTGGCCACGTTCCTGGCGATCCAGCGCGATCACCACGCCGGCCGGCGTGGCGCCGGCGGCACGAATGATGTCGACGGATTCGCGCACCGAAGTGCCGGCGGATATCACATCGTCGATGATCAGCACCCGGCCGGCCAGCGGCGCACCGACGATAATGCCGCCTTCGCCATGGTCCTTGGCCTCCTTGCGGTTGAAGCAGTAAGGCAGATCGCGCCCGTGATGATCGGCCAGCGCGATGGCCAACGCCGAGGCCAGCGGGATGCCCTTGTAGGCCGGGCCGTAGATCATGTCGAACGCGATGCCGGAGGCCGCCACCGCCTGCGCGTAGTAGCGACCCAGCCGCGCCAGGCTGGCGCCGGTGTTGAACAGGCCGCTGTTGAAGAAATAGGGACTGACCCGGCCGGACTTGAGGGTGAACTCGCCGAAGCGCAGCACCCCGACGTCGATCGCAAAGTCGAGAAATTCCCGTTGATAGTCGTGCATGTCGGTACCCTGTCGCGGTATGGGGATTAAAGGCGCGGTATTGTAGCGCATCTCCGGCCCGGCGCTGAGGTATAATTCCCGGCCTTTTGTTCAGCCTGCTTACAGGTAACCCCGGGGACCGCCATGAAAATCATCACCGCCAACGTCAACGGT
>Ga0256830_1002494_pt1 | contig 12102 bp, 13 predicted proteins | sample 128326metaG_FD_190537 | JGI IMG/M metagenome (GOLD analysis project Ga0256830, IMG submission 190537) | Hydrothermal vent microbial communities from Lau Basin, Pacific Ocean - 128-326 | ecosystem: Environmental > Aquatic > Marine > Hydrothermal vents | place: Pacific Ocean: Lau Basin | collected...
CAGCGCCAGGCCGGCCTGGCGCCGGCGACAAAAAAGGCCGCGTCCCGGACGCGGCCCGTGCTCCGCCGATGGGCGGTCGTTCAGGAGGACATCGCGTTCACGCGCGCCGCCAGGCGCGACATCTTGCGCGACATCGTGTTGGCCTTGAACACGCCGCGGCTGGCGGCCCGCCACATCTCGGGCTGGGCGGCCCTGAGCGCCGTCTGCGCGGCCTCGCGGTCGCCGCTCCGGATCGCCTCCTCGACCTTGCGCACGAAGGTTCGCACCCGGCTGCGCCGGGCGCCGTTGATCGCCGCCCGATGGGCGTTGCGGCGAATGCGTTTCTTGGCCGACTTGTGGTGCGCCATGGGGACTCCTGCGCAGACTCTGCCTCGGATTCGAGGCCGGGTTTATACGCCCGCGACCCGGCCGCCGTCAACCGCGATCGGGAGGCCGGGCCGGGCCGCCGCGAGGCCGAAATGCGGGCTAGCGGTTCTTGAACTGCGGCTTGCGCTTCTCGACGAACGCGGCCATGCCTTCCTTCTTGTCCTCGGTCGCGAAGCTCGCGTGAAACAGGCGGCGTTCGAAGCGCACCCCCTCGGCGAGCGTCGTCTCGTAGGCGCGGTTGACCGCCTCCTTGGCCATCATCACCGCCGGGGCCGACAGGTCGGCGATCTGCTTGGCCACCTGGAGCGCCTCGTCGACCAGGCCCTTGCGGGGCACGATGCGGCTCACGAGACCGGCGCGCTCGGCCTCCTCGGCGTCCATCATGCGGCCGGTGAGGATCATCTCCATGGCCTTGGACTTGCCGACGAACCGGGTCAGCCGCTGGCTGCCGCCGGCCCCGGGCAGGACGCCGAGCGTGATCTCGGGCTGACCGAACTTGGCGTTGTCGGCGGCGAGGATGAAATCGCACATCATGGCGAGCTCGAGGCCGCCGCCGAGGGCATAGCCCGCGACCGCGGCGATGACCGGCTTGCGGCAGCGGGCGACCCGCTCCCAGCCGTTGGTGATGAAGTCCTCCTTGTAGACTTCTATGAAGGTCTTGGGCTGCATCTCCTTGATGTCGGCGCCGGCGGCGAACGCCTTCTCGCTGCCGGTCAGGACGATGGCGCCGATCCCGTCGTCGGACTCGAGCTCGTCGAGCGCCCGTCCCAGCTCGTCGATGAGCGGCGTGCACAGCGCGTTGAGCGCCTGCGGCCGGTTGAGGGTGATCAGGCCGACCGGACCGCGCCGATCGACGAGGATGTTTTCGAAGGCCATCGCTGGGACTCCCGCTAAGTTGTCGGCATGTTGCCTGTCGGCGGCCGCGCCCGGCGCCGCGCCTCACTCGGGCGATATCGAGAACCGCACCGTGAGATCGCCGTCCGTGCCACCGAAGCGAATTCGCAGCACCTCGCCCTCGCGCTCGAACACCAGCCGGTCGAGCCGCCGCCAGCCGAGCTGCGGCAGGGTGCCGTGATAGAACCTCGTCACCGTGTACCGGTCCACCGCTCCTCGCGCATAGGCCTCGACGATGCGGCCGCCGGGCTTGTCGAACACCACGCCCGTGCCCTCGACCTCGACCAGCCCCGGCGGCAGCGGCAGGTCGGCGACGGCGTGGACGAAGCGCTCGTCCGCCGCGCCGGCCGGCACTCGGGCAAGCGCCAGCGCCAGAACCGCCGCGCCGACGACCAGCGCCCTCGGGCGGTTGGCCGCTCTCGCGGCGCGCCTTCTTATGCGAGGCCGGGCCATGCCGTCAAGCTATCACGAAGGCCGGCGGCTGGCGACGCCGCTCGCCGCCTGCCGCCCGCCGCCGTCCGCCCCCGGTCCCTCATCGCTGCCGGCGCCGGCAGTAGAACGTCGCGCGGCCGGCCTGGCTGAGGCGGCGCACGCCGCCGCACTCGGGGTCGCAGGGGCCGTCGGGGCAGGGCAGTCCCTCGCGGCCGTAGACCGCGAAGCGATGCTGGAAGTAGCCGAGCTCGCCCGACGCCTGGACGTAGTCGCGAAGCGAAGCGCCGCCGGCCCGGATGGCCTCCTGGAGCACCGCCTTGATCGCCTCGACGAGCCGCGCCGCCCGGCGGCCGGTCACCGTCGCGGCCTTGCGCCGCGGCGACAGGGCGGCCCGGTAGAGCGCCTCGCAGGCATAGATGTTGCCGATCCCGGCGACGAGCCGCTGGTCGAGGAGCGCCGTCTTGATCGGCGTCCGCCGGCCCGCGAGCGCCGCCGCGAGGTAGGGGCCGGTGAAATCGTCGGCCAACGGCTCGGGGCCGAGGCGGGCGAGCAGCGGGTGGCGATCGAGCGTTTCCCCGTCGGCCAGCGCCATCAGCCCGAAGCGGCGGGCGTCGTTGAACACGAGCCGTACGCCGTCGTCGGTCTCGAGCACCACGTGATCGTGGCGCTCGGGCGGGCGGGCGTCGTCGGTTCGCCCGAGGACGAGCCGGCCCGACATGCCGAGATGGACGATCAGCACGGCCCCGTCGTCGAGCTCGATCAGGACGAACTTGGCGCGCCGGCGCACGCCGACGACGCGCTTTCCCGCCAGCCTCTCGGCGAAGCGATCGGGAAGGGGGATCCGCAGATCGGGCCGGCGCTGCTCGACGCGGACGAGGGTGCGGCCGGCCAGACCGGCCCGCAGGCCGCGGCAGACGGTCTCGACTTCGGGCAGCTCGGGCATGTCGGCACGGTAGCGTGTCTCCCGGCCCTGCGCTATGGTCGAGGCATGGCCCGTCGATCGGACCGCGAGTACACGCATTTCGGCTTTCGCGAGGTGAGCGCGGGCGCCAAGCCGGCCCTCGTGCGGCGTGTCTTCGACAGTGTCGCGACCCGCTACGATCTGATGAACGACCTGATGTCGGGCGGCGTGCATCGGTTGTGGAAGGCGGCGATGATCGACCTGTTGGCGCCGCGGCCGGGGATGCATCTGCTCGACGTGGCGGGCGGCACCGGCGACATCGCGGTGCGCTTCCTCGGACGCCTGGGCGGGGCCGGCGGCCGCGTCACCGTCTGCGACATCAACCCGTCCATGCTCCGGGTCGGCCGCGACCGGACGATCGACCAGGGGATCCTGGGCGGCATCGAGTGGGTGTGCGGCGACGCCGAGGCGCTGCCCCTGGCGGATGCCTCGGTCGACGCCCTCACCATCGCCTTCGGTATCCGCAACGTCACCCGCATCGACCGCGCCCTGGCCGAGGCGAGGCGGGTGCTGAAGTTCGGCGGGCGCTTCCTGTGCCTGGAGTTCAGCCATGTCGGGCTGCCGCTCCTCGACCGCCTTTACGACGCCTACTCGTTCCGGCTGCTGCCGGCGCTGGGCGGGGTCGTGACCGGCGACCGCGACGCCTACCAGTACCTGGTCGAGAGCATCCGCCGCTTCCCCGACCAGGAGAGCTTCGCGGCCATGATCGCCGCCGCCGGCCTCGGCCAGGTCGCCCACCGCAACCTGTCGGGGGGCGTCGCCGCGCTCCATTCGGCCTGGCGCATTTAGCCCGCCCCGCCATGCCGGCCGCCCTACGCCATTTGGCCAGGCTCCTCGGGATCGCCCGCACTCTCGGGCGTCACGACGCGCTGTTCCCGCTCGAACAGCTCGCGGCGCCGTGGCCGGCGACGGCGCTGGCGCGCCTCGTCCGGCGCCCGTCGGCGGGCGAGCTCAGGCCCGGGCAACGCCTCGCCGCCGCCCTCCAGTCGCTTGGCCCGAGCTTCATCAAGCTCGGCCAGGCGCTTTCGGTGCGGGCCGATCTCGTCGGCGCCGAGATCGCGGCCGACCTCGGCGAGCTGCGCGACCGGCTGCCGCCCTTTCCCGCCGCCGAGGCCCGGGCCACCGTCGCCGCCGAGCTCGGCCGCCCGGTGGAGGAACTGTTCGCGAGCTTCGACGACGAGCCGGTGGCCGCCGCCTCGATCGCGCAGGTCCATTTCGCGGTCACGAGCGAAGGCGCCGAGGTCGCGGTCAAGGTTCTGCGTCCCGGCATCGAGGCCGCCTTCCGCCGCGATCTCGAGCTCTTCTATTGGCTCGCCCGCTTGGCCGAGCGCACCCGGCCGGCGCTGCGCCGCCTCAGGCCGGTGGCGGTGGTCGAGACCGTGGACGAGTGGGTCGGCGTCGAGACCGACCTCAGGCTCGAGGCCGCGGCGGCCTCGGAGCTGGCAGAGAACTTCGCCGGCGACGAGGGCTTCAAGGTCCCGGCCGTCGATTGGCAACGCACCTCGCGCCGGGTGCTCACGCTCGAGCGCGTGCACGGCATCCCCATCGACGACCGGGCGGCGCTCGAGGCCGCCGGCCACGACCTGCCCGACATCGCGGCCCGGGTGATCCGCGTGTTCCTGGAACAGGCCCTGCGCGACGGCTTCTTTCACGCCGATCTCCACCAGGGCAACCTGTTCGTCGACGATTCGGGCGCCCTCGTCGCGGTCGATTTCGGGATCATGGGGCGGCTCGACCCGTTCACCCGGCGGATCATGGCGGAAATGCTGCTCGCCTTTCTCACCGGCGACTACCGGCGGGCGGCGGAGGTCCATTTCGAGGCCGGCTACGTGCCGGAATCGAAGTCGGTCGAGATGTTCACCCAGGCCTGCCGCTCGATCGGCGAGCCGATCCTCGGGCGGCCGGTCGACGAGATCTCGATCGGCAAGCTCCTGGCCCAGCTCTTCCAGGTGACCGAGAGCTTCGCCATGCGGACCCAGCCCCACCTCCTGCTCCTCCAGAAGACCATGGTGGTCGCCGAGGGCGTCGCCCGGAGCCTCGATTCCGGGACCAACTTCTGGGAGGCCGCGCGGCCGACGATCGAGGAGTGGGTGCGCGACAATCTGAGCCCCGAGGCCCGCCTGCGCGACGCCGCGAGCGGCGCCGCCGAGGTGGCGCAGCGCCTGCCCCGCCTGATCGACAGGGTCGAGAGGGCGACCCGGGCCATCCTCGAGGGCGGCGGCCGCGCCGACGCCGACGGCGCCCGCCCGCCGCCGGCCGAGGAGGCCCGGCGGCGCACCCAGACCGTCCTTCTCTGGGCGATCGCCGGGCTGCTCGCCCTGCTCGTCGTGCTCTCGGTCTGAGGCCCGGCCGGACGCGGGATCGCGACCCGGGGCTTCCGGCCTTGCGTCGGTGGTGGCGGGATATTAATTTATCCACATCCACTTGCCGTAGATTTCTGGTTTGAACGGCGAATCCCGGTGCTTGACGGCAAACGCGTCCTCCTGATCGTCGGCGGAGGCATCTCCGCCTACAAGTGTCTCGATCTGATCCGGCGCCTGCGCGAGCGCGGCGGCGCGGTGCGCTGCGTGGTGACGCGGGCGGGCTCGGAGTTCGTCACCCCGCTCTCGCTCGCCGCCCTCTCCGGGGACAAGGTCTACCAGGACCTGTTCTCGCTCACCGACGAGAGCGAGATGGGCCACATTCGGCTCTCGCGCGAGGCCGACCTCGTCGTGGTCGCCCCCGCCACCGCCGACATGATCGCCAAGATGGCGGCCGGGCTGGCCGGCGACCTCGCCACCGCCCTGCTCCTCGCGACCGACAAGCCGATCCTGATCGCCCCGGCCATGAATGTGCGCATGTGGGAGCACGCCGCCACCCAGGCCAACCTCGCGCGGCTCGCCGAGCGCGGCGTCCGGCGGGTCGGCCCGACCGAGGGCGCCATGGCCTGCGGCGAGTGGGGCATGGGCCGCATGGCCGAGCCCGAGGCCATACTGGCGGCGATCGCCGACATGCTGGGGCCGGCGCCCCGGCTGGCGGGGCGCCGGGCGGTGGTCACCAGCGGCCCGACCTACGAGGCCATGGACCCGGTCCGCTTCATCGGCAACCGCTCGTCGGGCAAGCAGGGCCACGCCATCGCCGCCGAGCTCGCCCGCCTCGGCGCCAAGACGGTGCTGGTGTCGGGGCCGACGGCGCTGCCCGATCCGGCGGGGGTCGAGGTCGTGCGCGTGGAATCGGCGCGCGATATGCTGCGGGCCTGCGAGAACGCGCTGCCCGCCGACATCGCGATCTGCGCCGCGGCGGTCGCCGATTGGCGGGTCGCCGAGCCGAGCGCCACCAAGATCAAGAAGGCGACGGACGGCGACGAGGGCGGCCCGCCGGCGCTCCGCCTGGTCGAGAACCCCGACATCCTCGCCGCCCTCGGCCGCCGCGAGGGCGACCGCCCGGCCCTCGTCGTCGGCTTCGCGGCCGAGACCGAGAGCCCGGTCGAGGCGGCCTCGGCCAAGAGGCGGCGCAAGGGCTGCGACTGGATGGTCGCCAACCGCGTCGGCGCCGGCACCACGACCTTCGGCGGCGACCGGAACAGCGTTCATCTGATCACCGAGGCGGGGGCCGAGACCTGGCCGGAGCTGAGCAAGAGCGAGGTGGCGGCGCGGCTCGTCGCGCGCATCGCCGACGCCTTCGAGGAACGGGAGGAGGCGCCGGCGTGAGGGTCGTCGAGATGGCGATCCGCCGCTGGCCCCACGCCGAGGGTCTGGCGCTCCCCGCCTATGCCACCGACGGCAGCGCCGGCATGGACCTGGCGGCGGCGGTGAGCGACGAGATCACCCTGGGGCCGGGCGAACGGGCGCTGGTCCCGACCGGGCTGGGGGTGGCCCTGCCGCCGGGGTACGAGGCGCAGGTGCGGCCGCGCTCGGGTCTCGCCATGCGTCATGGCGTGACCGTCCTCAACGCCCCCGGAACCATCGATTCCGACTATCGCGGCGAGATCGGGGTCCTGTTGGTCAACCTGGGGAACGAGCCCTTCGTCGTCGCTCGCGGCCAGCGCATCGCCCAGCTCGTCGTCGCGCCCGTCGACCGCGTCGCCTGGCGGCCGGTCGCCGAGCTGCCGCCGACCGCGCGCCAGGCTGGGGGTTTCGGCTCGACGGGGGACGCCGAAGGGACGGCGGCGGAGACGGACGGGGGCTAGCGGCGATGCTGCGGATGCCCAAGAAGGTCCTGTTCGCGCTCGAGGCGGTCGTCGACGTCGCCTACAACGCCCGCCCCGAGCCGGTCCAGGCGAAGGAGATCACCCGCCGCCAGGGAATTCCTCCCCGCTATCTCGAGCAGGTCATGCAGAGCCTCGTCCACGCCGGGGTGCTGAAGGGCGTGCGGGGACCGCGCGGCGGCTACACGCTTGCCCGCGAGCGCCGGCGCATCACGGTCGGCGAGGTGGTGCGGGTGGTCGAGGCGGCCTCGGGCGGGAGCGGCGGCGAGGACGACGACGTCACCTCCGACCTCGGACGAGAGGTCGTGCGGCCGCTCTGGCACGAACTGCGGACCGAAATGATGCGCCGCCTCGACGAGATCACGCTCGAGGACCTGTGTCGCCGGGCCCGCCGAATCGGCGTCGAGAGTGCCGCCGACCAGAATAACGACTATGTTATCTGAGAGCACCGTCCGGGCGCGCGGCGGAACTGCGCGACCCGGGCCCGACAACGCCGGTGGAGACGGCCGGTAGAGGCGAGAGGCACAGACAAAGCCACATGGACCAAGTCAAGCGAGACGTGGACGCCCGCGGCCGGATCTTCGGCTCCATCGTCGAGACCATCGGCAATACGCCGCTCGTGCGGCTGGCGCGGCTGGCCGAGGACGCCGGCGTCGCCGCCGAGATCCTGGCCAAGCTCGAATTCTTCAACCCCCTGGCCTCGGTCAAGGACCGGATCGGCGCCTCGATGATCGCGGCGATGGAGGCGAACGGCGTGCTCGGCCCGGAACCGGTGCTGGTCGAGCCGACCTCGGGCAATACCGGCATCGCGCTGGCCTTCGTGTGCGCCGCCAAGGGCTATCGCCTGATCCTCGTCATGCCGGAGAGCATGTCGGTCGAGCGCCGCCGCATGCTGCGCCTGCTCGGTGCCGAGCTCGAGCTGACGCCCGCGGACAAGGGCATGCGCGGCGCCATCGCCCGGGCCGAGGAGCTGTGCCGCGAGATCCCCGGGGCGGCCATCCCGCAGCAGTTCGAGCACCCCGCCAACCCCGAGATCCACCGCCGGACCACCGCCGAGGAGATCTGGATCGACACCGACGGCACCGTCGACGTGGTGGTTTCGGGGGTCGGCACCGGCGGCACGATCACCGGCGTCGGCCAAGTGCTCAAGGCGCGCAAGCCCGAGGTCCGGATGGTCGCGGTCGAGCCCGAGGACAGCCCCGTCCTCTCGGGCGGCCAGCCGGGGCCGCACAAGATCCAGGGGATCGGGGCCGGCTTCGTGCCGGCCGTCCTCGACGCCGGCGTGATCGACGAGATCATCACCATCGGCAACGAGACCGCCTTCGACTACGCGCGCCGGGTCGCCCGCCTCGAGGGCGTGCCCTGCGGCATCTCGTCGGGCGCGGCCCTGGCCGCCGCCATCGAGGTCGCCGGTCGGCCCGGCATGGAAGGCAAGCGGATCGTCGTCGTCCTGCCCTCGTTCGCCGAGCGCTACCTCTCGACCCCCCTCTTCGAGGGCCTTTGAGGCATGCGGCTGAGCGACGACCAGCTCGAACGCTACGCCCGCCACATCATCCTCCGCGAGGTCGGCGGCGTCGGCCAGCGCCGCCTGCTCGACTCGCGCGTCCTCGTCGTCGGCGCCGGCGGGCTCGGCTCGCCGGTGATCATGTATCTCGCGGCGGCCGGGGTCGGCACCATCGGGGTGATCGACGACGACGTGGTCACGCTCTCGAACCTCCAGCGCCAGATCGTCCACGGCACGCCTCGCCTCGGCGCCCCCAAGACGCAAAGCGCCGGCGAGACCGTCGCCGCCCTCAATCCGGACGTCGAGGTGGTCGAGCACCAGACCCGACTGACCGCCGGCAACGCCCTCGACGTCATCTCGGGCTACGACGTCGTCGCCGACGGGTGCGACAACTTCGCGACCCGGTTCCTCGTCAACGACGCCTGCTACCTGGCGGGCAAGCCGCTCGTCTCGGCCGCGATCCTCCAGTTCGACGGCCAGCTCTCGACCTTCAAGGCGGGACTCGAGGAGGACCGGCCCTGCTATCGCTGCCTCTACCCCGAGCCACCCCCGCCCGACGTTGCGCCGCCCTGCGCCGAGGCCGGGGTGCTGGGCATGATCGCCGGCACCATGGGCAGCCTGCAGGCGACCGAGGTCGTCAAGGAGCTGCTCGGCATCGGCGAGGGGCTCGCCGGGAGGCTCTTGATCTACGACGCGCTCGCGGTCACCTTCCGCATCGTCAGGGTCCGGCCCGATCCGAACTGCCGGCTCTGCGGCCGGCGGGCGACGATCCGGGACCTCTCCGCCCACGCCGCGTGAGCCGCCAGGATCGCATCCCGACGACAGGAGGAGCCGGAGCGCCCATGCCCGAGACGACGACCCCGCCCCGGCCGGTGGCGACGGTGCCGGGACATGGCCCGACCCGGACACGGATGAGGGGTGCCACCCGTGGCCCTGCTTGAGGTCAGGGACCTTTCGGTCTCCTTCACCGTCGAGGGCCGCGAGGTGCCGGCGGTGAGGAACATTTCGTTCTCGGTCGACCGCGGCGAGACGCTGGCGCTGGTCGGCGAGAGCGGCTCGGGCAAGTCGGTGACCGCGCTCTCGATCCTCCAGCTCCTCCCCTACTCGACGGCCCGCCATCCCTCGGGCTCGATCCTCGTTCAGGGGCGCGAGATGATCGGCGCCGACGAGCGGGTCCTGCGGGACATCCGCGGCGACCGCATCTCGATGGTGTTCCAGGAGCCGATGACGTCGCTCAACCCGTTGCACACCGTCGAGAAGCAGGTGAGCGAGGTCCTGTTCGTCCACAAGGGCCTCGGGCGCGAGGCGGCCCGGGCCCGCACCCTCGAGCTCCTGCACCTCGTCGGCCTGCAGGAGGCGGAGAAGCGCCTCGGCGCCTATCCCCACCAGCTTTCGGGCGGCCAGCGCCAGCGGGTGATGATCGCCATGGCGCTGGCCAACGAGCCCGACCTCCTCATCGCCGACGAGCCGACGACGGCCGTCGACATGACGATCCAGGCCCAGCTCCTCGAGCTCCTGCGCGAGCTTCAGGGCCGACTCGGCATGGCGATCCTCCTGATCACCCACGATCTCGGGGTCGTGCGCAAGATGGCCGACCGGGTCTGCGTCATGACCGAGGGCGAGATCGTCGAGGCCGGCCCGACGGAGGAGGTGTTCGGGAACCCGCGGCACCCCTACACGCGCAAGCTCCTGGCGGCCGAGCCAGGCGGCCGGGCGCCCGCCGCCGCGACCGTGGCGTCGGAGGTGATGGCGGCGCGCGAGATCAAGGTCCATTTCCCGATCAAGGCGGGCGTGCTCCGGCGCACGGTCGATCACGTGCGCGCGGTCGACGGCATTTCGCTCACCGTGCGCCGGGGGCAGACCGTGGGCGTGGTCGGCGAGAGCGGGTCCGGCAAGACCACGCTCGGGCTCGCGCTCCTCCGCCTGGCGCCGAGCCGGGGCGAGATCGTCTTCAAGGGCACCGGCATCCAGGGCCTCAATTGGAAGCGGCTCAGGCCGCTCAGGCGCGAGATGCAGATCGTCTTCCAGGACCCCTTCTCGAGCCTGAGCCCCCGGCTTTCGATCGGGCAGATCATCGAAGAGGGCCTGATCGTGCACCGGCTCGGCGGCAACCGCGACGAGCGCCGCGCCCTGATCGCGGAGGCGCTGGAGGAGGTCGGGCTCGACCCCGCGACCCAGGACCGCTATCCGCACGAGTTCTCGGGCGGCCAGCGCCAGCGCATCGCGATCGCCCGGGCCATGGTGCTGAAGCCCGAGTTCGTGGTGCTCGACGAGCCGACCTCGGCCCTCGACATGTCGGTGCAGGCGCAGATCGTCGACCTCCTGCGCGAGCTTCAGCGCCGCCACCGTCTCGCCTACCTGTTCATCAGCCACGACCTCAAGGTCGTGCGGGCGCTCGCCGACGAGATCCTGGTCATGCGCGACGGCAGGATCGTCGAGCACGGTTCGGCCGACGACATCTTCGACCGGCCGCGGACCGATTACACCCGCGCCCTGATGGCCGCGGCCTTCGAGCTCGAAGCGGTCGCGAGCGACATGGTGAGCACCTGACCATGGCCTTGCTGCTGTGCGCGGACCACGCCGACCCGGCGGAGTGGATCGCGGCCCTCAAGTCGGAGATGCCCGAGCTCGACGTCCGCGTCTGGCCCGAGGCGGGCGACCCGGAGGACATCGACTTCGCGCTGGTGTGGGAGCCCGAGCCCGGTCTCTTGCGGCGCTTTCCCAATCTCCGCGCGATCTGCTCGATGGGCGCCGGGGTCGACCACGTGCTGCGCGACCCCGACCTGCCCGACGTGCCGCTCGTCCGCCTCGTCGACCGGCGTCTGACCGCGGCGATGAGCGAGTATGTCATCCTGCACGTGCTCCGCTTCACCCGCCGCATGCCCGAGATCCTCGCCAACCAGCGGCGGCGGAAATGGCGCTACCTGCCGCCGCCGGATACCGAGGGGACGCCGGTCGGGATAATGGGGCTCGGCGAGCTCGGTGCCGACGCCGGCCGCAAGCTCGCCATGCTCGGCTTTCCCGTGCTCGGCTGGAGCCGGACGGAAAAACGCCTCCCGGGCATCGAGAGCATGCACGGGGCGGAGGCCCTGTTCCCCTTTCTGGGCCGGTGCCGCATTCTCGTCTGCCTGCTGCCGCTGACGCCGGCGACACATGGCCTCATCGACGCCCGCGCCCTGGCGGCGCTGCCCGAGGGCGCGTTCCTGATCAACGCCGGGCGCGGCGCCCATGTGGTCGACGAGGATCTCCTGGCGGCCCTCGATTCGGGCCGTCTCGCGGGCGCCGTCCTCGACGTGTTCGTCGAGGAGCCGCTCCCCCCCGACCACCCCTACTGGACCCACCCGAAGGTGACCGTGACGCCCCACAATGCGAGCGACACGATCGCCGCCTCGGCGGCGCCGCAGATCGTCGACAATGTCCGCCGGGCCCGCGCCGGACGGCCGCTTCTCAACGTCGTCGACCGGCGGCGCGGATACTGACGCCGCCCGTCTTGACAAAGCCGCGGATCGGCCCAAACTGATTCCCGTAGGTGGCAACAACGCGGAGATCGAACGCACCACCGAGATCCCTTTCATCCAAGCGATCGGAGGCTAGGAAAATGACGCCGCCGGACAAGGTTCGGGATTCAGACATTCAGTCTTCCTGAGAGATGAAAGGCTCGGTCGTAGGATCGAGCGGTGCTTGGTTGAGCCTGCACCATCATGTGAACCCCGCCGGGGGGCGACGCCCGCGGCGGGGTTCGTCGTTGGGGGCGGGGCG
>Ga0256830_1002495_pt1 | contig 12098 bp, 21 predicted proteins | sample 128326metaG_FD_190537 | JGI IMG/M metagenome (GOLD analysis project Ga0256830, IMG submission 190537) | Hydrothermal vent microbial communities from Lau Basin, Pacific Ocean - 128-326 | ecosystem: Environmental > Aquatic > Marine > Hydrothermal vents | place: Pacific Ocean: Lau Basin | collected...
TCATCCGAGTAGCTCCCTGTCCCGGACAGCCCACCATACCCCACCGAGCGTTGCCGCAACAAGCAACGCATCAACCATCGTCCCGGCAACCCCGCCAACTAGCCCGGCAGCCCCCGCAATTGCCAGCCCGGGCAGGTAGGGTTCGAGGCCGGCAAGCCGCAATCCGCCTGCATCGAGCGGCCCCGGCCCGCCTTCATTGAAATACAGACTGACCATCTCGCGTTGCCAGCGATATTTGCGAGCCGACTTCGATCGTTGAATCCAAAGGTATTTCGTCCCGCCGACTTCTTGCGCTCGCTCAAACACCGAATCGTGAGTGACACGGATTCCACGTTCGGCCAGCTTTTTCGCGACGAATTGCACACCGCCGGCCCGGCTATATCCCGAATTCCAGCCCGCGACTACCAGTTTGCAATACTCGGGATTGCGCCAATCCTGTTTCAGATTCGGAATATTGTATCGGCCGCTCCAACTGTCATACGCTTTCACAATGCGATTGATTGTTTGCATAGCGATTCGCGTACAAATGTCGGGGTCGAATAAATCGTATTTCGTGTAATTGGTTCCGTTGCGCTCGTTATACCCCTTGAGCGGTCCTGTCCGGCCCCATCCGACCTGTAGAATCCCCCAGTAGCTCCCGCCCGCCAAATCGGGATTGAGTCGCGATTCCTTGTAGGCCAAAGCCCGCACGAAATTCAACGGTACCGCCCCGCGATACCGGCTGAAAATCGAGTCGAATTTCCGCGTCAGAACCGGCACGTCCTACTGAATCGTATCAGCCGGAGCGTCGAACGGCGATCCCGATTCGTCGTATTCGGCCGCAACGTCCGACACGGAGACGAATCCCACGCCTTCCGCCGCGCCTCGCAAGCACGTCACGAGATTCGGCCAATCGAGCCCAAATTCTGCCCAACATTCGACGGGCGAAGCCGGTGTGACAGCTTCTCCGCGCCGGCGGATCTTGACCTTGCCCACGATGTAGGCGACCCCGAGCCCGATTGCAACCCATTTGATTAGTTTCATGATGTCAACCGCCAGATAATCAGCCCGCCAACCGCGATAAGCGCGAAGTCGCCAAACACGCCAAACACGAAATCAACCGCGCCCCCGACAACCGTCTTGCTCAAATCGGCGGCCGTGTCGAGCACTTTGTCACCGAACGCGCCCATCGCCTCGCCAAACGAGACATTCTCGCCAATGGCTTGATAGTAGTCTTGAATCAAGCGCAGCGCGGACTCCAGCCAGTCCTTGAATTTCGTGCGCATCAATCCCCAGCCCGGCATATCGACCGAGTAGGGATCGCGCCCTTGACCGTCGAGCACGTCATATGCGCTCGAAATCTGGCCTTCGTAAATCCAGAACGAATCACGGCGTGACTGCAACCGCTCGCGGCCTAGCTGCAATTCAGCCATTTGCATGGCCGACATACCGGTCCTGAATTGCTCCGAATTCATCGCGACAAGAATCGAGTCCATCCCCGGAATCAACTCGGACGCAATGTCCCGCGCTTGCCCGACCGTGACAGACGTGGGCAGAAACAGCGAGAAAGCATGAACGCGATCGAACGGTGGTGGCAGTGTCGGGAATCGATTTCCGCCGGCAATCCCCGTCCCGACAACCGTGCCCGTGGATTCGATACCTACACGGAGCTTGTGCTCTGGCGTGTCGGTCAGAAACCAATCCGCCAGCAAGGCCGCGCCGAACATCCCGATTGTATCAGTCGATACCACGCCGTTTCACGATTGCCGCGATTGCCGCGATTGCTGCCAGAATTGTGTCCGTCGATGGTTCGAGGTACGCCAGAAAAGTGACCCCGGCGATTGCGCTCGCTTTCAACCCAACGCGCGCCAAAGCAACCACGCGCTCGCGGTTGCGAAGGTAGCGAGCCGAATCGCGTCGTGTACGATTCGCTTTGTCCGGGTGGTCATTCACTCGCCCGCGTCGGTCGAATCGTCGTCCTCGATGAACGAGTCGTTGCCGAACATCGAGTCCCGCAATTCGGCCAGAAAATCGGCGATGGCTTGCTTGTCCTCGGTTCCATCGTCGAGAATGCGCTGGATATGATAGTCGAACCGCTCGCGCGTCATGAATCACCTCCTGGTTTGATGCCGTACTTCTCCAGCACGGGCAAAATCCGCTCGTAGGCTTCCGCGAGATTGCGTTCGGCCAGCTTCATCTCGCGAGCCCAAATCGTCGCGTAGTCGCGCGCCATTTGGCGATAGCCGTACAGGTCGGTTGGCAGGCCATGCGATTTGGCCCACGAATCGATCCGATCGATGTACACGTCGAGTTTCTTGATACTTGACCAGCCCTCGCGCTCACCGATCGCCTCCACAGCGTTGAACGCCACTCGCGCGGCCGAGCGCAAGGCTCCCTCGAATTCGATTGCGTCGCGAGCCCATGCCGGCAGTCGCGGCCGAATCCAGCGACGATAGACGTAGGGCAGGGCAACGCTCGCGATGCCTACCAGGACGGAAATCGGGTCGAAACCGAACATTGATCGCTCCTTTGTTACTGCGCGGGTGGCGCATCGCCATCGTAGATGCCGTCGCCACCGAGTTTCGTTGCCAGGTCGGCAGTCGCCGCATCGAGATCCGCTTGCGTCACGAGCGACGCGAGTTGAGCGCCAGCGATCTCTTTCTCCCAAGCGAACGGTGGCAGAACCTCGGTCAGCCCGCTCGCGTCGGTCACGCGAAAAACGAATTGAATCGCGAAATAGTTTGTTCCGTCGTCGCGTTGGCGACGGTGAATCGTCGCTTGCACGATATCGGACGGCTCGAACGAGCCGAAGTTGACGCGTGTGTGCTTCTTTGCCTTTGCCATTGCTACCCCGCCGAACCTAGGTCGATATATCGCCAATCGAGATTGGCTTTATCGTAAATTACAAGAGTGGCCGTGTTCAACTGCACCGTGTGATTGGCGGCCCCGCCAATCGTGTCGCCGGTCCCCGCCGCGATTGTCAGCGCAGAATCGCCGTTGGCCCAAAATATGTAGGTCGTGCCGTTCGGCGGACCACTCGGCAACGTGTGAGTGAATGCGCCAGCCGAATTCTCACGAATCGCGAAATCAGCGACATCAACGGTGTAATTGCCGTTGTGCTCGCCGAATTCGTGTACGACTCCAGACGCAAAAATTCGTTTCCAGCGCAGCGTATCTGAGCCGTTGTCGAGTGTATCAATAGCATTTGGACGCGGTTGTTTGTAGAAGTCTACAACCGCGCTGGTCATGTTCAGGACTGTGGCGCCCGCTGCCACGATTCGCGGATTCGCGGCTCCAGCGAGAAACAACCCCGTATCCGTGTCCGATTGAAACGTTAAAGACGGTGTGCCAGCTGCCCCATCGCCCGCGAGAATGCGATTGAGATATCCATCATCCCACGACCGGCCGGATTGCCCGAAATCGATTGTGTTGTTTCCACTCGGGCGCGGTGTGACATTGAATTCAGCTAACGACGCATTGCAGCCAAACACGCCGTTTCCGCCGACTGCAAGCACTGCAAAATTCGTCCAACCGCCGGACGTGCCACGATACCATCCTGTATCGGGGTCGTCTTTGAACGAGTAACTCGGCGCCCCGGCCGACCCGTCCGGCGCGAGTAGCGGCCAAGCAAGTTGACCGCTCTGCACAAGCCCGCCGCCGGTAGGCGAGCGAACGAAGCCGCTGATCAGTCCCCGCATTCCGACGCCAGAATCTCGGCTAGCAGATCGTCGATAGGCCCTTCCACGGTCACGGTCACGTCGGACGTAACATCGGTGTCCGACGCGACGGTGATCGTATTGCGGACCCCGGCGACAACAATCCAGCCATCGCAATACCGGGCCGGCGGCCGCCGCACGGTGACGCTACCCCCGTCCGTACGTACCCAAACCGGCCCGGTCGAAACGACTAGATAGGCCGCGTCCGGGTCAAGCTCGGCGCCCGATACCGACGTGGATTGACCAGCGTTTGCCGAGTCGATCTCGGCGTACGCTCGCGTTTCAATCCGCGCGAGCGAATTGATTATGTCGCGGATTCGCGACACGATCGGCCGCTACTTGACGAATCGGGCCGCGAGCATGACCCCGGCGACGCCGGCCGCGAGCCGGACGCCAGTGCCGAGAGCGCCGTCAGCCGGCAGACCGAGGCGGGGAGCAAGGTCGCTGGCGAGCACGGCGGCAACGCCCATGGCAATCACACGCTTCGAGGGCATATTTCTGTCCTTTGTTGGGTGGTCAATCTGCCGCGAATCATTCGAGGCAGAATCCGTTCTCGTCGCACAAATCCTGGTCTTTCGCCCGATTCGACGGGCGCCCGGATTTGTCATTGGCAATCGTGTTGCCGAGCCGGCCAAGCCACTCGAAAGCCCGGCCGACGAATCCAAACAAATCGTTTGCGCCAGACGGACCACGCGACAGCCCGCCCACGCCGTCGAAGATCCCCGCCAGCCCGCCGAACGCTTCCCGCTTCGCTCGCCGCATCTCGCGCGTGACAATCACGTAACCGAGTCCGCCGACTACGGCAATCACAATCACGTCACGAGCTTTCACGGCCAGTCACCCTTGCGGATTTGGGTACAGAATTCGGATAGGAGTTGATTGTACGACTTGGACTTTTCGGTCCCTGGCCACAAATGACCGACCGACTTGCCCGTTGTATTTGCGCGCTTGTCCAATTCTGCGATTTCGTCACCGGTCAATTCCCGCCCATCGGGGCATCGGACCACGCGCCCGCCTCCAACAATCGGAATCGCACTCGTGATACCGCCGACAATCGGAGATAGCTTTTTGTCGATCTCGCCAGCGATCCGCTCGAACGTCCCGCACCACGACTGCGGGAACCCGAGCGCATCGGACGCGTCACCGCAAATCGAACGGCGCCGTCGCAACGCGATCACGATCCCGGCAATACCGGCTGCGCCAATCAACGCGATTGTGGTGGTTCGACTCAAAGCTTTCTATCGTCCGTGTCGGCCGGCGGCGGCTCGAAGGCGCTGAAGGTTTCAGCCTTGCGTTTCGGCCGCAATCGCCACTTTTGCGTCCGGCCGTCGCACGTCCACTCGTAGCCGACAGGTGGCGGGCCCGGATCGACGATACAATCGATGCGATGGTCCGGCTCGGGCGCTCGCTTGCCGCGCTTGGACGGGACGGTTTCAGTCCTGTCAGGGTCGCGATGTTCCCGCGATTCAATATCGTCCGGGTCGGCCGCAGGTGGTGAGTCGGAGCGGTTATCGTCGGCGTCGGCGGAATCGGCCGTGGATTTCCGGGACAGAAACCACAGCCCGAGGCCAACGAGTATCAAACCCTTCAACATGCGACCGACCCGGACAGATTCCTAGCTCGCGGTTCGCGGGTCCGGGGCCCGCAACGGCATGAATGCCGCGCGCCCGCCCCAGCGCGACGGATTGCGGCGCGAGCCCTTGCGCGTGTGAACGCGCCACGCCGATTCGGGAATCCCGAATTTGCGTGCGGCAAGCTCGCTGGTCCGCTTCGAGCGGTTGTGCAGGACCGTGTAGCCCGTGATCAGGCTTGACACGGAGTTGGTCGCGCGGATGGTCAGATCCCCGGGGATGTACGGGCAGCTTCGCAGCGACTCGCCGTCCGCGAGCCCCCACAGAAGCCGGGCACTCGGGGTCGCGGCCGAGAACGGCGATCCGAACACGGGATTGCCGACCGTCGATCCGTCGAACTTCGATTCCCCGCGAGCCCACGTCTGCCAGAACATCGCATCCACCTCGTCCCACGGATGTTCGATCAGCCCGTCGATCCGATGGTCATCGAACCCGGCGAGGCTCGCGCCGCCGCTCGCGCCATTCGCGTAGACGAAAGCCGAGTACAGCAGCGCGCCGTTGACCGCGATGACCTGCTCATCGGTCCCGCTCCAGCTTGCCGTCTTGAATTCCCACGGCACGGGCAGCGCGAGCGAGTCGATCTCACGGCACCACGCGTTGACGTAGACCGAGCCGGAATTGATGGTCACGGCGCTCGATCCGATGTCGAGGGTCGAATTGTCGGCCAGCTTGACTTCGACCTTTTCGAGAAGGTAGGCCGGAAGCTCAAAGTCGCTGGCGAGCTTCGCGCGCGGAATCGCGCACGGAATGAAACACCGCACGTTGACCGTGACGCCCGTGCCGGTCCCCACGTCGGCGTGCTCGCGGAAGCGCAGAGGGCCGACACGCAGGATCGCTTCGAGTCGGGACGCTTCTCCGTTCGCATCCCAGACGATCCGACCGTCCTTGGTGAACACCTTGATCGAATCGAAATACTTCCAGAGGTCCTCGCCCTGAATCGCGGCGGTCGCCACGTCCACGTTCAGATCGGCACAAAGCTCCAGACCGACAATCTGCAACGGCCGGTTCGACGGCCCTCGGTCGGGAATCCAGTTGCGGAACGAGCGGAGCGCGCCGCCCGAATGGTCCTTCGTTTCGCTGAGGTATCGTCGCATCGATTCTTGTTCCTTTGTCCGGGACTACCGGTTGAGTCCACCGTGAGCTTTCACGGCTGATTTGTCAAGCCAAATTTTCGTCCAATACGTGAGCTAGCGTTTCGTGCTATGGACTTCCGCGTCACGCGCATCCGTGCCCGGAATCAGCACGAGATACTGATAGTCGGGCAGATCGACGGCCCGCTCGATGTTCGCAACCGAAAGCAGCTTGCCGAGCCGTTTCAACCGCTCGCGATCGACCAACCGAAACAGACAGCATTGCGTTGCGAATCGCAGCCACAGAGCGGACAGCACCCCCGGATCTTGCGCGAGCAAGATCGGGCAAATGTTGTAGTGCCGTCGCCCGGTCAAGAGCACGCGGTCGCGCTTGGCGACATACGTGGGATGCGATTCCGTGAGGAGCACAGTCTCGTCCAGAATCAAATCCACAACGCGGCCGGCTTTCGGACCTAGCTCCATCGCGTATTGCGTCACCGGGTCGGCGTCTACTCCGCCGATTGACCAGCCGCGATTGACCCGTTGTCCGGTCCGCGCCGCGTTCTCGATCGTCCGACGCACTACTTCGATATCGTCTGCGCGCCGACCGAGGTAGAGAAACTCTTTGAACGGATCGTGCGCGAGAATGATTCGGCCTTCGCGCAAGTGAGCTTTGAAAATCTCGCGCGCGAGCGTTGATTTCCCGCAACCGGGCGGACCGATGACTAGTATTTGCTGGTCGATCATGAGCCGAACGGCCCCATGTCGGGCACGTCCACAATCGGATTCGTGCTATCGTCCGCAGGAGTCGAATCGCTATCGTCCGAATCTCGATGTTCGGCCGGCTTCTTTTTCGGCTCAGGCTTTTTCTTGTCAGCCTTTGATGCCCGCCATGTTTTCACGAGTAGAATTGTCGGCGCCGCAATCGCGGCGGCAGTGACAATCTCGTCTTGATAGGGCAGCGCGACCATCGATAGATTGTATTTGCGCGCTACACGAGTTGCGGATTCGGCCACGAATTTTGTGGTCGCGCCCAGCATATGCTCGATTGGCATCGGGCCGATTCCGAAATCGATGCTCGAATTCGGCGGGATTCCGTGTTGCTGGAATGCGAGCCGCGACGCGAATTGGAAATAGCCCGCGACTGCCGCTCCAAACGCGACCGCCGAATCCGTGTCAGGCTGATTCGATTGCCGTGGTGATTCGGTGGTTGATTGTGCCGAACCGGTATCGGTCGGACCGGTTGACGTGTCGCCGGTCGTGTTGCCGGAATCGGAACCCAGGTCGGCCGGCGGTGTCCAGTCGGGCCCGACGTGTCCGCCGCCGAGATTCGACGCGCCGGAATAGGCCCCGGCCGTGTCGCCGTCCATTACATTATATAGGGGCGGGTCGGCGGGCTGCGACTGTCCGGCCGTGTCGCCGGACGACTCGCCGGGTTCGGCCCGGGGCCGCCCCGACTCCAGCTGGGCGTACCAGCCGGAGCCTTCAGTGTCCGGCGGCCGCCGATAGCTCGCCGCAAGCCATGCTTGTTCGGCCGCGGTCGCCGTCCCCGCCTCGATCTTCTTCTTGATTCTGGCGCGCTTGCTGCGTCGAGCATCGCCGGTCATTTGCCACGGATCAATTAGCGCTCCGCGTCGCCCCATGACCATACGTTGCCATATGTAGCACTACGTTGCAATACGTTGCCATACAATACATTGCCATACATGTATTGTATCGCCAATTTCCCGAACGATTCCGGCGGTTTAGTCTTGACTCGGGCGCGGTGTCTGGTACACTCCTACCCGTGGCAGAGGGCCGCAATTCGGGGGAGCGGGGTCGCGCAATGGTGCGCGATTACTATCGCCGGATTGTCGGTCCCCATCGATACAGGAGCAAACCAGTGCCGAAAAACAAGCCGACAGCGATTGCCAAAATTTCCGACCTTCAGTCCGCGACCGACTCGATCGCCGGGGTCATCAGCGAAATCGATCCGTCCAGGTTCGACAACCTGAACATCGTCCAGGTTGTCTCGCTCAAGGACGGGCAGCAGATCGAGGGGACCTTCCGCGGCCCCGGCGACCCCGTGGAAGTCGTCAATATCAAGACCGTGGAAGTCGAGGATCCGGAGACGGGCGAGGTCAAGACCGAGAAGCGCGAAATCGAGTCCGAGTTGAGCACCTGGAGACTCGAAGTCGCGCCGCGCAAGTTCGCCGACGTTCTCGGCTCGAAGGGGCTCGATCGCAAGATGCGCGGTCCCGACGCCGAACCCGGCAAGCGCGTCGTGATCGCGCGCCTCGGGCTGAGCACCACTCGGGCGGGGCGCCAAGTCGGCACGTACGTAGTCGGCTGGGAGTCCGAGTAGCGACTACAGGAGCCGTGACCGCACGTCGCGGCTCCGATAGTGGCTACCCGCCTACCGCCGCGCGATTCCAAGGGTCGATTCCGGCGCTTATTGCCGGACGGCCGATTCGCGCGAATCAAGCGCAAGTCGCCGCGCCGACACAAGCCCGGCGAGCGCATTGCGGCACAGTTTCGCGAAATCCGCGCTCGCGGGACGGTCGGCCCGCCGCCGCGCGACAAGCGCGGCAGATTTTTGCCCCGGTCGATCCGGTGGGCGATGCGCCAGCTTGCCGGGCGCTTCGAGGCCGAGTTATACGACTCGGCCGCGCCGGACGGGCGATTGTATGCAGTCGATTTCGATTCGGTCGATTTGGGCGATGTCATGGCCGAGATGATGGATATCCGCGACGGGCTTGACGGCCCGATCCCTGGACGGCGAACGCTGATATCGGCCGAAATCACGATTCACGATTCGGACGGCGACGATATCTTCCCGCATATCTTTACGATGCTCAGTCACGGACTACGCGGTACGGTATCGTGGAGTCAAGCGATTGGCGAGATGCGGAAAATGCTCCAGCGGTACTACGCAATCACAATCCATCAAATCTTTGCGCGCGAGTGGAAACGTCAATGACGTGCGAAGTTTGCGGTGAGCGATATGCCGATTTTCGGACCGGGTTGACCTTTGCGGACGTGCGACGATCGATGTTTGTCGCCAGCGACGATCCGGCCGATTGGCGGTACAAGACTCGCCGGATGGTTCTCGGGCACTGGCACGAGATCAAACTCCTGCAATGGCGTGAGCGGCACGCGATGTGTGAACAATGGCAAACGTCTTAGACATCGAATGTTACGACTGGGATCAATTTCTTGTCGGCGCGCTTTGGCGCGACGATGGGAGCGTTCTCGTCACGCGCGACGAGTCCGAACTAGTTGACGCCGTGCTCGGAATCGACGGCGAGGTTTGGGCCCACAATGGCGGGCGGTACGATTGGCTTTGGCTGCTCGATCGGCTCAGTCATACGGACGAATCGGCTGAGATCTTCATGTCCGGGTCGGCCGCGACATCGATTCACGCGGGCAACGCGCACCTTCGCGACAGCTATCGACTGCTGCCAATGGCGCTGAACAAAGCCGCACAAATTGTTGGCCAATCGAAGGCCGAGCTAGGCGGGCCGTGCGATTGCGGCCGAAATTGTGGCGGGTACTGTACGCTGGCGCCGGACATGTCCGACGCTCGATGGAAGCGGACGATCGACTATCTCGTCCAGGACTGCCGTGCGCTGTCCGACGTGTTAGATTTCGTGGCCGAATATTCGGCCGATAATGGAATCGAGCTACGCGGCACGGTCGGCTCGACGGCATGGGCAACGGCGAAAGCGATTGCCGACCTGCCGAACGCCGATTACGAGCCGTCGCAGTATCCGCTGATTCGCGCGGGATACTATGGTGGCAGGACCGAATGTCACCGAATGCGAGCCGATTACGTAGTGGGCCACGATATCCATTCGGCCTATCCGGCCGCGCTGGTCAAAATCGACGTGCCCGTGGGCAAGCCGAAACCGCTCGACTCACGAGCCGCCGCATCGGCCTTCGAGCGGGGCCGGCCGGGAATCTACCATTGCGAAGTGGACGTGCCCGAATCCATGGCGCCGCCGCTTCCGTGGCGCGGACAGGATAGGCTTTACTTCCCGCACGGCCGATTTTCTGGCGCTTGGACGGAGATCGAGTTACGCCATGCGCTGAATTGCGGGGTCAAGATTCTGGCCTTCGATATCGCCTTTGTCTGGCCGAGCGCGGAGAATATCTTGCGCGAGCCGTGCGAGCATATTTGGAATCTCCGTGCGCGTGAGGCGGAACGCAATCCCGCGCTGGCGCGGTGGCTGAAGTGGGTCGCGAATTCGCTCACCGGCAAATTCGCGCAGGACCCGGAATCGCATATCCACGCGCTCGACAGGAGCGGCAACCTGCCGACAGCCTGTCCGGGCGGGGCCTGTCTCGGATTCTGTACGCCTTCGCGTTGCTGTGATCACCAATGCTCGGGACAGTGTGAGCGTTGGGAATCGGACGATCCGCTCGGACGGATTTGGAGCCGGGTCGAATGGCGACAGCCGGCATGCGGACATATCATTTGGGCGGCCTATCTCACGGCCGCGACTCGCGTAGAGCTACACAATCAAATTAATCATGCGACTGACTCATGGGTTTATTCGGACACTGATTCGGTGTACGCGACTCGGCAATTGTCGCGCAATATCGGTCCGAATCTCGGCCAGTTTGGGATTGAAAAGGAAGGGTCGAATTGGCGTTGTATCGCTCCGAAGGCGTATGCTTTCGATTCGGCGGATGGGCCTGTGATTCGCTGCAAGGGACTCGGCAGGATTTCACCGGCCGACTTCGAGCGGTATTGCAATGGCGAGCCCGTGGTTGTCGATCAGGGGGTGATGGGGCTGAAATCTGCCGCGCGGTTGAACGGGCCGCTTTTCAGACGGCGGAAATTGACTCGCAAGGCTGTCGGTAAGCCGCAATGGTGCGGCGGCCGGTTGATTGGACAGGGCGGCAGGACCTACGCGCCCGATGCGACGATGATTGGAGCGGATTGATGAAAGACAAAAAAGACGACGTCACTTACCAATTGCGGGAATTGCTGCGAGGGGCATATGCGGCCGGCAAAGGCGGATTTATTCCGCCGGAAATCGAGGCGACGACTGTGGCGACGTTGGCATCGGTGACGGTCGCTATGCTGTTTCTCGCAGACTCGGCGAAACTGGTAGGTATCGATGTCGAGCATGGACTCATGTTCGGCTTTTCCCGGCAAGACTTTGAACGGATCCATTCAAGCCTTATGGAATTGATGGAAGAAAAGACGAATCGCGAGATGAACTAGGAGCGAATTAGTGTTTGAACATGCGATAAGGCGGCTAATTCGCAAAAAGGAACCGATCGAAGAGCGAATAATATCCTACAGTTTCAGGGCTGTGCTAGCAGCCTCATTAGGCCGCGATAGATTGGCCGAACACTTTATCCTAGAAATTCAATCTCTAATCTCAAACGGAGCGGACAATGAACGAAACGATTCGGGACCTACTGATAGCAGCGGCCTACGCTCAGAAAATCGGGATGATTGAAATCCCCGATTGCTTCGAGTTGAGCGACGAAAACCGGCTCATGCTAGGGCTGGTTTGCGGCATCATCAAAGGGCGGATTTCGGTGCGGGTTGATTCGGAGTCGGAGATGGTTTTGTTCGAGGCGAATCAGGAGCGGTAAGGATGGGATTCAAAGCAAGAAAATCAAACTCAGACACGATATTTGTCTTTGGACTCGATTATTCGATAATCTGCGCGCCTATGATGGGCAACTACGTGCGGACATATGAC
>Ga0256830_1002496_pt1 | contig 12097 bp, 9 predicted proteins | sample 128326metaG_FD_190537 | JGI IMG/M metagenome (GOLD analysis project Ga0256830, IMG submission 190537) | Hydrothermal vent microbial communities from Lau Basin, Pacific Ocean - 128-326 | ecosystem: Environmental > Aquatic > Marine > Hydrothermal vents | place: Pacific Ocean: Lau Basin | collected...
AAGGCGGGGCTTCCCTATTTTCAAAAATTCTTGTTTGAACATCGCGGGTGTTAAGTGTTTACTTGCCTCAGCCAGATGGATGAGGTGATCCGGAAAACTGACTTCAAGCAGGGCGGCCTTCAAAGAGGCTTCTTTTGTTGCGGCGTTCCAAAGGTTTTCGGTTTGGTAGGTGTCTCCACTGTAAAGCATGGATGCGTTGTGTTGCCGAATGATAAAACCGGAGGAAGGCACCGTGTGGTTCACGGCATAGGCCCTGACTTCGAGATCGCCAATTTCATAGCGTTCACCTTCAGAAAGCGCCTGCATGCGAAAGACGGGATGTTCCCGGCTGGGCAGTTGGGTGAAGTCGGGCCAAACCCGATTGTTAAAAAAATATTTTTTCAGGGCATTTAGCACAGGTTGTAATCCGATGAGTGTAACCGGGGTGTCAATCGGTTCGGTTTGCAAATTCTCTGAGAAAGAAGCGAGTCCTTTTGTATGATCCAAATGAATATGCGAAACCAGGATATGCCGTACCTGCCGCTGTTCTGCAAGGCTCAGTGCGCTGCAAATCGTTCCCGCGTCAAGCAATAGGGATTGGTTGATTTGAAATCCGCAGGTCTTCCGGTCGGCAAGTTCCGCACCGTGACATCCCAAGACCCGAATTCTCATGCGTTCCTTACTCCTCACGGATTTCGTTGATTTTTCGTAACTATTCGGATTGCCCCTGATTTGCCCGATGACGGCGTCAAAATGCTCATTTACACCTGTAAACTGCGCGTTTTCTCCTTGTCCTCGAACAAATCAAGGTCACAATCTAAAATAGTTACATACTCAAGGTGGCCTAATTTTGCTCCAAGCCGAATCGTTACGATTTTTTAAGACCTAGGATTGGATCACCTGTCGGCTGTACTATACTGCACCGTGTTTTGTTTGGCAAAATGTTGGGTGTGACGGGCCGATAGATGAGACTTAATCAAAGCGTCCTAAACGGCAAACATGGAACAGGCGCAGTTTTTTCTCACCGTAATCCCAACTGCTTCATAATCCGCGATAGATTGGAGGAGCGCATGCCAAGGGCTTTGGCTGTTTCGCTTTGATTGCCGCCCATTTTTTCTAATGTTTTTCGGATAAGTTTACGTTTGAAGCGGTCAACGGCTTCGGCCATGAGTAATGAATCTCCGTCGTCGTCTATTTCAGGAACACCGTTTGTCCGCACGCTGTTCTGGTGACAAATTTCCGCAGGCAAATCTTCTCGTGTAATGACGGGTTCGGGGGCAAGGACGACGGCCCGCTCTATCGTATTTTGCAGCTCCCGCACGTTTCCCGGCCACGGATAGCTTTCCAGACATGCGAGCGCAGAGGGCGCAAGGGTCATCGGGCTGCGTTTGACTTCATGACAGTGTTTCCTGATGAAATAAGCGGCGAGTGCCGCGATGTCTTGCGAACGTTCCCGCAATGCAGGCATGGTCACGGAAACCACATTGAGCCGATAATATAGATCTTCCCGAAAATCCCCCGCTTTAATGGCCTGTTGCAAGTCGCGGTTTGTTGCGGCCAAAACCCGCACGTCGGCCTGGATATTTTTTGATCCGCCAACGCGCTGAAATTCCCGTTCCTGAAGCACGCGCAACAAACGGGTTTGCAGGGAGGCGGAGAGGTCTCCGATTTCATCCAAAAAAATCGTGCCGCCTTGCGCCACTTCAAACTTTCCTTTTTTTTGCGCAAAGGCTCCGGTAAAAGAACCTTTTTCATGACCGAAAAGCTCGCTTTCCATGAGTTCGGGCGTGAGTGCGACACAGTTGACGGCGATAAAAGGATGGGCGGCACGCGGACTCCATTGATGGATGGCACGTGCCATGACTTCTTTCCCTGTCCCGCTTTCTCCAAGCAGCAACACGGTGGTTTTCATCGGGGCAACGCGCCGCGCCATGTCTAGTACGCTTTGCATGGCCTTGCTTTTTCCGATGATGAAACGATAGTGATTTTGAACGATTTCTTCAAAAGCATTTTTTACATTTTCCGTCATACTGAAGGCTTTTGCACGTTCGATGGCGGCCCCGGCGGGGCCGCAGAAGGTGGTGAGAAATTTGAGATCGGCTTCTGTGAAGCCCTTCGGATTTCGGGTATTGAGAACTTCAATCGCTCCGATTGTTTCACCGCCTTGTTTTAGAGCGGCACAAAGTACGGATTGTGTTTTGAAGCCGGTTTCTTGATCGACCTGCTTAAAAAAACGCGGGTCTCTGGAAACGTCGTTGGAAATGATGCCTTTGCCCGTTTCGGCCACGGTGCCGATAATCCCTTCTCCCAATGCCATGCGAAATTCGCCGACATCGGCGCCTCCGGAAGAAAAAGCGAAGTTGAGTTGCTGATCGTTCAGATCAATCAGGGCGATGCTGCATGCTTCCGCTGAAAATAATTCCGTTGCGGAATCTAAAATCAATTTAACCACGGATTTTGCATCGACCGTGTTCATGAGTAATTGATTGACTTCGATCAGTCGTTCCAAGCGCAAGCGGCTTTGCTCGAACGGGATGTTGTCCATTAGAGGGTGAGCCCTAACTACAAAAATATTGCGATGACAATGATGACAGGCATCCGTTAAAAAAACGGGAACATAATAGATCGCTTCTCCGAATTCTGTCAAGTATGCACATTTTTAAAATACCGATATAGAGTTTAATGTGCCGGCCTAAGCAATATCATTTTGAGTTTCCGCTTATCGAAAAGATATTTTTTAATTTTGATAACTGTTCTGAAAATGACCCGGTATTTTTTATAACATATTGTTTTATATGAATATTTTAAGGGTTTATTCAACCGCTTTATGAAATATAATTTTGGCACGGTTTATGCATTTCTTGCAAAGTAAAAACAGAATGCCATTTGTCAATACGATGAACTGCCGTTTCTGTCGTTTATGCGCGGGACGGTAAGGAATGGAAAGGCAGGGTGAGCTGTCTTTCCATTCCGCTCGGGGGGGGAGATGTTAAAGAAGCACGAAAAAACGGGCGAGCCGGTTTTGATTATTGGCGCAGGCCTCGCGATGCAAACATTGAAAGACGCAGTTTCGAAGTACGGAAATCGTGGTGTTCGACTTTCTTATTTTGAGTGGGATTTGGCGCAAGGTCATTTGCATGATAATGCGGTGAAAGCGGTCAAAAAAACCATTGCATCACAAGAGATTAAAAAGATTGTGGTTGCCATCGACAATCGACGCGGCGCGCTTCCGGTTGATTTGCTTTTGGATCTTCGGGTTGAAGGGATTGAAGTCGTGAAAGCGGTTGCTTTTTATGAGCAGCTTTACGGGAAGATGTGGGTGGAATCGCTGAACCCCAGTGATCTTATTTTTGGAGAAGGCTTTAAGCGCATGATGTTGATTCGCTTAAGCAAAAGAGTCTTGGATTTGGTCGCGGTCTTCTTTGGGTTTATTTTTGCTGCGCCGTTTTTTGTCGTGATCCCGATTTTAATCAAGATGGATTCGCAGGGGCCTGTTTTTTACCGACAGGAGCGGGTGGGGGAGGAAGGCCGTCCCTTTGATGTCTTTAAATTTCGCTCAATGCATCAGGATGCGGAGGCGAAAACAGGCGCGGTCTGGGCGACGGAAGGCGACCCGCGGGTGACGCGGGTGGGACGATGGTTGCGCAAATTGCGTCTTGACGAACTCCCGCAACTCGTCAATGTCTTAAAAGGGGAGATGAGCTTTGTCGGTCCACGGGCGGAGCGCCCGGTTTTTGTTTCCGATTTAGAAACCTGCATCCCTTATTATGCGCTTCGGCATACGGTGAAACCGGGATTAACGGGCTTGGCACAAGTCAAATATCGTTACGCTGCGACCAGGGAGGACGCCTTGGAAAAACATCAATATGATCTCTATTATGTGAAACATTTGTCGTTACTTTTTGACCTCTCGATTATTTTCGCCACGGTTCGGGTTGTTTTGAGGGGCGTGGGTGCGCGTTAATCAGAGGGCTCTTGTTTGAATTCTGACTTCGATGTCCATCAGTTGCTTTTTATTTAAGCCTTTTGTTATCCTATCCGTGTATTCGATTTCAGGATTTTCCGAGCGTGACTTGTGGGGGTAAAAAAATTCATGATCTATAGGGTTTCTCCCTTTTTTCAATAAGATCGAGCGTCAATTTCTGAAGTATAAGGAGATCAGTGTATGCCTAAAGGTACAGTAAAGTGGTTTAATGCCAGCAAAGGCTTTGGTTTTATCGAACGCGAAGATGGCGGAGATGTCTTTGTACATTTTTCGGCTATTCAGGACGAAGGCTTTAAATCGCTTGATGAAGGACAGGCCGTCGAGTTTGAGATTACCAGTGGTGCAAAGGGAGACCAAGCGGCGAACGTTGTGAAGCTTTAATAATCCTCTTCCCTTGTTTTTAAATAAAAAAGCCCCCTTGATTTCAATCAAGGGGGCTTTTTTTGTCGGGGCCGCTTTTCCTCGCTTAGGGCCGATCCATGTGAATTTTCCTGTGTCCGTGCTGAGTTCATCAGCCACTGATTTGATCTTATCGGTCCTGCTTTAGACGGAGATGTTTTTAAAATCAGGAATTTCGGTTTGCATATATTTTTTGAGTTTTTTAAGCAGATTGGTTTCGACTTGACGTACGCGCTCTTTTGAGATGCCGTATTTTTGTGCGAAGATTTCCAATGTTTTGGGATGCTCTGACAAAACGCGATTGGAAAGAATGTCGGCTTCCCTTGTTTTAAGTTGTTTGGAGAAGGCGTCAAGTTTTGACTGAAACAAGGTTTTCAGTTGTTTATCGGCCAAATGTTTTTCCGTATCTTCCTGAGGGGCAGGTAAAAGGTCGCCAAAAGACGTATGTTCTTCTTCCCCGACTGGCGTACTGAGGGAGACTTCGTGTCCCTCAAGTCGCTGTGTCATCTCAAGCACTTCTTTTTCTCTGACATTCAATTGATCTGCCAGCAGTTTGGGCGTAATGACCATGCCGCGTTTTTCAAGGGCTTCCCGTTCTTTTGAAAGTCGAAAGAAGAGCTTGCGCTGGGCTTCCGTAGTGCCGATGCGAACCAGGCGCCAATTCTGAAGGATATGTTTTAGAATATAGGCCCGGATCCACCATGCGGCATAGGTGGCCACACGCACGTTTTTGTAAGGGTCGTATTTTTTGACGGCGTGCATCAGCCCCACATTGCCTTCTTGGATCAGATCCATTGTATTAAAGGGCAATTTTTTGTATTCCATTGCAATGGATACACTCAGCCGCAGATGGGAGAGGATCAACTGTGTGACGGCATCCAGATCCCCTTGTTCCCGGAATCGAACGGCAAGCTGATGTTCTTCTTCACGGCTTAAGAAAGGGTATTTTCTGATTTCCACAAGATAGCCGCGAAGCGGGTCATAGCTGGAGAGTCCGCGTTCATCGACTTTTGGCAGGACTTCCGGATCTTGAGGGTGCTTGTCTGCATCACCTAAAATGTTATTCATTCCATAAAGTCTCAAAGGCATATCTGAAATTTTTGAAGGTGCCTTTTATCGGAAGTCATTGAAAATATTGGTAGGCGATGCGGGTATCGAACCTGCGACCTCTTCCGTGTGAAGGAAGCGCTCTACCACTGAGCTAATCGCCCATCCCTGAATGTGCAGTTATTGAGATGAAGCGCATTTCTAACAGATCGGGCTTCTTTCTGTCAAACCGTTCGCGCCGATTATGGGCCGTCGATGACCTCGACGTCCTCAGGAATTTTAAAATCAAATAGAGTATCCTCGAGTCCTGTGTTGATTTGTACGTTTTCGAAGGTAGAGGTGGAAATATTGCCGTTTTGCTCATACAAGACGACCTGATCGATCACGACCCCCTTGATTTCTTCGGAGGGAATGAGCGTAATGACGATTTGATTGACACCCATCCCCTTTTTGGGCAAAAGTTTGAGATGCACGGCCTCGCCCGGTTTGGGGGCTTCGATTTCAAAGCTGACTTCAAAATCCTGATCCAGCCGTCCCAGCCCCGAAAGCAGCTTGAGGGGCAGATGCGCATCGGACTGCCCCCCCACTTTACTGCGAATGACCTGCTTGTGATCCGGCACGTAAAATTGAAATCCGCTGCCGTTCACATAAATCATTTGTTTGCCCGGCTCAACATAATCCCAAAGCATCTTTCCTTTTTTGATAAAAACCTTTCCTTTTGAAACATAGAGGGTATCAAAGCCGTCGATTTCGACCGTTTGCACAAAATCGGCTTGCAGGTCATTGATTTTTTCATAAGACGCATGAACATGCGCGACGACTTTCTGAACGGCTTCGGCATCGGTCTTTGCCAAACCGGTCGAGGGAAGGCTGAAACCCCACAAGAAAATCAGTATGCCCAACACATTGTTGTTTCGGTTGAATTTATAAAATCGCAATGCAGATGCTTTCATCAAATAGGATCTCCTTCTTCTTTTCGAACAAGCACTTCTCTGGGTTTACTGCCGATCGCGGGACCGATAAGGCCGTCTTCCTCCATCATTTCGATCATGCGTGCCGCACGGGGATACCCCACACGCAAACGCCGCTGAAGAAAAGAAGCAGAGGCCTGGCGTGTGGAAATAACCAGTTCGCGTGCATCTTCATAACGGTCATCTCGCTCATCATTGTCCTCGTCGTTATAATCTTTTACGGAGGATTCTCCCTCGTCAAATGTTGATTCATAGTGGGGCTGACTCTGATCTTTAATAAATGAAACCACTTTTTTGACCTCGTCTTCGGCGATATAGGCCCCATGCACACGCGTCAGTTTCCCCGTGCCCGCCGAGAGATAGAGCATGTCTCCTTTGCCCAAGAGTTTTTCCGCACCATTGGCGTCGAGAATCGTCCGGGAATCTGTTTTAGAGGACACATTAAAGGCGATGCGCGCGGGAAAATTGGCCTTGATCAAACCTGTCAATACATCCACCGAAGGCCGTTGTGTCGCCAGCACGAGGTGAATGCCCGCCGCACGCGCCATTTGTGCCAGGCGCGCAATGGAATCCTCAACCTCGCGTGAGGCCACCATCATCAAGTCGGCCAATTCATCAATGAACACGACAATAAAGGGCAACAAGTCGATGTCCTCGGATTGCGCGGCCAATTTATTGTAGGCTCCGATATTGCGCACGCCTTTTTCCGAAAGCAGTTCATAGCGCCGCTGCATTTCCGCGACCATCTTTTTGAGCGCGGCCGCTGCCGCCTTGGGCCGTACGATGACGGGTGTGATAAGATGCGGAATGCCGTCGTAGAGTGTGAATTCCAGCATTTTGGGATCGATCATCAGCATCTTAACTTCCGCCGGTGTGGCCGAAAACAAAATAGAAAGCACCATCGCATTGAGCCCCACGCTCTTTCCGGACCCGGTCGCGCCCGCAATCAAAAGGTGTGGCATTTTTGCCAGATCGGCCGAAAGCGGATTGCCGAAAATATCCTTGCCCAAGGCCAGCTTTAGCTTCGAAGTGATGCGGTTATGAGAGGGCGATGAAAAAACCTCCTTTAAAAAGACGGCCTCTCGTTTGCGATTTGGAATCTCAATCCCCACCGTTGCTTTGCCCGGCAAAGGGGCGACGATGCGGACGGACAGCGCACGCATGCCGAGCGCGAGGTCATCGGAGAGATTGGTAATTTTATTCAGCTTCACACCGGGGGCAGGTTCAAACTCAAACATGGTAATGACCGGGCCGGGATGCACTTGCGTCACACGGCCTTCCACCCCAAAGTCGCGCAGCTTTTTCTGAAGGATGTGGGATTGTGCGATTAGTTCTTTTTGCGTCATGCCGCCGGTCATGAGTGGCGGGTCGGTCAAAAGACTCAGGGGCGGCAGTTTGTAATCGCCCAAATCTTCCCGTGTAAAGTCAAAGATTTCTTGTTCCGGTTTGGCTGTGATGCGGGGCGGCGGGTCGGCAATCTCAGGTTGCGCGGGCGTTCGAGGCGCTTCTTCCAACTCGTCCACAACTTGCTGTAGGGGTGTTGCGCCTGTGTTGACCGTTGCAAAGTGTTTCTTTTCTCTTTTTTTGCGCCATACCTGTATGGCCCAGCTTTTTGCTGCCGCCATGTTTTTCAGGGTTGTCTGCAAGCTGCGTGTTGGAGAAAAAGGAAAGGCCAGCATGGTTCCGATTAAGAAGAGGGAAGAAAAAATAATGTAGGCCCCTGTCAGGGCGAAATAATGTAAAAAAAAGGCCGCGATGATTTCCCCCGTCATGCCGCCGGTGTTGTAAGGCGCGGCCATGAGCAGGCTGTTTTCTGCGGGATTTTCCCAACTCAGGCTTCTTAACGCCGAGAGGGAAACGGACATAAAAAGGAAGCCGCTGATGAGGGCCGCGGTATTGCGGGCGGCGGGTTTGACCCGGATTTGCTTGACGCCGATGATGATTAAAAAAACCGGGAGCATGTAAGAAGAGATGCCGAAAATCTGTACGAAAAAATCCGCGAAGCCGGCGCCGATTTTTCCAACGGCGTTTTGCACTTCCGTGCCGGAGGTGACGGTCGAAAACGAAGGGTCGGCGGGAGAATAAGAAGCCAGGCTGACGGCGATGAGCAGCGCAAAGAGAATGAGGGCGGTGCCGATAATCTCATCCGCATAGTGTTTTTCAGTGCCTTTTGAGACCAGCTTATTTACACTTAATGCCATTAAAATACCTATACTTTAAACATCCAAATCTATCATACACATTTTTTATTATCAATTTGCGCCGGAACTCCCGAAATCGGCGATTGATTTTGGGGGAATTTTACGGGAAAGACTTAAATTCCTAAATCATGCAGTGCATCGGAGAGCAGGGCAAATTCGGAAAGGGTGAAGGTTTCCCCGCGCCGGGCAGGATCGCAATCCATGCGTTGCAGCGCGCTTCTGAGTGTGGTTTCGGGATAGCCCGCGCAAACCAATGCATTCACGAGCTGTTTTCTCCGGTATAAAAAAGCGCCTTTGACAATTTTTAAAAATAGGCTTTCATCCCGAACGGCGATACGCGGTTTTTGAAAGGGGTGTATTGAAATCACGGCAGACGCCACTTTGGGTTTGGGATGAAAACAATGCGGTGAAACGCTGAATGCGATTTTGACATCGGTAAAAAACTGGAGAATTACCGAAAGTGCCCCGTAGGATTTTGTGCCCGCGGACGCCGTTATGCGTTCCGCGACTTCTTTTTGTAACATCAGCACCATCTGCCTGATGCGCATCTTCTCTTCAAGTAAACGAAAAAGCAAGGGTGTGGAGATATTGTAGGGCAGGTTTGCGACGATTTTATAGGGTGCGTGTAGCCTCTGATAGTCGTAACGCAGGGCGTCTTCCTGAATAAGTGTGAGATTTTCTTCGTACCTGAATCGTTTGCATTGCATCGTTTGCACCAGGTCCCGGTCAATTTCAATTGCGGTCACCTGCGTCTTGCGCGCTAAAAGATGTTGTGTCAAAAAACCCTTTCCGGGTCCGATTTCAAGAATCCGGTCTCCAGGTTGAATGGATGCGCAGTTCACGATCTTGTTTGCAATATTCGCATCCGTGAGAAAATGTTGACCCCATTTTTTTTTTGCGTGGATTCTTTTTGCAGGGCCTGCGGTTTCCGGAGGAGGATTCATGGCTTGCGACATTAAAAATAACGATCCGGCGCGCGATGTCGGGCCATCTCTGCCGCAGTGCGTACTGCGGCCTGCAAGCTGCCGGGATCGGCGATGCCTTGCCCTGCAATATCAAAAGCGGTGCCGTGATCGACGGAGGTACGAATAAAAGGCAAACCGGCTGTAATATTTACGGCGCAAGCAAAGGCGAGCAGTTTGATCGGAATCAGGGCCTGATCGTGATAGAGCGCAACCGCCGCATCGAACCGGCCTTGACGGAGTTTATAAAAAAGCGTGTCGGCGGGATAGGGGCCGCTGACATGCATGCCCGCAGCTTGTGCCGTTTCAATCGCGGGCGTGACGGCCGATTGTTCTTCTTGTCCGAGCATGCCGCGTTCTCCGGCATGGGGATTCAGGCCCGCTACGGCGATATGAGGCCGTATGTAGCCAAAATCCTGTTTCAGCGTGTGATGCGTAAGTCGGATGGTTTTGAGCAGGTTGTCTGCATTGAGTTGTGAAATTGCCTCAACCAAGGGCAAATGAATTGAAGCCAGCATGATTTTCATACTGCGGCTCGTCATCATCATGCCGAAATCATCGGTGTTTGCCGCCGCAGCGAAAAACTCCGTATGGCCGGGAAAGGCAAAACCGATGTTTTGCATGGCGTCTTTATTAATCGGTGCGGTTGCAATGGCGTCGATTTCTCCCCGAAGTGCCAATTTTGCCGCTTTTTCAATGGCTTTGAAAGCCGTTGTGGCGGAATCAGGATGAGGTGCGCCGGGTGGAAAAAGGGTCGTGCCTGTTTTTGCATCGTTTTGGCCAATCTGCAACACATTCAAGATGTCCGGACGAAAAACGGCCTCGGTGATTTTTTGCACGGGCACAACTTTTTGTTTCGGGGCAAAACGCGCCACATGCGCACGCATGACCTGTAAATCCCCAATCACACATAAATCGCCGATTTTATGCAAGACCGGATCATTCAATCCCTTGGCGATGACTTCGGGCCCGATGCCGCAGGGGTCGCCCATCGTGAGGGCAATACGGGGTTTTCGATATTTAGTTTTTTGAGGGGAGTGTTCAGTCATTTTTAAGTCCCGGAATGTGCGGTTCAAGGTGAACAATGACTTCCGCAACCTCTGAAAAAGTGTCCATAATTTTTTCCTCCACAAGATGGGCAACTTCGTGTGCCGCTTCAATCGACATCTCCGGCATCACGTGAATATGCAGATCCACATGCACATGATTCATGCTGCCGCGGGTGCGGACGGCGTGGCAGGCCTCGACCTCCGGCATTTTGGTGACCAGGTCGATAATTTCTTTTGCATCAATGCGTGAAACGTCCGTCAATACCTTCGAGCTTTCCAATAAAATTCCCCAGCCCACCTTTCCGATAATCCCGGCAATGAGGACTGCAATCATCGGATCAATCGCCGGGTAACCGAGTTTGCCGGCAATCAGGCTGCCGATCACCGAGAGGGAAACATAAACGTCACTTTTGGTATGGGCCGAATCCGCAATCAAAATCTCGCTGTGCAAACGTTTCCCTTCCCGGTGTTCCCAACTAGTAATAAAGAGATTGATCACGAGCGTGACAATCATAATCATAAAACTTGCGGATGTCACCGAAGCGGTCAAGCCGTTTTGCAGACGGTCGTAACTCGATTTCAGTACACTGTAACATGCGAGAAAAAGAAATACCGAAATGCAAAAGGCGGCAAAGGTTTCAAATTTTTGATGGCCGTAAGGGTGTTCTTTATCCGGAGGATGTGCAGAGAACCACAGGCCGATGAGCCCGGTGATATTGGATGTTGCGTCCAAAAAAGAATGGATGCCGTCGGCCTGCATGCTGATCGAATGGCTATAATAGCCCCACAGCGATTTTGCCAAAGCGGTCGCAATATTCAAAACCAGGATGATGATGAGGATCTTTTTAACCCGGGCGAGGTTTGTGTCCCATCCGGCGCGTTTTGCGTTGATCTGCTTTACTCCCTTTGATCTCTTTGTCCGCTGAAAATATAAATGCCTGAAAACGCAAGATTTTATCACGCTTCACTTGTGAAGCGAAAGGCGTTTACTTTAATGGGACAGAAACGGTCGAATGCTGTTGTGATGCGTTTTTCCGTAACTGTTCCCAAGATGAGCGATTGAATCAAAGCGTTCATGAAAAAACCCCGTCAGCTTGGTAAGATAGGGCTTCCATCAGGACCCTCAAACCGACACCAGCGAGGTGAAATAATAATGGCAAAAAATATCCTTACCTTTCAAGTTAGAAACGACAAGCGAACGGATCACGCCTCACAGCGGGCTTGGCCTGTTTGGCGAATTTCTCCACGGGTGTGAGCATCAGAAGATCCGGTTTGCCATCGGGGGCGATCTTGACGCCGCGGTCAAGACCCTGATCGCCACAACAGAAGAAGGGGCCTGAAATAAGGGGCGGATTCATTGGAAACCGCCGTTACGAGGGACGCTCAAGAATAAAAACCGCTGACCCTCCCGTCTCGGTATGTGAAATGCTCAGGTGATGAACACTTGCCCCATCTCCAATTCCAATCACCGATCTTGGGTTGTTCAAAAATGTTGACGGAAGTT
>Ga0256830_1002497_pt1 | contig 12094 bp, 12 predicted proteins | sample 128326metaG_FD_190537 | JGI IMG/M metagenome (GOLD analysis project Ga0256830, IMG submission 190537) | Hydrothermal vent microbial communities from Lau Basin, Pacific Ocean - 128-326 | ecosystem: Environmental > Aquatic > Marine > Hydrothermal vents | place: Pacific Ocean: Lau Basin | collected...
GGTGGGGGAGGTTTTTTGTCCCAGTCCAGGGTCTCCAGATAGTCTCTGATGAACTGCTTGTCGTAGTTGGGGGGACTGGTGCCCACCCGGTAGGTCTCTTTGGACCAGAATCGGCTGGAGTCGGGGGTGAGAACCTCGTCTATGAGGTAGAGGTTTCCTTCTTCGTCCAGACCGAACTCCAGTTTGGTGTCTGACAGGATGATCCCTCTGTCCCACAGGAGGTTGTGGGCCCAGGAGTAGATCTCCAGGGTGACTTCCCGGATCTTGTTGGCCACCCTCTCGTCCCCCACGATTTTGATGCACTCTTCAAAGGGGATGTTCTCGTCGTGGCCGCTGGAGGCCTTGGTGGCCGGGGTGAAGATGGGTCGGGGAAGGCGCTCGGCCTGTTTCATGCCCGCCGGGAGCTTGACGCCGCAGATCTCTCCCGTGGCCTGGTAGTCCTTCCACGCGCTGCCGAAGAGGTATCCCCGAGCCACACACTCCACGTCCAGTCTCTTCAGGCTCTTCACCAGGACTGCCCTGTCCTCCAGCTCCGGGTAGTTGGCCAGGAAGGGCAGCTCTTCCTGGGGCCGGGGGGAGATTATGTGGTTGGGAATCTGGTTTATCATGCTGAACCACTTGACGGAGATGCGGGTGAGGACCTGGCCCTTGCCGGGTATGCCCTCGTTGAAGACCACGTCGAATGCGGAGATACGGTCCGTGGCAACCAGGAGGATCCTCCCTTCGTCCACCCGGTAGACGTCTCTCACCTTGCCCGAGAAGAGCTTCTTCAGTTCCTTTATGTTGGTACTGGTGACGGCTTCCATTCCAACTTCCTCCTCTTTTGAGAGAGCTGCTCCCAATCTTAGTATGGTGAAAGAGGGGGGGCAATCGCTTTCCGGGGTTTTGGGATAAATCACATGGTATTTACCAAAAATAATCTCTTCTTTGGAGCTTGGGGGCTCCTTCTTTCCCTTGCCAACGGGGTGTAGGGGGCCTATATTCCCACTAACCCAAGGAGAAGCAGAGCTATGGAATCGGTCTATTCTAAATACGAGGAGCAACTGGAGGATGTAAAAAGGGAGATCCTGTCCCACCATCCCCACAGTTCCGTGGAGATAGTGGACAAAGCCTTTCACTTCGCCGAGGAGGCCCACAGGGGACAGAAGAGGAAGTCGGGAGAACCCTACATTGTCCACCCCCTCAATGTGGCCGTCATCCTCTCCCAGATGAGGATGGATCCCCATACCGTGGCCGCCGGTATCCTCCACGACGTCCTGGAGGATACGGGGGTCACTTACAGGGACCTGGTGGGGGCCTTTGACGAAGACATGGCCTTCCTGGTGGAAGGGGTCTCCAAGATCGGCAGGCTGGAGGCCAGGACCATGCTCCAGCAGCAGGCCGAGACCATCAGGAAAATGCTCCTGGCCATGGCCAAGGACATTCGGGTGATCCTCATCAAGCTGGCCGATCGCCTCCACAACATGAGGACCATCCAGTTCATCCCCCAGGAGGCCAAGCGGAAGCGCATAGCCCAGGAGACCTTGGATATCTACGTGCCCCTGGCCCACCGGTTGGGTATCGCCTGGTTGAAGTGGGAGATGGAGGACCTGGCCTTTCGTGAGCTCAACCCCGAGATGTACGAGTTCATCCGGGAACGGGTGGCCAAGAAGAGGGAGGAGAGGGAGGCCTATATCCAGAACATGATCCGGTTGGTTAGGGAGAAGCTGGAGGCCAAGGGCATCAAGGCCGAGGTGACGGGGCGCCCCAAGAGCTTCTACTCCATTTACAACAAGATGCTGGAGCGCAACCTCACCTTCGAAGAGCTGTACGATCTCGTTGCCCTCCGCATCATTGTGGATACACTGGACCAGTGCTACATGGCCCTGGGTATAATCCATTCCAGCTGGCCCCATATACCGGGGCGTTTCAAGGACTACATCGCCATGCCCAAGCCCAACATGTACCAGTCCCTCCACACCACGGTGGTGGGCCCCGAGGGGGAGAAGGTGGAGTTCCAGATCCGCACCTGGGATATGCACCGGGTGGCCGAGGAGGGAATCGCAGCCCATTGGCGGTATAAGGAGGGGAAGTCCGACAGGGAAGAGGATCGGGTGGTCACCTGGCTCCGCCATCTCCTGGAGTGGCAGCAGGACATGAGGGATTCCCGGGAGTTTCTCCAGAACCTGAAGGTGGATCTATTTCCCGAGAAGGTCTACGTCTTCACCCCCAAGGGAGAGGTGAAGGCCCTGCCCAGGGGAGCCACGCCCATAGACTTTGCCTATTCCGTTCACACGGAGGTGGGCCACCATTGCGCCGGTGCCCGGGTGGATGGGCGGCTGGTGCCTCTCAGCCATCAGCTCAAGACGGGGGAGCAGGTGGAGATCGTCACCTCCCCTGAGCGGCACCCCAGTCGGGACTGGTTGAGGCTGGTGAAGACCACCAGAGCCCGGGCCAAGATCCAGGCTTGGCTCAGGGCCCAGGAGAGGGAGCGGGCCTTCGAACTGGGCCGGGACCTGTGCCAGAAGGAGTTCAAGAAGTTCGGCCGTAACTTTCTGAAGAAGCTGGACAAAGGCGAGATTGACCTGGCGGCCAGGGACCTGGGCTTCAACAACGCCTATGACCTGGTGGTGGCCGTTGGTTTCGGCAAGGTGAACGCCCGCCAGGTGGCGAGAAAGGCCATCCCTCCCGAGGAGATGGGGGAGAAGGAGAAGAAGAGACTGGAGGAGGAACCTAGGCGTCCCAGGAAGAAGCGGGAGGTGAGGGTGACGGTGAGGGGACTGGACGATGTCCTGGTTCGCTTTGCCCGGTGTTGCAATCCCATTCCCGGGGACGAGATCGTGGGGTACATCACCAGGGGCAAGGGTGTCACCATACACACGGCGGACTGTCCCAATCTCCTCCACCTGAGGATAGATCCCGAGCGTCAGGTGGATGCCGAGTGGGCCATAGATGACAGGAGCGTCTTGCCCGTCAAGTTGAGGGTGGAGACGGAGGACAAGATGGGCCTTTTGGCCGAGATCAGCCAGGCCATTGCCGGGGAGGGGGTTAATGTGGAGAGGGCCGACGTGGCCACCACCGGGCAGGGGAGGGCCTATCTCAACTTTGTCATAGACGTGAAGGACGTGGAACACCTGGAGCGGGTTAAGAAGGCCATCCGGAGGATCCCCGGGGTGGTGCGGGTGGAGAGGCTTATGCGGTAGTGGCGGTGAAGGCCTGGTGGCTCTGTCAGGCCTTCACCACCTTGCCCGCCTTGAGGCACTTGGTGCACACCTTTACGGTCCTGACGGTACCGTTGGGATAGCGCACCTTCACTCTCTGGATGTTGGGCAGGAACCGCCGCTTGCTCACGTTGTGGGCGTGGCTGATTTTGTGGCCGCTCATGGGGCCCTTGCCGCAGATTTCGCAACGCCTGGCCATGACCAACTCCTCCCGTGGGTTTTAAAGCGTCCCCCTCCATAACACACCCCTTTCTCCATTGGCAAGGTCCTGGATCGGTTGTTCCCTTTTATGGGGAGGGGAATATCTCTATAATGAAAAACATGAGACCTACTGGAACGGCCCGTCTGCCCCTGCACGGTGGGAAGGCGCCTCCCTGGCTCTTTAACAGGATGGTGAAGCTGGCCCGGGAGGTGATCATCCTTCTGGCGGCCCAGTATGGCCCCCAGGAGGTGGTGCGCCGTTTTTCCGATCCCTTCTGGTTCCAGGCCTTCGGGTGCCTCCTGGGCTTCGACTGGCACTCCAGCGGGGTGACCACCACGGTGACGGGGGCGGTGAAGGAGGCCTTGAGGGGCGTATCCCGGGACTTGGGCCTCTTTCTGGCCGGTGGTAAGGGTCGGGTGTCCAGGCAGACCCCCCGGGAGGTGGAGGAGGCGGCGGAGAGGGTGGGCTTCGATCCCGCTCCTCTGGTCTATGCCAGCCGCATGAGCGCCAAGGTGGACAGCGCTGCCCTCCAGGACGGGTACGAGCTCTACCACCACGCCATCATCTTCACTCCCCGGGGAGACTGGGCCGTGGTCCAGCAGGGTATGAACACCGCGAATCGTTACGCCAGGCGATATCACTGGCTCGGCGAAGGGTTATCTTCTTTCGTGGAGGAACCCCATAAGGCCGTCTGTGCCATGGTTCGGGGAAAGGCTCTGAACATGGTGGCCAGGGAGAGTGGAGAGGCCCGGGAGGGGGTGGTGGTCCTGGTGGAGGAGTACGGACCCGAGAGACTGGTGAGGGAGATGAAACGTATCCAGGAGCTGGAGATGCCCTCCCGCCACCATATCCTCCTGAGAGATATCCGGGTGGATAGGATCAGGAAAGGGCTGGAGGGAGTACGCAACAGAATGCCCCGCCACTTCCAGGAACTCCTGGAGACCCCCGGTCTGGGGGCCAAGACCCTCAGGGCCCTGGTCCTCACCGCCGAGGTGCTCTACGGCACCCCGGTGAGTTTCCGGGACCCTGCCCGGTTCAGCTTTGCCCACGGGGGCAAGGACGGTCATCCCTATCCCGTGGACAGGGCCCTCTATGACCAGACCATAGAGATGCTCAGGGAGGCCATCAGGCGCTCCAGGCTCTCTCCCGCCGAGAAGGAGGGGGCCCATAGGAGGCTGAGCGGGTTGGAGAGGGGAGGGGGCAGGGGGTGAGGTGGTGCAGCTTGGAGGTTTTCATGGCCTCTTTCTTTCCCTTTTCCCTTGAACTATTTCCCTATTTATCCTATCTACCTACTTCATTATCTGAGCGTATCGCCGTTTCACCAAGGATGAGGAGGGAACGTGAGAGCTGTAGCCTTGATATCGGGAGGTCTGGACAGTCTTCTGGCGGTGAAGCTGGTGGAGGAACAGGGGGTGGAGGTGTTGCCTCTCCACATGGTCACCTCTTTTACAGGTAAGAAAGACCCGGGGTTTCTCAGGGATCTGGAGAGGCTTTACGGTTTGAGGGTCCACAGGGTGGTGGATTTGACCCGGGAGTTCTTGCCCCTCTTGTTGAACCCCCCCCACGGCTTCGGGAAGAACATGAATCCGTGCATAGACTGCAAGATCCTCTTCCTGAGAAAGGCCAGGGAGATCATGGAGGAGGAGGGGGCATCCTTTGTCATCACCGGGGAGGTACTGGGTCAGAGGCCCATGTCCCAGAGGGGGCCGGTGCTCCGCCTCATAGAGAGGGAGGCGGGCCTGGAGGGGCTCCTGCTGAGGCCTCTCTCTGCCCGGCTTTTGCCCCCCACCATCCCGGAAAGGGAGGGGTGGGTGGACAGGGATAGGCTGGAGGCCATCCAGGGAAGGGGAAGAAAGAGGCAGATGGAGCTGGCCAGGAAGTACGGGTGGCACAGGATTCCCTCCCCTGCAGGGGGATGCCTCCTCACGGACCCTGGATACTCCAGGAGATTGAAGGACCTCATGGACCACCTTCCTCCCGGGGAGCTGCCTTCCCTCAGAGATGTGAGGCTCCTCCAGTTGGGTCGCCACTTCAGGCTCTCTCCCGGGGCCAAGATGGTGGTGGGAAGGAGGGAGGGGGAGAACGCCTTGATTCAATCTCTGGCGGGTGAGGAGAACATCCTCCTCGTGCCCAAGGGCTTTCCCGGCCCCACGGGCCTGCTGGTGGGGCCGGGGGCCCTGGAGGAGCTGGAGAGGGGGGGTTCCCTCTTGGCCCGGTATTGCAAGGGCTCCGGTCCTTTCACCTTCCTGTGTGGCGGTCGGAAGGTGGGGGAGATCCAGGTCCATCCCCTGCCCCCCGAGGAGGTGGACAAGTGGCTCATTACCTGACGGCCGGGAAGGTGGTGTCTCTGGCCTTGGTGGCCTTCTTCCTGGGCTCCGTGCCCTTCGGGGTCCTCTTCGCCCGCCTCTTCGGGAAGAAGGACCCCAGGGAGGTGGGAAGTGGCAACGTGGGGGCCACCAATGTGGCTCGGGCGGCGGGAAAGGTGGCGGGGGCCCTCACCCTCCTCCTGGACGCTTTCAAGGGCTACCTGCCGGTGCTCCTGGCCTGGAGCTGGCTCAAGAGCCCCGACTACGTGGCCCTGGTGGGGTTCTTTGCCATTCTGGGCCACTGTTACTCCCCTTTCCTGAGTTTCAGAGGGGGGAAAGGGGTGGCCACGGGACTGGGTGTCTACCTGGCCCTCTCTCCCCTGGCTGTCCTCATGGCGGCAGGGGTCTTCGGCTTGGTGATTTGGAGGTGGCGTTACGTCTCCCTGGCTTCCATCAGCGCCGCCTGGGCCATGGTGCCCTTCATATACCTGGTTCAGAAGAACCCCCTCCTCACCCTTTTCACAGCCCTCATCGCCCTCCTCATCACCTGGCGCCATAGGGCCAACATCCAGCGCCTCGTGAAAGGAGAAGAAACCAGGTTTTTCTGAGGTTCTTAGGTAATGCCCTCAGCCTCGACCTTGGCCTCGGCCTCTATTTTAACCCCTCCCGGTATCCCTCCAGGAGGCAGGCTTTGGCGGGCTTTTTCTTGGGGTAGAGGACCCTGGGTTTGAGCCACAGTTCCAGCAGGGCGTCCCTCTTATCCTGGCTTCCGGCTATCCTCTCCTCGGCTGTGCGCCCCAGCCGTCTCCCCACCCAGTGGAAGTAGGGACAGGAGAAGGCCTGAATCCCCATGTACAGGAGGAAGAAGGAGGCCATGACCATGGCCATGAGCCGGTTGGGGTCCATGGCCCTCCTGTAGATGAGGGCCAGGATGGCCCCTGCTAAGACCATGATGAAGGGTCCCAGGGTGAGACCGGCTCCCCAGGGTACCACGGAGAGCATGGAGTTGGGCAGGGGCATGAGGAAGGTGAAGGCCAGCCCCGCTGCCAGGGAGATGAGGAAGAGCCTGACTTCACGTCGGGTCTTCATGGGTCTCCACCACCCCTTTGTATTCCAGGGCCAGGTAGGGGTTGAACATGGCCCCCGTGCATGTGAAGACGGCGTCCGCTCCCAGGGCCAGGTACTCCCGGATGTGGGAGGGGTGGGTGACTCCCCCGCAGCCGCAAATGGCCATGTCGTACCTTTCCCTTTCTCTCAGGGCCGCGGCCTCCCTCACGAAAGCCAGGCCGCACTGCCTGATGGCCCATCCACAAACGCCGCTGGTGGTCCTCTGGGGCCCCAGGGCAGGGTGGCCCTCCTCGTCCACCACCGAGAGGGGGACGGAGTTTATGCCCACCATGCCCTGAACCCACGGGGCCAGGGCCTTCACGGTCTCTTCCAGTTCCCGTCCCAGGAGGAGTCCCACTTTGATGAGGAGGGGGGTATCTCCCAGGGCCCTCCTCACCTCCCTGGCGATCCAGGAGGCCAGGGGGGGATCGGTGTAAATGGATCCCTCTCCATCTGCCGTGTTGGGACACGAGAAGTTGAGCTCCACCACGGGCACCCCTGTCTCTTTTATCATGGAGGCCACCCTCACAAAGTCCTGGACCAGCTTCTCCCGGGAGTCTTCCAGGGTACCCACCCCGCTCACTATGAGGATCTGGCCCTCCTTCAGATGGCCCAGGGCCTTCTCCACGTCCTCCTGCCATCCTTCCGGAGAGAGGCTGGGCATGCCGAAGGAGTTGGTGATGGTGACCACCCGGGGAGAAGGGGGTTCCCAGTTCCTGGGGGCTACCACCTGGGGGGGCAGGGCGTCAGGGTTCAACATCTCCGTCTTCACAAAGAGGCAGTTGGGCCATGGATGGACGGGATACCGGCGGCTCCTCACCGTCTTGTAGACCAGGATGTCGTAGCCCAGAAGGGCGTACAGGTTGATCCATTTCGAGTCCAGGAGGAGCCCCGCAGGGATCCCCAGGGGGGAGTTGAGGCCGTGTCCCAGGAAGGGGAAGGCAGGATCCGGTTCCCAGGCAGGTATCTCCCCTGAGAAGCGGGGGCCCGCCTCCAGATTGTAATGGTAGTCCCGGTCCATGTTATAGGTGGCTCTCTCCTTGATGGACATGTTCCCCCCCCTTCGTTGAAAGGTCTCTTTTTTTGTTATAGATGCTAGAGGCATGGTAGGCAAAGCCCTCTTTAACTCCCTCTGGAACCGGGTGATGCCCCTGCGGTGCAGGGGTTGTGGCCTTCCCGCCTCCTCGGCCCTTTGTGAGACCTGTTTCCATGGGATTTCCTTTCTGGCGGCCACCTGTTCCCGGTGCGGTCTGCCCTATGAGAGCCGGGTACCCATATGCGGTAGGTGCGTCCGTGAGAGGCTCCATCTGGATTCGGTGGTGGCCCTGTACCTCTATGCTCCTCCCCTTTCCCACCTCATCCATCGGTGGAAGTTCCAGAGGGACGGGAGGGCCTGGGCCTTGCTTAAGGCTCTCTTGAGGGAGGGGCTGGCCAGGAAGGGGGAGGCCCTGAGGGGGCTGGGGCTTCAAGGGGTTGTTCCCGTTCCCCTCCACTGGACCAGGAGGTGGACCAGGGAGTTCAACCAGTCTCTCTTCCTGGCCCGGGTGGTTGCGGAGGAGTTCTCCTTGCCCCTCGAGGAGGGGGCGGTGAGGAGGGTGAGGCCCACGCCCCACCAGACGGGACTCTCGGCCCGGGAGAGGAGACGGAATCTGAGGGGGGCCTTTAGGGTCGTGGGGGATGTGAAGGGGAAGGGACTCCTGCTGGTAGACGATGTGGCCACCACCCTTTCCACGGCCTCCGAGGTGGCCAGGACCCTGGCCAAGGGGGGAGCCCGGGAGATTCACCTTCTGGTCCTGGCCAGGGCCACGGGAGGGGATTGATGCTGTGGGTGGCCCGCATTCCCTTACCTCCTCACCTCCCCTGGGAGCCCCTGGAGATCCAGCTTTTGGAGATGGATGATCTCTCCTTCTCCCTGGAGGAGGTGGATGGCCGGGCCTTTTTGGTCCTTTACGCTCCCAGGCCCAGGGCATTGGAACTGGAGGGCCTCCCCATGCCCCAGTGGGAGGAGATGCCCCCTGGATGGGAGAGCCGGTACCGGGAGTATTTCAGGGGTTTCCCCTGGGGTGAGAAGCTGTATATCCATCCTCCCTGGGAGGGGGGGAACCCGGGGAGGTTGAATCTGGTGATAAATCCCGGCCGGGGTTTCGGCACGGGGACCCACCCTACCACCCGCTTGTGCCTCACTCTCCTCGAAGAGGCGGTGGGGGACGAGAGACCCGGAAGGGCCCTGGATGTGGGGACGGGATCTGGCATCCTGGCCATAGCCGCCGTTAAACTGGGGGTGAGGGAGGTGGTGGCCGTGGACGTAGACCCTGAGGCCCTGGGTAACGCCAGGGAGAACGTGACCCTCAATGGTGTGGAGGGAAGGGTGACCCTGGTGGCCTGCGCGCCCCGGGCCCTGAAGGAGATGTACCCCCTGGTTCTGGCCAATCTCCACTACTATGCCTTCCTGAAACTTTCCAGGGAGCTGTCCCGCCTCACGGCTCCGGGGGGGAGACTGATCGTTTCGGGCTTCCTGGCCCACGATCTGGAGGCCATGGCCCACGAGATGGCCCTTGTGGGATTTAAAGAGGTGGAGGCCCGGGATCTGTTGGGCTGGGGAGGGTTACTCCTTGTCCGTGGTTAGGATCCTGGTGGAGGATACGGCCCTGGTCCCCGGGGACCTGGCTCTCCCTTCCGGGGAGGCCCATCACCTCAGGGTGAGAAGGGTGTCCCTGGGCCAGGAGGTGGTGGTGTTGGACGGCAGGGGCCATGAGGCCCGGGGGGTGTTGGTGGCGGAAGGTCGGGTGAGGATAGAGGAGGTGAGGGAGGCCCTGGAGAGGGAGCCTGCCCTGAGGCTCACCCTCTACGTGGGCCTGTTGAAGGGGGAGAAGATGGACTTGGTGGTCCAGAAAGCCACGGAGCTGGGGGTGGCAGCCGTGGTGCCCCTGGTGACCAGGAGGTGCGTGCCCCGTCCCCGTCCCTCCCGGCTGGAGCGCTGGAGGGCTGTTGCCCGGGAGGCCCTGAAGCAGTGCGGGGGCACCCTTTTGCCCCGGATCGAAGCCCCCTTGGAGCTGGGCCAGATCTCCCTGGAGGGGGAGGGTTGGGTTTTATGGGAAGGGGAGAGGGAAGCTCCCTTGCCCAGGGGAGGAGGCGGGGGTGTGGGTGCCCTGGCCGTAGGCCCCGAAGGAGGCTGGGAGAAGGAGGAGGTGGAGTTGCTGGTCTCCAGGGGTTTCCAACCCGTCACCCTGGGTCCCAGGACCCTCCGGGCCGAGACGGCGGCCATAGTGGGGGCGGCGTTCATGCTGTGGGGAAGGTAATGAAGGTCAAGGTTAAGGTTGAGGCTGAGGGCAGAACCGGGTTTTTTGGAAAAGAAACCCTCAACCTTGACCTCAGCCTCAGCTTGTTTTTGCCGAGACGGCGGCCATAGTGGGAGTGGCGTTCATACTGTGGGGAAGGTAATGAAGGTCAAGGTTAAGGTTGAGGCTGAGGGCAGAACCAGGATTTTTTGGAAAAGAAATGCTCAACCTTGACCTCAGCCTCAGCCTGTCTTTGAAAGGGGGTTGGATTTGGCAGAGTTCGATATTCACAGGGCCATGGAGATCCTGGAGGGGGAGTATCCCAAATGGAAGGAGCCCATTGTCACCCGGATGGCCAGGGAGAGGAGGGATCCTTTCAAGGTTCTCGTCTCTTGCATCCTGAGCCTCAGGACCCAGGACAAGACCACCAAGGAGGCCTCTCGACGCCTCTACGCTCTGGCCGATAACCCCAGGGACATGGTGAAGCTGTCAGAGGAGGAGATAGCCAAGGCCATCTATCCCGTGGGGTTCTATAGGAACAAGGCCAGGCATATCAAAGAAATCTGTCGCATCCTCTTGGAGGAGTACGATGGCCGGGTCCCCGACGACCTGGATGAGCTTCTGAAACTCCCCGGGGTGGGCCGGAAGACGGCCAACCTGGTTCTCACCCGGGGGTTCGAAAAGCCGGGCATCTGTGTGGACACCCACGTCCACAGGATCTGTAACCGCTGGGGCTATGTGGAGACCAGGACCCCCGAGGAGACGGAGATGGCCCTTCGAGAGAAGCTCCCCCCGGAGTACTGGCTCAGGATAAACGACCTGCTGGTGGCCTTCGGGCAGAACGTGTGCCGCCCCATGTCACCCCTGTGCAGCCGGTGTCCCCTGGGGAAGATGTGCCCCAGGATAGGGGTGGAGCGCTACCGCTAGCTAGGTGAGGAAGGCCTTTTTGAACCTGTGGATCTCTTCCAGGGCCCTGCCCGCCCCCTCAACCACGCTGGTGAGGGGATCCTCTGCCATGGTGACGGGGATGGAGATGTGCTCCTCTATGAAACGGTCCATGCCCTTCACCAGGGAGCCCCCTCCCGTGAGGAAGATGCCTTCCCTGTGGATGTCGGACTGGAGCTCCGGTGTGGTACGATCCAGGACATCCCGGATAATCTCCAGGATCTGGTGGAGAGGGTCCTGGATAGCCTGGGCTACCTGGGCCGGGGTGAGGACCACCTCCTTGGGTGTGCCTGTGACCAGGTCTCTGCCCCTCACGGGGCAGGTCTCTCCCTCCTCTGTGGGATAGGCACTGCCGATCCTTATCTTCACCTCTTCAGCCTCCAGTTGCCCGATCATGAGGTGGTGGTTCTTTCTCACGTACTGGACTATGGCGTTGTCCATCTCGTCCCCCGCCACCCTCTTGGAGTCGCTCACGGCTGGAACTCCCATGGATATGATGGCCACGTCCGTGGTGCCACCCCCTATGTCCACCACCATCACCCCCTGGGGATGGTCTATGGCCAACCCTGCCCCAATGGCGGCGGCCATGGGTTCCTCTATGAGATAGACCTTCCCTGCCCCACACTGGATGGCGGCGTCTATCACGGCCTTCTTCTCCACCTGGGTGATGCCCGAGGGGACGCATATGATGATCCTGGGCTTGAGGATCCTTCCCAGTCGGCTGAGGGCCTTGTTGATGAAGTGCTTGATCATGAGCTGGGCGGGTTCCAGGTCGTTTATCACGCCGTCCTTGATGGGACGGTATACCTGGATATGCCTGGGGGCCCGCCCCCACATGACCTTGGCCTCCATGCCCACGGCATGGATGGAGTTGTCCTGGGTGTTGATGGCGATGTAGGAGGGCTCGTTGAGGACGATGCCCTTGCCCTTCACGTAGATGAGGGTGTTCGCCGTTCCCAGGTCCATGGCCAGGTCTTTCTTACCCATAGAGCCCAGATCCCTTCCCGGTATCCAGTCCAACACTTTGGAGAAAAGTCCCATAAATTACCCCCTGAA
>Ga0256830_1002498_pt1 | contig 12094 bp, 12 predicted proteins | sample 128326metaG_FD_190537 | JGI IMG/M metagenome (GOLD analysis project Ga0256830, IMG submission 190537) | Hydrothermal vent microbial communities from Lau Basin, Pacific Ocean - 128-326 | ecosystem: Environmental > Aquatic > Marine > Hydrothermal vents | place: Pacific Ocean: Lau Basin | collected...
GAACCGCCTCAAGCATTTTCACCACCAACAAACTCCATAACCTTCTTCTCAATATTCTCAGCCCTCATAAACGCGGTTCCAACAAGAATCGCATCTACATATTCCAGTGCCATTTCAACATCTCTTTTTGTCTGAATCCCGCTTTCGCTGATTTTTGTGGCGTGGGAATTGATGAGAGGTGCGAGCTTTTCTGTAACTTTAACACTACCATCATCTTTCTCGAGAATCGCTATATCCCTGTTGTTTATCCCGATTATCGGGGTTTTGGACTCAAGTGCGTAATCAATATCGCCGATGCTGTGAACCTCCACAATACTTTCGAGTCCGTGATCAATGCTGTAATCAACAAATTCTGCTGTGTTTTCCTTCAAAATTCTTGCAATGAGTAGAACAGCACTGCCTTCAGCCTCTGCAGTTTTCTCTATCTCCTCCTTTGTGACGATGAAGTCCTTCCTGAGAACAGGAAGCTCTGAGTTTCTGCATATCCTCCTAAAAATCTCAAAATCACCTCTGAAGTAATTTTTTTCGGTTATGTATGATATTCCGGCGCATCTGCATCGCTCATAGACCTCAAGAATGTCAATAACATCTCTGTTCCTGAGAAGGTCCCCGTACTTTGGAGAGTAGACTTTTATCTCTGCTATAACAGCATTCATCCTTTCTCCTTTTCTGAGACCAATCATTTTTGACAGGAATTTTCTCATTGATTATGCTTACACTCCTTATGTGTATTTAAACTTTTCCAACCAGAATGCATGAGAGGCGAGAGTGTTAAATTTCTTCAGCTCAAAATGGATTCATGGAAACGGTTGCAAAAAAGAAGGCTGGAAACGTTGTGGTGAAGCTGGTAGGAGGGGACATAACATCATATCCAGCCGATGCAATAGTGAATGCCGCAAACAGATATCTTGAGCACGGAGGGGGAGTTGCCTATGTGATAGCAAAGGCCTGTGCTGGAGATGCTCAGAAATACACAGGGATAAGCAAGGAGGCAGTGAGGGAGCAGGTTGGCAGGGACTACATAGAGCATGGAGAGGTGGTTGTAACTCCTGCAATGAGGCTTGAGGAAAGGGGGATAAAGTATGTGATACACACTGTCGGACCAGTATGCAGTGGAAGGTGGGGAAAAACCTATGGGGAAAAGCTTAAATTAGCATTTCTTGGACCGCTGAAAAAGGCTGAGGAGCTTGGAATTTCATCCATAGCATTTCCTGCAATAAGTGCTGGAATTTACGGATGCCCTTTTGAGAGAGTGGTTGAAACGTTTGTAGAAACTGTAAAGGAATTCTCAGAGATGACTGTGCATCTGAAGGAGATTTCTCTGGTTGTATACGAGAAAGAACTGATTGAAACCGCCAGAGAAATTATTGAGAGAAACCTACAGCCTTTTTCTGACTCTCCTTGATATGAGGTAAGCAAAGACTGCCGCTCCAAAGCCGTTGTCTATGTTGACAACAGCAACACCTGAGGAACAGCTCTGGAGCATTGAGAAAAGGGCTGTGAATCCCATGAGATGAGTGCCGTAACCAACTGATGTTGGTACAGCGATAACAGGAATGTCTATCAGCCCAGCAATAACCGAGGGTAACGCTCCCTCCATTCCAGCAACAACAATGGCTGAATCCACATCTTCATCTTTGAGCATTTCAAATGGCTCAATGAGCCTGTGTATTCCTGCCACACCAACATCGTAAAATTTCAGCACTTCCATACCCAAGAATTCAGCTGTCTCAACTGCCTCCTCTGCAACAGATACATCAGAGCTTCCGGCAGAAAACACTGCAACCTTTCCTGAATTTTCATCAGTTTTCATGTGCCTTGCAGTTCTTGCCATTCTGTTAACATGAAAACCCATCCTCTCAAGCTCCTCCATCTGATCTTCGCTGAGCCTTGTGAACAGAATGGGAGTTTTATTTTCCAGAGAGTTCCTGGCAATTTTGATGATCTCCTCTTTTGTCTTGAATTCTGCAAGAACTGCCTCGGGTTTTCCCGCTCTGATGTGTCGATACACATCGTGCTTCAGATTTTCAGACATCTTCTCAAGGAAAATTCTTGATATTTCCTTCCCATCCAGCCTCTTCAGCAGTTCCTCTATTTCCTGCTTATCCATCCATCTCACCGTGGTATTCCTGAATGCTCTTTATGGTCATTATTGAATTTCTCATTGCCTCAATTCCTTTAACAGCGGCCAATGCACCGCTGACGGTTGTTATGTATGGAATGCCGTGATCAACAGCAGCCCGCCTTATCATGTAGCCCTCGGTCTTGCCCCTCTTCCCGCTTGGGGTGTTTATTATGAAATCAATCTCCCTGTTGATTATCTTGTCAAGGATGTTCGGTCTTCCCTGACTCACCTTCAGCACTATTTCAGCTTCTATTCCGTTCTCTCTCAAAAACTCAGCGGTACCATCTGTTGCAAGAATCCTGAATCCCATTTCACTGAGCTTTTTAGCTGCAGGAAGAAGCTTTGCTCTGTCAGATTTTCTCAGGCTTACAAAAACCGTTCCCTTTAACGGCAATCTCATTCCCGCTGCAAGCTGAGCTTTGTAAAATGCGATTCCAAAGCTGTAGTCCATCCCCATAACTTCTCCGGTGCTCTTCATTTCAGGTCCCAAAACAGGATCGACTCCGGGAAGCTTTATGAATGGAAAGACTACCTCCTTAACCGCTACATGCCTGGGGAATATATTTTCCTTTATGCCGAGTTCCTTGAGTTTTAGTCCAAGCATCAGTTTTGCGGCTATTTTGGCAAGTGGCAGTCCGGTAGCCTTGCTGACAAATGGAACAGTCCTGCTTGCCCTTGGATTTGCCTCAAGGATGTAAACTACCCCATCCTTTACAGCATACTGAATGTTGATCAGGCCAACCACCCCAAGCTCGAGTGCGAGTTTTCTGGTGTGGTCGATTATTCTCTTGATTACCTTTTCAGGAATTGTTTGTGGTGGAAGAACGCATGCCGAGTCTCCGCTGTGCACTCCCGCCTCCTCAATGTGCTCCATTATGCCTCCGATCACCACCTCTTCACCATCGCAGAGCGCATCAACCTCAACCTCAACCGCATCCTCCAAGAAGCGGTCTATGAGTATGGGCTTCTCGGGGCTTACCTCAATCGCCTCCTCTATGTATCTCTCAAGCGTTTCTTCGTCGTAGACTATCTCCATCGCCCTTCCGCCCAGAACGTAGCTGGGTCTGACGAGCACGGGATATCCAATTTTTCTGGCTATCTCCTTTGCCTCCTCTATGCTGAACGCAATGCCGTTTTCCGGTTGAGGTATTCCAAGCTTTCTGCATATCTCAGCAAACTTCTCCCTGTCTTCTGCGAGATCTATGGAGTCCACAGAAGTGCCCAGAATTTTCGCTCCACTTTCCTCAAGCTGTCTGGCTATGTTCAAAGGAGTTTGTCCTCCGAACTGAACGAAAACTCCCTCAGGCTGCTCGTTCTCGTAAATATCCATGACATCCTCGTGAGTTATCGGCTCGAAGTAAAGCCTGTCAGACGTGTCGTAGTCTGTTGATACTGTCTCGGGATTGTTGTTCACCATGATAGCCTCGTACCCTTCCTCCTTGGCACTAATAACTGCGTGCACGCAGCAGTAGTCGAACTCTATCCCCTGTCCAATCCTGTTTGGTCCACTGCCGAGGATCATCACCTTCTTTCTATCAGTCCTGACCGCATCGTTTTCGAGTTCGTAGCTTGAGTAGTAGTAGGGCGTTTTAGCCTCAAATTCTGCCGCACATGTATCAACCATCTTGAACGTCGAAATCAGACCCTTTCCCTTCCTCGCCCTCCTGACCTCCCTCTCACTGGTGTTGAAGATCTTTGCGATCTGGTAATCGCTGAAGCCGTACTGCTTCGCCCTCTTTAACACATCTGGCGGTAATTCATCTATGCTGTGAGCTTTTGCGTGATTCCTCAGCTCCCTCTCCACGCTGACAATGCTGGCGATCTTCTCTATGAACCACGGGTCTATTTTGGTAAAATCTGCAACCTCCTTTACTGAGAAGCCGCTCTCGAGGGCGTACTTTATGTAAAAGACCCTCTGGTGATTGGGTGTTATCAGCTTCTGAACGATTTCATCCCTGTCCGGCTTTTTATCCTTTCCATCAGCTCCAAGCCCGAATCTGCCAATTTCAAGGCTCCTTATGGCTTTCTGCAGAGCTTCCTCAAAGGTTCTGCCTATCGCCATCACCTCTCCGACACTCTTCATCTGCGTTCCAAGAGTTTTGTCAGCTGTGGGGAATTTGTCGAAAGCAAATCTCGGAATCTTCACAACGACATAGTCTATCGTCGGCTCGAAGCTTGCAGGAGTCTCTTTTGTGATATCGTTTGGTATCTCGTCCAAAGTATACCCAACGGCAAGCTTCGCTGCAATCTTTGCTATTGGAAATCCGGTTGCTTTGGATGCTAAAGCAGAGCTTCTGCTCACCCTCGGATTCATCTCGATGGCGAGAATTCTTCCATTCTCAGGATGAACGGCAAACTGAATGTTGCTTCCGCCTGTCTCGACTCCAATTTCCCTTATGATATCTATTGCGTAGTCTCTGAGCTGCTGGTACTCGAAATCTGTAAGGGTTTGGGCTGGAGCGACGGTTATGCTGTCTCCAGTGTGAACTCCCATCGGGTCAAAATTCTCGATGGAGCAGATTATCACTACGTTATCGGCTTTATCCCTCATCACCTCAAGCTCAAACTCCTTCCAGCCTATCACGCTTTCCTCGATGAGCACCTGATTTATCAGAGACATCTCGATGCCCTTCTTTGCAATTTCCACCAGCTCCTCTCGATTGTATGCGATCCCTCCTCCTGTCCCTCCGAGAGTGAAAGCAGGTCTAACAACGACAGGATATCCTAGCTTCTCGGCTATATCCAGAGCCTCTCGGATACTGCTGGCAATCTCGCTCTTCGGTATCTCAATTCCGACATTCTCCATTGCCTTCCTGTAAAGATCCCTGTCCTCAGCCTTCTTTATCGCCTCGATATTGGCACCTATGAGCTTCACTCCGTATTTATCAAGAATCCCCATCCCGTGAAGCTCTACTGCAACATTCAGTCCAGTCTGACCTCCAAGAGTAGGCAGGAGTGCATCAGGCATCTCTCGTTCGATTATCCTTGCAACCACGTCAGCTGTTATCGGCTCGATGTAGGTTCTGTCCGCCATCTCGGGATCGGTCATTATCGTTGCGGGATTGGAGTTCACAAGCACAACCTCATAGCCCTCTTCTCTGAGAGCCTTGCAGGCCTGACTGCCTGAGTAATCAAACTCCGCAGCCTGACCTATGATTATTGGCCCGCTTCCTATGACCATGATCTTCCTGATGTCTTCCTTCTTCGGCATTCCATCACCCTCAGTATTCGTCAAGCATCCTCACAAACTCGTCGAAGAAGAAGTAGGTGTCGTGAGGTCCTGGGCCAGCCTCCGGATGGTACTGCACGCTTATGAGAGGTATCTCCCTGTGCTTTAATCCTTCAACAGTCCTGTCATTCAGGTTTATCTGCGTAACCTCCAGTTCTTTCGGCAGAGTTCTTTCATCCACCGCAAACCCGTGGTTCTGACTTGATATAAACACCCTCCCTGTCTCAAAATCCTTCACAGGTTGATTTGCGCCATGATGGCCGAACTTGAGCTTGAAGGTCTTTGCGTTGAAAGCCCTCGCAACAAGCTGGTGGCCCAGGCATATACCGGCCATTGGAACCTTTCCTGCCAGCTTCCTTATCGTCTCAACGCTCTCCTGAACGCGTGCAGGATCACCCGGCCCGTTGGATATGAAAACCCCGTCGTAATCCTCTTCCAGAATCTTCTCGGCGGGATGGGTGTAGGGGACGAGCGTCACGCTAACTTCTCTCAGTAAAAGCTGCCTGACGATGCTCATCTTTATTCCGTGGTCTATTAATGCTACCTCAAACCTCGATTTTTCAGCCTCAATCCTTCTGGGATCTTTAACACACACCTCGCCCACAAGATCGAGCTCGGTTATGGACGGCTGATTTTTTGCTCTTTCCACAAGCTTTTCTCTGTCAGAATAGTCTCCAACAGCTATCACCGCCTTCATCGCTCCATAAATTCTCGTCTTCTTGGTGAGCATTCTTGTATCGATGCCCTCAATGCCCGGAATGTCGTACTCTTTGAGCAGTTCATCAACGCTCATCTCGCTCCTCCAGTTGCTTGGATGTTTGCAGAGCTCCCTGACAGCGAAGCCCTCAACCTTAACACCATCGCTCTCGAAATCCTCTCTGCACACACCGTAGTTCCCTACGAGCGGGTACGTCATCATCAGAATCTGTCCTTTATAGCTGGGATCGGTTAGAGCTTCCACGTATCCGGTCATTGCGGTGTTGAAAACCAGCTCACCCTCAGCATCTCTTTCAGCACCAAAAGCCCTGCCCTCAACAATAGTTCCATCCTCAAGAGCGAGATACGCCTTAACCATCGTATACCTCCATAAACTCGGAAATCATTCTCATGACGTCTTTAAGGCTCGGAGAGTCGAAGAACTTCCTGTCTGTGATTTCATTACAGGCAGACATGTACATCTCCTCCACCGCTTTTTTCAGGCTTTCAGGTAGCTCAGGTGGTTTTCCAACTACCTTCCTCCAGTCACCCTCTCCCTTGCTCTTCTCCACCCTCCTGTACCAGTCAGTCCTGCGATAATACCTCCTGAGAACCTCCTTGCTCATCTCGATACCGCTAAAGCTGAACCTGCACTCATCAGGGGTGCCGAGAGCATCGACCACCATGAACTCCCTGTTTTCGTCAAAAGCGACTTCTATCTTACCATCCTCGTTGAAAATTTTTGCTTTCTCAACCTCCCTGGTTATGAGATCATCAATCGTCATTGTTAGCTTGATGAGTTTTTCAAACTCCTTATCGCTCAGTCCCGAAATTCTCCTCGCCTCTTCCCTGCTGAGATACCTGTCCACATCCTCCAGCTTCGTCGAGAAATCTACTATCGGCCTTTCGAGCCTCTGCCCCGGATCAGGCATGGTGTCAAGACCGAGATCTTCGAGCCTAAGTTCACCCCTCTTTAATCTTCTGAAAACACTACTCCCTTCAGGCAATGAATTCCTGTAGATTATCTCCAGCGGAATTAGGAAGTTGCCTTTTAACCTTTGAAAGATCGAGTAGTCGTACCCGCTTTCAGTTTTTTTGGGCCTGTGAACGTTTACCAGCCTCACTTCCATAACGCTGACAGGATCGCTGATTTCGTCCAGCCTCTTCACAATCCCATTCTCAACAAGTCCTATGTAGTGGGTTCCGATTCCTCTTTTTTCCAGAAGCTCGAAGAAGTGAGCTGAAAGGATGCAGAGAGCCTTACCCTTGTTCTCCAGCAAATCAGGCATCTCACCGAAGTCGAAGACCGAATAGCGGTCAGAAAAGTGGAATCTGCCAATGCCAGTTTTATCTGAAGGCTGTTTTATTATTTCAAGGTCTTTAACACTACCCATCTGGGATCACCGCTTGGCGGATTAGATTATAAACTTTTTGCCTCCTCATCTGCCCTGTATATCTCCTCTTTCTTGGCTCTCTGGTATTCAATGACCCTCTGCCTCACATCCTCGCTCTTCAGGGCGAATATCTTTGCCACAGCAAGCGCAGCATTTTCTGCATAGATGACGAGCGTCGGAGCCACTCCGGAGGGCATGTTTATGCTCGAAAGCAGATCCATTCCTCCAAATTTCTCGCTCAGTGGTGGGGAGGCTATCACGGGTTTGGACGTGTTGGCATCAACAAAACCGCTCAGTGCGTTGCTTCTCCCGGCTACAGTCACAAACACGACATCTTCGTTTTCATACTCTTTCAGAATTTTGAGCGCTTTTTCAGGAGTTTTGTGGGCTGAAGCCACTCTGAACGTGCTCTCAATTCCGAAATGCTCAAGGTTTTCGGCAATCTTTCTCGCATAGTTCATATCGTTCTTGGATCCCATCAAAATAATTGCTTTCATCTGTTCAACCTCCCAAGCTCGTCAACAACTCTATCAAAGGCATCGAGAAGCTCTTTCAGGTTTTTCAACCTGCTGTAATAGTATTTCTCAGGGGGTCTGGGCTCAAAATCAAGAATTCCAAGATCGTAAAGGAGTTTTAAGTGCCTCGATGCTGAATACTCTGATATTCCAAGTCTCCTCGCAACTTCAGTAACACTCATTCTTCCATTGCTCATTATCTCTCTCAGCATATTCCTTCGTACTCTCGCCCTCAGAGCTCTTGCAAGCTTTTCGTCAGGCATCAAAGCCACCCCAGATTCTTCAATCTGCTATAAACCTTCCATGACTGGCTTGTTTTTGCCTCAACAAGTCCTCCAGACTCTCTACCATCTATGTATGCCATTACTGCAGATACGGCAACAAGAATAACCTCATCCTGCCTCGATACCTCAATATGATCCCTCGTGAATATCTCGTAAAGCCTTGTTTTGAGATTGTTTATGTTTTTGATGGACGACAATACCCTCTCCGGAATATTTCTCTCCTCCACAAATCTTGTGTGGGTGTTACCCTTGACAAATTCCTCATCCTCAACAACAACCATGTGGAAGGGGATGTTTGTTTCAACTCCCTCGATTATGTATTCATAAAGTGCCCTTCTCATTCTGGCAATTGCCTCAATTCTTGTTCTTCCCCATGCAACGAGCTTCGAGATCATTGAATCATAGTAGGGTGTGATCTCATATCCCATATGGATTCCGCTGTCAACCCTCATTCCCGGTCCTCCCGGAGAGCGGTAATGCATTATCTTTCCGGTTCTTGGAAGAAAGTTCACTGGATCCTCAGCGTTTATTCTTGCCTCAATCGCATGTCCCCTTATCCTCACATCATCCTGATCTATGCTCAATCCAACTCCAGATGCAACTCTTATCTGCTCCTTGACAATATCTATGCCTGTGATCATTTCCGTTATCGTGTGCTCAACCTGAAGACGGGCGTTCATTTCCAGAAAGTAAAGCTCTCCATCATGGAAAAGAAATTCCATTGTCCCTGCATTTGTGTATCCTATGTGCTTTGCTCCTTTTACAGCTATCCTGCCAAATTTTTCTCTCATCTCCTCGGTAAACACAGGTGATGGAGCCTCCTCTATGAGCTTCTGGTGCCTTCTCTGAATGCTGCATTCTCTCTCACCAAGATGGATCACCTTTTTTCCATCTGAGAGAATCTGAAACTCGATGTGTCTCGGCTTTACAAGATACCTTTCGATGTAAACAGATGAATCTCTGAAATATTTCTCACCAAGCTTTTTGCTTTTCTCAAATCCTTCTCTAACCTCCTTCTCGTTATTAGCTATGGAGATTCCTATGCCTCCTCCACCACCACTCGCCTTTATAGCAACAGGATATCCAATTTTCTCCGCAACCTCAACAGCCTCATCCTCAGACTCAATGTTCTCCTTTCCCGGAACAACAGGAACTCCAGCCTCCTTCATGAGCATTCTTGCGTTTATCTTTGAACCCATTGCTGAAATGACTTTGTGAGAGGGGCCGATGAAGGTAATCCCCTCCTCCTCGCACCTTTTCGCAAATTCCGGATTCTCCGCCAAAAACCCGTAGCCGGGATGTATTGCCTCAGCTTCGCTCCTTTTTGCTGCATCAATTATCGCATCTATGTTCAGATAACTTTTTGAAGGCTCAGCCTCCCCTATGAGATAGCACTCATCAGCATAAACCCTGTGAAAGGCTCTTTTGTCAACAACAGAATAAACCGCAACAGTTTTGATTCCAAGCTCCTTGCATGCCCTCATCACTCTTACCGCAATCTCCCCTCTGTTGGCAATCAGAATCTTGCGGAACATTGCATTATTGCACAAGAGTGCAAGCTTTAAATGTTTCGATTACTTTAATAAGTCTCAAATTATTCTGCAGAATTCCTCAAACTTCTTTCTTTCAGGTCTTGCCAATTCCTGCTGTTTCTGCCATTCAGAGAGCAGTTCATTTGGCTTTTCGGAATGATTTCCAACAACTACCAAAGCTATGAGATTGTCCTCTTCAGAAATTCCGATTGCCTCTTTTGCATCATCAGGATTGTAACCTGCTATTGGATGAGCGATCAATCCAAGTTCTGTCGCCCTGAGAATGAGGAAAGCTGTGGCCATTCCCGTATCGAAAAGATAGTACTCTCTATCGTCAACAACACAGTCAAAGTCCTTTCTTGAGTAAACTGCGATTATCATCGATGCCCTTGTAGCCCATGCATTTCCCTCTGGCAGAGCTCTGAAAAGCTCACTGAGTTTTTCTCTGCTCTTGACAAAAACAAATCTCCATGGCTGATTGTTGTAGCATGAAGGCGAGAGAGATGCATGATATGCAAGGTCCTTTATTAGGTTTTCAGAGATTTCACAGGCCTCAAGGGATCGGTAAGCCCTTCTCTTTTCAATTGCCTCATGCACATCCATAGGCTTTCACCGAAATTTATTCTTGGAATCAGCCACTTAACAGTTACGGCGGAAAGTTTCTAAACATCCAATTGCTGTGATGGTTCTGAGTGGCACACACCCTAACTCTGCAACACTTTTTCCATTGAACTGCAGATAGCTTTTACCTTGTTTTCGTGAATTTAAATGATGTATTCTGGTCTCAGTTTTCAGTTTCAAATACTATGTTCCAAGTTTGAATGAAGAGATGACAACAGCCATTACAAGAAAGAGAAGCAGAGATGAAGAGAGAAAGATTAGAAGCGATGTCCTAATAACAAATCCTGCTCTCTTTTCCCCTGCAAGCAGAAAAGCAAGTGAAACGCTCGAAACAAGTAAAAACAGTATCAGCTTTTCCAAGCTCATCAAAACAGCAAAGAGCATGAGGGCTGCAGTTGCCAATAGCATACCAAGAATTGCAAATGGTATGTAGGTTTTTGCCGACATTAAATCACCTCTGAGTGAGGATTTCTCGTTTAAACATCTTAACAATCTTTCCTTCCTCCAAATCTACGAATACAATTAGCGTTGCGTTTGCCAAACCGATCTTTACCGCTGGATACGCATGGAAATTACATTCTTCAATGTCCTGCCAGTAATCCACCGAGACGTTTATGGAATAGTTCCTTCCAACCATGTCTCTGACGGTTTCATTTGACATAGCAATTCTGACAGCCTCCTCCTTTTGTTTTTTAGTTAAAGGAGCGAAATTGAGATAGAACTTAATCCCTTTTTTCTTCACCTCCATATTCTTTAAATCAACTGGAACTGCAAGTGTTATGCCACGAACCCAGGGAGGCCTCGTCTTCTGGGTGAGGAAGTAGACTATTGATGTGTTGTTGCCAGCCGAAACGACCTTGTAAATCTCAAAGTTGTAATCTATAAATTTCTGGACATCGGGATCGTTGAAGGCGAGTTTTGAAGCATAGGCCCCTTCCCTCCCCTGAAGTTCCGGCAAGGATACTTGCGGGATTGGAGGCTGAGGTACAGGGGTTTGTTTAATTTCTGGCGTTATGTTTAGTATTATGTTATAATATCCTATACCAAAGGTATCCCAATCCCATCTGGCGTACTTTCCTGCACTTTCAAAGTAATGGTACCATTCAACTTTCTCTTCGATTTCATATTTCCTGTGATCTCCACTCAAATTGAATTCGCAGGAGAAGTGGTAGGGTTCTCTATAATGGAGCGTTATATTCTCAGCACAAACGAGCTTCCTGCTGGTAAGATCACAGCACTCGTTCTCGTTTATCCATGGACTCACAAATATTCTTACCCTAACAGGCAGTTCATCAGGGGGAGGATATTCCTTGCTTTGGTAGTAATAGGCTTGTTTGTACTTGTAAACGACAATTGTTGAAAAATTTACGTGATAGGAATCACCAATTTTCTGGGTTGTATGGTTTTCGTTTTCGAACTCCACATTGAAATATGGTGGTTTATTGGTTGGAGTGAAGAATAAAATAAGGCTAATAGCAGATACACACAGAACTAAAATTAAAATATTGATCTTAGAGATGGTCTTAGGTCTCATTTCAGTAAACGAATGCTATTCCATTATTCCACTTATCCTCTCCGTCCACATTTTTGTAAGCATTGTCCTCAAAGTTGAATGGAAATATTCCATGATACCAGTACATCGTATTTGTCCCGGTCCAAGTGTTTGGATCGTTTAACTTGAAGAACTTGTCCAAACCA
>Ga0256830_1002499_pt1 | contig 12093 bp, 15 predicted proteins | sample 128326metaG_FD_190537 | JGI IMG/M metagenome (GOLD analysis project Ga0256830, IMG submission 190537) | Hydrothermal vent microbial communities from Lau Basin, Pacific Ocean - 128-326 | ecosystem: Environmental > Aquatic > Marine > Hydrothermal vents | place: Pacific Ocean: Lau Basin | collected...
AGCGTCCATGGCCGCGTTGCTCCTCTTGCAAAGGACGACGGCCATTCGCTGCGAGGAGCGCCTTGCCCTGAACGCTGACAGACCAACTGAATCCTGATTTATTACCTTGAAAGAGTACTGTCTCCATGCAGACCTTCTGGGAACACAGCATCTATTGCGCGCTGGCGGCGCGCACCCTGGCCCAGGAAGGCATGAAGCAGCAACGGGAAAGCCTGTTCGTCGCCGGCCTGCTGCACGACGTGGGCTCGCTGGTGCTCTACCACCAGCTGCCCGAGCTGTCGCGGCAGGCGCTGGAACTGGTCAAGGCACGGCGCAGGGAAGGCCTGCAGGTGTTCGAGGCCGAACGCGAGCTGATGGGACTGGATCACACCGAGGTGGGCAGCGGCTTGTTGCGCATGTGGGGATTGCCCGATCTGCTGTGCGACTGCGTCGCCGGTCACCATGACCCCTTGCAGGCACGCGCCCACGCCCCCGAGGTCGCCCTGATCCACATCGCCAATTCCCTCGCGGTGCTGGCCGCGCGCGACGGCCTGGCACTGAAAAAGGCTCCCCCCATCCACCCCCAGGCCTGGAGCAGGGCCGGTCTGCATGCCGACCTGGTCGAGCCGGTGGTGTGCGGCGTGCGGGCCCAGATCGGCGACGTCAGGTCATTGCTGAATCACTGAGCCCCATTCCCCTGGCCTTGCCGCACCGCCGCAAAAAATAAGGCGCCGGTGACGGCGCCTGAGCGTGCCTGCAAGGGCAGGAGGGAGAGCGTGGAGATTCTGGTCGGGCCCGTGCTTACATCGCCAGGGCGACGTCGGCCTCGCCGGAACGCTTGAGTTCGCTCAGCAGGGTCTGTGCCTCGCGCAGGCCCTGGGCGGCAGCCAGGTCCAGCCAGTAGGCGGCCTGATAGGCGTTGCGCGGCACGCCGTTGCCGGTGGCATACAGGCGTCCCAGGTTCAGCTGGGCCAGGGCAAAACCCTGACGGGCCGCGGCGTCATACCATTTGGCGGCCATCTTGATGTTCTTGCGCATGCCCTGGCCCTTTTCATACATGCTGGCCAGGGTGTTCTGCGACGCGGCATCGCCCTTCTGGGCGTAGACATCGAATTCGGAAGCGGCGATGCTGTACAGACGCTGGCTTTCGCTGCGATCCACGCCGACCCCCTTGGCACCCTTCTCCAGCAGTTGTCCCAAGCGGTAGAAGGCGCCATGATGATCCTGGGCGATGGCCTTGCGATACCAGACGACGGCGGATTCGGCCTCGCCGCGCTGCACGTACAGGTTGGCCAGCGCGAACTGGGCCTGGGCGATGCCCTTCTCGGCGGCCTTCCTGGTCCATTTCAGGGTGTCGCCAGGCAGATTCGAGGAGTACAGTTTACCTTCGGAAAACAGGCGCATCAGCATGTGTTCGGCACCGCTGTTGCCCTCCTCGGCGCTCTCCATGAACAGGCGCGCGGCATCCTGGAAGTTGCCGACGGCGAAGGCCATCAAGCCGTCTTCGTAGCTGTCGGCCTGGGCAGTGAACGCGCTGCCGCCCAGCAGCAGCGCGCAGATCAGATGGGTGGCGAATCGTGGCTTGAGGTTCATTTTCGGTTCTCCTGTCCGTGGGATCTCGTGGAGTGGTGTCGTTGTCTGCCGTCGTCGGTACTGCCTTGTTGCCCCGTATGGCGGCAGGCAAGGCCGGGGGCTGAAGTCCGGTTTTCGATTTGTGTGATATCGTCCACAAACTATTTCGCCATTGACGATATCGCTGATTGCAAAAGCCATTACCGCATGTGCGTCTTCAGCGCCGCTATGGTACAAAGATAGACTAAAATATTATAAGAATAAATAATAAATAACACAGTTGAATTCTCTAGATCAGATATAAGGATGACGGGTCGTGAAACTTCAGCAATTGCGTTACATCTGCGAGGTCGCCCGGCGGGGTTTGAACGTCACCGCGGCAGCGGAACGCCTGTTCACGGCACAGTCCGGCATCAGTACCCAGATCCGGCTGCTGGAAGAAGAACTCAACGTGCAGATCTTCGAGCGCCACGGCAAGCGCCTCACCGGCATCACCCCCGTTGGCAAGGGCATCATCGAGATGGCCGAACGCATACTCACCGAGGCGGACAACATCCGCCAGCTGGCCCAGCAGGCCAATGACGACAGCCACGGCACCCTTTCCATCGCCACCACCCACACCCAGGCCTATCATGTGCTGCCGCCGGTGATTGCCCGCTTTTCCAAGGAATATCCGGGCATCACCCTGCGCATCCACCAGGGCGACGTGGAGCAGATCAATGAAATGCTGCTGTCGCGCACCGCGGACGTGGCCATCACCACGGCCAGCAAGAACATGCCCAATGAACTGGTGATGCTGCCCTTCCGCGAGTGGAACCTGTCCGTCATCGTCCCCCGCGACCATCCCCTGGCGGAGGCACCGGAACTGACCCTGGAGGCGCTCGCCCAGCATCCGCTGATCACCTACGACCACAGTGTCTCCGGCCGCTCGGCCATCAACGAGGCCTTTACCGACGCCGGCCTGCTGACCACCATCGCGCTCACCGCGCTGGACGCGGACATCATCAAGAAATACGTCAAGCTGGGCCTGGGCGTGGGCGTGATCGCCGAGACGGCACTGGATGAAACGGAGGATGACGACCTGGCGGTGCTGCCGGCCGGGCACCTGTTCAAGCCCAGCACCAGCTGCATCTGCGTGCATCGCGGGCGGCACCTGCGCAGCTATGTCTATGCCTTCATCACCTACATCACGCCCCAGCTCACCGAGGACGCCGTGGCGGGTATTCTGCAGTGGGAGTCGTCCAAGGGCGAGAATCGCGCCATCGAGCTGCCCTGAGCGCGGGCGTCAATCCGGCTTCTGCGCCACCAGCAGGGCCTCGTTGCGCAGGCCCTGGCCGATGTCGCCGATGCTGCCCTCCTCGCGATAGACACGCAGGCGCAGGTCCGCGAACAGCCGCAGCAGCTCGTTCTCCGCAAGCAGGAAGTCCAGGTTCGTCGGCCCGCCGGGGCCGGCCTTGTCGCGGGTGAAGGTCTGGTAGAACAGCAGGCCCCCGGGGCGCAGGGCGGCCATCAGCGCCGGGCAGAGGTCGCGTTCGAGGAAACGGCTGACGACGATCACGTCGAAGCTCCCGGGCGCGGGCGGCACGGCCACCACGTCACGCACCTCGGCGCGCAACGGCAGGCCGGCGGCCTCTCGGCGCAGATGATCGATGGCCACCGGCGACAGGTCCCAGGCCGTGGTGCGCAGGCCGTGGCGGGCCAGCAGCAGGGCGTTGCCGCCCAGGCCGCAGGCCAGGTCCAGCGCCTCGCCCGCCGCGGGCAGCAGGTGGCGATTCTCCGCCAGCACCCGGGTCGCCTCGGCGGTGCCGGCCTCGCGGTAGCGGGCGTCCCACTTCGCGGCCAGCGACTGATTTTGCGTGTTGTCCATGGTCGATACCTTGACCCGTTCCGGTGATTGCCCAATGATCAACCGACCCTAACAGAAAAACCAGGTCCCGCATGGAATCCCGACTCACCGATCTCGAAATCCGTTACGCCCACCAGGAAGCGGCCCTCGAAGCCCTCAACGAGACCCTGCTGCTGCAGCAGCGCAGCATCGACGAACTGCGTGCCGAGCTGCAGCGCCTCAAGCAGCAGTTGCGCGCCACGCAGGGCGGCGACGTGGCCCCGGCGGCGGAAGAGACCCCGCCGCCCCACTATTGATGGGCCGCCCATGAACGACTGGCTGTGGTTCTTTCCCCTTGCCGGTGGTCTCTGGTACTGGTGGGACACCCTGCGCACCAAGGAGATTGCCCGCGCCGCCGGCCGTCGCGCCTGCGAGCAGAAGGGGCTGCAGTTCCTCGACGACACGGTGGTGCGCAACCGCCTGCGCCTGAAGCGCAACCCACGGGGCCAAGTGCAGCTCCAGCGCCGCTACGACTTCGAGTTCACCAGCGACGGCGAGCGCCGCTACCACGGGCGGATCGAGGTCTTCGGCGGCCGCGTGACACGCATCGACATGGACGCCTACCGCATCGCCGACGAGCAGCCCGACGCCACGGTGGCCAGCCATCCCGCCACCGTGCACAGCATCGAACGGGGTTCCGCTTCCCGCCCCGGCAACGTGACCCGCATCCACTGATGACCGTGAGCGGGAAGGATCGCGAATTCCTGCAACGGGCCATCGAGCTGGCCAACCACTCGGTGGACGCCGGCGGCGGCCCCTTCGGCGCGGTGGTGGTGCGAGACGGCGAGATCGTCGGGCGCGGCCACAACCGCGTCACCCTCGACCTCGATCCCACCGCCCACGCCGAGGTGCTGGCGATCCGCGACGCCTGCCGCTCGCTGGGCGACTTCAGCCTGCAGGGCGGCGTGCTCTACGCCAGCTGCGAGCCCTGCCCCATGTGCATGGCCGCCATCTACTGGGCGCGCATCGATAGGGTGGTGTTCGCCGCCAGCGGCGAGGACGCGGCGCGCGCCGGCTTCGACGACCGGCTGATCGCGCGCGAAATCTGCCGGCCCTACGGTGAGCGTTCACTGCCGGTGGAGCGGTGTGACTGCGAGGGCCACGACAGCGCCTTTCGCAGGTGGATGGCGTTGGCGGACAAGACGCTGTATTGAGTGCTGAGGGCTGAGGACTGAGGACTGAGGACTGAGGACTGAGGACTGAGGACTGAGGACTGAGGACTGAGGGCTGAGGGCTGAGGGCTGAGGGCTGAATCCGCGGTCTCCAGCCTTGGGACTCAACAAAAAACTCTGTGTCCTCTGTGGTGAATGGAAAAAAACGCGCGACCGGGTCAGGCCGCCGGGAACACCGCGCCGGCCTCGAACACCGGTCCGTCGACGCACACGCGCTTCATCACCGGGCCCTTCTCGGTCTGCACCTCCACCACGCAGCCGGCGCAGCCGCCGACGCCGCAGGCCATGAATTCCTCCAGCGACACCTGGCAGGGCAGCCGGTACTCGCGCGCCAGCACCGCCACCGCCTCCAGCATGGGATGCGGGCCGCAGGCGAACACCGCCACCTCCTTGCGCTGCTCCTCGTCCAGGGCGTCCAGCCAGGCCCGCGCCAGGTCCGTGACATAGCCCTCGTGGGTGCCGGGATAGCCCTGCCGGCTGGCCAGGCGCGAGGCGATGCCCCAGTCGTCGAGCAGGGGCATGGCGGCGATCACGCCCTCGGGCACACCTGGCACGACGATCTGCGAGGGCCGCGCCTCGAAGGGGAACGGCACCTCGGAACCCAGGATGACGAAGGGATCGTAGGCGCCCCGGATCTCGCGCAGGCGGTCGGCGAGAAACACCATCGGCGGCATGCCCACGCCGCCGCCGATGAGCAGCGGGCGGCGGTGGGTCATGCGCGCCTCGAAGGCCCGGCCGATGGGGCCGAGGATGCTCAGCACCTCGTCCACGCGGCGCGCGGCGAGGCGCCGGGTGCCGGTGCCCAGCACCTTGAACAGGAAGTCCACCCAGCCGGCACGCTTGTCCACGCGCATGATGGAGATGGGGCGGCGCAGGGGCAGGTCCGGGTCGCACTGGATGTGGGCGAACTGACCCGGCTCGGCGCCGGCGGCCATCTGCGGCGCGTGCACGCGGATGATCACCTGGTCGCCGGGGTACTCGGCGCGCTCCAGGATGCGGGCGTTTTCGACGTAGATGGAGTCGCGGTGGGGGCGGTTGTTGGGCATGGCGTGTGTCGCTTTGCTGGTTGTTGGGGCCTGTTAACGTCGATCGGGTATGCGGGATTGCGGTCCGCGAATGAACGCAAAGGAACGCCAATTTCTTGAAATGGATTGGCGTTCATTCGCGTTCATTGGCGGACTCATGCGCGGCGCCCGTGCGGCTCAGTCACAGCTGTGATAGGTCAGTTCGCCGGCCATCAGGGTGCAGTTGACGCGGCCCTTGAATTCCCAGCCGAGGAAGGGGGTGTTGTGGCCGGCGCTGACAAGGTCCTCGGCGCGCAGTTCCTGGTAGGGCTCGGGGTCGAAGACGCAGACGTCGGCGCGATCGCCCACCCCCAGGCGGCCGCCCTGGCCGTCTTCGAGCAGGCCGAGGATCTCGGCCGGGCGCTGGGTGATGCGGGCGATGGCCTCGGAGAGGCTCAACAGCCCCTCCTCGGCGAGGCGCAGGGTCAGCGGCAGCAGGGTCTCCAGGGCGCTGATGCCGGGCTCCGAGGCCGGGAAGGGGGCCAGCTTGGCGTCCGCGCCAAGGGGCTGATGGTCGGAACAGATGGCGCTGATGCCGCCCGCCTTCAGGCCGGCGCGCAGGCCGTCGCGGTCGCGCTGGGTGCGCAGCGGCGGGCGCACGTGGCACAGGGTGTCGAAGTAGCCGATGTCCATGTCCGTGAGGTAGAGCTGGTGGGCGGCGACGTCGGCGCTCACCGGCAGGCCGTCGTACTGGGCGCGGGCGATCATGCGTACCGCGCGGGCGCTGGACAGGTGGTGGAAATGGGCGCGCACGCCGGTCTGCTCGATGAGCTGCAACTCGCGCGCCACGGCGATGGTCTCCGCCGCCTCGGGGATGCCGGTCAGCCCCAGGCGCACGCTCACCGCGCCCTCGTGGGCGCAGCCGCCGGCGGCCAGCCACGGGTCCTCGGCATGCAGGAATACCGTCAGCCCCTGGCTGGCGGCGTATTCCATCGCCCGGCGCATCACCGCGGTGCTCTCCACCGCCTGCAGGCCGTTGCTGACACCGATGCAGCCGGCCTGCCGGAGGGTGGCCATCTCGGCCAGCTGCTGGCCGGCGAGGCCCAGGGTGAGGGCGCCCAGGGGCAGCACGCGGCAGTGGCCGGACTGCTTGGCGCGGTGGCGGATCAGGTCCACCAGGGCCGGGGTGTCGATGGGCTGGCTGGGGTCGGGCGGGCACACCAGGGTGGTGATGCCGGCGGCGGCCGCGGCGGCGGTCTCGCTGGCGATGGTGGCGCGCGACTCGCCGCCGGGCTCGCGCAGGCGGGCGCGCAGGTCGACCAGGCCGGGGCAGACCACCAGTCCCTCGGCGTTGATGTGGCTGTCGGCCTCGAAGCCCTGCGGGGGTTCGCCGATGCCGGCGACGACGCCCTCGGCGATGTGCAGGTCGGCGTGGGTGTCGATGCCGTTGGCCGGGTCGATGAGGCGGCCGTGCTGGATGCTGATGTTCATGCACCCTCCGCTTCGGTCGGCGCGCGGCCGAGGGTCATGGACATCACCGCCATGCGCACCGCGATGCCGTTGCTGACCTGCTGCAGGATCACCGACTGCGGCCCGTCGGCGACGCTGGAGGCGATCTCCACGCCGCGGTTGATGGGCCCGGGGTGCATGACGATGGCATCCGGCTTGGCGCGCGCCAGGCGTTCCTCGGTGAGGCCGTAGGTGGCGAAGTATTCCGCCTCGCTGGGCAGCATGGCACCCTGCATGCGTTCCTTCTGCAGGCGCAGCATGATCACCACGTCGGCATCGCGCAGGCCCTCGTCGAGGTCGTGGGTGACGTGCACGCCGAGGCTTTCCACCGCCGCGGGGATCAGGGTCTTGGGCGCCACCACGCGCAGCTCGGAGACGCCCAGGGTGGTCAGCGCGTGGATCTGCGAGCGCGCCACCCGCGAGTGCTTGATGTCGCCGACGATGGCCACCGTCAGCGGCGCGAACTCGCCCTTGCGGAGGCGGATGGTGAACATGTCCAGCAGCGCCTGGGTGGGGTGGGCGTGACTGCCGTCGCCGGCGTTGATGACGCTGACGTGGGGGGCGACGTGCTGGGCGATGAGGTGGGCGGCGCCGCTGTCGGCGTGGCGCACCACGAACATGTCGCACTGCATGGCCTCGAGGTTGTGCAGCATGTCCAGCAGGCTCTCGCCCTTCACCGTGGCCGAGGTGTTGATGTTGATCTTCAGCACGTCGGCGGAGAGACGCTTGGCGGCCAGTTCGAAGGTGGTGAGGGTGCGGGTGCTGGCCTCGAAGAACAGGTTGACCACGGTCTTGCCGCGCAGCAGCGGCACCTTGCGCACCCGCTGGTCGGCGACCGAGATGAAGGATTCGGCGGTGTCGAGGATGTCGACGATCTGCTGGCGCTTGAGGCCCTCGATGGTTAGCAGGTGGCGCAGGCGGCCCTCGCTGTCGTGTTGCAGACTGCGTTGTCTCACGGCGCCTCCACGATGCTCAGGCGCAGCGGCTCGGGGCCGCTGAGCTTGACGTGCTCGTGCTCGCCGAGGTCGAAGTGGCGGCCCACCACGTCGGCCTGGATGGGCAGCTCGCGGCCGCTGCGCTCGCCCAGCACGGCGAGGGTGATGGCGGCGGGGCGGCCGTAGTCGAACAGCTCGTTCATGGCGGCGCGGATGGTGCGCCCGGTATGCAGGATGTCGTCGACGAGGATGATGTGGCGATCGTCCACGGACACCGGCAGGCGCGAGGGACGCACCTGCGGATTCATGCCGATGCGCGAGAAGTCGTCGCGGTAGAAGGAAATGTCCAGCTCGCCCAGCGGCTGTTCCAGGCCGAGCAGGGCGTGCAGGCGCTGGGCCACCCACAGCCCGCCGGTGTGGATGCCCACCATCAGGGCGTCGCGCACGCCCGCGGCCTCGAGGCGGGCACGCAGCTCGTCGGCCATCTGGCGGATGATCTGTTCGATGTCGTCCTGTTCGGTCACGGAGTGTCCTGTGGTGGTGCGGACAGCCAGGTCTCGAGGATCACCTGGGCAGCCAGTTTGTCGATGTCTTCCTTGCGGTGAGAGCTGCCCCTGAGCAAGGCCTCGGCCTGCAGCGAGGAAAGGCGTTCGTCGATGAAATGGGCCGGCAGATTGTACCGCCCGTGCAGTTGATTGCCAAAGCGCCGCGCGCGCCGGCTGAGTTCGTGATCGCTGCCGTCCATGTTCAGCGGCAGGCCCACCACCACGGCGTCCGGCTGCCATTCCTGGATCAGGCGGGTGATGGCGTCCCAGTCCGGCTTGCCATCGCGGGCGGCGACGGTGGTCAGCGCGCTGGCGGTGCCGGTCAGCTCCTGGCCGACGGCCACGCCGATGCGCTTGAGGCCGTAATCGAAACCGAGCAGGGTGCGCGCCGCCACCGCGCTCACGCGTGGCCGGCGTCGCCGGTGAGCTGGTGAATGTCCACGCCGACCAGGCGGGCGGCGGCCTCCCAGCGCTGCTCCACCGGGGTGGCGAAGATGATGTTCGGGTCGGCGGGGCCACTGAGCCAGGCGTTGTCGAGCATCTCCTGCTCCAGCTGCCCCGCGCCCCAACCGGCGTAGCCGAGGGTGATGAGCACGTCGTCGGGACTGCTGCCCTGGCTCATGGCGCGCAGGATGTCGCTGGAGGTGGTGAGGCCGATCTCGTCGGTGACCGCCATGCTGGACTCCCACTTGCCGAGGGGGCGGTGCAGCACGAAGCCGCGCTCCGGCTCCACCGGGCCGCCGCGGAAGATGGGCTGCGCGGCCTGTTCGGCGTCGAAGGCGCGCATGTCCATCTGCTCCATCAGCTCGCCGAGGTTGAGTTCCACCGGCTGGTTGATGACGATGCCCATGGCGCCCTGTTCGTTGTGTTCACAGATGTAGGTGACGCTGTGAAAGAAGTTGGGGTCCATGAGGCTGGGCATGGCGATGAGGAACTGATTGCTGAGGTAGGCGTGTTTGTCGCTCATGGCTTCATAGTAGGGACGCCGGATGGTGGGCGCAACCGCCCAGCCGGCTTGCCGCCCGGGAAACCCCCGCGAACTCAGAAGTCGGCCTCGATCTCCGCGGGAACCTCGACGACCTGCTGGCGCCGCGCGGCGAGGATCTCCCGGACGTACTCGCCCTTCGCGACCAGGGCGAAGCCGAGACTGCCCGAGGCGTCGTTGCGGCAGGTGGCCCTGGCATACAGCCGCGAATCGCCCTCGCTGCCGGGCACGGCCTTGATCCAGACCAGGAAGTGGCTGCTGCCCTCGTCTTCCTGCTTGCTGCCCTTCTTCGTCTCCGCGCCGTACTTCCGCACCAGCTTGTCCTGCAGGGCCTGCACCCGCTCGGCGCAACTGCTGCGGGTCGAGGCACCGAGATCCTGCTGCAGGTAGATGGCGGAGACGTAGCGTTCGCCGTCGGCTTCGTCGCTCATCTTCACGCGCAGGCCGCGGTCGGTGGGATCGGGGAGAAGGCTGGCGGGGTCGCCGCCGAGCATCTTGGCGCCCGGGTATCTTTCCTTCAGCGAGCGGAAGCTTTCACCGAGCCGGATGCGCTTGATGTCGAAGCTGTAGGCCTCGTCGGTGAAACGGCTGGCGTCGATGCCGGCCGTCGTCGTGGGACCGCCCGCGCGCTTCCCGCCGGCCGGGAGGTCCTTGCCGATACCGCGGGTCTTGTCCCCGATGGCCCCGAATTCGTCGCCGATGGCGTCCAGTTCGCTATTCACGTCATCCACCTGCCGGTCGATGTCGTCGATCTGCAGGCCGACTTCTCCCACCTCCTGGTTGACGTCGTCGAGGGTCTGATTGACGACGTCGAGATTCTGTTTGATCTTGTCGAACAGGCCGGCGGAGACCGTGCCGGAGATGGCCAGTCCAACCAGCACAGCAAGTATCTTCCCCCTCATCACACACCTCCTTGATCGCGGATGCCAGTGGGCGGGCGGTGCCTGCACGCCCCCGTGGAGGATAACCGCAAAGGCGGGTGGCAACAATTTTCTTGCGGGGAAGAAAGGAGGGGGTCAGCGGCTGGAGGAGAAACGGTTGCCGACATCGAACTGCCAGGTGCGGGTGATCACCAACTGGTCGTAGTCCTTGCGGATGTCCTCGGGGAAGCGGGCGAAGGGCGCGGCGAGGCGCACGATGCGCACCGCGGCGTCGTCCAGCACCTTGTGGCCGGAGGACTTGCGGATCTGGATGTCCTTCACCGTGCCGTCGGCGCCGATGGTGACCGCCAGGCGCAGGTGGCCGGAGAGCTTGTTGCGCTTGGCCTCGTCGGGGAAGTTGAGGTTGCCGATGCGTTCCACCTTGGCGCGCCAGGCCTCCTCGTAGCTGGCGAAGCGGTATTCCTTGGTGCGCGAGGTGATGAACTTCTTGCGTGGCTGGTGGGAAAAGGCCTTGCGGCTCTGGTCGATCTCCGCCGACAGGCGGGCGATCTCCTTGCTGCGCGATATCAGCTCGGCGGGAGTGAGCTGCCGTTTCTCCCTCTGCGGGGTGCTGATACCGGCGGACAGGGTGCGCTCGGAGGACTCGGCGGTGAGGACCTCGCGACGCGGCTGCTCGGGCGCCGAGGGCAACCGCGTCTGCGGTACGAACTCGCGCACCTCGCCGGCCTTGCCGGTAGGCACCACCGGGGCCACCGGGGTGGAGGGGCGCACCCGCTCCTCGCTGTTGCCGCCCCCTTCCTGGTTGGCCTGGGCGAGGAAATCGGCCTCCTCCGGCTCCTTGTCGGCGCGGCTCTGCACCAGCGTCACCTCCAGCCCCGGCAGCTTCTCCGGGGGCTTGCTGCGGTCCTCGCCGCTGAAGCTGACACCGAGGATGATCAACCCGTGCAGGATCAGCGCCAGCACCACCGTCAGACTCAGACGGTCTGCGCTGGTGACCTGGGGACGGGTTGCTCGAAGGGTGGCCATGACTACATCTTGATGGGAGTTGGAGGATTGCTATTCAACCGCGCCAGCACGCCACGGGTCAATACGCCGCTGACCAGACCCAGCAGCGCCGCCAGGGTCATCAGCGGCGGGAACAGGTGCAGCAGCGCCGGATGCGGGATGAACAGGGCATAGGCGGCCCAGAACTGCCCCGCCATGTGCGCCAGCGCGGCGAGCAGGCCGAAGCCCAGCGGCCCCAGCGCCCAGCCCGGCAGGGCGCGCGACACGGCCCAGCCAAGCCCCAGCGCGGCGACACTGGCCAGGGCGCCGCTGGCGGAGAGAAAGAAGCTGGGCGAAAGAAAGGTGCCCAGCAGCACGCTGCCGATCAGCACCCGCAACAGCGCCACCCACACCGCCATGCGCCAGCCGTAGCGGCACAGCACGATCAGGGTGATGACGTTGGCCAGGCCCGGCTTCACCCCGGGCAGGGGGCTGGGCAGGGCGCTCTCGGCGATATGGATGGTGATCGCCAGGGCGGTGAACCAGGCGACGAGGTGGTCGTTGCGGGTGGTCTGGATGCGCTGGGTCACGAGGAAAAGTGCTGAGTGCTGAGTGCTGAGTGCTGAGTAATGAGGGCTGAGT
>Ga0256830_1002500_pt1 | contig 12086 bp, 8 predicted proteins | sample 128326metaG_FD_190537 | JGI IMG/M metagenome (GOLD analysis project Ga0256830, IMG submission 190537) | Hydrothermal vent microbial communities from Lau Basin, Pacific Ocean - 128-326 | ecosystem: Environmental > Aquatic > Marine > Hydrothermal vents | place: Pacific Ocean: Lau Basin | collected...
CCTGATCAGGCGAATCTCATCCGCACAGCCCGAGAAGTGAACGACGGTAAGCCTGGCTGGGTGGTGGAAAAAGTAAAATCAAGCGCGGCCAATTTCAAAAGACCGGTAATTGCATGCCTCGGATTGGCCTTCAAAGCCGACATCGATGACCTGAGAGAGTCCCCCGCCCTTGATATCGTCACTCAACTGAAAAACCAGAACGTCGGGGAAATACTGGTTTGTGAGCCCAATATCGATAATCATGACAATTTTGATCTGGTATCCCTTGAAGATGCCATACCAAAGGCCGATATAGTTCTGGTACTGGTCAACCACAAACAATTCTACGCGCTCAACCCAGAGGACCTGAAAGATAAGATTGTCATCGATACCCGTGGTGTCTTTGCATAAGAAAACCGCTTTCAGCGAGCCCATCCACCCAAACCGTCATGAAAGTGTCATCCTTGCCTCCCCAAAAGTCCCATCGCCCGAAGAATAGATAACAGAGATGACATGGCATGAAGAACCTCCGAGAACAGTCAATTCATCCTGACTACAGGGTGTTTACCGGCATCACAAACAGAAGCATGATAGAGCCGCTGGACTACGCCCAATTCCTCAGGCCGATGAACCAGTCAGCCATTATCCTGACAGACCTTGGTGGCACCCAGGAAGAAGCTCCGTCACTAGGCAAGCCAGTCCTGGTCATGAGGGAAGACACCGATCAGACGGAGGCGGTCGAGGCACGGTAGAATTCGTGGGCACATCCCGGCAGGATATAATGAGTTCATTAGCAGAAATTCTCTTGAATGAAAAGATGTATGGCTTGATGTCGAGAGCACATAATCCGTATGGGGTTGGATGTTCGGTATGTAGAGTTTGTTTTCCTTAATCAATAGCGACTAGTTGGTGCCTATTGGTGGCCCAGAAAATGGGTGAATGGTTAAGGTGGTCTAGAGGTGTTGGTATCTAGGGAACCTCTGATCAATTCATGAACCGGCGTCTGGCGGCTGAAATGTCCCGGCTCAGCGTTGAAAATCTTGGCAATAGCGCGCTATTACCTGCGATTTTCGCCTTGATCCGGAACATTTCATCTCGCCATCCATCCGGTCCAGAATTGATCAGAGGTTCCCTAGTGTGAGTATGCCAGCCAGTTGGTACTATATCCGGCAAGATATACGGGATCATGATTGATAAACAGCGTATCGCACACAATGCTGGTTCTTCTGTTGCCCAAGTAATAATCTCAGGATTTACAACCTTTTTGTTATTTAGATATCTTCTGGAAATAATTGGGCCAGAAGAGCTTGGGGTATGGGTGCTGGTTTTATCAGCGGGTTCAATGGTGCAGGCTGCAAACCTTGGAATGACTGGAAGTATCGTAAAGCATATTGCGGATTATGATGCATTAGGTGACAAAGGCAAAATTTCTCTTGCAACCCAGACTGCAGTGATATCCATAGCAGTATTTGGCGCTGTGTTTATCTCCGTATTGTTCCCGCTTGCAGAATATTATTTTGAATATACTCTCGATGCACAGTTTTATAGTGATGCCTTGGAAATAATCCCGCTTGCACTGTCAGCGTTTTGGGTCTATATGTTAAGTGGCATCTATTTGGGGGCATTGTATGGGTGTCAGATGATCATCCAAAGGAATGGAGTATTAGTTTTTGATTCTATCTCACATTTTGGATTGTGCGTGTTATTGGCGCCAAGCCATGGGCTGGTTGGTTTGGCATACGCTAGGGTAATTCAGAATTGTTTGACACTGGGCGTGTCAATTATCTTGCTAAAACGACATGTACGTGTAATGCCAATAATTCCTTTGCGTTGGAGGAAAAGGATCTTCAAGGAGATGCTTGGCTATGCTGTCAACTTTCAAATAATTGCGATACTTGTGATGTTATCCGATCCTATAACAAAGGGGTTTCTGAGTAAGTATGGGAACATCACAATGGTGACCTATTACGAGATGGCAAATAAATTAGTTCAGTTATTCCGTGCTTTGTTGGTGAGTGCAAATCAGGTGCTTGTGCCCGCATTTGCCCGCCTCAATCAACTTGATCCTGAAAAAATATCAGTTACCTATCTTGCTTCATACAGATTGATATTTTATCTCGCCGTGCCTGGTTTTAGCATGCTGGCTATTTCTGCACCGCTAATATCGGGGGTATGGATTGGGTATACTGAAACAGTGTTTATCATTTCTATGGTGTTGTTATGTTTTGGCTGGTTGGCTAATGTTTTGAGTGTGCCTGCGTATTATGCTGACATGGGAATAGGAAACATGAAGCACAATGTCATTGTGCATGTATTTACAACAGCAATTAATTTGATACTTATACTTATTATTGGGGATTTGCTTGATGGGCTGGGCGTTGTTGTCGCGTGGGTTGTGGCATTGATCCTGGGTGGGGCATTATTGAATATTTTATACTATATGAGAAATAAAATTTTATTCAGTAACATAATACCAGAGTATAGTAGATGGTTAGTTTTATTTTGCTTGATTGGTATATTTATAGGGTATGGTATATGGCTTCAAGAGCCTGTAATGCTAGAGTCATTATTAATGATGATAGCGCCATCTTATGTGGATGCTAGCCGCATTACCGATGGTTTAATGATCGCGTCTTTTATTATTATCGTTGGTTTTCCGATGTGGCGCCACCCTATGCGAAAAACGTTATTGAATTTGGTTGTTAAGCGCCAGGGTTAAGCAAGGTTCTCTCTCCACCGGGTGGCGCCATTAAGGGATAGTTTGTATGAAGAACAATATGAACCTCTATTCGAGGATACAATCTCCGATAATGTATGAATGTAACTTGACGCTTTTGTCCAAAGACGCTACCAAATTATCGCTTCATGTATTGGAAAAGTATTACGGATGAATGGCATTTTTCACATACCTAGCCTGCTAAGAGGGTTGTGAGTGGTATGGCTTGCTGTGTAATGGGGTGGCAGTATTGATGAGTGGATACGTGTTGGCTGGAGGGCTTCTCGCGCTTATTGTTTTTCTGATGCTAAAACCATGGCTGAAGGTGATGGTTGCATTCATTATTATGAGCCAGTCCTTCGATCTTACACCTAGTATCATGTACGGAACTCTAGTGTGGGACTTTGGGGCTGTGCTGCTTTTGATAGCATCTATTCAATTGTTATTTCAGGAGAAGCTAGAGACGGTCAATTATTCCTCTGTAGGTATTGTGTTGGTCATCTTCACGGGATGGCTATTACTATGCCTTATTTATTCTATCGTGGTATATGACTATCCAATTATGGATACATTGAAAACGTCACGCCACTGGATCATAGGTTATCTATCAATTTTTATTTTCCTAAGATTATTTTCCGTAGATCCTGATGCACTGAGTAAGCTTCTTAAATGGCTCTATTTCATAACTTACGTACTGCTTGTGGTTGCTGTTATCCAATATCTGACTGGCCACCAGATGCTAAGGGGCTTATACCGGGAATATGATGGCGCGCTAAGATATTTACCCATATACCTGCCGGTCGTCCTGCTCTTCTTATGGCACATACTGGCGCGTCATCTTTCCGGTGAGCCTGTAAAACACCATGAATATTTGTATGCTGGCCTCGTGGTTATGGTAACTGCGTTTACCTATACGCGTGGAATATATTTTTCAGTATTACTCATGTTTTCGATAATGCTGTTTTTCCTTGTAAAAGACAAAAAGATAAAGATAGGTAGATCAACAGTGTTTGTTGCTACAGTTATTCTTGGTGTGATGATCGTGATGAGCTGGGGCATGGCAGACAGGGTAGTTAGTAGGGCAGCAAGTGCCATAGAAATTATTTTATCCGATAAGTCTCCAAATGCTCAGGTAGATAGAGATACGTTCGCTGGAAGAATAATGACTGCAAAGGAAAGAGTATCTCTAGTAGCAGAATACAATCCCATTATTGGGTATGGCTTTATTCACGAGGATAATGTGCCAGCAAGCATCCGAAATAAGTTAAAACATGGATCAGTGATATATTCGGCTGAAATGGTAGAGAGGTATAGATTAGGGTATCCATATGTGCTTGCGTTATACAGTGCGGACATTGGTTGGGGTAATATCGCGGTTGTCTCTGGGCTTGTTGGCTTGGCGATATTTATCGTGTTTGTTGCGGTATTCAGTGTAAGCTATCGTGAAATGCGGTTCTTGGATGGCAGCGCATATTATTTGTCACTCGCCTTTTATTTGGTGACCATAGCATTATTAGTCTTAATGTTTATTAGTAATACGTTTACCAACCAGATACAAATACCCGCCTTGATGATAGCAGGGTATCTATACGTCAGATCACGAACGCGCGAGCGAATGATAGATGGCAGCGTTCCAGATAAGTTGAAAGAAGAAGTTTCTTGAATACGAAAATATCAGTCATAACACCGTCATATAACCAAGGTGCGTATATTGAAAAGACGATACGCTCCGTATTAGAACAAAATTACCATGATATTGAGCATATTATTGTTGATGGCGGATCTACGGATGAGACCATCGATATACTCAAGAAATATCCACATCTAATCTGGATATCTGAGCCAGATAAAGGACAGGCAGATGCTTTAAATAAAGGTCTAAAGCTAGCGAACGGTAGCATTGTCGGGTGGATAAACGCGGATGATTTCTATAACCCAGGTGCCTTTAGGAATGTGGTCAAATATTTTTCCATGCCAGAGACTATGTGGTTAATCGGAAATCTGAGTTTTCATTTTGAAGAGTCTGGCTTGGTCGTTCAGGATATAAGTCCTAAAGTTTCGCATGATCGGTTGCTTAAAGACCCTGACATCGTGAGGCAGCAACCGGCATTCTTTAGAAAAGACTTGCTCGAAAGCGTGAGAGGATGGAATCCAGATTATTTTATGGCTATGGATTACGATCTCTGGGTGCGTTTGTCAAGGATAGCTCCGCCAAGTATGGTGCGTGAAAATTGGGCGAGCTTCCGTATACATAGTCAACAAAAAACGACCCTTAAAAATATCCTGAGGCAAAGCCGAGAGATTGAAAGCATTCAGAAACGGGAGGGCGCGCCAAGGCATCTGCGATTGAAAATGATGACAAAAAAGCGCTGGCAGTGGATAAAGGGTCGGGTTAAGCACGTTTGTTTAGAGTTAGGCCTCCTAAACAAGAAATATTGGAACAGGCCAATATGGGTGAAGCAGAGAGGCCGCCGGTGAGAGTGGTTCACTTGGTCTGGTCTCTACACTGCGGCGGCCTGGAGACCATGTTGGTGGATATTGCTAATGAGCAATCTTCGATGGCCGACGTATACGTGATCATTGGAAACGATAGTCATGATCCTACCATACTGTCACATTTTAATTCAGGCGTTACCGTAAAGCGCCTTGGAAGGCCAGTTGGTAGTAAGAATCCATGGTATATCACAAAGCTGTATGCCATGCTTCGTTTGTACAGGCCTGATGTAATCCACGCGCATCATGAGAGTTTTATTCGGATTTTGCAGAATCTGAATGTGCCTAAGGTGCTGACTGTGCATACAACTGGTATTAAATTTTCCAGGTTTAGGAATGGATACGATGCAATTTATGCAATATCTGAGGCCGTAAAGACTGACCTTCTCGCCAGATACCCTGATGCGTCAATAGGCGTGATTCACAATGGGGTCCAAAGTTCTAGGATAAACAAAAAATCGAAATATGGTATGCGGCCGTTCCGACTTGTACAGGTCAGCCGGCTTTATCATGAGCAGAAAGGTCAAGATATATTATTGAAGGCATTTGCCAGGGTTAAGCGGGAGATAAATGAGGAGGAGATTACTATCGACTTTATCGGTGAAGGACCATCGAAGGAATTTCTTATGAAGTTATCCAGGGAGCTTGGTGTAGATAAATGGTGTAATTTCCTTGGACAAAAAAATCGGGATTATATTTATCATAATCTTAATACTTATGATCTTCTGGTGCAGCCTTCTCGGCATGAGGGGTTCGGTCTTACGGTTATAGAAGCGATGGCAGCTAAGGTGCCCGTCCTGGTTTCAGATATAGAGGGGCCAATGGAGATCATTGAGAATGGATCTTTTGGGTATAACTTCCATTCGGAAGACGATCAAGACTGCGCAAAGCAAATAATCAATATACTCAATGTTTCCAAAAAAGCCGGGTTTGAAGTGGAGCAGGACAGGAATAGCAAGTATGTCAATTCTAGATTTGATGTCGAATTGACTGCGAGAAATTATCTTGGCGAATATGCGGCTGTGTACAGTGCCAAGAAAACTTCTGGCATGAAATGACGTTGTTTGACCGGGGCTGATCCTGAGAAATAAACATTATGTAATGTCACATCACGGATCTGTTTATGTCAGGTCACCAACATAACCTCAAATATTCTCTGCTGGCATGAGATTAATCTTGCTCAAATCAGTTATCGTATTTGTTCTGATTTTTTCTCCGTTTATGCCTGCCTTGTCTTCAGATGAAGGCGTGGTTTCCCGTTATGTGCGTATTGAGTTGCCAGGTGCAGATAGAATATTGTCTTTAGCAGAATTTGAAGCGTACAGCGGAAAAAAAAAGATCTCTCAGCTAAAACCAGCATATCAGAAAAGCACGTTTGGGTTTGGTGATGCAAACCGGGCAAATGATGGTAATACAAGTGGATCGTATTCAGAAAAATCAACAACGCACACACAACCTGGTACTAACGTCTGGTGGGAAATGGATCTTGGGAGAAGCTATCCTATCACCAAGCTGATCCTGTATAACCGGACGGATTGCTGTGGTGCGCGAATAAATCCCGCCAGAATCATACTTCTTGATGATGAAAGAAAGATAGTGTGGGAAAGCAGGCTGACAGCAACGGCGCCTAAATATGAAATAGTGGTAGATGCAACTATTGAAGAAGCGCGTTATATAAAGCGTAACCTGTTACGTAACGCAACGTTCAATCAGCGTACTAACCCGCCAATCCCAGATTATTGGGATCTACATCATGCAGCCGCATTGGTGTTTCCAGATCTGCATCAGCAATATTATGTCGATGAGAACATTGATCCACCGGTTGACGGCGCATCTGTTATAAAAATTGTCAATAGTAGGGAAGACTTTTCACACGTTATATTGTTGCCGAGGAAGCTATTTAGACGAGTACCAGAAGGCGTTTACACTTTTTCAGTATATGCTCGGTCGGATAGTCCTGGTGCCGAATTTAATGTGGCGCGGGGTTGGGCGGTAGGGGAGAGGCTCTCTAGGAAGGTAACATCAAGTTGGCAACGGTTTTCCTTTACCTTTAATTTGCCTGCGTCTGAGGCAGATACTCTCCAGCCTATCCTAACGTTTCCTAAGAAGGGAGCATATTATATCTCTGCTCCACAGTTGGAGCCAGGCTCGAGCGCATCTGTTTTTAGTCCTGCTTATATGGATAGCTTCGATATATATACCGGACAAGGAACAGGTAATGTCAATCTTGAAGGCGTAAAAGATAAATTTGGCAGATTATCGTTAGTAAATGAAGAAAAATTATTGACTTCAACATTCGAATATGACTATTACACGGATGAAAGCCTAGCGAGTCTAAGGCTCTCCTCTCGTTATGAAACTGAGATTGATGTCGATGTAGTTTGTAGGGAGCATGGCTCAAATAGAAAGCCAATTACGCTCCTAAAAAAAAGGAAATTGCTGCCACAGGCAACCCAGATCGTGAATATACCGATAAGCGGCCTAGTCAACGGTAGCTATGCATGCGAGACGGTCCTATTAAATGATGGGGTAAAAAGAATACTTGAGGTCAATTACATACGAAAGCTTAAGCCTCATGCTGTTGAAGTAAAAGTTAATAATCATAAGCGCTATATTGTTGTTAATGGTCAACCATTCTATATGATCGGCATTGCACTCGCGGTAGGAGCTTCCGTGCCAAACTGGTACTTGAGAGAAATTAAAGAGCAGGGGATAAATACGCTGTTCTATAACGGAGCACGGAATAGCAAGGGAAGATATGATATAAAAAAAATAAGAACGTTAATACGAAATGCGGCTAAGCACGAGATTAAAGTTGTAATTGGCCGGCCATTAGCAGGGGAGAAGCCTCATGATTGGCGTAATAGATTGTATGACTTTTATGAATTAGTGAAATTGCTAAAAAATGAGCCCAATTTGATTGGCTGGTATCCAGTGGACGAGCCCTCGTCAGCTTCCTGGCATGATGATGAACTTGTCGAGATTTATTCGGATTTGAAATCACTGGATCCCTACAGGCTTGTGTTTGTAAACTGGGCTTATGATGCCATACCAAGAGACATTGGAAAGCAGCCACGTGGTACCCTAGGCTCATCAGATATATATTCATTCGATTACTATCCTTTTGCGGGTGTAGGAAGAAGTATGGGAGGTTTTACCAACACAACATTAAGAGTCTTGGAATCAGCGCGCATATACAACAAAATCACACATTCTTGGCTGCAACTTTTCGGAGGTATGACGGCGTGGCGTGAGCCGAGCGGGGATGAGCTTAATTATATGGCCTATTTGAATTACGTGTATGGGGGGATGATAAGTTACTTTGATACGAAGTCAAATTCAAATGAAACATGGGCCCGCATATCCTCTATCAACAAGGAAGGAGAGACGCTGGCAAGGCTATTGTTTCTATCTGAAGATGCGGTGATGATTGCCCCGCCAGTTGTTGATGAAGAATTTATTTTTTCCGTGTGGAAAAAGCAAAATGATTTGTTTGTTATCGTGGTCAATGGAACAGAGGCTCCTGCGACGTATATATATAGCCCTCCCAAAGAGATACTGGGGGAATGTAGTGCTGCGGTGTATTCTATCTTCGAAAAAAATGAGGTGTTGTTAGTAGATGAACAGATTAAAGAAAGATTTCCTGCCTATGGTAGTAGAGCCTATAAAGTGATGTGCAAGTAAAGCATGTCGAAATGATAACTGTGAACCTGAATAAATGATCACGTGTGTGCAAAATATGATTTTTTAAGTCGGGCTATAATTCAATGAACCCAATAAGATTAACATGTCTGCTCGGATACTATGGGATTGCTCGATTCTTGCCCAGCAGTGACAACAAGTATACCCGCTGGGTAAGGCCTATAAGACGTCTATCTTGTATATATCTTTTCAGGTCCGCAGGTAGTAACGTTAACATAGAAAAAGGCGTTATATTCGGTACCGGATCGAATATAGAAATTGGGAACTATTCAGGGCTCGGGCGCAATGTTTTTGTCAGCGGGGGGGCATGTATCGGTGATTACGTAATGATTGGGCCTGAAACCATGTTGTTATCGCGGGGGCATGAATTCGACCGTATAGATATTCCCATCGCTGCTCAGGGCGAAGTCCCAGTACGTAGGATTGAAATCGGAGACGATGTTTGGGTTGGTGCGCGCACCATTATTCTGCCGGGTGTAAAAATCGGGTGTGGGGTTGTCATTGGTGCAGGTTCAGTTGTGACTAAGGATGTTCCATCATATGCAGTTGTTGCAGGAAATCCCGCAAGAGTTATTAGATACCGCAAACCCCAGTCATAGAATATGGGTGCGTAGTCAGCGGAATTCTATTCTTAAATCGGGTGAGCTCGATGCCCCTGGTTGATATGGCCACTGTCATGAATCCAATCCCCTCTAAACTGTTCAACACCCAGACTAGCCATAATAAATGGTTTCTCCGAATGAGCAATGAGCTTGCTTGGTGATGTGATGAAGCCAATTAGCGCAGGACTGAAGAATACCGGATAATGAACTCGCTTCATAAGTTAATTGTTATGATTGGTCCATCATTTGGGTCGAAGGGGGGCATAGCTTCTGTGGTAAGCGCTTATCAGAAAGCAGGATTATTTGATAAATGGCCTATTATTTACCTATGTACGCATGTTGAAGGGACAAAACTAAAAAAACTGTTGGCCGTAACCATTGCGCTTTGTAAATTCATCTCCCTCATTTTACGTGGACGGGTGGGGCTGGTGCATGTTCATGTGCCAAGGCGAACCGCATTCTGGCGCAAGTCTATCTTTATCCTTTTCTCATATCTTGTTAGAAAGCCCGTGCTGATGCATATGCATAGTGGAGGGTTTCCTGAATTTTACCATAATGAGTGCGGCCCAACCCGAAGATGGCTTGTACGATTCGTACTAGATCGGGCAGATAAGATAATAGTGTTATCTAGCCAATGGCAGAAGCTATTAGAAGATATAACCGAAAATCGTCGGTTGATTATTGTTCCAAATTTTATCGTGTTGCCTGATAGCGCTGATGGTGTTTTCGATCGACCCTCTTCTGGCGGGACAGATAGTAATTATATTTTTTACTTGGGAAGATTAACGGAAGAGAAGGGTTTTTTTGATTTGCTTGAAGCCCTTGCGCTTGTGAAGCGTCGCTTTAGTGACGTGAAGTTACTTTGCGGAGGTGAGATAGTTGATGATGGTGTTGTGTCTTGCATAAAGCATCATGATTTATCAAAGAATGTAGAGTTATTAGGTTGGGTGGATGGCCGCCAAAAATGGAGCTTGATTCGCCGCGCTATGATTTTTGTTTTTCCATCTCGCGCTGAGGGTATGCCTATGTCAGTGATTGAGGCAATGAGCCAGGGTGTGCCTGTTGTAGCGACAAGGGTGGGTGGAGTTCCAGAGGTTATCAGTACGGGCGTTGACGGGCTTCTGGTGGAGGTTGGCGATGTCAAATCAATCGCCGACGCAATCGAATACCTAATTTCCCAGGAAAGCATTCGACTTGAACTTGGCGCTAGGGCTAGAGATAGTGTACTAGGTAAATTTACTGCTGGAGCGGCATTGCCGAAACTTGAGAATCTTTATCAGGAATATGGTTTTGTTTCATAAAAAATTAATGAAGGCCATTTACATTTCTCTGTCCGACCGCAGGCAGGCTACCGCTTTCGGGAGCTTCGTCTCATATTCTTGAGGATTTGATAAAAGCCTCTCCGCGTAACACAAGGGTCAGTGTCAGCTTTGCTTGACACGGCTGAGCCGATTTCACTTGCAGTTCAGCATGTTAGGGCTCTTTTGCAACCAGCGTCGCTGTTGAAGCAACCTAGGGTAGGCTTGCTTTAGCCCATCTAGTACCCCATGGCGTCACCGCCAATCGCCAATTCTGGTACATTCATGCCGCGCTCATTCCTGCCGAATATTCAATTTCGAACTGAAAATGGTGAGGAACAACTTCTTGGATTTTGCTAATGCTATAATTAACTGTAAAATATACCTATATTCCCCTAAGAATAAACGAATAGCATGTAAATGAGGGATTATTTTTGAATAGCTGTCGAATTGAAGTGCTGGGTGTGCCGGTTGATTGCGTTAATATGACGCGCTCACTGGAGCTTGTGGATAACTACATCTGTGGAGACACACCACAGGCGGTGATAGCAGTTAACCCGGAAAAGGTTATAAAGGCCCAGCAGGATCCTGAATTACTGGCTCAACTACGCGCCGCAGGCTTGTTGATTCCTGATGGTATTGGTGTCGTAGCGGCTGCTAGATTGCTCACCCTTGGCAAAATGGAACGTGTACCTGGTGCTGATTTAATGCCGGCAATTTGTGATTTATCGGCAAGAAAGGGGTATAAGGTATTTCTGCTTGGCGGGGAAGATAAGGTCAATGAAAAGGCCGCTATCGCACTAGCTGAGCAATATAAAGGTCTTAGAATTGCAGGAAGGCATAGTGGCTATTTCAAGGATAGTGAGATTGGTCGCATTATTGAGGATATTAATACGTCCAAAGCGCAAGTTTTATTTGTAGCGCTGGGTAGCCCTAAGCAAGAGCTTTGGATGCGTCAGCACCTAAAAGATACCAGTGTTAAAGTATGCGTGGGAGTTGGTGGCACATTTGATGTGTTGGCAGGTAAGGTGAAGAGGGCACCAAGCGTCTTTAGAAGGATACATCTAGAATGGTTATACCGCCTTATATCTAAACCCAGCAGGATATTTCGTCAGGTTGCCCTTCCTAAATTCTTATTTGCAGTGTTAAAGGAAAAAATGATGTATAAGTAGCTGGTTGATTTGTAGTAGCATCCTTTTATTCATATTGAGCTTAAAAGTGAATCTTAGAATTTGGAGGTACCACTCTTCATTTTCGACGGCTAAAAAGTTGTACTCTTTGAGTATATAGAGCCTC
>Ga0256830_1002501_pt1 | contig 12081 bp, 13 predicted proteins | sample 128326metaG_FD_190537 | JGI IMG/M metagenome (GOLD analysis project Ga0256830, IMG submission 190537) | Hydrothermal vent microbial communities from Lau Basin, Pacific Ocean - 128-326 | ecosystem: Environmental > Aquatic > Marine > Hydrothermal vents | place: Pacific Ocean: Lau Basin | collected...
AGGCTGTTGGGATGGGAGCCCAGAGTTCAGCTGGAGGAGGGGCTGAGGCGCACAATAGAGTGGTTTAAAGCTGCGATTTAACTGTTGAAGTGCAACATCTCTTCCTGTGGTTATTGCCCCCATTTTGACATGAAGGCCTTCTCCATTCTTTTGGATGCCGTGATAAAAGAAGCTTTAGAAGGCATAGTGGATAAAATCCGTGAGGGGAAAAAAGCTAACAGATTCTGAAGTTCTGCTTCTTGTGGTGAGTCAGCTTAGAAGAGAACAGGAAATGATCAGAGAGGGCCTAAAATAGCTTAAGCTTGATATGTACAGAAGATTTGATGATGTGGATAGAAGGTTTGATGAAATTGATAAACGCTTTGAGCAGTGGATAAGAGATTCGAGCAGCTGGAGTCTGAAATTAATTTCATGCGGCAGGAGCTCATGAGCATTAAAAGCGATATAATAAACCTGCTGAGGGAGAAACTGTAAAATTTCCCCCATTCAGAGGTACCCGAGACCTCTAAGCCTCTCTTTAATCTGCTCCTCCTATTCCTCGCTGTAGGCCACTTCTTCCTCTTCCTCATCCTTCAGTATTTCTTCAAGGACAAAATTTACGTACTCTTCCACAGTGCTGAAGTCTTCACTTTCCTCAACGCGCTTTTTTATCTCTTCATATATATCATCCTCAGGAGGACATATGTGCTTCCACGCTTTTAGGACATACCTGACGTCACAGTACACCTACCTTTCTCTTTGGAAATTCGCTGGTCTAAATATTTCTCAGACACATCACCATTATATATTAGATCTGGACAACTTGTTCATATATTTTCTTATCTTTCTTTTAATTTTCTTCAGTAGTTCCTTATCGTATTCGTCTATTCTAGTCATTTCTCTAAACTCAATTCTTATTCCAATTATTTTTATATATCTATATCTCAACAAGAATGCAACAAAACCTCTTATAATGAAAGTTAGTGCCATTCCGTATAGTCCTGCTAGCAATGTTAAAATTGTCCCAAAAAGAGATAGGATAACTATATTTATTACGTATACTATGAAAAGATATTTCTGTACTTTGAAACCAAAAAAGAGAGGACGCATAACTAGATTTAATGCATACAATAAGGAAATAAAAATTAGTATCTGGAATATTCTTGTGGATTCTATATAAGAATTGCCAAAAAGTGAATTAAAAGCAAAAGGTGAGAAAATTAAAGAAAATGTAATAATTGGTATAGAGAACCAAATAGAATATTTTATACTTTTATTTATTATCTTATTTAATTTTTCTATATTCCTAATTTCCTGTGAGACAATTGGCATTAATACACTTTCAAGTGGAGAAAGTAAAGAAATCACATATGCTGTTACTCTTATTGCAACATTGAATACAGCTACAGCCTCTACACCAAGGAAAAACTGAATAATCCATGGTGGGAGGTTATCACCTAATTGTTTAACCGGACGTATGCTAATAACCCACTTTCCATGCGAAGTTATTGTCTTCAAGAAAAAGCATTCTTTTGATCTTGTAACTGAAATATAATCTTTTATTATTCCGAAATAGCTTGGAAGATTTAAAAGTAGAGCTGTTATAGATGATGCAAGGTAAGCCAACATTACGCCATAAATGCCGAGTTCTAGATAATAACCAAATAAAATAATATATATAAATTTAAAAAAACTTTCTTCTATATTTAAAGAAAAAATAGATTTAAAATCAAGATGAGAATTAAAAGTAGTTAGAAATATTTTCTTTAATGCATTTGTTATTATTAAAAATGCGGATATTCTAATAAGCTTAGCTACAGTTTCTGAATATCTCTGCTCGAAATAAGTATTTGAAAAAAATATGATTATAAAAAATAAAAAACCAACAATAACCTCAAATTGAGAATAACGATATAAAAGTGATTTTGCTCTGTCAAATCGTTTCGATTTTCTTTCTCTTGACAGATCTGCTGTTATAACCCCTCCTATACCGAAATCAAGAAAAGAACTTGCGATACTTATAGCGGATAGTGCAAGGACCAATAAGCCATATTCAAACCTATCGAGGATTCTGACAATAAAGATAAAACTCAAAAGATTAAAAACTGCTGATATTATATTTGCCAGTGTGATTAGTGCCGTTCCTTCTGCGATTTTACGGGTTAATGATACCATAAATTTTATTTTTTAAAGATTTCAGCCCACATATTAATCTCCATAATAAACTTTCAGTAACACATACTCTGCCATTTGAAACGTGCCTTTTTATGATATTTCTCCAGTTTTCAGGTTTTTTAGATGCTATAACAAATATATATATTGCAGAATTTTTAAAATTATTTGTTGAACAATAGAGGACTTCCATACCTCTGTTTTCAAGATTTTTGATAATACCTTGTGGTGTAAATCTCCAATAATCACCATAGGACGGGGATTCGTGTTGATCTTGGACAAATGGAACGACTAAGATTAATATATCTTTAGTTAATTTAACTAAATTATCAAAAGCTTTATGTACATTAAATACATGTTCTAAAGTTGTATGATTATACACAACGTCAAAAGCTTCTTCTAAATCTTGGGGCAAATCTTCTTCAAGATCAAGATAAATCTCATTCTCTAATCCAGAAAGGCCTTTGTATCCTTCTATATTTGAAATCCAATATTCACTTGCATTTATAAAATATTCTTTATATCTTTTTCCCTCTTTATCATCATCTTTCCAAGCACTCACATTAATTATCCTACCTGTGAAAAGATGCGCAAATTTTTTAAGTTCAGCATTTGACCATATTCTTGCTTTTCTATACATTCTATATTCTCTACTTTGATACTTTAGTGATTCTATAATTTTCTTAAGATCAAATAAGTGTAACATTTTTATCACCTTAAATTTGATATTTTGAATAATTCACTTTTTAAATTTTCTTCTGAGTTTTTTTATTTTCATAATATTTTTAGCTTTGGATTTATATTTAATTCTCTCATGTAATAAAAATTTTCTAAAATAAATTACAAGTTCTGGATGTTTTGTAGCGATATTATTCCTTTCTTCAGGATCAATATTTAAATTATATAGCTCATTGCGTGATCCATGAATTACTTTACAATATCTGCATTTTTCTTCTTCATTTGGAGAATATATGTATTTAAATTTAGAAGTTCTTATCCCAATTCTTCGTTGTGTATGTGCTTCTTCAATTAATATGAAATCTCGTATTTTTTCAAGTTTTCCATTAATTATAGGCAATAAACTTTTTCCATCAAAAAAAGATGGTTGATAATCTATATTACAAATTTCAAGTATTGTTGGTAAGATATCTATATGTTGTACAAGTGTTTTTATTCTCTTTCTAGAAAACTTTTTATAATACATTATAAGAGGAACTCTAATATTAGGTTCATATAACCCATGATGATCAAATAATATACCATGTTCTATAAGACTTTCCCCATGATCAGATGTTATTATGATTAAGGTATTATTTAATTTTCCTGTGGTCTTCAAATAACTAAACAATCGTTCTATTTCCTTATCAACATATTTTATAGAATTATCATATTTAGCAATGCATTCTAATATTCCTCCATTTTCTTTTATAAATTTGATAATAGGTCCTGAAACGTTATTATTCTTGAAAATCTTTTCAGCATTTTTAATGTCGATACTATAGTATATTTTTTCATAAATCTTCAAATTAAATAATGATTTATCAAATGAGTTATAAGGTGCATGAGCATCCCAGTAATGTATAAAAAGGAAAAACGGTTCTTTTTTCATATTTTCTATAAGTTTTATTGCTTTAGTTGTAATTTCTTTGGCATTATCTATTTTTTTATATTTTTTATTTTTTTTAGAAAAATATTTTAAGGTACTATTTTTAAGTTTTTCTACTAAAGAATTTAATAATATTTTGATATTATTAGATACATTAAAATATTCATATTTATCAAATCCAAGATATAAATCAAATCCCCTTCGATGCCATCTCCCTAGCCAATCTATAGCAACAGTTTGATATCCGTATTTTTTTAACACCTCAGGTAGCCACGGTATATACTTTAATTGAATGATGTCTGATTTTTTTACGTTTGTACCATGGTTTATCAATCCGTGTGATACTGGTAGCAATCCAGAAAATATGGAAGTGACTGATGGATCTGTAGCATTTATACACGCAAATGCATTTTCAAATAACACTCCATTATTGGCTATTTTATCTATATTTGGAGTTGTATTAATAGGATAACCATAACAACTAACATTCTTTGCTCGTAAAGTATCTATTAATATAAAAACAATATTTGGCCTACCCATAGTAATCACCTAAATTCTTGTTAATTATTCTTAAATTTACCATATTAAATAATAGTTTAATTTTTGACATTTAACGTGAATTTATGATAAAGAGGTAACCTCTTGAAATAAAATTGTTAATTTTCCCTCTATTCTTATATATTCTCCATAACAGCCTGTCCATAAAAGTTAAGAATGGTGATAAAACATAGGTAATTATATTACGTAGTAACTTTGGTTTTATCATATCAACTACAATCTGCACACTAACCGAAAAAGGACCCCCAACAGGTATTATCTTAATATTTTCAAAATCTTTAAGAAGTCTTGCAATACCTTCGTACGTAAAACGCCAATAATCATTTCCATGATAACCAAGGAAAGAAGGCACAAAACCTATTACTAGTCCATTTTTAGAAAGAACTCTATTAACTTCTTTTACAATGTTTTCAAAATTACTATAGCAATGCTCAAGAACTGACATGAGGATAACAATATCAAAAGAGAAATCTTTAAAAGGAATCCTTCTTGCATCTGCAATTATGTCTGGATTTCTATTTTTATCAATTTCAAGTGTTATCATATATTTTAAGTCTAATTTTTTAAAAACAAAAGGAACTATTTCAGGATATTTTGTTATAAAATTTCTTTTTCTATCTGCACCTATTTCAAGTACAAGAGCATTACCGTAAGAATACTTCTCGTTGAGGTTTTCTACTGGAATTGCTCCAACTTTCAAGTTTCATCACCAGCGTTATAATCTTTTTTGCTCTGCTTTCCCAGGAATATTTCCTAACATCATGATAAGCTTTATCTGCAATTTTTTTAGCAAGTTTCTTATCTCCTAAAACCTTTTTTATACCTTCAGCAAGTGTTTCTGGCTTATCGGGCTCGACAAGGATAGCATTGCTGTTATTCAAAATCTCTCCAATGCTCGGAAGATTGCTTGCTACTATTGGTCTCTTACTTGCCATGTATTCAAATAGCTTCAGTGGTGATGTACAATATATGCTTTTAACATCATTTGCAGAATTTGGTAAAACTAAAATATCCGCAGCTTTTAGATAGAAAGGTATCTCTCTTGGTTCAACATATCCTAAAACAACGACATTATTTATGTTTTTTTTGGATATATACTCTTTTATTTTTTTTATATCTTCTTTAAGTCCACCTACTAAAATAACTTTGGCGTTCAAGAAATTTGAGGCGTCAACAAGAGTATAAACACCCTTCCAGGGATAAAGATGGCCTGTGTAAATGGCTAATTTTTCCTTAAAATTCAAATTCAACTTTTTTCTCGCTTCTTCTTTGGATATATCAATATCAAATTTTTCTATATCAACGCCGTCAGGTAATACATGGATTTTCTTTTCATCAAATCCATTTTGTAAATAAACTTTCTTGAGCTTCTTTGTTATTGTAATAAAGAACCCACATCTTTTAAGGGCATTTTTTTCAAAATAAAGATCGATTTTTGAAGATGGATAAATATGAGACTCATATATAACTGGTTTAAAAATCGATAACAAGAATGCCACTTTAGAATCTCGCGTAAAAATCACATCAGGATTTTTTATTAAAGAATAAAATAAAGCGAAAATTGAGAAAATAATGTCATGAATATGAAACAAAATTATACTTATTTTTTCGGGTAAGAAACCGGTAAAGTATATAAGATCAGGAATAGGTAGCTTTTTTATATTAAATATTTTTTTGACACCATAATACTCAAAGGCGTTTCTACCTTTTAAGAACTTTGTCTGTATCCTGAAAGGTAGCACCAACTCGATGTCTAAGCCAAGCTTTGCAAATGCTTCGCACATCTTCATTATCTGTAACCCATGTGCTTTTTCGGTTGGTATTCTTGCTCTTGCTACGTATAGGAGCTTCATAGGACATCATCTATATAAATTTCTCTGCTTTAATACATATAGTACCAAAAATATTGGGAAATATTTTCCTAACTATCTTTATAAATGGTATTTTCTTTCCAAATAATGTATCCTGAACAGCATATTCTGTTACTTTTAGTCCTACTTTTTCAATTTGATATTTTAAAGTATTAAATGTTATAAACTGTATGTGTCCTCCATGTTTTTGGTTTCCATATTTATCAGCCATTAATCTCGGAGGCCTCCCAAGTAAAACATCTATTCTATTTGCTATACTCACAAAATTTGGGCATGATATTATTATATATTTTTTACTAATCCTTTTCATCTCCTCTAAGAGCTTCCATGGATAGTATAAGTGCTCTAAAACATCGAGACATACAACAACGTCAGAAGAATTTTCTCGAAATGGCAAAGGCTTTCCATCGAAGTCGCAGAAGACTGCATCTATTTTTCTTTCTCTACACTTTCTTATAGCAGTTAGAGATCCATCAGCAACCATAAAATGTGCTTTATATCCATTTATCCTTAATATATCTATGAAAAAGCCATTTCCTCCGCCGATATCTATAAGGCTTTCAAAATTTCTAGGTAATAGCTTTAATGCACACTGAAACTTTATATTTCTTTCTGCGTTGGGTCTTATATTTTCATATTCTTTCCAATAACTATTCCAATGTTCAACATACTTCATTCTTTCACCTTTTTCGCAATAACGAAATAATTTAATGGTAATCTATATGTTCTTATTTTTTTATTAAGAAAGCCATCAATGTAAAATGCAGGAACGTATATAAAAGGTTTAAGGAAGTTGGGCATTCTTTGAGAAACGATATATGTTATAACAGAAAATCTTTCTCCAATCGGAATGATTTCTTCTACATGGAATTTTATTTCATTAAGCTTTTCTTTTAAGTAAATACTTGTGAACCTAAAATAATCCTTTGGTTCAGGAGCCTCATTGAATACAAATGGTGATGATAGGTAGAGTTTTCCATATGGTTTTAATATTCTATATATCTCATTTAAAATTCGTTCAGGATTCTTTAAAATATATATCGCATTAAAAAATATCACGGCATCTATAGAATCGTCCTTAAATGGTAGAGTGTGATTTAAATCTGCTCTTATATTTACGTTTTTTGCATATAAATCTACTTTAATTAAATTTTTAATAAATCTATATGAAAGGTTGTCTCCACTTGCTAAATCTATTATAATCCCTTTTGAATCAAATTTTTCTTTTAAACATTTATTTAAAATTATTCTTCTAATAGATTTGCCCTCTAATGCACCTTTTATAATCTCATAAACTTCCATTTTATCCTCCTGACAGTATCTATAAAAGGTTCTTTTTTTAAACAAGAATATTCTGTGTTAAAAAAATGGTTTACATCCGAGAGTGTTACAAAAAATTTTTTGTATTTATGGGCAAAATTGAAGATTCTTTTTAAATTCCTGTCATATGAATGGAACCCTACATGAAAGACAATGTCTTTTTTAAAATATCTTCTAATTAAATAATCAACAATAAGATAATGGCTCAACTTTAAAAATGGATTTAATGGTGAATAACCATTAGAAACAACTGGGACTTCAATTAAACCATGATATCTAAAAGGATTTTTTATCACAAAACTTTCTCCTGAGCGGTAGGGAGTATAGCTACCATCAACATTATAACCTAACTCACTGCAATATTGTAATATTTCGGGTTTTATTGTCCAGTGTCCAAAGACTATAGATGTAGGCCTAAAACCAAAATTGTCGTAAAATTTTTCTGTATATATATCTATATTATTCCTAGATTCTAAAATATTCTCTCCTTCTTTAAAATGATAGTGAAGTGCCAATTCTACCCCATCGGGTACATAATATCTGGTGAAATATCTTAGTAATGAGTCATCTACATTTCCTCCAACGCCAAGTGCGAGTGTTATTGGAATGTTGATATCTTTTATAATTTTAATAAAATTGTCCAAATGCAAAAATTTTTTCTTTTTCATTCCATAATCTCCTTCTACATGGGCGGTAAATATAATTTTCATTATCTCACACTCTCAAAAACTTTTACTAGATTTTTTGCAAAATTTTTTATACTATGATCTTTAACAACAATTTTACGGAGTTTCTTTTTTAGCTTTATGTCATCGTTTTCTATAAAGTATTCAATTTTACTTGCAAGTTCTTTATAATTGCCTGCTTCAAAAAAACATTTTTCTCTAAGTTCAGCATCAAAAACATCACTATAATATGCAATATTTGAAGTAATTACTGGTTTTCCACAAGCCATGGCTTCAAGAACTGTCTTTTCTAGGCTGCTAGCATAGCTGGGATTTGCAAAAAGATCGCACTGCTGGTAATAAATATGAAGTCTTTTATATGGCACATGACCTTCAAATGTTATATAATCTTTAAGTGAGAATTTGGATATTTTATCTTTTAGAAAAATAAAGTAATTATTATCATAAATAGGGCCAACTATTTTTAAACGTATATTATATCTCCTTTTAATATTTATAATTACATTTAAAGCATCTATAACAATATCGTATCCTTTGATTTTGTCTATCCTGCCGACTGCCAATATTCTAAAAACATCTTTTCCTTTTTCATTATTAGATGGTTTAAATCTCTCCGTATCTATACCCTGGCCGATTACCACCTTTTTTGGAGTGTCTATATTAAAACCTCGGTCAGATGAGGTTACAACTCTGTCAACCAAAGCGGCAGCTAATTTTTTCTTAAAGTCCACATGTCCATGCGCATTAAACATAACAAGGGGCTTTCCAAACACCTTTGCATAAGGTGCAGCTGCAATAGGGAGCCAGGGGTACATGTGGGTAAACACCACATCAACCCTTGGTGTGAGGCTGAGGAGGAACTTGTTAAGCTTCAGGAATTTTACCGGTTGATATTTGGAGTAAGCCGAATACAGGTTTACATTGTCCCCGAGCTTCGTCTTTCCCACGCCGAAGGTTACCACCTCTAGGCTATCCACCCGCTTTGAAAGCTCATCCACCCAGCTGTGGATGAACCCGAAAATGTCATGCTCCATATCCACGCGTGGGGTAATCATCAGCACCTTCATAGATTCTTCCTCTTTATTATTCTCTTTATTCTTTCACGTTCTGTACCATACTTTCTGGTATTCCCACGTATGCATGGGAGTATTTTACCGTCCATATCCTCAGGTAGGGGAAGGCCAAATAGGGAGAGTACGGTTGGAGCCAGGTCGAGGATGGATACATTTTTTATTTCTCTAATAATTACATCAGGACCACATGCAGCAAAAATGCCGTAACGCCTGTTCTCAGCACGCCACCCGGAGGCAGATTCAAAGACATTTTTGCTGCCCACACCGCCTCTTATATGCGTACCTGGAGCCTGGTCAATTATTATGTCTGGAGCCTCTGATAAGTAGCCTCCTGAATAAATTTCTTCCCTGGTGTAAACTTTTGAGGCCACTCTTTTACCGGTAGTGGGGTTCACCAGGCTCTCCAACCTATGAATTAATTCCTTCATCAGCTCCCCCTTTTTATCATCCCCCACATTAAGATAAATTGGGCCCTGTCCGCTGGCAATAGCTACGGTATTATTCCAGTCCACCATCGTGGCTTTGCCTTCCCTCTCTACGGTTCCCGAGTCTGTGGGGAGTGATGCGACAACAGATTTAGGGATTATTTTTTTAATTATTTGTAATACTCCGAGCGTTTGTGCTAAACGCCACATATTCTGCTTTGTGATCCCAAAACTATGAAGCAGTTTGGTTGTATACATTCTTTTTAATTTCAAATATCCTTCTTTTTCCAACCACGAGTTTATATAGAAGACCTGCTCAATCTTATTTGTGCCGTGGTCTGACATTAGGAATATGGTGGTGTCGCTATCAAGAAACTTCCCTATGTTTTTATCAATAATTTGCCACCCCTTTTCCACGTATTCATTATTCCAGAAGTAGTGCTGCAGGGTGTTTATGTAAAAAACGGTTAAATGTAGAAAATCTGGCTGGTATTCCTCTATGAGCATTTGTGCTGCGTCAAATCTGCTTTGAATTAGCTGATATATTTCCTCTACCGCTTTTTCTTCATCCGTTTTTATATGATTTAGCCACCTTGCATTCACTCTGTAATTAAGCTCTCTTTTCAATCGTGATTCTATCCCTTTAGGATAGGTGTAATCTTTTTCTCCTGCATCTGGGCCGCCGGAAACCATAAAGCCCCTCACCTTCTTTGGGGGATAGGTGAGGGGCATGTTTATAACCCCAACTGTAAAACCATTCTCCCCTAAATAATCCCAGATTTCTTTATGCTTATATATCCGCTCCCTGGGGAGGTACACCCTCCTATTCTTCAAATCTATATTCTCCCACCAGAAGATCCCCAGCTTTCCGGGGTTCTTTCCGGTAGAATAGCACTTCCAGTTGGGCGAGGTAACTGGCGGAAGACAGCTTTCAAGCTCGGAGTGCACACCCCTGCGCAGAATTCTCTCAATATTCGGGAGCTTTCCACTTTCTATCAGAGGCACCAAAAGGTTGAAACTTGCACCGTCAAGCCCAAAGACGATGGCACGCATATCACGACTCTCCTAAATTTCTCCAAACAGAGTATATCTCAGTATGTTGAGATTAGATATTATATATCTGTTAAACAAATCATAACGTCTGAAGCTATACCGTGGGTGAATTTTCAGTGCGTTGTGTGGAAGATTCAGAAAATATGGCTTATATTTACGCTTCTTCCAGAGTTTTCCAGCCTCGCTTACAGTGAGCGTCCTGTATTCATGCTTGGATAGACATCTCATAAAGTGCTCCCTCCTTTTGACCTCCCATCCTCTAATCTTTCCCTCAGGAGATAAAGGTTTCCAGGAATGGGTGGTAAAGTACACAATAACAGGAGCGTTAGCTTCGTGAGCTTTATTAGCAAGCATGTTTATCCCTTTTTCAATCAGAACATTCTCACGTCTATCACTCCTGTGTATACCTATTCCAAGTCTTATGTCCGTAACAGGGATAATCAGTATTTTAGCGTCACCTATATGGGTTATATCCTCATAGCTCGGATGGTATGGAGAATCGGGTATGTCATAAAATTTCTTGTTGCCGACTGTTATCCCCTTAAGCGGAGAGGCATCAAACTCTATCCCGAGTTCTTCAAGTACCTTCACGGTATTCTCATTTGTAAAGTACCATCCCGCTCTGAAAGATCTTACATCATACCCTCTCTCCTTCAGTCTGTTGTAACCAGCACCTATCTCCTCCCTGCGCTCCCAGTAATCTCCCCCCCTAACATGCACATGCAGTGAAACTTCTTGGGAGTAGTCATCAATGATATCATACAGCTTGGGATATTTCTCAGCTATGCTAAGCTCGGGATCTGCCTGCTCCTGCATGTGGAGCGTTGCACGAATGCCGTGCTTGTGGAAGAATTCAAGTAAAAGGGGCAACCCCTGGGTAAGACCTGGATTCTCTTTCCCGATCTTTAATGGTTTTCTGTACCTGAAACTGTCGAACTCAACGTCTACGTCGCTGATAAGCCAGAGTGTCATTGTTCACATTCTCCAGTAATTTTTGATAAATTTTATACATTTCTTTTCCACAATTATGTAAATTTTGTTTTTCAAACAATTTTATTTGCGCCTGTTTTCCTATCTTATCTCTCAGCTCACCATTCTCAATAAGCCTCACGATTGCCTCTGCAAGCTCCCTTTCATTCCTGCGCGGGATCACAATTCCGGTTACACCATCCTCAACCACTTCCCCCGCAAGACCAACATCGGTTGTGACAACGGGCTTTCCAGCCGCCATCGCCTCCACCAGCACCAGCCCCCATCCCTCGTGGTCCGAGGGCAGGACGAATATGTCGCAGGCTTTGTAGTAGGCGGGCAGGGAATCGTACTCCACCATTCCCTCAA
>Ga0256830_1002502_pt1 | contig 12081 bp, 10 predicted proteins | sample 128326metaG_FD_190537 | JGI IMG/M metagenome (GOLD analysis project Ga0256830, IMG submission 190537) | Hydrothermal vent microbial communities from Lau Basin, Pacific Ocean - 128-326 | ecosystem: Environmental > Aquatic > Marine > Hydrothermal vents | place: Pacific Ocean: Lau Basin | collected...
ATGGCTATCTATTAAGACTGTTATGCGATAAATCCCTCTATGCGGTGAATATCGATATTCCGGGCTTTCTAGCGGACGATAACTATTTTCATTTACTGCCGGGTGTGGAAAAAACGGTCAGAATATTCAGGGATGATCACCATGTGAAAAAAACCAGGGGGTATGTTGGGGCTGTCAATCTACGTGACGATATCAGAATTAAAGTTTCTGCTGATTAACGTCGCCATAACTAACTAATTGATGACTATATTGAAATGACCTGGTATGTCTGACATAGCCCTGAAAGAGCCGTTAGAGATTGAGCTAGCGCTTGAGTCAGTCGTGCGCACGCCACTCTATTTTGGCCCTGACGATAAACGGCTGCTGGGCTGGCTGCATCAGCGTCGTTCACCATCACGGTATGATGTTGGTGTCGTTATCTCTCCCCCTTTAGGAACGGAATATCTGAGTGCATATCGCGCTATGCGCTACACGGCAGACTATTTTGCACTTGCAGGGATACCTGCTTTCCGTTTTGATTACCACGGCACTGGGGACTCTTCGGGTTTAAACGAAGACGGTAACCGCCTGGAGGAGTGGCTGTGGAGTATCGAGCAGGCAAATAGCGAAATCAAACGGCTGACGGGGTGTTCAAGAACGGGGATTCTGGGTTTGCGGATGGGGGCAACACTGGCCTCATTGGCATCGGAAAAGATCGCATTCGATTTTTTAGTGCTCTGGGCTGCGCTTGAAAGCGGTCGAAAATATCTGCGTGAAATAAAAGCGATTCAGATGACCGGCATCACTCAGGATAGCGAAGGGGAGTCGGGCCTGCTTGAGGCGGGTGGAATGGTCTACTGGCCCGAGACAGAAGCGGCGATAGGCAAGATTGACCTGACAAAAATAGTGCCGCAGGCCTTACGTACACTTGTCATTCCGCGAGATGACCTTCGCTCGAACAGCAGGGTCTGTGATGCGTGGCGAGCAGCAGGGGTGAATGTAGAGCAGATAGCCTGCAGTGGCTCTGCTGAGATGCTTGTGGATGTGAGGGAGGCTACGGTTCCTCATGAGAGCATTATCAAAGTTACTGAATGGGTCGAAGAAAATATCGATGTCCCGGTTAAAGAGCAACATGACGTTTTGCAGATGGGTGTTACGACAAGCGCATTCGTTCATGCAGGCTCCTCGACGGACGGTGGTGTAAAAGAGTCATTTATTAAATTTGGAAAAGATCGTGACTGTTTCGCGATTCTATCTGAACCGGCTATCCCTGCTAGTCATGTCGGCTTACCGGTGGTAGTGATCGTTAACTCAGGTGCTAACCATAGAGTTGGGCCGGGTCGACTATATGTAACGATCGCCAGGGAGCTCGCCCATCTGGGTTTTCGTAGTTTAAGAGTAGATATACCCGGGCTAGGTGATAGTGTGGTTAATGAGCGTAGCCGGGAAAACAGAGACTATATCAGTAACTCAAGCGATGTTATTCATGATGCGATTAAGGCGCTGGGTGAGGGTTATCGAGACTATCAATATGTTATGACAGGGTTGTGTTCAGGCGCATACGCCTCCTTTCATGCAGCGCTTGATCTCAAAGATGTGAATATTGCGGAAGCTGTTTTAATTAATCCACTGACCTTTTACTGGCATGAAGGGATGGCTCTTGAAGGCACATCGATCGAGAATTTTGGTTACTGGAACTGGTACAGAAAAGCCGCCAGAGATATGGAAAGCTGGAAGAAGCTGCTCAGAGGAAGAGCGAATTATAGTACGCTCGTGAAGACGATCAGAAATAGAGTTCGTGTTGTCGTTTCAGCAAAAACAAGAGGGATTTGGAGTAAAGGTTATGCGCGCAGCGAGCCTCTCGCTGAGGGGGATTTAAGTCAGGATCTTGCGAAAATCACATCGAACAGTACGCATCTCACCTTTGTGCTGGCGAGCAGTGATCCGGGGTATGATATTTTGATGACGGATGGGGGTAAAATGGCTCGCAGGTTATTAAGCTCTGGAAAAATGTCGCTTTACATGATAGAAGATAGCGACCATACTTTTTCAAAATATAAACCCAGATGTCACGCCATCAACACCATCGTGAACCATATTTCTAATCGATATAAAAAATAATGTTTGATTCTGTTAATAAGGCGCTCTATACGAGCAGCGATGGTGTTGCCTCGTACGTTAGTACAACGCTTCAGCCTCCAGAAGTCTCTATTCTGGTTGAATATAAAGATGCTTTTTTCGGGAAAAAAATCCTGGATATCGGTTGTGGTGCCGGCCGGACAAGCCACTATTTCCGAAATTTCACAGATCAATATATTGGTGTTGATTACTCAGAGCCGATGGTCGATGTATGTAAAGATAAGTACCCTGAGCTGGTGTTTATGCATTGTGATGCTAGAGACCTGAGCTTTTTTGCAGAGAATGAATTCGATTTTGTCATGTTTTCATATAACGGGCTGGACTATATTGGTCATGATGAGCGTTTACACGTACTAAATGAGATAAAGCGGGTTTTAAAAACAGGCGGCACGTTTGTTTTTTCTTCTCACAACCGTCATTACAATAATATTCATATGGATCCTTCGCTACTATTGTCGCTTAACCCGGTTCGCCTGGTTAGAAATATCCTCTCGTATTATCAGCAACTAAACAACCGAAGAAGGTTATTGCCAAAAGAGGTGACTAGTGAACAGTATGCTATCTATAACGATAGTGGTAATAACTTTGGTCTGCTGACTTACTACATTGACAAAGAGAATCAAGCTAAACAGTTATCAATGGCTGGCTTTGAGTTGTTAGAGATGTTTCAGTTAAATGGTCAAAGCCTCTCTGCCGATGAAGATGATTCGAATAGTGGTTGGATTTACTACGTATCGAAGTCCATATAACTGCTGTTTTTCCCTTTTTCCCAGAATCAAGGCTTGTGAAGTTGAGGGTAACATTTTAAGTTCGCCCTGGTATTGAATAGAGTATTTATGATGAGAATAGATAGCCTTGATGGGTTACGAGGGTTGGCCATTTTACTGGTATTGATCTACCACAGTTATGCACCATTCACGCAGGGTGGATTTATTGGTGTGGATATTTTTTTTGTGCTTAGTGGGTTTCTTATTACTACTCTACTGATGAAAGAGCATGATACTTATGGAACCATTCGCTTTAAGAAGTTCTATATGCGTCGATTTTTAAGGCTTGCTCCAGCTCTGTTTCTGGTTCTCTTCTCTTTTTACATCTATAGTCAGCTCTATATGTCTGGTGAGAAGCAAGATGGTGCACTGCTCTCCATTATGGGGGCGCTGTTTTATGTCGCAAATCTTGCGAAAGCCTTTGAATGGTTTTCGATGGGCTACTTACTGCCGATGTGGTCTCTGTCGGTTGAGGAGCAGTTCTACCTGATTTGGCCTCTACTGCTTCTCTCGTTACTCGCTTTTTTTAGTTGCCGAAAAAGCCTGATGATCGTTGTTGCGATTATGATTATCTCTGTGTGGGTGAATCGCTCATTGTTAGCGATAGATGGTGTTTCGTTAGAGCGACTCTATTATGGTTCAGACACTCACTGTGATGGTTTGCTGGTTGGTTGTTTGGCAGCGTTATTAACCATTGAGTATAAGCATAACTTGGCTCGTGTGAGTGGGGTCGTGAAGAAATATACAGTGTACATTCCTGTAATTATTCTACTGTTTTATATTTTATCTACGCTTGTTATGGGGCGGGGTATTAGGTCTATTTATATCTGGTATCTTCCATTATTAGAGGTGTTATCTGCTCTCTTGATCGTTTATTTATATTTAAGAAAAAGTGATCGAGTGGTGTTCTTTTCAAATAAATATCTGGTTTGGCTTGGTTCTATCTCCTATGGCCTGTATTTGTGGCACTGGGTTGTGTACAGGGTGGTAGCAGATATAGGGGGAACGGGAATTGATATTGCAATTTATGGGAGTCTGGCTTCAATATTACTGGCAACGATCTCATACTATTTTGTTGAGAAGCCTGTTTTGAGGGTTAAAGAAAGGTTCTACTGATGGTCTGGATCGATGTAAGAGCAGTCTCTTGTTGATTAGGCTGGTTCTGGTGTGGGTGGGCGGTTAAGGCAAGGTTGTAGTCATGAGAAATGAGACAGTAAAAGAGATTCTGATTGTTGTGCTTGAGTTAGACCCCGGCACTCCAATGGATCAGGTCAGCTCTGAGAATATTGCTTTGTGGGATTCAATGCGACAGCTCTCTATTGTGACGGCGTTAGAGAGTGAATTTGGGCTATTTATAGATGCCGCGGAAGCTGTAACTTTGACATCATATAATAATATAATTAATTTTTTAGAGAGCCACCCAGAAGTAGGCTGAGTGGGAATAATCGCCTTGAAGGGCCTGAATGTTATGTCGCTGAGTTTTTTAGAGGCAAGCAAGATTGTGGTGGCTGATAATAATCTGCCTACTGAAGATTTTGTATTGGCTGCATCTGGGCAGACAGAAAAGCTGGCCCTGTTTATTAAGGCTGCCAGTATTCAGCAGGGGTTTAACAGTAGCTATAAGACATTACCTTTTAATACATTGCAGCAATATGTTGTTTCCCCAGCGACGACAGATGCTCATCATATTTTTCTTCTTTTTCCGTGGGATGTACTACCCGATATGGACTGGCGTTCGGGTGTAACGACAAGCGAGATCAATGAAGGGGCCGTGTTTCAGGCGATCGATGACTTCATTGAAAAGCTCGCTCGATTTTCATCTAAATCACTCCTGTACATCCCGGCACCTGCAGCGCCTGTAACCTGTAATTACCACTTTTCTATGGCGCTTGTGCACCACCTTCAGGCATCATTTTTTAAAGCCGGGGCAACGGTGTTGCCGGCCGATTTTTTCTCTTTGGCGAGCTATCTTTCAAGTGGCAGTCCATTTGCCGGGAAGTTTCTCTCTCCGCTTGCAGATGCGGTTGTTAGCGCGCTTCCACGGCACTCTACAGCACCTAAAAAAGTACTTGTAACGGATTTCGATAATGTTATGTGGCGCGGCGTGGTTGGTGAGGATGGTGTCGATGCAATTCAATGTTCGAATGAAAGTGCCGGGTATATTCACTATATTTATCAGTCTTACCTGCTTAAACTAAAATCGCAAGGTGTTCTGATTGCAGGGGTGACCAGGAATGACCATGAGGATGCGCTCTTGCCTTTTCGTCAGGGTGTAACGTTATTTAAAGAGCATGACTTTGTCTCACTGCAGGCAAGCTACCAATCTAAATCGGCACAAATTAAGGCACTATGCAGTAATCTGAATATTTCCATGGATAGTATTGTTTTTGTAGATGATAACTTGCTGGAGCTAGAGGAGGTTAGGCAGGCGCTGCCTGCTGTCGAGTGCCGGATGTTTCCGGGGCGCAGTGAAGATGCACCCGGTTTTTTTGCGTTTTTGCAACAGCAGTTCAACTTCATACAAATCACCAATGAGGACAGGCAGCGCACCGAATTTTACAAAACTCGCTTTAAGGCGACGGAGATAAGTTATTTACCCGGAGCAGATATTACGGATTACCTGCGATCCCTGGAGATGGTATTAACGGTCACAAAATGTGATGCTTCGAACTATAGCCGTCCTCTGCAACTTATTAACAAAGCTAACCAGTTTAATTTAAATGGCGTGAGAGTTGGTGAAGATCAGATGAGGGATTTAATCGCCAGTGGTGCGGCGTTATACTCATATTCTTTGGCTGATAAGTTTGGTGATCATGGGCAGATCTGTAGCATTATCGTTTCTGAGCAGGGAGTAGTGAGCCACTTTGTCATCTCCTGCCGGGTCTTTCAGAGAAAGGTTGAGTATGCGGTGCTATTACTGCTGGCTGATGCTATCTCAGCTGATACATTGATGTTTGATTATTATAAAACGGATAAAAATATCCCCTTTCAGATGTTTATTAGTGAAGCCGGGTTTTCACTCAGTGACGATGAGCTGCTTCTCGACCTGGAGCCGTTTGTTAATAAAAACCGGGCGTATCTTGAGTTGTTTAATATCGATGGCGCTCTGTTGCCTCTTTCGGAAGGTTCATAATGAGTGTAATCCGGGAGCCATTCTGGTTAGAGGTTAAGCAAAGTGACCAGTTATTTTGCTGGCTTCATTATCCTGAAAAAAGGCTGAAAAAAACAGCGATTATTATTATTGGTGCAATTGGTCCTGAATATTCACACTGCTTCCGGACTATTCGTCTGATGGCTGATGAACTGGCAGAGTCGGGTTTTGCGACGCTAAGATATGATCCGGCTGGTATGGGGAATTCTACAGGAACGCTTGAAGATACTGGTATCTGGGATATGTGGCTGAGCACCCCATATCGGCTGACATTATTATTAAAATCACTAGGCTTTGACCATGTCGCTTTAATCGGTTTTAGGTCCGGCTCTCTTATTCTTGGCGAGCACATAAAGCAGAATCCAGTTGATACCGCAATGTTTTTCTATCCCTACTTGCAGGGGCGAGCTTATTATCGAGATATGCAGGTGCTGGATTTGGGGCTTAATCTTGAGAGAGATAGTGATGCGGCCATTGAGGGAGGGGGTTACCCGATATCTGAAGAGGTTAAAACGGCACTGGCAGAGATCAACCTGGCATCGCAGCCGTTTGATCAACTCAATAATGCATTAGTGGTAGGGGATGGTGGAAATGCAGTCACTTCAAAGTTTGCACGGCATCTTGATCATGACGGTGTGACGGTTGAAACACACGCTATTGATGGATTGGTAGCAATGACTCGTCCAGCCGCTCTGTCAGTAGCGCCGGCGTTGGCTCTTCATACCCTCTGCAACTGGATGTTGAAGATCGATACATTGGCTGAGTTTCATGCTGACTTTGCACCGAAATTATATGAGCCACTGCGAACAGAAACCTGCACAGAGGCTGTTTTTCAGTTAGTGAATGGGCGGAGCATATTTGGGATTCTGACATCGCCATTAAATGGCCCAGCGAGCACAATTGTTTTGCTTGTGAACGCTGGATCGGGGCACCATGTTGGACCCAACAGACTGCATGTAGATCTGGCGAGAGCGCTTGCTGAAGATGGCGTTGCCTCTTTACGGATGGATCTTTCGAATCTCGGTGACAGCGTAAATGTGTATAACAGAGAGTCCTACCACCCTTATCCACCTAATGCAGCTGATGATATTGGGGGTGTTTTAAATTATCTGGAGCAGGAGTTCGAGTATAAGAATATAGTATTGTGCGGTCTCTGTTCTGGAGCGCACAACGTTTTTCATGCAGCCCTTAAGGGGGGGTATGCTCATTTAAGCAAAGTGATACTGATTAACCCATTGACGTTTTACTGGACTCCGGGGCAGTCGATATTGGCACCCGAAGAGAATCAGAGTGAAATTGATGAGGCGTACTATCAGGGGCAGGCTTATGATTATAGGAAATGGTTGGCACTGGTAGTCAATCCGGCCAAGGTCATCAATATCCTGAAATTCATAGTGCGTTTTATTCAGCGAAAATGTAGCCGTCTGTTCTCGCTATTTTCTGAGTGGCTGGGGTTCGCTAGTTCAGATCGAATGAATAGAGATCTCCTGCAGCTGCTGGAGGCGGGGATTCACATATCGCTAATTACATCAGAAGGTGACCCTGGAGAAAAAATAATGTTAGCCAACGCTTCACGAGCAGTTGGAAAGTTTAAGAGGAGAGGGGCACTGGTCTGTTCAAAAATTGCTGGTGCAGACCACACCTTTTCTTCGCGTGCTTCACGTATAAGGCTGGTCAATGAGTTAGTTCGGGAGATGACTAAGAAAGAGGGATAGCGTCAGTCAATAACACTATCTGACCATTCGACTGTTGATATCCTGGGGGCGTCATTACCTGGTGAAATGGTCATATAACCGGTAGGCAAGTTTTATAACAGGGTTTCGTATTATTTGTAAGTCAACAATCTCAATGCTCGATTGAGTCAGGCGTTCTTTATAGGGGGTGTTTTTTCCATCTCCAGCTAAAAAATCATAGTGGTTAATGGTGCTGTTGCAGGCGCTCTCAATTTCATATCCAAAATGTAAATATCCTAGCGGTAGCTTCTTATGAAGCGCCTCTTTGAAGCCTGCCTGAAGATTGTAGATGTGATTGTTGATAAGGTAGTTATACTGGATTGAGACTGTTTCTCCGTTGACTGATAATGTTGAAAATCTCAGCGCATCCCTCTGGGCCATGAGTCTGGCAACAGCTACGTTAAATTTTAGTCTTTTATTCTGGAAAACATGAGTTCCCCATCTTTTTTCATGTAGGCTATTAAGGTATGCAAAGTTTGTCTCAATATCGTCGGTGCTGTTGTTATCGAAATGAACTTCGCCTAGCTTTTCGAGAAGCTTGCGGCGGTTAAATAGCCGGAGCCGAGTATTCCTCCCTAGTGCCTTGATGTAATCTTCAAAGCTCCTCTCCGTATTGACAAAAAAACTATTGTACTCTTCGGCATGGCGATAGTAGCTTTTAGGTAAAAGATCGTCAGAAATTAATAGTCGATAGGTTGTAGAGTCCTTTTTCAGATCAGATAAAACAAGTTCGTCCCAGTGGCCTAGATTGTTTAAATGGTGATAAAAGGCTTTTACCACTTTATCAGAGTTTATTTTGTCTGTAATAAAGTCAAGCAGCTCAGTCCGCATTGTCGCCTTTCCACGCCAGTAATTACCGATAAACTGCAGTCGACGGGTAGTCAGTATCTTCTTTGATCTGGTTTTAGATAAGTAGAGGGGAGCAATGCCGATTAATTTATTATTGCTATCTCGGGCGATAAAGAGCTGCAGTGAGACCGGTTCATTTTGTGCAAAAATATTCCACCATGTCTGTTGCCATTCCCAGCTCATGAATAGAGGGTCAGAAGTGCTTCTGGCGAGCAGCTCATTCCACTCTTCCTTGCAGCTTTTAAAGTCATCTTCATCCCAGTTATGAATGGTAATTTTTGTCATGTTGTTATCAGCTAGCAATTATTCGATTGTGACGACCCTGAAACAGGATTGTACTGATGTTTGATGGTTGTGCAGTATGCAAATAACAGTTTTGTGATGAGATTGGCAGCCACAACTGTATATTATATATCGGTTGGCGTTAGCATATTATGATGTATGATACTAGCATTTGTCGTCTCATAGGAATAAGAGGGCACAGATATTATGTTTATCAGTATATTGCGACGGATGAAAATTCTGTTTCTTGCTTTGGTGATGTTTACTGTCGGCTGTTCAAAGGATCTTGAGGGGTTATCAATAGAGGAGCAGGCGATTTATCAGCCGGATCGTTATGCCGATGATAAAGGCAGGGATAAGAGCAGGAAGCCACTGGAGGTGCTGAAGTTCTCTGGTGTTAAACCAGGCGATACTGTCATTGATCTGCTTGGTGGCGGCGGCTATTACAGCGAGCTATTCAATTATATTGTCGGTGATGAGGGGAAGGTGTATCTGCAGAACAACTCATTATTTCTACGTTTCTCTACTGAAGAGTTAGAGCAGCGTCTGGCAAATGGGCGTTTGAAGAGTGTGGTGCGCCTTGATAGTGAATTTGCTGATATGCAACTTCCTGCCAATGTAGATCTGATCTTTATCGGTTTGAGTTATCATGATATTTATGTGCCGCGTAAAGATCCTGTTATTACAGCAAAAAGGGATGAGTTCTTTAATCAAATCTGGGGTGCACTGAAACCGGGTGGGGCGCTGCTCATCATCGATCATGCAGCGGAGCCTGGAACGGGCAAGGATACTACGGCAAAGCTGCATCGTATTGATGAAGAGTGGGCGAAGCAGGATATTGAAAGCGTAGGTTTTCGATTTGAAAAGGAGCTGGATGTGCTAAGAAACCCGAATGACAATTATCAGCTGGATATCTGGAAGAAAGGGATCATGAGGAAGACTGACCGTTTTATTCATTTATATCGCAAGCCAGATCTGAGTCAGGGTGTTGAAAACGGATGAGACGGAACGCCATCATCGTTGGTCCGCCGCGTTCAGGCACTAGCATGACCGCCATGTTTTTTAAGAATAGTGGCTATTTTGTGACTGAAAATGAGGTAGAGCAGTTGCAACCCGCTAATGAATTTAATCCCCATGGGTTCTGGGAGGCTGAAGCTTTAAAGCAGTGTAACCGTGAAATTCTCAATGCCGCCGGTTTTGAATTCAACAATACATGGATGTACCCGGCCATCACGCAGCAGCAGGCAGATAAAATCTCAACACTACCGCGTGCTGACCATCACAGGAAATTGATTGAAGATTTTAATGGGAACGCTCCATGGTTATGGAAAGACCCCTGCCTGTCATACACAATTGGTTACTGGTGGCCACTACTGGAGCCACATAATGCGAAGGTCCTGTTATTGAGGCGCGACCCTGAGGAGATTTATCAGAGTTTTCTTCGGCTGAAGTGGATTGAGCTGAATAAGGATGATAAAGAGGCTGCACTCCAGCGAATTAGACACCATATGGAGGCGGCACAGCGTGCTGTAGAGCAGTTTAATATTCCCCATGTGACGGTTGACTATGCAGACTATGCGAACGCTGCTGATGCGACTGCCAGGAAAATAGGCGATTTTTTTGAACTAGAGCTGTGTGGAGACGATCTGGGTTATGATAAAAAACTAAAAACCAGTGGATACCGTGGTCGATATTTACGCCTGTTAGATAGCGCTATCGGGATGGTTCCTGATGGGCTACGTAAGCGAGTCAAGCAGATGCTGCCCGTTTCTATTCTGAAGGCTATTTTCCCTCACCGATATTTAAAAAAATAAGGGCGGCAATTTCAATGAGAGATGAACCGTTTTGTTAAGCGAGAACTTCGTTGTTTAATGCCTCGTCATGACAGTTTAGTCAGCGATCCTTTAAGTTAAAAGTACTGCTAGTAGTGTCACATGGCGGCTCCTTAATTTGTTGTGGCTTGCATGATATGTTTATTTGGATAATAGAGATGATGGTGATAGTGAATCTATGAAAATACTTTTTTTCTTCTCAGCTTTTTTTTGCAGTTTTAGCTATTTTATCTACCCTTTTCTCTTAATGATCTCGCCGCGGCGCAATAGCCCTGAGGGTGACGCGTTAGAGGGTGATCTACCAACGGTTAGCCTAATTGTTACGGCGCATAATGAAGAGGCGCGGATTCGAGAGAAGCTAGAAAATACACTTGAAATAGCCTACCCAGGTGAGCTGTTCGAGATTATTATTGCCTCTGATTGCTCTACAGATAAAACAGATGAGATTGTAGCCTCATACAGCCAGCGTGGTGTTCGCCTGGTTCGTGCTGATGAACGGAAAGGCAAGGAGTATGCACAGTTATGCGCAATCCGAGAGGCTAAAGGCGATATTCTGGTCTTTTCGGATGTGGCCACACAGATTGAGGCTGATGCATTGAATAAACTGGTACGCCACTTTAACGACCCTTCTGTTGGGGCCGTTTCGAGCGAAGACCGTTTTGTTAGCCAGGACGGTACCATTGCGGGAGAGGGGGCGTATGTTAAATATGAGATGTGGCTGCGGCGACTGGAGTCGCAGCGAGCTGGCCTGGTGGGGTTGAGTGGTTCTTTTTTTGCGGCCAGAAAAGAGATCTGTGATGAGTGGGACATCGCCTCGCCAAGTGACTTCAATACTGCACTGAACTGTGCAAAGCGGGGGCTGGTGGCTATCTCCGTGCCCGATGTGGTTGGCATTTATAGTGATGTAAAATCCCCAGCTCTTGAATATCGACGCAAGCTCCGAACCATCATTCGTGGCATGACAGCTATTTCGCGCCACCCCGAGGTGCTGAATCCACTAAAAATGGGGCTATTTTCATTTCAGGTGTGGAGCCATAAAATCTTGCGATGGGCGGTGCCGTGGTTTATGGCGTTACTGCTTTTTACCTCTACACTCTTAAGTGCTCAACACTGGCTGTTTGCTGCTGTACTGGTGGCGCAGCTCGGGTTTTATGCGCTGGTGGTGGCGGGTTATCTCTCGCACGATTTACGCTCACATACAGTGATTAAGATCCCTTATTTTTTCGTTCAGGTGAATCTCGCTATTGCATCGGCAACTGTTATGTTTTTACGCGGTGAGCGGATGACGACCTGGACACCGTCGAAGCGCTAATGTTTTATCAACTGCCACCTGTTGGTAATCAGATCGC
>Ga0256830_1002503_pt1 | contig 12081 bp, 8 predicted proteins | sample 128326metaG_FD_190537 | JGI IMG/M metagenome (GOLD analysis project Ga0256830, IMG submission 190537) | Hydrothermal vent microbial communities from Lau Basin, Pacific Ocean - 128-326 | ecosystem: Environmental > Aquatic > Marine > Hydrothermal vents | place: Pacific Ocean: Lau Basin | collected...
TATCCATGTATGTCTTCCGGCCTCCTGCACCAGGCCCTCATGGACCACCGCGATTTCCCGCTATGGCAAGCCCAAGGAGCCCCTTAGCTATCCGGCCATAACGACCGAACTTAGCAATACCGCTTTCTGCTGCCCCCTAGGCTTAGGTTTCAAGAAATGCTGTTTAACGGCTTGGCGTTCTGGGTATTTATACCACTGTTCTTCGTTTTATATTCGACCTTGCGCGGGAATCACCGTCTGCTCGTGTCTCTTATTGGGAGTTACGTATTTTATTCATGGTGGGACTGGCGCTTCCTGTTTCTCATAATAACCCTCACACTATCGAACTATCTACTGGGCATGAAGATAGCAGCAACCGCCGACACGGAAAGGCGGAAATATTATCTCGTAACAAGCGTTGTTATCAGCCTTGGAATCCTAGGTTACTTCAAATATACAAACTTCTTCCTGGATTCTTTCACAAAACTGCTGTCTCTAATAGGTATCGAATGGCACACAGGGACTCTGAACATAATTCTACCAGTTGGTATTTCATTCTATACATTTCAAACGATGAGTTATGTGATCGATGTATATAAAGGAAAGATGCCTGTTGAGAATTCCTTGCTGCGCTTTTCCGTATTTGTCGCATTTTTCCCGCAACTTGTAGCTGGCCCGATTGTCAGAGCCTCCACCTTTATACCCCAGCTATACAAAGATCAACCAATTGAATGGGATCGTATGGTCCGTGGAGCGACGTGGATTGCATGGGGATTTATATTAAAATCCGTAATTGCAGACTCACTTGCAGACATCGTAGATGCACGGTTTTCGAACCCGGGGGCCAACACATCCTTGTCTCTGATGATCGGTGTATATTTTTACGCATTCCAGATTTATGGTGATTTCGCAGGATATTCACTCATCGCCATTGGTCTGGCACATATGCTAGGATACGATTTCGGGCGCAATTTTAACCGCCCTTACTTCTCTGAAAGCTTTAGTGAATTCTGGAGGCGCTGGCACATATCATTATCCAGCTGGTTAAGAGACTATCTTTACATATCATTGGGGGGCAACAGAAAAGGGCCTCATAGAACATATGCAAATCTGATGATTACCATGTTGCTCGGAGGGTTGTGGCATGGGGCAGCATGGACATTCGTTATATGGGGCTTCCTGCATGGACTTTATCTCGCTCTACAGCGAATAATTTCTCCTTACTACAGAACCTTTCTGAACGTTTTGCGGATTCCACCGGCCGCTTCAAAAGTATTTCTCATACCGTTTATATTCATGCTCACATGCATTACCTGGGTATTCTTCCGGGCCGCTTCGTTTGATGACGCGTGGTTAATTCTACACAGAATTGGTGAATTTAATAACATGTCTTTCGATGCGGTAGCACAGAAGTTCCTCGTAGTAAAAGGGTTTCTTCTTGTCATATCGTTGACCATTATTGAGATTTCGTCATTTTTTATCGATTATGATGCCATCGCACGTGCCAAGCCGTGGCTGAATGGCATGTTCTTGGTAGGCTGTATGATTGTAATTTCCTTGTTTGGGACTTTCGGGGGCAATGCGTTCATTTATTTCCAATTTTGATGGTCATGAGCGCACATTCTATAGGGCGCTTCATCATTTGGCCATGCTGGTTCTCGTACTATTCTCCTTTTTTATTGTTGATAGGTTACTTGATATATGCTTTTCCCGCTTAACGATGCAGTCTCAGATACGGTTTTCCCGCTTATATAGTGGAGCAATAGATGCGGATATTCTTGTACTCGGGAATTCACGCGGTGTTAATTCTATCTATACTCCCGACGTAGAGAATAGGCTTGGCATGAAAACATTTAACTTAAGCTACAACGGGATGGGTATAGTTCTTGCCCAATCCATTTTTGAGGACTACCTGGAAAATAATCCTGCTCCGTCCCTTTTGGTGATCGAGGCAACTAATATCAATGTTGACAGCAAGCTCATAAACAACCTCAAGCTATATACACATTATTCCCACAGACTGAAAGAACTATTTAGAACAGAATACCCCCGTGAGTATGCTGCATGCCAATTGAGCCGTCTCTATTGCTATAACTCGGAATTTTTCTTACGCGTATTGTATTTCATAGATAAAAACGATCAGACATGGATAAACAGGCACAAAGTCGATCCTGGCTTTGTATCTAGTTACATGCCCGGCCCACAATCAGGGCAAATGTTCGCACAGATTTCGCCATCGAAATTGAATGCTTTGCTTAATATTATTGACCTTGCGCACAAGAATTCCGTAGAGGTACGAATTTTAATTGGGCCATTTCTACCTAAACATATTCTTCATATACCGCAGTTCAGCACATGGAAACAAAAGCTTTCAGAGGCCCTGCCTACTGGTTACAAAATTTGGGATTATTCTACTGCTATAACCAGTAATATAGCTTTTGCCGACCCTGTCCATTTGAATTACGAAGGTAGCCGGATGCTTCTCAACATGCTGCTAGGTGATGGATTTTTTACAACCACTGTTGCCGGGATGTAGGTCATTTGGCAGCCCCGGAATCGCGTTCGGCACCCCAACCCAGATCTTCCGGATTCAGTCATAGGCTCATCTTCACACGGCGAATGCGTTGGGCGCACCGTCCAACAGCCCGTTACCGTATAACCTCAAAGGCACCTATATCAGGCGTGGCCCCTTTTGGCACCGGCCGCCCAAGATAATCTTCCAACATACCCACATCAACGCCTCGATCAATGGCCGGAGACCCTGTCGCCAGGATATAATCTTCCGCTTGAACAAACTGCCCACTTGAATTCTTGAAAAGGGGATCGGCAACTATGGAATTTTGACCCATCCCGGATCTTCTTTTCCAGTCCGCCAGCGACCGGATGTCAACCCCACGCCAATTCCATAATGGCTCTGCATTCGCCTTATAGAACAGATTATTCATTATTTTCACACGCTCCATGATTGCCTTCTTTCTGACTGATATATCCTTTCCCCTGTTGTTAAAGAATATATTATTTGCCACTTTGGCGCCTGATTCATCAAACCAGGCAAAATACAGTCCGGCATGTGTATCCGTAGGCAGACTTTCCCCTCCATGGATAATGTTATTATAAACTTTAATATTCTTCGCGCCGCTTGCCCCGCCACCAATTCTTATGCCTGACCACACTCCAGGGGAACTTGGCTTCCCACTGGAGGACCCAAAGCCCGATATGATATTGTAAGCGATGGTGCTGTTGTCGCCACCTTCAGCAATTTGCACGCATCCCTGAATACAGTCGTGTATATAATTCCGATCGACGAACACGGGCTTCCGGGCCTGAACAATGCCTATTTCAAAATCCGCACTATCGTTGCTTCGCCCGTTACCAAAGACTTCATTATGGTGGATCCTGATATTACCGCCTCTGAGTATACCGATACCTCCTCTATCGCCGCGGTCCGATTCAATCAGGCCATTTGAATATGACCTGCAGTACCCTATTTCGCCACCCAGAGAGTTCATATAGATCCCGGTGGATGCATTATCGTGAACGGCCAAATTCAGATACTTTACATTTCTCGTTCGACTGGTCGACCGTATGCCGAAGCTGTTTCCATGGCTGATTTCCAGATTTCTTATAACCACGTTGGACGAATTACCCTGAATCTGAATGATTGCATGCCCGGTAGTCCGCTGGCGCCCTTCGATTCCGCCCGGCCCCCACACATCAATGGCATCAACAATTATATTGGACTTGCCGTCAATCAATATTGCCTGCGGTCGCACACCAATTTCCAAAGCCCCCGGGTCTCCATCATCGCTTCTGTAGTAGAAATACCCGCTGTTCAGTGGAAAGTAAAATGCGCCTTCTTGCATATCTCCTAACTGTATTTTTTCCCACTGATTGTGTTTGTAAACCCGTTTATCCCCCTTTACAGCCCCGAAGGAGTTTCGCACACCCGGCAATCTTCCGGTCCAAATAACCGATACGCCCCTATCCGTCACAAAACTGCGGTATTTTTTCCAATTCGAGAATTTCTCTGTGCGCATGATAAGCGGGGCACGGCCTGCGCCATACGCGCCGAATAAGATTGGACTCTCTGCGGTCCCCGAACTCGATACAACCAACGTACCCCGCCAGACCCTGTTTCTGCGCAACAGCACCCTGTCACCAGGATTGAAAGCAGTATTATTTACCTTGTCCAGCGTCTTCCATGGCCGTTCTTTAGTTCCAGGATTTTCATCGTCGCCCGCCACACTATCCACATAATACGTCTTTACTGGGAACTCCCCGGCCTCGGTGGGCGATTGTGCCAGACTGTTGGTAACAGAAGAGCCACTGGACACCAGCCCGGTTCCGGCACTGCTCTGGGACACGGGGACTCCGCCTCCCTCACTAATATTCCACAATGGCAGAATCACTCCGATGCAAATGGCAAATACGGCTAGATAAGGGTATGTTCTCATGGAATTGGAATGGCTTGGATCTCTTCCCTATACGGTGACCCATAACACTGGGCGTTCTGATATCCACTTGATAATCAAATCATTTCGCCGGATCTTTTTCAGCTGACGGCGCTGTCGGATCGACTCTGTGCTTAGATAGACAACATCTTTGACGAATCGTTTTTCACTATATAATACCCGGTACATAACATAAGTTCTGTGTGACTGCCCATGGAAATAACGCGATATCAACTAACTGGGCGTCTGCGTTTCAGGGAAACAAACGCATCCAGGAACAAGAATGAACACCATGAAGAACAAAACAAAAATGGTCATAAATCCGGGCAGACGCGCTTTCCTCAAGAGTAGCCTCTCTCTTCTCACCACCTTGACACTACCGGGTTGCGGAGGCGGTAGCGGATCCGACTCTACTTCCACTGTCTCGTCGTCTGTCGTCGCGCCTTCGATCATTTACCACCCTGCGGACCAGGCCATATTGTCAGGCGAACGCGCGACATTCAGCGTGGTTGCCGAAGGGACACAACCTCTGTCCTACCAGTGGTATCGCAACGGGGTGGCAATTACAGGCGCCACAACGGCCACCTATACGACACCCGTCTCCGCAAACGGCGATGATGCCACCTTCTCCGTGACGGTGAGCAACAGCGCAGGCACCGCGCGAAGCAATGATGCACGACTTACCGTTTCAACGCCCCTCGCCCCTCCGTCAATCGTTTCACAACCGGAAGACCGTTCGGTTACCGCGGGCGAGACCGCTTCCTTCCAGGTCGTTGCCGATGGCTCTCCCCCTCTCGTGTACCAGTGGCAGCGCAACGGCGTGGACATTCCCGGCGCCACCGGCTCCATCTATACGACACCCGTGCTGGCCGTGGGGGACGATGCCGTGTTCTCCGTCACGGTGAGCAACACCGCCGGAACTGTTTCAAGCCGCGACGTGCTGCTGGTCGTATCAGCCGCCTCGATCACCGTCGACTCGACCACGATAACCGTCGATTCTACAGAGTTGACGGTTGACCGGCTTTGAGCCCCCTGGCGGCCCGCAGCGTCCATCGATACCGCCTCATCTCGCCTCAGCCACCATGCTCCTTCAGTTTCCCGAGCATGTCGACAAGACTTTTCCGCCAGTGTGGAATCGGGTAATCCAGCACCTTCCGAATCTTTTCCTTGCTGAGCACGGAGTAGGCCGGCCTTTTCGCCGGCAACGGAAAATCCTTCGTGGGGATCGGCGACAGGGTTTTCATCCTGATCGGAAACCCCGCCTTGCCCGCGATGGAAACGATTTCGCTGGCGAAGTCGTACCAGGATGCGACACCTTCGTTGGTGAAATGATAGACACCGCTGGCGTCCGCCCCGATCAGGGACAGCAGCGCCCTGCTGATATCCGCTGTCCATGAGGGGGTGCCGACCTGGTCATCGACCACCCGCAGCTCGTCCCGTTCCGCGGCCAGTCGTAATATGGTTTTCACGAAATTGTGCCCGTGCACCCCATACACCCAGGCGGTCCGCACTACAATGCTGTCGGGCAGGATGTCCCGAACGGCCTGTTCGCCCTCCAGCTTGGACTGACCGTACACACCCAAGGGGTTGGCGGCATCTTCTTCCGAATAGGGATGCGATTGTTCGCCGTCGAATATGAAGTCCGTGCTGACGTGCGCCAGTTTGCCGCCGTAGCTCGCAACGCCCTCCGCCACGGCCTTTGCGGCGTCCCTGTTCACCAGGAATGCAAGTTCCCTCTGTTCTTCGGCCTTGTCGACCTGCGTATAAGCTGCGCAGTTGATCACCCAGTCTGCCCGGTACGCACGGATGCCTTCCGCAACTTTGTCGGGCCGGGAAAAATCAAGCTCTTCCCTGTCTATCCCCGTGACCTGTTCCCCCGCAGCCCGCAAGGCCAGAACGGTTTCCCGGCCCAATTGCCCTGCTGCTCCCGTTACCAGGTACTTCACGATACCACCTCACATTCCTGAAATCCGATGACTATCCGGTGCATGTATCCGCGGTATCCAGATACCCTTCGCGCAACAGATACAGAAATATCTCCTGGGCCGCCTCCATGGGACTGAGCCCGGTGGTATCCACCCGTATTTCCGGATTTTCGGGAACTTCATACGGATCGCTGATGCCGGTGAATTCCGGGATCTCCCCGCGACGTGCCTTGGCATACAGCCCCTTGCGGTCACGCGCCTCGCAGACTTCCAACGGTGTCGCCACGTGGATTTCGATAAATGCCCCGTGCGGCTCGATCATCTCGCGCACGTCGCGGCGCATCTGGGTATAGGGTGCGATGGGCGCACAGATGGCCACACCGCCATTCTTGGTGATCTCACTGGCGACGTAGCCGATACGCCGCACGTTGAGATTGCGGTCCTTTTTCGAGAACCCCAGTTCGCTGGAAAGATGCAGGCGCACGATGTCACCGTCCAGCAACGTCACGGGGCGGTCGCCGGCTTCCACCAGCTTGGCGTAGATGATCTTGGCCAGGGTGGACTTGCCCGAACCGGACAGGCCGGTGAAGAACAGGGTGAAACCCTGGCGGCAGCGCGGCGGATAGGCCCGGCACAGGTGGCGCACCACTTCCGGGTAGCTGAACCAGGACGGGATCTCTTCGCCCAGCGCCAGATCCCTCTTCAACTGCGCATCCGTGTACTCGATGCTGTCGAGGCCCTGCTCCTCGATCTTCGAAAGCGGCATGAATCGGTCCCTGGCCGGTACGTAGCGCATGGTCTCGACGGGGATGATGTCGATGCCCAGCTCGTCCGCGAACGCACCCACCAGCTCCTTGGACTGGTCGGCCCGGTAGAACGGGTGCGGCTCGCCGTCACCCGCCGGCGGGTAGGCGTGCTTGGGCCCCACGATCATGTGCGTGCAGCCGTAGTTGCGGCTGACGATGGCGTGCCACAGCGCCTCCCGCGGACCGGCCATGCGCATGGCCAGCGGCAGCAGCGACAGCATGGCCAGGTTGTGCGGGAAGTGCTGGCGAACGGCCTGGTAGCAGTGCACACGCGCGTAGTAATGCAGGTCGCCGGGCTTGGTCATTCCCACCGTCGGGTGCAACAGGATATGGCCCTGGATGTCCTTGGCCGCCTGCAGGGTGATTTCCCGCTGCAGGCGGTGCATGGGCTTGCTGGTCTGGAAGGCCACCACCCGGCGCCAGCCCATCTTTCTGAACAGGGCGCGCAGTTCCTCGGGCGTGTCCCACAGATTCTCGAACTCATAGTGGACCGGGGCCTGGATACCCTCGATCCTGCCGCTGATATAGACCGGGTGAACGCATTCGTTGAGGTAGCGTACGCCCGGGTGCTGGTCGGAGGTGGTGTTGTAGACCTTTTCCGCCTCGCGCGCCTTGTCGGGTCGCCAGATATCTTCAACCGTGAGAACGGCAGGCATGAAGCCCTCGCCGTCACGCAAGGCGATTTTCATGCCTTTTTCCAGCTTTTCGGCGAATTTCTCCGGCACATCGAGCACGATCGGGATGGGCCACAGGGTACCGTCGGCCAGCCGCAGGTCGTCGACGACGGCTTCATAGTCGGCCTGCCCCAGGAAGCCCGTCAATGGCGAGAAGGCGCCGTTCATCAGCAGCTCGAGGTCGCACAACTGACGCTGGCTCAGTGTCAATGACGGGAACTGCTGGGATTCTGTTTTCAGTGCCTCGGCTCTTCCGGCATCTACCAGCAGGTTGACCAGTGTGCCGCCGTGAGGTTCGACAAAGTAGTCCATCGTGTCCCTTTGATTTCTCAGCGCACCCGGCAAGGGGGTGCATTTGCTTTCATTGTGGCCATGCCACGCGGTGGAGTACTGACACAGCAGGCAGGTTTTCCCGGCTTCGTCAGGATGCTCCCGCTTCCCGGCCCACGCTCGTGTAGGCGAACCCGTGGCCACGCATCACCTCTGGTTCGTATACGTTGCGCAGGTCTATAAAGACATTGCCGCCCATCAGGCTCCGTATCCTGTCCATATCGAGCCCGCGGTATTCGTTCCATTCCGTCATCAATACCACGGCGTCCGCATCCTTCACCGTGCTTTCGATGTCTTCGCAGTAGCTGATGCCGTCCGGCAGCATGCCCCTGGCCTCGTCGACGCCATGCGGGTCGTGGGCACGAATGATGGCGCCCTTGTCCATCAGCGGCGGCAGGATCGCCAGTGACGGCGAATCGCGCATGTCATCGGTTTCCGGCTTGAACGTCAGGCCGAGCACCGCGATGGTCTTGCCGGCCTCGGAGCCGCCCAGCGCCTGGCGGATCTTTTTCACCATGCGCGCCTTCTGCGCGGCGTTGACCTCCACCGTGGCCTCCACGATGCGGCTGGGCACGCCGTGCTCCTGGGCAATACGGATCAGGGCCAGCGTGTCCTTGGGAAAGCAGGAACCGCCGTAGCCCGGACCCGGATGCAGGAACTTGCGCCCGATGCGGCCGTCCAGCCCCATGCCCCTGGCCACCGCGTGCACGTCGGCGCCCACCTGTTCGCACAGCTGGGAGATCTCGTTGATGAAACTGATCTTGGTGGCCAGAAAGGCGTTGGAGGCGTATTTGATCAGTTCGGCGCTTTCCAGGCCGGTGACCAGAATGGGCGCCTCGATCAGGTTGATGGGCCGGTACAATTCCCGCAACAGGGCCTCGGCCCGTTCGCTTTCCACGCCCAGCACCACCCGGTCCGGACGCATGAAATCGTTGATGGCGGCGCCTTCGCGCAGGAATTCGGGGTTCGAGGCCACATCGAAGTCGGCCTGCGGATTTTCCTCCGCGATGATACGCGCCACCTGGCGCGCCGTGCCTACCGGCACGGTGGACTTGTCCACGATCACGGTATATCCCTTCAGCCGTGGAGCGATCTGACGCGCCGCGTCGTAGACATAGCTGAGGTCGGCGTGTCCGTCGCCGCGTCGGGTGGGAGTGCCCACAGCAATGAACACCAGGTCCGCCTCGTCGATGGCGGGGTCGAAGCGGGTACTGAAACGCAGCCGGCCGGCCTCCACATTGCGCGCCACGAGACCGTCGAGACCGGGTTCGTAGATGGGGATCTCGCCGGCGCTCAGGCGCTCGATCTTCGATTCGTCAACGTCGACACAGATCACATTGGCGCCGAACTCCGCGAAACAGGTACCGGATACCAGCCCCACGTATCCCGACCCGATCATCACCACGTTCATTGCGTTTTCTCCTCAGGCTTCGTTCCAGTCATGGCTCACCTGGAGCCCGCCCCCCGTGAAATGATCCATCGCATCGCCTTGTTCGGGTACGGTCATGGAAACAGGGTGCATTCTTTAAATCTTATAACCACGCCATCGCTGTCGACGATTTTTACATAATCGACAGGCCGGGGCGGGAATTGAGGAGTTTAGGCTGGCAGGGGGGTGCGGTAAAGTCCCGGCCCGGGCAGCGGATTCGCCGCGCTGAGTTCAACGCAAGGGCCGCAAAGGGGAATTCGTTGAAATCAGCTCACGACGAAGCCACCGCCCGCCGCTTGCCCGGCAGGCCGTACCACAGCACCAGCGCCAGCAGCAGCAGCGCGCCTTGCAGCAACAGTCCCTGCAGGTTCGGATAGATGCCGAACAGTTCGATGCGCGGGAAGGCGACCGGCGTGATGGGAAGGTAGCCGGCTTCCTGCAGGGCGGCCACGCCCTTGCCGGCGAACACAATGGCCAGCACGAACATCAGGAAACCGGTGCCGGCGAAGAACTGGCGCAGCGGCAGACGCACCGAGAAGCGCATCACCAGCCAGGCCAGTACAGCCAGCACGCCGGCGCCGGCGCCCAGGCCGGTGACGGCCATGCTCTTGCCGGCGGCGTCGGTCTGCACCCACAGCGCCTGGTAGAACAGGATGGTCTCGAACACTTCGCGGTAGACGGCGATGAATGACAGCGCCGCCAGCCCCCACAGGGTGCCGGCGGTCAGGGCCTTGCGGATGTTGTCCTCGATGAAGCGCTTCCACTGCGCGGCGTGGGTCTTGTCGTGCAGCCAGAAGCCCACGTAGAACAGCACCGCGGCCGCCGTCAGCGCCGCCACGCCCTCGGTGATCTCGCGGCTGGCGCCGCTGATCTCGATCAGCGACACGGAGGCCAGCCAGGTCAGGAAGCCCGCCGCCAGGGCGCCCATCCAGCCCGCGTGCAGATAACGCAGACCGTCGCGGCGGCCGGTCTTGACCAGGAAGGCGGCCAGCGCGGCCACCACCAGCAGGGCTTCCAGGCCCTCCCGCACCAGGATGAAGAAGGCGCTGGCAAAGGCCGCGCCGCCGGACAGGCTGCGGCCTTCCAGCCGGTCGGCCGCCAGATCAAGCAGGTTGTCGATGTGGGCGATGCGGGTCTCGATCTCGGACACCGGCCGGCCCTTGCGCAGTTCGTTGCGCAGACCGGTCATGGCTTCCTCGACCTGGCGGCGCAGGCCGGCGTCGACTGCGTCCAGTCCCTGTTCCACCAGTTCGAAGCCTTCCAGGTAGGCCTGCACGGCCAACTGGTAGGCGATTTCTTTCTCGCCGCGGCGGTAGGCGGCCAGGCTCTCGTCCAGCCGCGTGCGCGCGAAGGCCAGTGGCGTGCGGCTGCCGAACAGGTGCCGGGGCTGTGCGCGCAGATAGGCCATCAGCGCGGCGCCGTCGGCGCCGTACTGCTGCACGGCCTCGGCCGGGGTGGTGACGGTGAGTTTTTTCAGGTCGATGAGATCGGTGGCGGCACTCTTCTTTCCGACCAGCAGTTCACCCCGCTCGCGCAGGGTCTGGGAGGCCGCCAGGCTGCCGACGTAAAAAGCCAGTGACCAGCGATCCTGGTCCGACAGCTGGCTGAAGCCTTTCATGGCAGTATCCGGCACGCCCTGGGTGATGGTGCTGTACAGGCCGTACAGGGTGCGCTGGGCGTAGCGCTCGGCGTCGCGGAAATTCGTGGGCGGCGGCTCCATGCCGCGCGCCAGCGGACCGTCGCCGCGTCCGCCCAGGCCGTGACAGGCCGCGCACTGCTCGGCAAACAGGGCGCTGGCCCGGTTCAGGTCCGGTACTTTGCGCGGCACCACCGGCAGGTGATAGGCGCTGATCAGCGCCAGCCGCATGTCGGCGGTCAACGCCTGGATCTCGTGGGCGTCGACGCGCTGCTCCACCAGGCCGGCCAGCCGCTCGGCCTGCCGCAGGATGCTGACCTTGGCGGGGCTGTCCGGCAGCGCCCCGGCCTGCTGGCGTATGCCGGCGGTGAAATCGCGCATCTCGTTGTATTCGGCCTCGTTGACCACGGCTCCCTTGTCCACCGCACTGGTGTAATCCACACCTACATAATCAACAAGTTGCAGCAACTGCTGGAGATCCGCCTGGGCGGACAGCAGGGGCGTGAACCAGAACAACAGGGCGACAAGAAACCGTTTCATACCATCTCTCGCGGGAGTGCGGGCCAACAAAGTTAAATTATAATGATTCGCATTTGTAAATCAATTCCCGGCAGCGTGGTGGGGTTCGCTTCGCTCACCGCCACCCTACGGGAAGCAAACGCCGTAAATAACGTGGGGTGCGCTTCGCGCACCCCACCATAACCGTTCGGCGGCCACCTCTTAGCAGAACCGCCAAATCCTGGTGCATCCCTGTCAAAAAGAACCACACCCCACCATAACCGTTCGGCGGCCACCTCTTAACAGAACCGCCAAATCCTGGTACGTCCCTGTCAAAAAGAACCACACCCCAT
>Ga0256830_1002504_pt1 | contig 12081 bp, 8 predicted proteins | sample 128326metaG_FD_190537 | JGI IMG/M metagenome (GOLD analysis project Ga0256830, IMG submission 190537) | Hydrothermal vent microbial communities from Lau Basin, Pacific Ocean - 128-326 | ecosystem: Environmental > Aquatic > Marine > Hydrothermal vents | place: Pacific Ocean: Lau Basin | collected...
ATAGCTGCCCTCGGCGAGAAAGTTGCCGGGTACCCAGGCGGTGGCGGTATACACGCCCCGGGGCCGTTTCTTGCCGCGCCAGGCGGGATCCAGGTCCAGGGTGACGAAGGCGCAGACGCCATCCTCGGTCATGACGTCGAAGTGGGGCAGCAGACTGTAGCCTTCCTCGATGACCTCGAAGGTCATTTCGATACCGACCGGCCTTCTGATGTCCACCGAGGGACTGAGCCGGCCTTCCTCGTTCTTGATACGCATGCGCCTGAGCCGGACGATGTCGGCGCCCGGCGCCTTGTCGATGTCGGGCCAGGCACGCTCCGCCGCCGTGTCGGTACCTTCGTGCATGTACCGGGCGACGATCTCGTGGGCGGGCCCGTCGGCGGCGAGCTGGCCTTCCCTGAGCATGATGACGCGCTCGCACAGGCGGGTGACGGCCGGCATGTTGTGCGACACGAAGAACACGGTCCGCCCCTGGCTGCCGACATCCTGCATCTTGTTGAGGCACTTTTCCTGGAACGCGGCGTCGCCGACTGCCAGCACTTCGTCGATGATGAGTATTTCCGGCTCCAGGTGCGCGGCCACCGCGAATGCCAGCCGCACCCGCATGCCGCTGGAATAGCGCTTGACCGGCGTGTCGAGGAATTTTTCCACGCCGGAGAATTCGACGATCTCGTCGAATTTCCGGTCCACTTCCTTCTTGCGCATGCCCAGGATGGTGCCGTTCAGGTAGACGTTCTCGCGGCCGGTCAGCTCGTTGTGAAAACCGGTGCCCACTTCCAGCAGGCTGGAAGTGCGGCCGTGGATCTCGACCCGCCCGCGGGCCGGCGGGGTGATTCTGGACAGGATCTTCAACAGGGTGGATTTGCCGGCGCCGTTACGGCCGATGATGCCGACCACTTCGCCGTGGGTGACTTCGAAGGAGACGTTGCGCAAGGCCCACAGCACATCCGGATCTCCGGCGGCGTCGGGGTTGTCGAAGTCGAGGTCGTTGAAATTGTACAGCGAGCGGTATTTCCGGTAGTTCTTCACCGGACTCTTGATCATTTTCATGACCGATTTCAGCAGCGAATCCTCGGCTTCTTCCTTGACGCCCAGGCGATAGACCTTGCTGATGTTCTCCACCTTGATGGCTATGTTGTTCGCAGACATATCTTCCTCAGTAACGCATTGTCTCAACGCCAGTAACGGTAGCCGAAAATGTGCACCACCCAGAACCAGGAGATCAGCTTCTGCAGGGAGGGCTGCTGCGCCCTCATGCGGTTGAAGCTCAGCCGCGACAGGAAGCGGCCGCCTTTTTTCCTGATCTCTGCCCGGCGTTCCGGCGGTGTCAGGCGGATCATGAGATCCAGCAGGCCACGGAAATCCCTGGCCCAGGTCTTGACCTTGATCGCAAAGGTGGACTGATCCTCGGGGTGCTGGCGGAAACTGGCCTTGATTTCCTCAACATCGACCCTCGGGTAGCGGGCCGCCAAGCGGGCGATGGCGATGCCGTCATGCACATAGCTGGCGGCGAAACCGCCCAGTTCCCGCAGGTAGCGGGTATTGTACAGTGTGTTGCAGAAATAGATGGCCGTCTTGCCGGTGAACCAGCCGAGGAAGAAATCCGTGACATCCAGCCCCACGACCCGGTTGCGTGACTCGAAGGTGGTATTGCCGTCATTGTCTATGGTGCGCACGCCGGTGCGGATGATGCCGTAGTCGCTCCGGTAGCCGGCCGCCGCCATGCAGGTCTCGATCATGTCGGCGTCGATCATGTCGTCGTCGTGCAGCAGCAGCAGATAGTCTCCCCTGGCGGCCTCTACGCAGTAGTTGAAGTTGCCCAGCGGGCCGAGTCCCGGGCAATGCTTTGCATAGCGGATGCGGGGGTCGTTGCAGCTCTTGACGAGTTCGGCGGTGTTGTCCGTCGAACAGTTGTCGGAAACGATGATCTCCAGCGGCTCATAGCGCTGGGCGAGCGCGCTCTCCAGCGCCTGCCGCAGGTGGCCGTCTGCGCGGTTGTAAGTCGGTATACCGATGGTTACCAGTGGATGGTCCGACATGTCTGGATTCCCTGTTGTTGTTATTCAGCCGCCTGCCCGACCCGTTCCCACTGCCGTGACGTCGCGTTCCATTGCTTGTGCACCCGCGCCGGGTTGCCGAACGCAATGCTGCGCGCGGGAATCGATTTCGTGACCGTGCTGTTGGCGCCGATTATACACTGTTCGCCGATGGTTACGCCGGGTAGAATGACCACGTTCTGGCCGATCCAGCTTCCCCGGCCGATGCGGATGGGAGCGATACGGAACAGGGGCTGGTATTTGTAGGGGATGTCGGCGTCCTCGAAGCCGTGCAGGGCGTCGGTGATATTGACGTTGGAGGCGAACATTACGTCGTCTTCGATGCAGATGTGCTCGACGGCCGCCAGTTGCAGGCCGGCTGTCGCCGACACGTGATTGCCGATTTCAATGCGTGGCTGGTAGCGGGTGGGGGCGGTTGCGTGCCGCTCGCTGGTCATCACCGATCGGGGATACTGGGTGATGGCATTCAACAAGGTATTGGGCCCCAGAAACACATCGTCCCCCACGCTGATGTGCTCGGCGCCATGGATCCGGCGGGGAAACTGGATGGTGAGGTTGTGCGGCGTGTTGGCGAACCGTGGGGGATAGCGCCGGGCCGCGGCGTCGGAGGCTCGCTGCAGGGCTGCTGCCAGGCGCGTCAGGATGTTATGTTTCAGGTTGCGCAGGCTCACGGGTGGACCGCTTCGGCCGGACCATGGAACCTGATTATATATCTACAAACAACAAGTTGTGTGGCGCCACATAGAAACATGAAAATCGCCCTTTTTGTCAATTCGTTCCCGAAACTCTCGGAAACCTTTATTCTGAATCAGATCGACGGCTTGCTCAAATGCGGCCATGAAATCACGATTTTCCCGCGCCAGCCGAGCGGCGAAAAAATCCTGCACCCGATCGCTGAAGAGCAGCGATTGCTCGAAAAGACGCGTTTTCCGGCGGCCCGCACCGAGGCATTCACCGACAAGATCGCCCTGCGTTTGCGGCTGGCGGCGCTGAGTCTCGGGCACCGCGAACCGATCTCCCGTCTGAAAAACAGGTTCCGGGAATACGGTTACATCGGCAGATGGCGACGTGCCTTGATTGAGGCGGAGCCGCTGATCCGGCACGGTGGCCGGTTCGACATATTGTTCGCCCATTTCGGGCCGAACGGCCTGCGCGCGGCCTGGTACCGTGCGGCGGGGCTGGTGACCGGCTCGCTGGTCACGGTCTTTCATGGCTACGATATGACCGAATATCTGCGCAGCCATAGCGACGGGATTTACGCGCCGTTATGGCGGAATGGCGACTTGTTCCTGCCGATCAGCCGCTTCTGGCAAGACAGACTGGAGGGTCTCGGCTGCCCTGCAGCGAAGATCAGGGTGCATCATGTGGGCATTGATTGCGAGCATTTCTCGTACAGTACGCGCAGCCTGGACCCCGGCGAACCCGCGGTACTGATCAGCGTGGCCAGACTGGTCGAGAAAAAGGGTATCGAATATGCCATACGCGCAGTGGGCCGGGTTATCGCCTCGGGCGCCAATATCCGTTACCGGATCATTGGCGACGGGCCGCTATCAGCGGCCCTTAAACAGATGGTTTCGGAAATGCGGCTTGATGCGCACATCGAGTTCCTGGGGGTAAAGACCAGCGATGAAGTCGCCGATGAACTGAGCCGGGCGCATGTGCTGCTGGCGCCCAGCGTGACCAGCAGCAGAGGCGATATGGAAGGTATCCCGACCGTTCTGATGGAAGCCATGGCCATGGGGATGCCCGTCATCAGTACCTGGCACAGTGGTATACCCGAGCTTGTGCAGGACGGCGTTTCCGGGAAATTGGTCAAGGAACGGGACGAGGCGGCGCTGGCGAACGCGATAGGGGAACTCATTGCCGACGCGGGTCATTGGGCGGCGATGGGGGCCGCCGGGCGTGAAAAGGTCCTTCAGGAATTTGATATGAGGACATTAAACACACAGCTCGCGCACCAATTTGGGGCGCTGATGCGGCGGCGCGGTCAATCGGGGCGCCGTGATCCATCTGCCAATACTGGCAGACCATAGGTAAAAAGCGTAAAATCAGCAGCTTAATAACCACAGTAGAAGTTGGGTGGCAGCCAGGGACTCCGGCTGCCGGAAAAACAAATTCAGCCAAGGTATATCCCCATGAGATACAGTGAAAAATACAGGATCCCCAAGAGATATGGCGCTTTTTCTCCGGTCACGGGCCTGGTTTTACTTTTGGCGGCCCTGCTGTTGCCGGCGGGCGAATCCCATGCGGTGCTGGAGGATTTTTCTCCCTATGCCTATACCCGCGTGCTCTATGATTCGAACGTGTTCCGGCTGGCGGGTGACAACGAGGCGATCACCGTTTTGGGCGATACGAACAGGGACGACACGATTGCGTACCTGGGGGCCGGGCTCAAGTCCGACCTGAAATTGAGTCGGCAACACCTGTTCCTGGATGCCGAAGTGACCCGCGCGAAATACGATAATTTCAGTGAACTCGATCACACGCGTATCAAGGGGCGTGCCGCCTGGGGATGGCGGGTAGGCAACCTGTGGAGCGGCAACCTGGGGTACCTCCACAGGCGGGAGTTGACTTCTTTTAACCAGCGGACCACCCCGGGAAAAGATATGCGGACAACCCAGACGGTTTATTTTGACGCTGGTTATCAGATTCATCCGGATCTGGCAGTGGTCGGAGTATTGAACCACATCGAGACTTCGTACCAGGATCGTGACAGACTGGATCGGGATTCCAATGCAGCACAGATAGAATTTCAGTACAAGAATACGCTGAATACCAAAGTGGGCATCCGGGCGAAATTCACCGATTTCGAGTTGAAAAAGCAACAAGATGTCGGGGGCGTGCTGGTCAACAACGATTACAAGGAAACCGAAATAAGCGGGGTGTTCTACTGGCAGGGTACCGCCAAGTCTTCGTTTGAGGCACGCCTGGGATACACCAGCCTGAAATACGACGAACTGGATGAACGCGACTATGAAGGTACCAGCGGCCGCCTGACCTATTTCTGGGCAGTGACTGGCAAGACCAGGCTCAATATTGCCGCATGGCGGGAAACGTCTTCTCTGGCTAACGAGATAACAACCTATGTTTTGAGCAAGGGTATCAGCATCGAGCCCAGTTGGTCAGTAACACCGAAGGTGACTGTTAAGGGCACGGTTTCCTACAAGAATGAGGATTTCAAAGGAGAGAACGGTATCCGGGCGGCCCTGGGACAGGAAAAACGCGATGATGACACCTGGCTCTATCGGCTGGCCGCTTCCTGGAAACCGAGAGACTTCCTGGACCTCACATTGGCCTATAGGAAAAAGGAACGCGATTCGAGCGTAGACAGCAGCGATTATGACGACAACCAGATAGAAGGGAGATTGCGTATATCTTTCTGAGATCCTGCAGATTCAGCCTCGGCCAGACCGGTTCCGGGGCGCTGAGCCGGGCAATTGTTTCCGCCGGATGAAAATTCTTTACTATTGTCCCGAGTACTACTGTCGTCATGGTGGCCGGACGCATGCGCGAGGATTTTTCGGGGCGCTAAAAAACCTGCCTTCGGTCTCCGAGAGTTTTTTATTTCCAAAAAGCGAGACAGAGGCCACGTCCGGGCGTGGCGAATCGAGCAGAAAAAACAAGGGCAGGCTCTGGTTTCTGCCGGCGACCATCAGAAAAATAATACAGTTCTTCCGGCCGAGGCCCGCTCTGACCGGCGCATTAATTGGGGAAATCAATGCTTGCAATATTGATGCGATAATTATACGGACAGGTGTTCAACGACCGGACATCAGGAAGATAAAAGAGGCATGCCCCGGAACAACAGTGTGTGTGGAAATAAATTCTGCATATTTTGACGAGGAGTTTCCCAACTTACCCCTGAGACGATTGTTCCAGAAGTGGGAGGTCGCCTATTTCGACAGGGCGGATGCCATCGTTGTTGTCTCCAGCTACCTGAAGGAATACCTGCAACGACACGGAGCGAATCCAGACAAGATACTCGTCAATCAAAATGGCGTCAGTACCGATATCGTCGATTTGAAAGGCGTCGGGGATGTCCGCGCGCGTCATGGCATACCTGCGGAAGCCTTCGTAATCGGCTACGTGGGAGGGATGGAGGCATTCAGACGGCTTCCCGAAGTGGTGCGCCATATTGCCGATTTGCGAAAGGCGGGCAATACGGACCTGTATTTCATTATTGTGGGCGATGGCGGCGACATGGACGCCGTGCAGGCAGCCATCTGTTCCGAGCGGAATGTGCTGGCGGGGGCGGTTGTTCTGACGGGGTGGCTGCCACACCAGGAGGTGGTCCCGTATCTGTCTACATTCGACGTGGCGATCTTTCCGTTTACCAACGCCTATTGCAGTCCGCTCAAGCTTTTTGAGTACCTGGGGGCCGGCATTCCCACCTTGGGGCCGGATACCCCGGCGGTCAGGGAGGTGTTCCAGGACGGCGTTCACCTGAAACTCGTCAGGCAGGACGGATCGGATTTTGCGGAAAAAGTGCTGGAACTGAAGGCCGATCCGGAGCTGAGGAAAAAATTGGGGAAAGAAGGGCAGCGACTGGTACTGAGTGAGTACACATGGGAAAAGAACGCCGAGAGAGTGGTGCGGCACATGGAAAAATTTGTCCGCCCCGCGGCAAAGCCGGCAGACTCGACATAGACATGCATAAAAGAAGTGGCGAATGAAAATCCTTCAGGTCAGCACGGAAAACCATTCCGGGGGGGCGGGGATTGCCGCATACAGGCTGCACAAGGGACTCCGCAGCCTTGGTGTCGATTCCCGGATGCTGGTCAGCAGAAAGGGATGTCCCGACCCCACTGTCCACGCCCCGGAATCCACGCTTGACAAGCTGATGGCCCGTCTGGGCCCGCTGTTGGACCGTATCCCCGGCCGTTTGTCCGCCACCCCTGAAGCCAGGCTGTCATCCTCCTGGGTGCCCAACAGATTGTTGTACAATATCAACGGGCTGGAATGCGATCTTGTCAACCTGCATTGGGTCAATGATGGTTTCATGCGCATCGAAGCTCTACCCGGCATCCGGAAGCCCGTTGTATGGACCTTGCATGATATGTGGGCCTTTGCAGGTGGCGAGCATTATGTCGGCGACAGCACCAGGTACAAGGAAGGATATAGCGCTGTTAATCGTCCCGCCGATGATACAGGACTGGATATCAATCGCTGGATATGGAAAAGAAAAAAGAAAGCATGGGCGGGGTTGGAAAATGTCACGATCGCAAGTCCCAGTCGTTGGTTGGCGGCCTGTGCAGCTGAAAGCGCATTGTTCAAGGACTTCAGGGTGGAGGTGTTGCCGAATGGAGTCGACCACAAACGCTTCACTCCCATTGATCACGCCACTGTCCGGAATATCCTGGGACTGCCGACGGATAAGAAACTCATCCTTTTCGGCGCTGTTTCCGCGACAAGCGACAACCGCAAGGGTTATCACCTGCTGCTGGAAACGCTGTATAAATTCGAGCAGAGGGTCGGCCCGGACGAGTATGAACTCGTCGTGTTTGGCGCATCCGGGGCAAATACGACATTTAAAATGAAAGCACATTTCCTGGGCACACTTCATGACGAAATCAGCATGGCACTGGTCTATGCGGCGGCAGACGTTTTTCTTGCTCCTTCGCTTGAAGACAACTTGCCCAACACGGTGCTTGAGTCGTTGTCTTGCGGAACGCCCGTGGTTGCATTCGATATCGGCGGCATGCCGGATATGGTCGTGCACAGACATAACGGGTATCTGGCCCGGAGGTACGATACGACGGAGTTGGCGGAGGGGCTGCACTGGGTCGTTGCGGATGAGATCAGGCGGGAGAAACTGGCAAGCGCGGCGCGCAAGACGGTCCTGGATGCATTTACCCTGGATATGGCGGCAGGTCGTTACCTGGCGCTCTACGAGGACTTACTGTATTCCAGATAGGCATTTTTTTACGGATATTCGATGGACAGCCGTTTCTGTCCGGATTCGGGAATTTATTTGAGGTGCATATGAAAATAAGCATATTTGGTCTGGGTTATGTCGGTGCGGTTTCCGCAGGCTGCCTTGCCAGGGACGGCCATACCGTGATTGGTGTTGATCCTTATGAACCGAAAGTCGAGCTGATCAATGCAGGCAAGACACCCGTCATTGAAAAGGATATAGGGGAAATTATTGCGCAGGCTGTGGAGGCTGGCAGATTGTCTGCTACCACGGACGTTCATAAAGCGATCAATGAGTCGGAAATTTCCTTTATCTGCGTGGGTACACCCAGCCTGATCAACGGCGGCCTGGACCTGAGATACGTAAGAAATGTCTGTGAGCAGATCGGCCGGGCGATCGGGGAAAAAGACGATTTCCACGTCGTGGTCGCCAGAAGCACGATGTTGCCAGGCAGCATGACAAACGTCGTGATACCAACCCTGGAGGAATTCTCGGGCAAAAAGGCGGGAGAGGCATTTGGAGTTTGCAATAACCCCGAATTCCTGCGCGAGGGAACCGCGGTCTATGATTTTTACCATCCACCCAAGACGGTGATAGGTGAGACGGACCCAAGAAGCGGAGATCTTCTGGCCGGCATATACCGGAATATGGATGCGCCGTTGATCAAAACTGATGTAAAGACAGCTGAAATGGTCAAATACAGCGACAATGTCTGGCACGCACTGAAAGTCGGGTTTGCCAATGAAATCGGGAATATATCCAAGGCAGTAGGTATCGATGGCCACAAGGTAATGGAAATATTCTGCCAGGATACCAAACTGAATCTTTCACCCTATTACATGAAACCAGGCTTTGCCTTCGGGGGATCCTGTCTTCCCAAGGATGTTCGGGCATTGACTCATAAAGCCCATAGCCTGGACATCGATGTTCCCATTCTTGATTCGATAATGCGCAGTAACAAGTATCAAATAGAGAAGGGGCTCAATATGATCATGGACAAGGGGAACAGGAAAGTCGGCATTCTCGGGTTCAGCTTCAAGGCTGGAACGGATGATCTCCGCGAGAGCCCCCTTGTAGAGGTCATAGAAAGGTTGCTGGGGAAGGGGTACGATCTGAAGCTGTATGACCGCAATGTAAATCTTGCCAGCCTGGTAGGGGCAAACAGGGATTATATTCTGAATCAGATTCCACATATTTCCAGGATCATGGTCAACAGCATAGAAGAAGTCCTGGAACATGCGCAGACTATCGTGGTTGGCAATAACGATGCTGAATTCTCCAGTGTTCTGGACCGTTTGAACGAAAATCAGGTGCTCGTGGACCTGGTGCGTATAGTGCCGGAAACAAGCCAGGAAGGGCGTTATGAAGGGATCTGCTGGTAAAGGGCGGGGCGTACTGATAATCGTTGAAAATCTGCCTTCACCTTTTGATCGAAGGGTGTGGCAGGAGGCCACCACCTTGCAGGAAGCGGGCTACAAGGTGTCCATAATCTGCCCTACCGGGAAGGGGTATGAAAAAAAACATGAAGTAATTGACCATATACATATCTACCGTCATAACCTTCCGCTGGAAGGAGAAGGCGCCTTGGGTTACCTGCTGGAATACTCAACAGCACTTTTCTGGGAGTTCGTTCTCGCATGGCGCGTGCTGCTTACGCGTGGATTCGATGTGATACATGCCTGTAACCCGCCCGATGACATATTTCTTATCGGGGGATTCTTCAAACTGCTGGGTAAAAAGTTCCTGTTCGATCACCACGACATCAACCCCGAGCTGTATGAGGCAAAATTCGGGAGGCGGGATTTCTTCTATAAGGTGATGCTTGCCTGGGAGAGATGGACATTCAGGCTGGCGGATATATCGATTGCGACAAACGAATCCTACAAGCGAATCGCTGTGGAACGGGGTGGCATGGCGGAAGACAAGGTTTTTGTCGTGAGAAGCGGCCCCAAACTCGAACGGATGAAAATCCTCCCTCCCGTCGAGGCGCTGAAGAATGGTCGAAAGTACCTCGTTGGCTACGTCGGCGTGATGGGCAGGCAGGAAGGGATCGATTACCTGTTGAGGGCGGCGAGGCATATCGTGTTCGAGATGGGGCGTCAGGACGTACAATTCGGCCTGGTGGGCGGGGGGACCTCGCTGGAAGAGATGAGGGATTATGCGGTGAAACTCGGGCTCGAGGATTACGTGACGTTTACCGGGCGGGTTCCGGACCGGCAGATGCTCGAAATGCTCAACACCTCGGACGTCTGCGTGAATCCAGATGTCGCCAATGAAATGAATGACAAATCCACCATGAACAAGATCATGGAATACATGGCCCTGGGCAAGCCCATTGTTCAATTTGACCTCACGGAAGGGCGCTTTTCCGCGCAGGAAGCCTCTTTATACGCGGAAAAAAACAATGTGGAGGACATGGCCAGAAAAATCATTACGCTCCTCGATGACAAGGAAATGCGCGACAGAATGGGCGCTTATGGCCGAAAACGCGTGGAGGAGTGCCTGGCCTGGGAGCACGAGGCGCCCAAGCTCCTGGAAGCCTATGAGGCCTTGTTTGGCATCTAACTCACTGTTTCCACGGTTGTTATATTCGATACTGCCTATTTTGGCCGATCCGTCGCCTAATCACGACGGTCTATCGCGCTTCAAAACAGGCAATTACAGATACATCACCCATTAATGTCGCCATTTGGGGACAGGTTGCGCGAACGACGTTTGTGCCGGATTTGAATCTCGATTCTTGTTTGTTTCTATAAGCTGTTTCTATTTCAAGCAAAAGCATGTCTTATCAGAGGGTGGCATGAGGATTGCACATAAGGAGGGTCAGTCCGGTTTTAAGCTAGCAGGTTATATGGATGCCCAGAACGTCGGTGGTTGTTTTTCAGCGTTTCCTGATCATGTTCGGCGTTGCGGTTCTGGCTGCCTGTGGCGGCGGGGGCGGCGCTTCTCCGGATCAGCCGGGCCCGACGGCGGCCGACCCGAATGACGCGATTGCAGCGGCCTCCGAGGATTATTATCAGATAACCGGGGCGGGTATCAAAGGGCCACTGGCCTACGCGACGGTCACCATTTACGCGTTGGATGAGCGCCATGACCAACTCTATGACCCCGCATATCCCGTTGCAGAAGGCACCACCAACGCCCGTGCCAAGATAACGAATTTGTCGGTCTCCAGGAATGTGCCGCCGCCCTATGTATTGGTAATAGATGGGAAGAATTCCACAGACCTCAATACGGGCGTCGCGCCGGTAATCAGCAAGCTGGTAACCATTATCACTCGTGAGGCGCTGGAAGCGCGCAAGCCCGTTTACGCGACCCCCTACACGACACTGGCTTACTACATGCTCAGGCAGGATCTGCGCGGGAGCGGCGCAACAAGTGGTCGGCAGCCGGTTGACGATTCATTTCTTTCCGGCTGGTTGGCCGCACATAACCAGTTGATTCTGGAGACTATCGGTTTTGGAATATCGGGAGATATTGACATATTCACGACGCCTCCGATAATTACCGTTGCCACTAAAAATCTTCAGGACCAACAGGATGTTGTAAACTATCGGGCGGCGATCGAAGCGATTTCGTCGCTGCTCCACGAGATGCGGTCATCGGCTGATGGCAGCACCACAACAGATGAACTGTTGGAAGCGCTCGCACTGGACCTGCTTGGCGATGGAATGATAAGCACTTTTGTCAATTCGATGATTATGGCCAGCGTTCTGTCGCAGGATCCGATGACGCTGCCCATAGCCAATACACGTTATCAGGTCAGGGATATTATTCAGTTAATGGTCGATGAGAGGTCGCTCATCGGGGATGATGCGGATATCGCGTTTCTGCAGAACCAAGTCACTGTCAGCCTGCAGCCCGTAAACATTGTGCCAACCCCCGGTATTACAAACGATATTACCGGTATTTCCTACGGTACCAATGGTACTGCCGGAGTATCTTTGGAAACGCCGCCCGAAGCTGCCCCGGTTCTGGAATCCGCCGACGCAGCCTACCCTCAATTTTCCGGTGTTCCGGTACTGCCGGGCGGGATGGATTTTCCGTGGTTTGAGGAGGCGAAGGCGCTGTATGCCACTTCACGGCCGGATGATCCGATAGACTGGCCGCTGC
>Ga0256830_1002505_pt1 | contig 12080 bp, 10 predicted proteins | sample 128326metaG_FD_190537 | JGI IMG/M metagenome (GOLD analysis project Ga0256830, IMG submission 190537) | Hydrothermal vent microbial communities from Lau Basin, Pacific Ocean - 128-326 | ecosystem: Environmental > Aquatic > Marine > Hydrothermal vents | place: Pacific Ocean: Lau Basin | collected...
CACCCTGGTGGACCCGCGGGTGCGGCTGCAATGAGCGGCGACCGGTCACCGCGTCCCTTCTGGCGCCGGCCCCTGCTGGCCACTGCGGCGCTGGCCGCGCTGTGGCTGGGGCTGCCGCCGCTGCTGGGCCTGCGCGGGGTGTACCTGGCCACCGACGTGCTGCTGTTCGTGCTCCTGTCCTGGGTGCTGTTGCTGGCGGCGTGGATGCGGCGGCGGCGCCACCTGCGGGAGCCGTGGCTGCGCGTGTTCCACCAGAAGCGGGCGGCGGTCTCGGCGGTGGTGCTGGCGGCATTCGCCTTCATCGGCCTGGCCGACTCCATCCACTTCCGCAAGCCGCTGCCGCCGGCGCCGGGGGCGGCGGAGACCGCCTGGTCGGTGGAGGTGCTGTCGGTGCTGGACGTGCTCCTGGCCCACCTGCGCGAGCGGGAAGAGCAGACCTACTCGGCACCCCTGGCCACCCGCCTTTACGTGCGCCAGCCGGTGGAGCGGGACGGGCGGCAGGTGCGGGAGTACCCGCGCCTGCGCCACGGCGGGGCCCACCTCGCCGACCCGGACAGGCAATGGGCCGGCGACGTGGCCCGCCTGGCCCTGGCCGGGGCGGGCGGCGGGCTGGCGCTGGCCGTGCTGGCGGCACTGGGCCTGATGCTGCTGCTGGCCCGGACCCGGGGCGAGCCTCTGGCCCGCACCACGGCCGGGGTGTGGCGGGGCGAGGGGCCGGTGCCCTGGCGCACGGTGCTGGCCACCGTGGCGGTGGTGTGCGCGGTGGCCGGGGTCCTGGCCGGCCTCAGCGTGCACTACCACGTGCTGGGCACCGACAAGGTGGGCACCGACGTGCTCTACCTCAGCCTCAAGAGCGTGCGCACGGGGCTGGTCATCGGCACCCTCACCACCCTCGTCATGCTGCCTTTTGCCATCCTCCTCGGGATCATGGCCGGCTACTTCCGGGGCTGGGTGGATGATGTGATCCAGTATCTCTACACCACCCTCAACTCCATTCCGGGCGTGCTGCTCATCGCCGCCGCCATTCTCTCCACCCAGGTCTACATCGAGAACCACCCGGAGCTGTTCGAGACCGCCACCGACCGGGCCGACCTGAGGCTGCTGGCGCTGTGCGTGATCCTGGGCATCACGAGCTGGACCGGGCTGTGCCGGCTGCTGCGGGGCGAGACCCTCAAGGTGCGGGAGCTGGACTACATCCAGGCCGCGGTGGCCTTCGGCGTGCGGCCCTTCGTCATCCTTGGCCGCCACGTGCTGCCCAACGTCATGCACATCGTGCTCATCATCGTGGTGCTGGACTTCAGCGGCCTGGTGCTGGCCGAGGCGGTGCTGTCCTACGTGGGGGTGGGCGTGGACCCGGCGACCATCTCCTGGGGCAACATGATCAACGGCGCCCGCCTGGAACTGGCGCGGGAGCCGCCGGTGTGGTGGTCGCTGGTGGCGGCCTTCTGCTTCATGTTCGCGCTGGTGCTGTCGGCCAACCTGTTCGCCGACGCGGTGCGCGACGCCTTCGATCCCCGCCTCCGGGAGCAGCCGGCATGAACGACAGGACGCTGCTGGAGGTGCGCAACCTGTCCACCTGGTTCGGGCCGGAGGCCCGTCCCCTGCGGGTGGTGGACGGGGTGAGCTTCCGCATCGGCCGCGGCGAGTGCCTGGCCCTGCTGGGGGAGTCGGGCTGCGGCAAGTCCATGACCGCGCTGTCCCTGCTGCGGCTGGTGCCGGAGCCGGCCGGGCGCGTGGTGGACGGGGAGGTGCTGCTGGAGGGCGAGGACCTGCTGGCCCTGCCGGAAATGGCCATGCGCCGCGTGCGCGGCCGCCGGCTGAGCATGATCTTCCAGGAGCCCATGACCTCGCTCAACCCGGTGCTCACCGTGGGCTACCAGATCGGCGAAGTGCTGGCCCGCCACCACGGCCTGGGCCGGCGCGCCCGCCGGCGGCGGGCGCTGGAGCTGCTGGCGGCGGTGGGGATCCCGGACCCGGCGCGGCGGGTGGACGACTACCCGCACCAGCTCTCGGGCGGCATGAAGCAGCGGGTGATGATCGCCCTGGCCCTGGCGGGGGAGCCCGACCTGCTCATCGCCGACGAGCCCACCACCGCGCTGGATGTCACCATCCAGGCCCAGATCATGGAGCTGCTGGGACGCATCCGGCGCGAGCGCCACATGGCCATGCTTCTCATCACCCACGACCTGGGGGTGGTGGCGGACCACGCCGATCGCGTGGCGGTGATGTACGCGGGCGAGATCGTGGAGCAGGCCCCGCGCGATGCGTTCTTCGCCGAACCGCTGCACCCCTATGCCCGCAAGCTGTTTGCCGCCGTGCCCGGTTTCCGCCTGCGTGGCCGGCGCCTGCAGACCATCCCGGGCGGCGTGCCGCGCCTGGACCAGGTGTTCACCGGCTGCCGCTTCGCCGACCGCTGCGAGGAGGCCTGGGACCACTGCCGCGCACACGTGCCCCGCGAGGTCTCCCCGGCACCGGGTCGCAGCGTGCGCTGCCACCGGTTCGATCCCGGGGTGACCGCACCCCCCGCCGCGGCGGCGGTCCCGCCCCCGCCCGCTACGGCGGGCCCGGCGCCGGCGGTCGCCGGGCCGGTGCTGGCGGCCCGCGGGCTGGCGGTGCACTTCCCCGTGCGCAAGGGCCTGCTGCGGCGGGTGGCGGCCCGGGTGCGGGCGGTGGACGGGGTGGACCTGGAGCTGTACCCGGGGCGCACCCTGGCCCTGGTGGGGGAGTCGGGCTGCGGCAAGACCACCGTGGGCAAGGCCCTGCTGCAGCTGGTGCGGCCCACGGCGGGCTCGGTGGTGTTCCAGGGGCGGGAGTTGACGGCCCTGCGCGGGGAGGCCCTGCGGCGGCTGCGGGCGCACATGCAGATGGTGTTCCAGGATCCCTTCTCCTCCATGAACCCGCGCATGGAGGTGGGCGCCATCGTGGAGGAGGGGATGCGCGCCCTGGGCCTGGGCGATGCGCAACGGCGGGCGGCCCGGGTGCAGACCCTGCTGGAGCAGGTGGGGCTGCCGGCGGAGGCGGCCCACCGCTATCCCCACGAGTTCTCGGGCGGCCAGCGCCAGCGCATTGCCATCGCCCGCGCCCTGGCGGTGGAGCCGGCCCTGCTGGTGTGCGACGAACCCACCTCGGCCCTGGACGTGTCGGTCCAGGCCCAGATCCTCAACCTGCTCCAGGATCTCCAGCAGAAGCTGGGACTGAGCTACCTGTTCATCACCCACAACCTGTCGGTGGTGGAGCACCTGGCCCACGAGGTGGCGGTGATGTACCTGGGCCGGCTGGTGGAGCAGGGGCCGGTGGAAAAGGTGATGCGGGCGCCGCGCCACCCTTACACGCGGGCCCTGCTGTCTGCGGTGCCGGTGCCCGATCCCCGGCGGCGGCGGGAGATCATCCGCCTCCAGGGCGAGCTGCCGTCACCGCTGTCGCCGCCCGCAGGTTGCCACTTCCATCCCCGCTGTCCCGAGGCCATGGACGTATGTCGCCGGTGCTATCCGCAATGGAGCGAGGTGGAGCCGGGGTGGCGGGTGGCATGCCATGTTCAGACGACGGAGGACAGAGGACAGAAGACGGAAGATTGATATTCGTCCTCCGTTTCTGTCCCTCTGTCCTCCGTCCTCTGTCTTCTGTCCTCTGTCACGACGACTGCCGGGTGACGTCGATGTAGAGGGTGAGGCGCTGGCCCGGCTGCAGGTAGGCGCCCTTGCGCAGGCGGTTCCAGCGCCGGAGCTGTTCGATGGTGACCTTGAACTTCCGGGAGATGCGCGCCAGCGAGTCGCCGGGGCGCACGCGGTAGCCGATGCGCCGCGTGATGCGCCGCTGCGGGGGCGGGGCGTCGATGCGCGCCGGCAGCGCCGCCCGGCCACGGGTCCAGATGACCAGCCGCTGCCCGGGGCGCAGGGGGTCGCGCGGGGACATGGCGTTCCACCGCGCCAGCTGCCTCACCCCCACGCCGTAGCGGCGCGCCAGGTCCCACAGGGTGTCGCCGGGCTGCACCCGGTGCACCACCCGCTGGCCGCCGCGGGGCCGGTTCTGGGTGCGGGCCCGCCGCTGGTCGGCGCTCAGGGTGTAGGCCTTGCGGCTGCGGCTGGCCACCGGGATGGTGAGACCGCGGCCGGCCCGGATGAGGTTGCCGCGCAGGCGGTTGACGCGCTTGATGGTGGCCACCGTGGTCCGGTAACGGCGGGCGATGGTGATGAGGGTCTCGCCCGGGCGGACCCGGTGGCGCACCCAGCGCAGGCGCCGCTCCGGCGGCAGCTGGGCCAGGGCCTGGCGGAAGGGCTCCACCCGCTCCAGCGGCAGCAGCAGGTAATGGGGCCCGTCGGGATCGGTGGCCCAGCGGTTGAATCCGGGGTTGAGGCGGTACAGCTCCTCCAGGTCGATCCCGGCCAGCTCCGCGGCCAGGGCCAGGTCGATCTGCGAGTCCAGCTCCACCCGGGCAAAGTAGGGCTCGTCCGGGATGGACTTGAGGGTGATGCCGTGGGCCGCCGGGTCTTCCACCAGCTGTTTCAGGGCCAGCAGCTTGGGCACGTAGCCGCGGGTCTCGCGCGGCAGCCTGAGGGCGAAGAAGTCCGCGGGCTTCCCGCGGCGGCGGTTGCGGCGCACGGCCTTGTGCACGGTGCCGCTGCCGGAATTGTACGCGGCCAGGGCCAGGAGCCAGTCGCCGTCGAACTCCCGGTGCAGGCGCTGGAGCAGGTCCAGGGCGGCGTGGGTGGAGGCATAGACGTCGCGGCGGCCGTCGTACCACCAGGTCTGGCGCAGGCCGAAGCGGCGGCCGGTGGAGGGGATGAACTGCCAGATGCCTGCGGCACGGCCGTGGGAGTAGGCGAAGGGCTGGAAGGCGCTCTCCACCACCGGCAGCAGGGCGATCTCCAGGGGCATGCCGCGCCGCTCCACCTCCTCGACGATGAAATGCAGGTAGGGCCGGGCGCGGTCCGCCACCCGGTCCAGGTAGCCGGGGTGGCGCTTGAGCCAGGCCAGCTCGCGCTCGATGCGGGGGTGGGAGCGCCGCGGCAGGGCGAAGCCGGCCCGCAGGCGGCCCCAGAGATCGGGCGGCCCCAGCACGGCACCGGCGTTCTGCTGCGGGCCGGGTGCGGTTTCCGCTTCCGCGGCTTCCGCCGTGGTCACCGCCGGGGCCGGGCCGGCAGCGGCCGCCGGCCAGAGCACGGCGGGGTGATCGGCGTCTCCGGGCACCGCCGGCCACGGGGGTCCGTCGGCGGTGAGCAGCGTCCCGGTGAGGGAACAGCCTCCGGCGAGGATCAGGGACGGGGCCAGGAGGAAAAACCTAGCTGCTTGTTTATTATTGATTTTTTTTCGCATCGCGCAACACTCTAACGGACCCCCGCGGCGGGGTCAACCGACCGGCGCGCAGTCCCGCCGGGGCGGGTGGGACACACCGATTCCTGATAAAGTGCACGCCATGCTGGGGTGGCGCGAACGAGGTTTTCACCGCTGCGGCCCGGGGCACCGGGCGGCGCTGGCACAGTGGTACCGGACTCCCCTGGGCCGGGCCCTGGCCTGCGTGGAGCAGGCCCGCATGGACGAGGCCCTGGCCGGGCTGTTCGGCTATCACCTGCTGCAGGTGGGGCGCATCCACGACTGCGACCTGCTGCGCTCGTCGCGGGTCTCGCACACCGCAGTCATGGACATCGGCGGGCAGCCCGGCGCCGCGGTGCGGGGTGAGCCCGAGGCCCTGCCACTGGCGGCCTCCAGCCTCGACGTGCTGGTGCTGCCCCACGTGCTGGAGTTCTCGCGTCATCCCCATGAGGTACTGCGCGAGGCCGAACGCGTGCTCATTCCCGAGGGGCACCTGGTGCTGCTGGGGTTCAATCCGTGGAGTGCCTGGATGCCGGTGCACCTGGTGCTGCAGTGGCGGGGCCGGGCGCCCTGGTGCGGCCGGTTCCTGAGCGTGGCCCGGGTGCGCGACTGGCTGGCGCTGCTGGGCCTGGACGTGGTGGAGGTGAAAAGCTACTTCTACCGCCCGCCCCTCCAGCAGGCCCGGTTCATGGAACGCCTGGGCTTTCTCGAACGGGTGGGCGAGGCGCTGTGGCCGCCGCTGGGCGCCGGGTACGTGCTGGTGGCGCGCAAGCGGGTGGCGACGCTGACCCCCATCCGGCCCCGCTGGCGGCCGCGGCGGCGGCTGGTGGCGGCCCCCGGGCTCAAGCCGCTGCCGCCCGAGGCCGGGCGGCGGCCCCAGGGAGTGCACCGTGGGCGGCTGGGTTGAGGCCTGGACCGACGGCGCCTGCCGCGGCAACCCGGGACCGGGGGGCTGGGGCGTGCTGTTGCGCTACAATGGCCACGAGAAGGAGCTGTACGGGGCCGAGCCCGAGACCACCAACAACCGGATGGAACTCATGGCCGCCATCACCGCACTGGAGGCCCTCAAGCGTCCCAGCCGCGTGCGCCTGACCACCGACTCGCAGTACGTGCGCAACGGCATCACCCAGTGGATGGCGCGGTGGAAACGCAACGGCTGGCGCACCGCCGATCGCAAGCCGGTGAAGAACGCCGACCTGTGGCGGCGCCTGGACGAGGCCGCCTCGCGCCACCAGGTGGAATGGCACTGGGTGCGGGGCCATACCGGTCACCCGGAGAACGAGCGCGCCGACGCGCTGGCCAACCGCGCCATCGACGAAATGCTGCACCGCCGCTGAACCGCCGGAGAACCCCCGCATGCGCCAGATCGTGCTCGATACCGAGACCACCGGCCTGGAACCGACCCAGGGCCACCGCATCATCGAGATCGGCTGCGTGGAGCTGGTCAACCGCCGCCTCACGGACAACCGCTTTCACCATTACCTGAACCCGGAGCGGGAGATCGATGAAGGCGCGGTGGACGTGCACGGGCTGACCAGCGAGTTCCTGGCCGACAAGCCGGTGTTTGCCGACGTGGTGGAGGACTTCATCGCCTTCGTTCGCGACGCCGAGGTGATCATTCACAACGCCCCCTTCGACGTGGCCTTCATCGACCACGAGCTGGCGCGCCTGGGCGGCGAGTGGGGCCGGCTGGAGGACCACTGCCGCGTCACCGACACCCTGGCCATGGCGCGGCGCATGCACCCCGGGCAGAAGAACAGCCTCGATGCCTTGTGCCGGCGTTACGGGGTGGACAACAGCCGGCGCCAGCTCCACGGCGCCCTGCTGGACGCCCAGATCCTGGCCGAGGTGTACCTGGCCATGACCGGCGGCCAGGCCGATCTGGGTCTGGAGGCGGGTGCGGCGGGCGAGGGGCCCGCGGGTGTCCTGCCCGAGGTGCGGAGGCTGCCGGCCGACCGGCCCGGGATCACCGTGTTGCGGGCCAGCGCCGGCGAGCAGGCGGCACACCGGGCACGGCTGGAGGCCATCCGCGAGCAGGCGGGACGCTGCCTGTGGCTGGAACTCGAGGGCCAGGCCGAGTCTGCCGAATAAATCTTTTAAAACCAATAAATTGCCATTTTCTCCCACACTGTGAGCCAGCTCACAGTTTGTGGCTTCGGCTTAAAGTCGTCTCCACCACGGCCGATAAGCTCAGTGAACGGCAACGGTGTCTCGCAAGAGGATTGCCGCTCGTCTCCTTCGGGTTCAGTGGGTTGTTTTGAAAGCTTGATCCTCCCCCTGCGCTCTACAGCGCACACACCCTCGCCCTGCCACCCGGCAGGGCTTTTTTTTGGTTCATCGCAAATTTCCGGGGAAGGCGGTGCGTAAACACATGTTTGTAGTGTGGTTTAGCGCGAAAGCGCTATTTTCGATGTGGCGGCGGCCACACTAGAATCGGTCCCTGGCTTGACTGCAAGTGTGTCCCGCCATCCATGCGGGGCGTCGAGCGAGGTGGCGATGAGAAAAAAAGAATACCTGACGCCACAGGACGTGGCCCGCATGCTGATGGTGTCTCCCGTCACCGTGCGCCAGTGGGCACAGCGGGGCGAGATCGAGGCCGCCACCACCCCGGGCGGTCACCGGCGCTTCACCCGCGAGGCGGTACTGGACTTCGCCAGCCGCCGGGGACTGCGGGTGGAAGGCGGCGAGGTCCCGCTGCGGGTGCTGGTGGTGGACGACGACGAGCACCTCAACCGCTGGCTCACCCTGGCCCTCAACGAGGCAGACCGCGGTATCGAGGCCAGGTCGGCGTTCAACGGCTTCGAGGCCGGGGTCCAGATGGAGACCTTCCGCCCGGAAGTGGTGCTGCTGGACCTGCTGATGCCCGACCTGGACGGTTTCGAGGTCTGCCGCTTCATCAAGCGCGACCCGGTCCGGGCCGCCACGCGCATCATCGCCATGACCGCCTATCCCAGCGAGCACAACCTCGTGCGCATCCGCGAAGCGGGCGCGGAGGCCTGCCTCTGCAAGCCCGTGGATCTGGATCACCTGCTCGGGCTCCTGGGAAGGGGCGCCCGGCTCGCGGACGCCTGACGCGGCGTGGCTGTCTTTTCCCAGGAGACCGCGGACACGGCCCCGGTCCGCGGCCGGATGCACATGGCCCAGACCCCCGACGTTCATTCCAGCGCCTGGCCCCCGGCCCGCATGGGCTGGGTGTCCCACGTGGGGCTCGTTTCCGACAACAACGAGGACAGCTTCATCTGTGACCCGGCCCTGGGCCTGTACGCGGTGGCCGACGGCATGGGCGGGCATGCCGCCGGTGAAGTGGCGGCCGCCGTGGCCCTGTACACCCTGCACCAGCGGGTGGCGGACGGCGAGAGCCTGGTGACCGCGGTGCAGCTCGCCCACCAGGCGGTGCACCGGGCCGCCGCAGAGGGGCTGGGGGCGGAAGGGATGGGCGCGACGGTGGTGGCGGTGCGCCTGCGCGGGCCCCGGTACGAGGTGGCCTGGGTGGGCGACAGCCGTGCCTACCTGTGGAACGGGGGCCTGCACCAGCTCAGCCACGACCATTCCTTCGTCCAGCGCCTGGTGGACAGCGGTAACCTGGACGAGGCCGAAGCCCGCGCGCATCCCTACCGCAACGTCATCACCCAGAGCCTGGGCGCGGCGGATCGGGACCAGGTGGAGGTGGGCTACCAGCGCGGCGTGCTGCTGCGCGGCCAGTGGCTGCTGCTGTGCAGCGACGGTCTCACCGACGAGCTGGACGATCCCGCCCTGGAAGCGGTGCTCTCGGCCGCGCCCGACCCGGCCACTGCCGCCGCCACCCTCCTGGAGCAGGCCCTGGCGGCGGGCGGCCACGACAACATCACCATCGGCGTCATCGCCGCGCCCGCCGATGCGCCGCAGACCATGGAAGAGGCCCGCCGCCTGCTGCAGCCGCCGCGCTGGCCGCGGCTGCTGTGGCTGGCCGCGGCCGCCGCCGCCGGCCTGTTGCTCTACCTGTGGTTGTCGGCGCCCTGAACCGCGCTGCACGGTGGCACCCGGAAACGGTGCCCTGACGTCGAGGTGTCCTTCGTGCCGCCGGCACCGGGTGCTGCCCCTCATCACAGGGGCCCGCGGCCCCTTCGTCCCTCTGCCATGCACCGGGTTTCCGCAATGCGGCGGAGCTGCCGGGGGTCAGTGCCGCCGCAACGGGCGTGTTCCCTGGTTCGTGCTGGCCCCGGAGCGGGCGGCCGTTTCCCGCGCGGATTCCAGTGCGAAGGCGAGAAAGGCGCTGGCTGCGACTGACAGCTGCTTGCCCCTGGGGTAGACCAGGTACCAGTGCCGCCGCAGGGGGAAGCCCTCCACTGCCAGGATGATCAGGGCCTCGTCCGCGGGCGGGAGGGTGAGGCGGGAAAGCACCGAGAGTCCCAGCCCCCCGGCCACGGCCTGCTTGATGGCTTCGTTGCTGCCCAGTTCCATGCGCACCTGCAGGCGCAGACCGTGTTCCCGAAACACCCGCTCCGTGATGGAGCGTGTTCCGCTGCCGGGCTCGCGCAGCAGAAACGGTTCCCGGACGATGCGCTCGAGCGGGATCTTCCGCTGGGCCGAGAGCGGATGGTCGCGTGCCGCGATTACCACCAGTTCGTTCTCCATGAACGGCACCGCTTCCACGTCCAGCTCGCGCGGCGGTTGACCGAAAATATACAGGTCGTCCTGATTGGCGCGCAGCCGCTCGAGCACGTGCTCCCGGTTGGTCACCTCCAGCGAAACATCCACCCCCGGATGGAGATGGCAGAACTGTCCCAGGATGCGGGGCGCAAAGTATTCGGCGGTGGTGACGGCGGCCACGTGCACGGTGCCCTGCTTGAGTCCCTGCATGTCGGCGATGGTCATTTCGAATCCGTCCAGGGCGCGAAAGACCTCGCGGCAGGTGGAACACAGTGCCCGGCCAGCGGCGGTGAGGTGGATGCGCTTGCCCATGTGTTCGAACAGCGGCATGCCCACCATGTCGGCCAGCTTCTTGAGCTGCATGGACACGGTGGGCTGGCTGAGGTGTAACACGTCGGCGGCCCGGCTGTAGCTGCCGAGGCGGGCAGCGGCCTCGAAGATCTCCAATTGCCTGATGGTGACGCGGCGCGCAAAGTGACGCATAGGCCGGGTGTCCGTATTCATCTATGCAGATCCTAGATACTTTCTATTTTCATTTATCACTTTCCTTGTTCATCATTCAAGCGTGCTGGTCCTCGCGCGCGGGAACGAGGGCTATACACCTAACCTGAGAGTGGTCATAAGAGGAGGAGCGGTCATGGGTGAGACGATCACGGATCCCAAGGAGCGATACAAGTCCGGGGTAATCCCTTACAAGAAGATGGGCTACTGGGAGCCGGACTACGAGCCTCAGGACACCGATGTCATAGCATTGTTCCGCATCACGCCGCAAAAGGGCGTCGACCCCGAAGAGGCGGCGGCCGCCGTTGCCGGCGAGTCATCGACTGCCACCTGGACCGTGGTGTGGACCGATCGGCTCACTGCGTGCGAGCTTTACCGCGCCAAGGCCTACCGCGTCGATCCGGTGCCGGGTCGGGAGGGAGAGTTCTTTGCCTACATCGCCTATGACCTGGACCTGTTCGAGCCGGGGTCCATCGCCAATCTGACGGCGTCCATCATCGGAAACGTATTCGGGTTCAAGGCGGTCAAGGCCCTGCGGCTGGAGGACATGCGCATCCCGGTGGCCTATCTCAAGACCTTTGACGGGCCGCCCACCGGCATCGTGGTGGAGCGCGAGCGGCTCGACAAGTTCGGCCGCCCGTTGCTGGGCGCGACGGTCAAGCCGAAGCTGGGGCTGTCCGGCCGCAACTACGGGCGCGTGGTCTACGAGGCGCTGAAGGGAGGCCTCGACTTCACCAAGGACGACGAGAACATCAACAGCCAGCCTTTCATGCACTGGCGTGACCGTTTTCTCTACTGCATGGAGGCGGTCAACCGGGCCTCGGCGGCCAGCGGCGAGGTCAAGGGCCATTATCTCAATGTCACCGCCGCGACCATGGAGGACATGTACGAGCGGGCGGAATTCGCCAAGGAGCTGGGTTCGGTCATCATCATGATCGATCTGGTCATCGGTTACACGGCCATCCAGTCCATGTCCAAGTGGGCGCGCCGGAACAACATGATTCTGCATCTGCACCGGGCCGGGCATGGAACCTATACCCGCCAGAAGAATCACGGAATATCGTTCAGGGTCATCGCCAAGTGGATGCGCATGGCCGGCGTCGACCACATTCATGCCGGCACCGTGGTGGGCAAGCTGGAGGGGGATCCCAATACCGTGCAGGGGATCTACAACGTGCTGCGCGAGCCGCGCAACGAGGTCGATCTTCCACGGGGCGTCTTCTTCGACCAGCCGTGGGCCAGCCTGCGCAAGGTGATGCCGGTGGCATCGGGTGGTATCCACGCCGGCCAGATGCACCAGCTGTTGCATTACCTGGGCGAGGACGTCGTGCTGCAGTTCGGTGGCGGCACCATCGGCCATCCCATGGGGATCCAGGCCGGCGCCGTTGCCAACCGGGTGGCGCTCGAAGCCATGATTCAGGCCCGTAACGAGGGGCGCGACTACATCAATGAAGGACCGCAGATCCTGGCCCGGGCGGCCAAGGACTGCCAGCCCTTGCAGGCGGCTCTCGAGGTCTGGAAGGACATCACGTTCAACTACGAGTCCACGGATACGCCGGACTTCGTGCCCGTCGAAACCCCGGCGGCGTGAGGAGGACAACCGACATGATGAGAAACTACGGCAACAGGATCACGCAGGG
>Ga0256830_1002506_pt1 | contig 12073 bp, 14 predicted proteins | sample 128326metaG_FD_190537 | JGI IMG/M metagenome (GOLD analysis project Ga0256830, IMG submission 190537) | Hydrothermal vent microbial communities from Lau Basin, Pacific Ocean - 128-326 | ecosystem: Environmental > Aquatic > Marine > Hydrothermal vents | place: Pacific Ocean: Lau Basin | collected...
TGTGTACCGGGTCGAAAGTAAACCCCGTTACGTCGGGCAGCCGGATTTCCTCGAACAGCTCAATCAGTCCTTTTTCCGCCAGAGATCGACAAACCGTTAAGGGACTGGCCGCCAATAAACCCAATTCTGATATGGGGATGGGTTCGCCACGCTTTTCAAGGTGGTCTAATATTTTCGCCTGGACCGGCGCGCGACGCTCCATCCGGTCCCGGTCGACGGGAAAAGACCGGAACCGTGCCACCCACCGCGTAGGCGGCTGATAGCGGGTTGACAATCCCCCGGGAAGGGCGGTTTTGGCAACCTGTCCGATGGGAGTTAAGTAATACTGACTAATCCACTGCATGAGTTGCCACAGGCCTCGGTCCAGGACCGGTTGATCATCGACGATCGCGGTGAGGGGCCGGGTTTTACCGCGGTAGCTGGTGGTCTTGTGTTTCGCGACAACAATCCCCTGGACGGTTCGTCGTCCCAGCGGGGCCCGAACCCGTACACCAACCTGAATATGTGGTTGAAAATCGTCGGGAATTTCATAGGTGAACGTCTGGTAACTTGAGATAGGGAAGGCGACATCAGCAAACATAACGACGGAAAATAGACGGCGCATGAAACGTCATGCAATGAAAAACAGGGAAAGAAATATTCAAGAGCCGAGTTGAGCGAAGCGAAATCCAGGCGCATGCCGAGAAGCCAAATTAGTGTGACCAATTTTGATTCCTGGTTCTTCAGATGTAAGGGAATTCCATAATTGTTATTGAGTGTAAAAAGTGAGCCCCTGCTGGCTTCAGGCGAAACCGAACAGGGGCTCTTGGGAGGAGGAGGTTTTCAGTATAAGCTAAGCTTTTATGACATAAACCTTTACTTTCGGCTGTAAATCGGAGGAGAGTTTAATAGGAATATTATAAATTCCCAAAGATTTTATGGGTTCACTCAGATCAATGGAATGTCGTTCCACGGAAATCCCTTTCTCCTCCAGAGCCTTGTGAATATCATGCGAGGAAACCGATCCGAACATGCGTTCTTCATCGCCCACTTTAACTTCGATGGTAAGTTCGAGTTTGTCCAGTTTATCGGCAATATCCCGGACGATTTTACGCTCTCTTTCCCGCCGTGCCTGTGACACGCGTTTCTTTTCTTCCGAAACAGCCAGATTCCTTTTGGAAGCCCGTAAAGCCAATCCTCTTGGTACCAGATAGTTCCTGGCAAAACCGGGTTTGACGTGTACGATATCCCCGGCAGAACCTAAATTTTCCACATCCTGGAGTAAAATTACATCCATGTCAATACTTCCTCGTATTTTGATGGTTTATATTGGTTAACGTTACAAAAAGAGTTTGGAACAGCGGACTTTAATTTTCCAGATAATTATTTGTGTAAGGCATAAGCGCCACGTTGCGGGCCCGTTTGATGGCCCGCACCAATTTACGGTGCATCTTGGCACTGCTGCCGGTCACCCGGCGGGGCATAATCTTCCCCTGCTCGGTGACAAAACGACGCAGCAGTCTTACATCTTTATAATCAATCTCCGTTATTCCGTTTTCTTTAAAGTAACAGAACTTTTTCTTGCTGACAAAGGCCATTTTTACCTCTTAAACTAATTATGATTCCTGTTCTTCAGTGACCTTTTCGACGGTTATCGCCGGGTCTTCTTCAGGAGTTGTTTCGGTGTTACTCGTATTTTCATTCATCTCTGTTTCATCCGTGACGGCTTCTTCCGTTTCGGCTTCTACCTCTTCTTTCTGTTCGGCGCTTGCGGGAGCTGTCTCTTCGGCATAAACTTCCGGTCGTTTCTCAAGACGAATGGTTTGGTGGCGAATGATCGATTTATCCAGTTTCAAAAACTGATCGAATTCGGTCAGGAAAGAGACATCCTCCGCTTCAAACTGTAACAGAATATAGGTTCCGTACTTATGTTTTTGAATCGGATAGGCCAGGCGTTTCTTTCCCCAGATACGGTGATTGATGATGGTTGCCTTCTCACGTTCAACCGTTTTGGTTACGCCCTGCATCACATGATCCAAACGATCCTGTTCAAAATTAGGGTTTACTATATATAAAGTTTCATAGTATTTCATTCTCGCTCCAGATTTAAATCAAAGGTGCAATAACCAGTGAAACCACTGATATTAGTTTAATTAAAATATTCAGGGAAGGTCCGGCGGTATCTTTAAAGGGATCACCGACGGTATCTCCCACGACGGCGGCTTTGTGAGCGGCGCTGCCTTTTCCGCCATGCGCTCCGCTTTCGATATATTTCTTGGCGTTGTCCCAGGAACCGCCGGCGTTGGCCATGAAGATTGCCAGCAAAACACCGGTAACAGTTACACCGGCCAGTACGCCGCCCAGCATTTCCGCCTGATGGAGAACCAGGCCGAAGAATACCGGTGTCAGGACAGCCAACAGTCCGGGAACGATCATCTTTTTGATGGCCGCGGCAGTGGCAATATCCACGCAACGGGCATAGTCGGCTTTGACACCATCATCACCTTCCAGCAAGCCTTTGATATCGCGAAACTGGCGACGGACTTCTTCGATCATTTCGAAGGCTGCTTCCCCTACGGCCTTCATGGCGAACGAGGAGAAAACGAAGGGGAGCAGGGCGCCCATTAAAAGGCCCGCCATGACGGTCGGCTGCATAATATCGATGGATGAAAGCCCAACCTTTGTTTGATAGGCGCTGAATAAAGCCAGGGCCGTTAGCGCCGCCGATCCGATGGCGAAGCCTTTACCGATGGCGGCGGTGGTGTTGCCGACGGCATCCAGCTTATCGGTCCTGGCCCTTACCTCCGGCGGCAATTCGGCCATTTCGGCGCAACCGCCCGCGTTATCGGCAATAGGTCCGTAGGCATCGACGGCCAGTTGAATACCGGTCGTGGAAAGCATCCCCAGGGCGGCAATGGCGATTCCGTACAGTCCCGAATAATAATAGGAAAGGATGATCGCAATGGCAATGGTCAGCACGGGAAAGGCAGTGGAGAACATGCCGTTGGCCAGACCGGCAATAATGTTGGTTGCGGCTCCGGTTTCACTGGCTTTGGCAATAGTTCGGGAAGGCTTACGCGCTTCCGATGTGTAATACTCGGTTAATAAACCTACCAGGACCCCTCCGACCAAACCGATAATGGTGGCCAGAAAAATATCCGTACCGTCAACCGTTTTGTTCCCCAGTGTAACGGCTTGAGGGACGAATTCCTGAATGACGAAGTACCCTAAGACGATCATTAAACCCCCGGCGCCGAAGGTCCCTATATTCAACGCGTTTTGTGGATTGCCTCCTTCCCGGGTTCTTACAAAAAAGGTACCGACGATGGAAACCACAATGCCGATACCCGCCAGGACCAGGGGAAGCAGAACCAAATTATTTTGCCCGGCGGCAGCGGCGAGGACCATTGCGCCGATAATCGATCCCACGTAGGATTCGAACAGATCGGCGCCCATACCGGCGACGTCGCCCACATTGTCGCCCACGTTATCGGCGATGGTGGCGGGATTGCGGGGATCATCCTCGGGAATTCCGGCCTCGACCTTACCCACCAGATCCGCGCCCACGTCAGCCGCTTTGGTATAAATACCCCCGCCTACCCTGGCAAATAAGGCGATGGAGGATGCACCCATGGCAAACCCGGAAAGGATTGTCATAACGTACGCCAGGTCAACACCCTTTTCCAGTCCACCGTAAAACCAAAAAAGAAGCGAGAGTCCTAACACTCCCAGGCCGACAACGCTCATTCCCATGACTGATCCCCCGTTAAACGCCACCAATAATGCGGCGTTTAAACTTGAGCGGGCGGCCTGAGTGGTCCGGTGGTTGGCCAGCGTGGCCACTTTCATTCCGAAGTAACCGGCCAACCCACTGCAGAAAGCGCCGACAACAAAGGATACGGCCACCAGTTCGGTCCCGCCGGACCAATTGGCAATAAAGAGTAAGACAGCCACGGCGATTACAAAAACAGCCAAAATCCGGTATTCACGGGACAGAAAGGCCATGGCCCCTTCGCGCACGGCTTGTCCGATTTCCTGCATCCGTTTATTGCCGGGATCCTGCCGTTTGATCCAGGCGCTTTTCCAAAAGGCGTATGACAAGGCCAGCACACCCGCAACGGGTATCAAATAAAAGGTATTCATTTTTCGGCCTTTCCTGATTCGTTTATTCGGTTATATTCGTTCATGGTTTGATCCAGGCCCCGGCGGAGAATGGATTCCGCTGCATCGGCGGCGTATTGCACCATGGTTTGTACCAGTGGTATTTCGTTTTTCCGAAAAGGTTTGAGCACGAACCGTTCGGCGGGACGTGTGGGTTCGTCGGTGGCAATGCCGAAACGCAGACGTGGGAAACGATTGTCTTCCAGATGATAAATCACCGATTGCATTCCCCGGTGGCAGCCATCGCCGCCCCCGGGCCGAATTCGTAATGTCCCCAACGGAAGGTCCACGTCATCGACAATAACATAAAGGTTGTTCAACTCAATATTCCACCAGGCAACGATCTCTTTCACGGCGGTACCGCTGAGATTCATACCGGTTGTAGGTTTTGCTAACAAGACGGTGTTCCCGTGGGCTGTGGCATAAACGTATTCCCCTTTGCCCGGTTTAAAGGGAACCCTCCATCGGTGAGCCAACTCATCTACGATCCAGAAACCGGCATTGTGTTTGGTGTTGGCATATTTCGACCCCGGATTTCCAAGGCCAATAAAGGCGATCATGATTATTCAGAAGATTCCTCCGCAGAATCCCGGGCAGCAGCGGATGTTTCAACCGCTTGCTCTTCTTCCGCGCCGGCTTCAACTTCCGCTTCGACCTCTTCGGGTTCAATCGTGACCTTGGGCGGTTGTACGCTGACCAGGGTCAGTTCGCCGGGCGTGATAATTTCCAACCCCTCGGGTACCGGAATATCAGCAACGGTCAAACTGTGGTTTATTTCCAGCCCGGATACGTCCACGGTAATACAGTCCGGGACATCCGTGGGGAAACAATTCACTTCCAGGAAAGTCAGGTTCTGCATAAAGACCCCGCCCGCTTTCACCCCGGCGGCTTCGCCTTTGAATTCAATCGGCACGGAAATGGTTATCTTTTCCGAGCGTCTTACGCGCAAAAGATCCGCATGGATGATTTCATCCGTGACAGGATGGAATTGTAAGTCTTTTACCATAACGAATTGTTGCTTGCCGTTGAGATTGATTTCGTAGATATGATGGCCGGAATGTAAGGCTTTCAGCAGGGCCTTGCGATCAATAGCCAGATTAATATTTTCCTGGCCATGAAAATAATAGACCGCCGGAACTTTTCCCTCTTTCCGAAGCGCTTTCGCTCCTTTCGAGCCGGTAATTTCCCGGGGCATAACATCCAATTTTCCATAATGTGGCATATTGTTAGCTCCTCATTAAAAATCGAATAAAGCACTGACGGATTCACCGAAATGAATCCGTCGAATTGCTTCACCAAATATTTTTGCTACCGAAACAATTTGCATATTGGGTAACCGTTTCTCTTCCGGTATCGCCAGTGTATCGGTAAACACGAACTGGTCAATCGGTGCGGACTGCAGACGCTGTATGGCCGGTCCGGACAGCAGGGCGTGTGTGGCTACGGCAATTACCGATCGGGCACCCTTGGCCAGCGCTTTTTCCGCGGCATTTACGGTGGTCCCCCCAGTGTCGATCATGTCGTCGATAATCAAGACGTCTTTCCCCCTTAATCGGCCGATAAGATGCATGATCTCGGCCTGGTTGGGGGCGTAGCGCCGTTTGTCAATCAATGCAAAATGCATCCCCAATCGTTTGGCATAGGCCTGACTCATGCGAGCGGAACCAACGTCGGGAGCCAATACCACGGTTTTCTCCGGGATCAGATCCAGCTCTTTAATCTGGTCCAGCAGCACAATCCGGCTGTAAAGATGGTCGAAGGGAATGGAGGCAAAGCCCTGAATCTGCGTGGAATGGAGGTCCATACTGATAATCCGGTCGGCGCCGGTGGCGGTAAAAAGATCAACCATTACCCGTGATGAAATAGGAACCCGCGGAGTGTCCTTTCGATCCTGCCGGCCGTAGCCGAAATAAGGAATAACAACGGTAACACGGTTGGCTGAAGCGCGCACCGCTGCATCCACCATCAGAACCAATTCCAGAATATTTTCGGCGGGACTGTTGGTCGACTGGATAAGAAAAACATCGTCACCCCGAATGTTTTCCTCGAATTTGATCCAGATTTCGCCATCGGCGAAATTTTTAATGCTCAAGGTACCAAGGGGTATTTCCAGGTATTCAGCAATCCGTTTTGCTAATTCCGGATTGCTGCGACCGGCGAATATTTTTAGATTCATTTTTGACATGGCTGCCGGAGGTGGATTCGAACCACCACTGACGGCTCCAAAGGCCGCTGTCCTGCCATTAGACGATCCGGCAAGTTTTTAATGGTGGAGGGTCAGGTAGGTGGCGCTCCTCCGTAATTAAATCCCTTTGCTGGGATGGCTGGATTCGAACCAGCATCAGCCGGATTAACAGTCCGGAGCCTTGCCTGTTAGACCACATCCCAAATTGTATTTGTTGTGTTCGTGAATCGGACGTGATCCGGCAAAATTCATAGATTGGCAGGGGTCGTGAGAATGGTGCGGCAGGTAGGTTGGAATTTTGACTCCGCCAGACGGGCATCGGCTTCATCGTCAAATATTCCAAACACAGTCGAGCCACTCCCCGACAGACCGGCGAATTCGGCTCCCATCCGAAGAAGCCGATTTTTTATGATGCCAATCTCTGGATGTGCTGGAATCACAATCCGTTCAAAATCATTCTCAAAAATCGAAAACGATGGTGTAGTACCATAAAAAAAGTGGGCAAAATTAGGCTTTTGTTCGGAACTCTCCAAACAGTTTTTCCAGGCTCCGTATGCCCAGGCGGTACTGATGGACAATTCCGGCAGGATCAGCAGGTATATCCCTTTTACGGGGGACGATACGGGAGTCAATCTTTCTCCGATGCCGTCGCCGATTTGAGTTCCCCCTTTAATAAAGAACGGTACATCGGCGCCGATCCGGCTTGCCAGCGATTCCAACTCCCCGGCGGTCAGGGAGAGATGGTAAAGCTTGTTCAAACCTTTCAATACGGTTGCCGCATTTCCGGAGCCGCCTCCCAGTCCCGTTCCCGGTGGAATGACCTTTTGCAAATGAATATTGACCCCGCCGATATCCGGGAAATTATTTTTTAATAAGTGGTAAGCCTTCGCGCAGGTGTTTGTATCATCGCACGGAATACCGCTCATATTGGTGGTAATCATACACCCCTGGGGCTGTTTCGTGAGCGTTACCGAGTCGTGCCATTCCAGTTCCTGAAAAACGGTATGGATGGTGTGATAACCGTCGGGTCGGCGGTTAAGTATTCGCAGCCCGATATTTACTTTAGCATGGGAAGGAAGAGTGATTGAGTTCATTATTATCAATCGTTAACACGAAGGATCAAGGGCTTGTATATTCCGGAAAAGTCGGGATCGATCGGGAGTTGTTACCACAAATTCCGGGTTCCTCTCCGAAAGTCACTTCCGGGTTTAAATTTTTTCGAGTGTTACCACGGCCTGGGCAGCCCACCCGTTCCCCTTGCCGATGAATCCCAGGCGGTCGGTGGTTGTCGCTTTAATCGACACACACGATTCATCCACTTGCAGCGTATAGGCAATCAGGTAACGCATTTCGGGAATATAGTCCGCCAGACGTGGTTTTTGCAGGATCACGATGCTATCCAGGTGGTTTAATTCGAAGCCCGCGCCGCGGACTTTTTCGATCGCTTCCGCTAAAAAGAGTTTACTGGCAACTCCTTTCCAACGGTCATCGTCGCTGGGGAAAAATTGTCCGATGTCGCCCAGGCCGGCGGCTCCCAGCAAAGCGTCGACAATCGCATGAATCAGGGCATCGCCATCGGAATGGCCGACAGATCCTCGTTCAACCGGTATCTCCACCCCGCCGATGATCAGGCGGTGGCCCTCGGCCAGGGGATGTACGTCGTAACCAATACCGGTTTTAATCATTGGGTTTCCACAATTACGGAGTTTATGTTTCTCATTATCAGGACGTCACAAGTTATTCACGGATACCATGCGGTACCATACAAATTCTTTGTCAAGAACCGGCGTTTTTATTGCCGTGAAAGGGGTAACGATTGTCATTCCGATTCCTGCCTTCGGCGACGGTATAATTCCTCGGCGAAAATCCAGTCTTCCGGTGTGGTTATCTTAATATTCGTCGGCGATCCCGGCACTACTTTGACGGTGTAACCCAACCTTTCGAGCAAACAAGCCTCATCGGTTCCGGTGATTTTTTCCTGTTCGGCTTTTTCCAGGGCTCGTGTGAGCGGACGGCGCCGGAACGTCTGCGGCGTTTGCGCCTGCCATATCGTTTGCCGGTCCAGGGTATTTTGAATCCGTCCGGTCTCCGGTTCCACCTGTTTGATGGTGTCCCGGGCCGGGAGGGCAACAACGGCTCCATCCCATCGATCGCAGGCGTCGATGGTGGCGGCAATCATTTGTTCCGTAAGGAAAGGACGTACCGCGTCGTGGACGGCAACCAGTTCGATATCGGCCGATAAAGCTTTGACTCCGGCAAATACGGAATCCTGGCGGCGGATCCCGCCGACCACAACGTTAACCGGTTTGGAACGGGTGAAAGAATGAATTTCTCTTTGCACCTGTCTGACGGTGTCTTGCGGAACCACGACTACAATTTCTGAAACAAGAGACGAGCGCAGGAAAGGAAAAAGGGAATGGAATAGAAGCGGGCGTTTCCCCAGGGTTTTAAATTGCTTTGGTTCACCGAACCGGAGACCGGCTCCGGCAGCGGGAATAACAGCGCCGACTTTTTTCGTCATCGGGTTACCGATCTATCCAATTCGCAAAAAACACCCGAAATCCTGGCGCAGGGGGAAAATGATAGGCTCTAATAATACAGAGCGGGTATTAAAACGGGGGGATATCCACGGCAGTTGGATATCCCCTGTGAATTCAGCGCCAATAGACTGTGACATTTTACGCCCTTCCTTCGGGTCACAGGATCAACATGGCGTCGCCGTAACTCAGAAACCGGTACCCATGTTTTTTTGCCTCCCGGTAGGCTTTCATGATGAAATCCCGACCGGCGAAGGCCGATACCATCATCATCAGGGTACTTTTAGGCTGATGAAAATTGGTGACCATGCCATCCACCATTTTGAACTCGTAAGGCGGATAGATGAACTTGTCGGTCCAGCCACGCTTGGCGGTTACCTGAAACCCGGAAACGACCACGGTTTCCAGGGCCCGGACGGTGGAGGTCCCCACGGCCACTATTCTCCGGCGTTTTTTCCGGGCCGTGTTAATGGCTAAGGCCGTTTGGGGGGAGACCTCAAAGTATTCCGAATCCATTTGATGGCGGTTTAAGTCTTCCACCTGGACCGGACGGAAAGTACCCAATCCGATATGCAGGGTGGCATATTCGACTTTAACACCTTTTTCAAGCAATTTATTGATCAGGCCTTCCGTGAAATGCAATCCCGCCGTCGGGGCCGCTACGGCGCCGCGCTTTTCGGCGTACACCGTCTGGTAACGAATTTTATCCCGTGGTTCGGGATCGCGTTCGATATAGGGCGGTAAGGGTGAGATTCCGATCCGGTCGATAATGTCATAGATGTTTTCACCTTCGTATTCGAAGCGTACGACGCGGCCACCGGAAACGGTATTATCGATGACATCGCAGTGGACATTGGGTGAGAACATAAGCTTATTCCCGATCCGGACTTTCCGTGCCGGGCGCACCAAAACTTCCCACAAGTTGTTTTCGAGTTCCCGTAACAGGAATACTTCCACCTTGGCGTCGGTGCGGTCTTTGGTTGCGTATAATCGTGCCGGAAAGACCTTGGTGTTGTTCAGAATGACCAGGTCGTTTTTGCGCAAGTAGTCAACAATATTGTGAAACTTGCGGTGTTCGATCTTATGCCCGTCACGGTGAAGCACCATGAGCTTGGCCAGATCACGCCGTTTGGCGGGATACTGGGCAATGTATTTTTTAGGTAAGGGGTAATCGAAGTCGGTTAGTTTATATTTCGGTTTCTTTTCAATCATTAAATAACCTTTGTTGTGTTGTGTTTAAAGAACGTCCTAACAGCTTAAAAGCGCTTTCCTGGGCTATGCGTCCCCGTGCAGTGCGTTGGATAAATCCTTCTTTAATCAGGAAAGGTTCATACACGTCTTCGATCGTAACTGCGTCTTCACCAACCGCTACTGCCAGGGAGCTGATACCTACCGGTCCGCCGTTGAACTTGTCAATGAGTGTTGCCAGAATTAAACGGTCCATATCGTCGAGACCGATTTCATCGATGCCCAGGGTCGTCAGGGACGCCTGTGCCACTTCCCGGGTAATATTTCCGTCGGCTTTAACTTCAGCATAGTCCCTTGTCCGGCGTAGAATACGATTGGCAATCCGGGGAGTTCCCCGCGCCCGTCGGGCGATTTCGTGGGCGCCGTCTTCGGTGATCCGGACAGATAATATTTCCGCCGACCGCAGTACGATTTGAAACAGGTCCTGAGGATCGTAATAATCCACCCGCAGCACCACGCCGAAACGGTCGCGGAGCGGAGAAGTGAGATGTCCCATGCGGGTTGTGGCGCCGATCAGAGTGAAGGGTTCGATATTCAGTTGGACGCTCCGGGCGCTGGGACCTTTATCGATCATGATGTCGATAGTGAAATCCTCCATGGCCGAGTAGAGGTATTCTTCGACAACGTTGTTCAGGCGGTGAATTTCGTCGATAAAGAAAACATCCCGATGTTGAAGATTGGTAAGCATTCCGGCCAGATCACCGGCCCGTTCCAGCACGGGACCGGACGAGGGCTTGATATTTACGCTTAATTCACGGGCAATAATGTTTGCCAGTGTCGTTTTGCCCAGCCCGGGTGGCCCGAAGAGCAGTACGTGGTCCAGCGCTTCCCGGCGATTATTGGCCGCCTGGATGTAAAGCTTGAGGCTGTCCACCAGATCTTTTTGCCCGATGAAATCGTCAAAGTACGATGGCCGTAACGACTTTTCGGCAATCAGATCATCTTCCAGCGGGGTAGGATCGGTAATGTGAATTTCTGTCATCAGCAATGAAAAAAGAAAAAAATAGGCATTTCCAGAGGGTTAAAGATAAGCAATGGATTGAGGGGTTGCCAAGAGCGGACTAAAACGCGGTTGTTGAAACGTATGTTTGATTTACCACGAAGGATTGAAACGAAGGAGATAATGCTTCAGTGACGGGGGCATATTTAATGTACCAAGAACCAAGACCCAAGAACCAAGAACCAAGAACTCCCGACGAATGTAGAGAGGCGCAGCGAATCCGGCGCCGGACTGACATTTCATAAAATCCTTCCGTCAGCCAGCAGACATACACCGCTAAGGATGAGAAATAATGCAACTCAACGATTACCATCTTACGGCGGGTTTGTTTTTGTCTCCCGCCTTTCGTCTATTGTCGCCAGAATATTTTCTTCACCCCTGACTGTGACTGAGGCATTACCGACAGACGTTTTAAATACGATAAATCGCTTAACGAAAGGTTGGCTACCAATCGCCGGTGATCTTTCTCGTTGGGGGTGTTTTAACAATGGTGAGTTTTGTATATTATAAGCGTGAATGAACCAAAATTAGTTGTCGTCTTTGAAGGTCCGTCCATGGAAGTTGAAATGCTGAAGGGATTGCTGGACGAAAATAATATAACTTCTTATTTAAACGATGCCAACTTAGGAAGAATTGCCCCCTGGTATGTCAGCCCCGGCGGTATTTCCCCGGTGAAACTATTGGTTCCTGAATCGGAAGCGGAAAAAGCAAAAACCATACTTACAGAGTTCCCCGGGTATAATAAAGAAACATGAAAATATATCTTTTATTTTGGGTTATAACGGTTGTGCTGTTTTAACGGATATCTGAAGAATGCGTATGCCATTTAATCGTATTTCCCGCGCAATATTTCCGATATTGGTTCTGTTAACTTCAGCTCATGCAAATGATTTTTGGGTTACTGCCAACGGGCCATATGGCGGTATTGTTTTCGATTTTAACATCAATTCGGTGGGAGAGGTT